>Ga0210388_10002748_pt1 | contig 13703 bp, 5 predicted proteins | sample IncBWC19OmetaG_FD_155485 | JGI IMG/M metagenome (GOLD analysis project Ga0210388, IMG submission 155485) | Forest soil microbial communities from Barre Woods Harvard Forest LTER site, Petersham, Massachusetts, United States - Inc-BW-C-19-O ...
TCAAGCATCAGCGCATGGTTCTCCAACCCGTGTAGGGAAACGAACTGATCCATGATTCCGACACGAGCGCCAACAAATTCGTTTTCTGCCTTTTGACAGAGTTGCGCTAATTGCACGCGATCCGGAGACAAGCCAGACTGGCCGGCAAGTGCCAGCGCGGTCGCAACCTCGATCGCTGCCGAAGAACTAAGTCCCGCACCCATGGGGACTTCACTTTCAATGAGAAGATTCGCTCCGCGAAGTCGGAATCCAGCTTGCTCAAGCTGTAGTGCAACCCCGACCGGATAGTCGCTCCATGTCTTGGATGGCTGCTGCGCAGCAGAATCCAAATCCGCTTCTGCGGCTGCGGAGAATTCCTCTGAGTAAATTGCGAGTTTGCGGTCATCTCTGGGGCCGACGGCGACCCAACAATAAAACTCGATCGCTGCCGGCATGGCGAAGCCGTCGTTGTAATCGGTGTGTTCTCCGATCAGGTTAACGCGCCCCGGGGCGCGGTACACGTGCGGATCCGCCCCAAATCGCGATCGAAATCGCTCAACGATGGTCGACCTTCGCGTCATCAATCTTTACCTAAACCCAATCCCGGTGAACCAGGAAAGCGGGGTTTGTGGCTCTTTTCTTATCCATCCCTATCACGGAGTATGCATCCTGCGAATTGGCTTCACAAAGTTGGGAGGGTACATGAGGTCGCAGCTTGCCGCAAGGCGCTTGTCAAAGTGCTTGTCAGAGCGGACTCGTTGCGGGCCACTATTGCAGGGGATAGAATGGCCGTAAGTGAGGAAATGGGGGCATCGAGTGCGGCGCTCACCCGAAAGAGTCCGGAATCGAAACGCAATGGTCCTCGAAGTAGTGGCTGCCACGATAATGAGTTTTTCGAGCGCAGCGGCTTTTGAGCAGAGTCCCACCCCAACGTCGCAGGATACCGTCACCATCGAAGGCGTAATTCGGGACACTGCAGGCAAGCCTATCGCTGCGGCAACCGTACTGCTCGAAGAGAAAGGCAATTCAGCGATTGTCGAGACGAAAACAAATGCGGATGGAAGCTTCGTCCTTTCCTCTTCTCATGGTGGGACTTATACCGTGGTCGCAGAAAAATCAGGATGGCTCCATGCAACCGCAGACTCCCTGGTATTGTCGCTGGGAGATAAGAAGCATATTGATTTGGCTCTCAGTCCAACGGGATCACTAAAGCTCGAGTCATCCGCGTCGCCGCCGCCCGCCAAGGCATCGCCGGACGGAATGGAATTCAATGACGAACCGAATTTCACCGTCGCAGGTGTTACCGACTGGAGCAATCTGGGACTGCATGGCTCCGCGGCAAGTTCGAAAACCAGCGAATCGCTCGCCAAGGAAACGCTGTCGCTGAAATCCAGCGAGCCAGAGATTGCTCCCGCTGGAAAGTCGGGCAAGCAATACGAGATGGCCTTAGCTTACAGAGCCAAGGGCGACCTAGCGGAAGCTCGTCAGCAGATTCGGAACGCGCTAGCAAAAGCCGATGATGCAGAGGGACATCGTCTGCTCGCCGAAATTGACGAACGATTGAATGATCCTTTGGATGCGGTGCGCGAATATGAAAAAGCTGCCCGGATGGATCCCAGCGAACAGAATTATTTCGAATGGGGTACTGAACTACTCCTCCACAAAGCGGCTCAACCTGCGGCGGAAGTTTTTGCTAAAGGATCTGCCGCCCACCCGAACTCAGCAAGAATGCTGACGGGGCTTGGCGCGGCGCTTTATTCGAATGGATCATGGGACGAAGCGGCTCGCCGTCTTTGCGCGGCCTCCGACTTGCAGCCGACGGACACAGCCCCGTATCTCTTTCTCGGCAAAATTGAAAAGGCGACGCCGGCGCCTCTGCCATGCAGCGAGCAAAAGCTGGCCCGGTTTGCACAGCAGCAACCGGGAAATGCTTTAGCAAATTACTATTACGCGATAAGCCTTTGGAAGCGCGAAAAGGGATCCGAAAAACCTGCGAATTTAAAAGAGGTGCAAACGCTGCTCGAAAAAGCCGTGGCCATCGATCCTAAGCTCGACGAAGGTTATCTCCAGCTAGGGGTTGTTTACTTCGCGCGCGCCGATTTCGAGCAGGCCATCCGCAATTATAAGAAAGCGATTGAAATTAATTCGCGGCTTGGCGAAGCCCACCGCCAGCTCGGCCTCGCCTATCAGCGAACTGGTGAGAAGGTGAAGGCGCAAGAAGAATTTCAAGCGTATGAACAAGCGGAGAAGGGCGAGGTTGCCGAAATCGAACGCCAGCGCCGCGAACTCAGACAATTCCTGATTATTTTGAAAGACCCGCCGGCCGCTACTCCGCCTCGTTAGAAAAAATAGAGAACAAATTACAAGTTGCTGCTATTTGGTTTTGGGCTTGGCAGCCGCGACGATGCCGCTGCCTTCGCGAATGGTAAGAATCTGGTTGGCACTCACATCCGCGAATTTTTCTAATTTCTGAGTCGTGGGCCACTTCACTTCGATAAGATCCACTTTTTGCGCTTTTCCGAGGCCGAAGTGCAGTCGCAGATCGCTTTGCGACATGACGCTGGTTCCGCTGTGAACTTCATCCATCTGAATATGTTTGCCGGTTACCACGCGGACACGAGCGCCAATCGCAGTCCGATTACACACAGTGCCGATTAATTTTATTTTGATCCAATTCTGTTTGTTGCCGCCGTCGTTGCGAAGCAGGGAAGGCGAGTCGTTCATATTCAAAATCACGGCGTCGATGTCGCCATCATTGTCGTAATCGCCGAACGCCGCGCCGCGGCTTGAAAAATGCTCGCTAATGCCGGTCCCCAACTGGGACGAAACGTCCTTGAACCGCCCATCTCCCAGATTTTTGTATACCAGCCGCGGATTCTTGAAAGTCTGGCCGGTGGCGTGGCCTTCAATCTCAGGGTACACGTGGCCGTTAACCTGGAGAAGATCCTGCCAGCCATCATTGTCGTAATCGAGGAAGCCGCAGCCCCACGCGACGTACTGATTGTTGACGCCAATTCCGGAGGCAAACGTAACATCGTTGAAAGTGCCGTCTCCATTGTTGTGGTAGAGGTTGCAAGTGTCGTCGGCAAAGTTTGTTTTGAAAATGTCGAACCAGCCGTCGCAGTCGTAATCGGCCACGCCTACGCCCATTCCGGATTGCTCGTGGCCATTCTCGCTATAGGCGCAGCCGGCGATCACAGCTATATCCGTAAATGTACCGTCGTGATTGTTGTGAAAAAGAATGCTCGGCTGCGAATCGACGGCTACATAAATATCCGGCCAGCCGTCGTTGTCGAAATCATAGGACACGGGCGTAATGGAATAGCGCGGGCCCGGCTTCAGAATCCCGGATTTTTCGGAGACGTCAGTAAAAGTTCCGTCGCCGTTGTTGTGATACAGGAGATTGGTGTCTCCGGGAAGGCCACGCGGCCCGCACATCGTAGGAATGCCTTTCCACTGGCAAACGGGAGGTTCGCTTGGCGATGGAGTTTTTTCGGGGTCGAGTTTGATGTAGTGGCAGACGAAAAGATCGAGACGGCCATCGCGGTCATAGTCGAGCCAAGTGCAACCGGCTCCCCAGCGGACCTGTTCTTCGTATAAGCCTGCCTTTCGGGTGACGTCCGTGAAAGTACCGTCTCCGTTGTTGTGAAACAGAATGTTGTGCCCCCAGAAGCAGCAGAAGAGATCGTCCCAGCCATCGTTGTCGTAATCGCCGACGCAGACGCCAGTCTGCCAGCCAGTGCGCGCGAGTCCGGACTTTTCCGTTACATCGGTAAAAGTCCCGTCGCGGTTATTTTTGTACAGATGGGAAGTAGGAGCCTTACCAGGCGGCCAGTTTGTATTGAAGCGCGTTCCATTCGTCAAATAAATATCCAGCCAGCCGTCATGGTCGTAATCGAAGAAAGCAAGCCCGCTGCCTTTGGCTTCAATGATGTATTTTTTTTGATCGATGCCGCCCCATATGTTTGGGGAGCTCAGACCCGCTTCCTTGGCCACGTCGACAAACACGACGGGCGAAGCAGCTGGTGAAGCGGGAACACCCGGCTTTGGCGCTTGTGGATTAGGCGCAGCCGCTGCTTCTAGGAGCAGGGAGTTTTTCCACTTCCAGAGCGGGCTTGTGAGCGCATCCAACAGTGCGCCACCTAGAAGAACCGAAGAAGAGCCGAGAAAACGGCGCCGGAGAGGATTCTTCATCGGCTCGCTACTTTTGGCGTTATTTTCGGAAATGAACGCCGCACAATGCCCGTACCTTCTTTTACAGAGATGATCCGGTCGACCGAAAGGTTCGTCAGCTTGTCCACCTGGCCGCTCGGCCAAGTAATCTCCAAAGATTCGATTTTAGTGCGTTTTCCGAGGCCGAAGAAAATTCTGGGGTCGCTCGCCGACATATAACTCATGCCGCCTTTGGATTGCTCTACGTGCACGAACCCTTCCGAGGTTAGTTTGAGCGAAGCGCCTATGCCGTCTCGATTCGAACGCGTGCCAATGAGCAGAACCTCCAGCCAGTGATTTTGGTTGCCGCCATCGTTGCGCAGCAACTCCGGATAATCGCCGCGGTTGTTAGTGACGATGTCGATGTCGCCGTCATTGTCGTAGTCAGCGGTAGCGATGCCGCGTCCGGCGATGGGGTGCGAGAAGTCAGGACCAAGAGTGTTGTCCGAAACCTTCTCGAACTGGCCTTTTCCTAAGTTATGGAACATCAATAAAGGCTCTTTGTAAGAGACTTCCCCGTGGTAAAGCGTAACGTTGTCAAGCATGGCGCCGTTCAATTGAACGATGTCGTTCCAACCGTCGTTATCGTAGTCCAGAAATTTCATGGAGACTCCGCTCAAGTGGATGGCCTTGTTACCGATTCCTGAGCGATACGTGTAGTCATCAAAAGTTCCATCGTGATTGTTGCGGTAGAGACGATTCAGCTCGAAATCCAAGTGTGTGATGTAAACATCCAGCCACCCATCGCCATCCACGTCCGCGGCATCGATGCCCATGCCGGCTTCATAGCGGCCATCCTCGCTGGCCGCCAATCCCGAAACGAGCGAAACGTCTTGAAAAGTTCCGTCGTGTTTATTGATGAATAGAAAATTGGGCCACGTATCGTTGGCGATGGCGATGTCTGGCCAGCCGTCGCCGTTGAAATCCGCCAGCACCACCCCCATGCCTTTCGATTCGGGTTTGCCTACGCCGGATGAATCGCTCACATCTGTGAAAGTGCCGTCATGATTATTGTGATAGAGCTTTGTTTTTTGTCCCTTGTAGTTGTTCGGATTGCAATACGAACGATAGCCGGGGCGGCGTTCGCCACACCACAGATTCGTTTTCGGCGTCCACTCGATGTAATTGGTGACAATGAGATCCAGCCAGCCATCCTTGTCGTAGTCAAACCATCCTGCGCTGGTGGACCATCCGCCTTCATCGGCGACACCGGCTTTTGCGGTGACATCGGTGAATGTTCCGTCGCCGTTATTGTGGTAGAGAATCGCACGCCCATAGCCAGTGACATAGAGATCGGGGTAACCATCATTGTCAAAATCCCCGACGGCAACTCCCTGGCCGTAATGTCCTGCGCCTCCGACGCCTGCTTTCTCAGTCACGTCGGTAAAGGTTCCGTCGCCATTGTTGCGGTACAGCGCGGAACGCAACGGATGCGCGGGCTTGTAGGCATCCGTTTCGCCGGATTGCACGAAAAAAAGATCCATCAAGCCGTCCTGATTGTAGTCAAGCCAAGCGACGCCGGTACCCATCGTCTCCAAATAATATTTTTCTTCGCTTTGCGTGGAGTCTTGCAGAAAAGTGATTCCGGCTTCTTTGCGGACGTCGGTGTAGCGGACAGAAATGTGAGAGTCTTGCGAGTTCGTGTTTGGAGCTTGGGCCGCGAGGGTCTTCTGACGGAGAGCCACGCCACCAGCCGTGCTTAGCACCAGGATTGCGCCGCACATGCTTACGAGAAACCGTCGCCTGTCTGTCTCCGGGTTTTTCCCCATTCCAAGGTTATCTCGAAGGCGCCCGTTCCATCTGCAACGCTGCAAAAAGTTCGCAACAATCTCTTGTCGATATTTTCAAATATTGGATCTCTTCACGCATTCTAGCCCCGACTAACTGCGCGTTCAACCGCGAGTTTCTGCCGCGCGTTTCAAAGAGTCCGGTCGGCGAGCGAAAACGCCAGCTGAAGTAATTGCGCTCTGGCAGCCATCGGCATAGGCTCGTGAATCGTGGACGGCACCTCCGGTGCTCGCGCCAACGCTTCTTCGATGCGATTTATGTCCAAGCCGCCGGCGGCGTTGCTGCCCTTGAAGCGATTCAACACTTCTCGTGCTTTGGCGATTTCTCCCGTCTGAAAATAAAAAAAGCCCAGCGTGGAATAGCTGCCAGGCCATTCCGGCAGCAAATCCATCGCTCGCTCGAAATCCTCCTCGGCTTGCGGAGTCTCGCCTTCCAGGACGGAAACAATTCCCAAGCCCCAAAAGATTTTCCCCGAGCTGGGGATTCGTGCCAGGCCTCTTTGCAACGTCTCTCTCGCGCCACCAACATTCTTCTTGCGCAGTTCTGTGAGAGCGAGCGAAAGATAATACTGATCGTTATCTGGATTTCGTTTGATGGCGTCCAGAAAAATCTGCGTCGCCCGGGCAGTGTCGCCAAGATGCGCTTGGATGTCTCCGAGCAGAGAAAGAAACGCATCGTCTTGCTGTCCCTGTGGCGAAACTTGATTGGCCGTGGCGAGTGCCTGCGCATAATCGCCTTTTCGGAAGTGCGCATCGGCCAAGTCGAATTTCACGTCATCGGAGTCGGGATTCGCGGTCAGCGCCGCTTGAAAATGTTGGATGGCTTCGTCGTACAAACGATAACGCGCCAGCAGCACACCCACTCCGGTCTGAGTTCGGAAGTCGCTCGCGCTAATTTGGTCCAGTTGGGCGATAGTCTTTCGGGCGTCCTCCGGTTTGCCAAGTTCCAGATAGGTCTGGGCCAGCAGGTAGAGACCTTGAGGGTGGTCCGGATTCTTCTGCAGCTGCTCGGTCAGGTTGGCGAGGTCCTGCTGAGTCCGTGCTTCGCGAGAAAGGCTGGACCGTTCGTCAACGTAGTCAAAGATGTGCTGATAAGGCTGAGGACCAGACGCAGAATCTTTTGAGAGCGTTTGAAATACATTCAAGTCTCGCTGCGACGCCTCTGTTTGATGGATGCTCTTCTCCACCATGGCGAGCTTGTAGTATCCCGGAGCAGGATCGCGGCTCACCTTGACGTACCGCCTCAGAAGGACTGCGGCCTCTTCAAACCTCTTGCTGGCGATGCGCAGATCCGCCAGTTGCAGAAGCGCCTCCGAAAAATCGGGGTTGGTCCGGAGTACCTGCTGATAAAATTCTTCCGCACGCGCTGGATGGCCCTGCCGCTCCTCGATATATCCAAGGTTGAATAAACAAGACGCGTTGTGAGGATCCCGCTTCAGCCCGGCCTCAAAGTACTCGCGGGCCTTATCGAATCGTCCTAGACGCCTGTAGGAGATTCCCATGAAAGCGTAAGATTGCGCGGAGGGGTCGAGATCGATCAGCTTTTGGAATTCCGAAATGGCCTTTTCCGTTTTTTCTGTTTTGAAATAACTCTCGCCGAGTGCAGCGTGGAAATCGGCACGTTGGGGAGCGAGTTTCACGCCTGATTCCAGAAGAGGGATCGCGTCTTCGTAATAATTCTGGCTCATGCTGACGCGCGCCAGCAGAAAAATAATGTCGGTATTCTCAGGCGCGAGTTTATGGGCGCGCACCAGCAAATCCAAAGCATCTACCGAGCGGTTCTGCTTCTGGTATGCCTGTGCCAAAACATAAAGCGTTTCTGGCGAATCGGGTTTGAGTTTCACCGCTCGATTTAACATCAGCTCCGCTTTCGCGTAGTCGCCGATCCGAAGATAGGTTTGTCCAAGGGCATAGAGAATTTCCAGAGTTTCGGGCTGCAGCGCATCGGCCTTTTCCAGTTCAAGTTCAGCGGGCCGGTACTGCTTTTCGGAGGCCAGCAACACGCCGAGAGCGAAATGCGATTTCGCGTCGGCTTTACCTTGCGCGGAAAGCTCTGTGGCCAGCTTCAGCCCTTCCGCCGTTCTGCCTGCGCGAAGGTAAGCGCGGATTAAATTGGAGCGTGTTGCCGTGTCCTGAGGGCGGATTTGCTGAAAGTGAGGAATGGCCTGGGCAGGTAAATTCTTGGCCAGGAGGACCAGGCCCAAGCTGTAGTTCGCATCGCGATTGCCGGGCTCTTGGCGCAAAACCGTTGCAAACTCCTTCTGCGCTAGATCAAGCTTTTCCTGTGCAACATAGAGATTGCCAAGGTTGTTGCGCGCTCTTATGAAGTTGGGATCGAGCTTCAGCGCGTGCTGGAAGGACCGCAATGCATTTGTGTAGTCCTTCTCGTCGCTGAAGGCAATTCCCAAGAGGTTGTAGCCCTCAGCACTGGAAGGATTCTGCTGAAGCTCTGCCTGTATTTTGTTTTTGGCCTCGGCGATAGAGCCTTGGCGAAGTAGTTCCTCTGCCTCCTGAAGGAGCGGCGAAATCTTCGCAGGTTGCGCCGTATTGCCGTGGTTGGAAGTGGTTTGCTGGGCAAATCCTGTGGCGGAAACGAAAATCACCAACAAGGCAAGGATTCGGTGCATCTGTAAGCGGCGTCCAGCGCTCTTAAATGTACGCTCAATTGACGTGCCGCTAGCCATTTCGCAACTTTCCTCTGAGTGATTTCCAACGTGGCGGCGGGAAAGTCAATTTAGCATCTCCAGCGCCTGCTGAGCCAATTTGTGCTGCGGTTGCTGGCGCAATAGGGACAGCAAAACCTCTCTGGCTTTTTCTTTGTCGTTCAAAACGACGTAGAGACGAGCGAGATTGAGATAGGCCTGATCGAAGTTTGGCGCCACGCGAATGCAAGTCTCGAATTTTTCTTTTGCTTTGGGATAGTCTTGTTGACGGACCAAGAGAACGCCGAAGTTGTTCAACGCGTCGGGATAATCCGGACGCAAATTCACTGCTTTTTCTAAGTAACTTGAGGCGCGCGGCAATTGATCCTGTCGCGCGTAGAGCATTCCCAAATTATAGTTTGTCTCGGGACTGTCAGGTTCCAATTCGAGCGCGCGGTTTAAAAGTTTTTCCGCTTCCTCAACTGTTCCTTGCCGCCGATAGAGATTCCCCAGATTGACCAGCGCCGTAACGTAGCCAGGCCTCAAAGACAAGGCCTGCTCGAAGTTGCGAATGGCTTCGTCCGTCTGGCCCTGCTGCGCAGCGATCATTCCGAGATTGTTCCACGCTTCCGGATAATCTGGACGGAGCTTCACCGTCTGCCCTAGATATCGCCGCGCGTCTGGCAAGGAGTTTTTCCGGAGGTAGAGTGTTCCCAGATTGTAATAAGCCTCCGGTTCTTCCGGCTTGGCCGCAATGACTTGTTGGAAGGACGCCGCGGCCTGTTCGAGATAACCGCGTTGAAACATCGCGACGCCATATGTGAAGTCGTTGCGTTGAAATTCGCCCTGATAGAGGGTCCCCTCGAAGGGAAGCGCTCTCTTTATACGATCGGCAGCAGTTCGAGGTACTGATTTCAAGTCTTCCACTATGCGTTCGGAATTCACCGGGGCTTGATAGATCTTGACGATCATCCCGTCCGCGTCGATAAGAAAAGACGTTGGCAGGGGAAGATCCCTGCGACGATCGAACAGGTAGCGATAAATAATATTGTAGATGCCAGCCACATCTTGCGTGGCAAGCAGGATCGTCAAGGAGAGTCCTTCCGTAGCGACGAAGGTTCGCACCGCTGCGACATCGCCAGCGTCATCGACGTTTATGCCAAGAATGCGAAGGCCGCTCGCGGCGAAAGTTGATTGGTGCTTCTGTAAATCGCGCAGCTGTTCCCTACAAGTAGGCGAAGCCTTTGTCCAAAAGTAAAGCAGCGCAAAGCCGACCTTAAGCGAGTGAAAGTCGAGCATCTTGCCGGTAAGGTCCGGCAAAGAAAATTCCGGCGCACTTAAGGGCTCGATGAGCCACGTCTCAATCGACGCTGGCGGCGCTTCCGGCTTTTGAATTTCGCCCGCTCGCGCGTAGGACGCAGGTGCTGCCACGAACGGCTTGGCCGCAAAATCCTCGGAGTCTTCCTCGATTTCGACGCGGCGATTTACGGGGAGATGCTCGAAAACTTGAGTGAGTCCCCGAGGCCATCGAATCGTAACGCGGACGGTCCCTTCGGATTTTCCAACGCCAAAGAAGAGTTCTTTGGTGTGCTGCGATAGAAATCCTGAACCAGCTTGGAGATACTTCGTCTGCCGGTGTCCTTCGACTTCCACCGTTACTGCGGTCCCGATGGCATCGCGATTGCTGTTTTTTCCGCGCAGTCGGAATGCGATCGAGTTGCCGATATCGTTCATGCCGTTGCGCAATACCCGGAGTTGAGGCGCGTTTCGGTTCTTGAGGACCACCTCCAAACGCCCGTCGTGATCCAGGTCGGCAAGTACAAACGAGCGGCTATCGTCGGGAAAATCCAAACCAACGGTGCCTGACGCATCAGAAAACGTTCCATCGTGATTGTTCACGTAGAAAACGTTTCGCTCATAACCATTCCAGGAAGCGTCTGACCGGATCAGCTCATTGATTGCGTTCCACCCCAGCTCGTACTTTGGCGAAGGCGCCGCACTCGCGGGCGAATTCGCCACGACCTGCCGCCAGAAGAAACTCGAAACGTCGCCTGCGTCGCTGTGTATAGTTTTTTGTTCGGAAGCCAGTGGCCCGGAAATATAACCGTTCGCAATGTATAAGTCCGCGTAGCCATCATGATCAAAGTCCCAAGCGTCCGAAGACCACGCCCAGCGACCTACATCCACTCCCGCCGCCTGGCTTACATTGTGAAACTTACCGTTCCCTAGATTTCGATACAGAGAATTGCCACGCGCGTGTTGGCGATAAAGCGCGCGAACCGTCTGCGGATCTTTCTCATGAAAGTTTTTTTGTTCTGAGACTCGCATGCCAGCGGATGACCACATGTTCGAAACGTACACGTCCTGGTTGCCATCGTTGTCGAAATCAAACCAGCTTGCGCTCATCCCAGCGCCGACGTCCTCGACGTCAGCTTCCGCGGAGACGACCGTGAATTTCCCATTGCCATCGTTGCGGTAAAGATTGTTTCGCCCAAAGTCGTTAGCCACGTACAAATCCGGCGCGCCGTCGGAGTTGTAGTCGCCCCAGGCGCACGCAAAGCTGTATCGGTTATTATCCGCGTTCAATCCGGCCGCTTCGGTCCGATCCAGAAAAGTGGCATTTCCTTCGTTATGGAGCAGGAAGTTAGGAGGCCCGTTGCGCGCGTCGAAATAGGGCGCGGGGTAGTGATATTGGTCGAGACCCACGTAGTAGCTGTACAGGCAGAAATAAATATCGAGACGCCCGTCACGGTCATAGTCCGCTACGGCAGCGTGCGTGAAAGTTCCTTGTGGAGGCTGTGCGAATCGGAAGGCGTCGCGTTTCAACAAAAACTTTCCGTTTCCTTGATTGATGAAGAGCAGGGGCCCACTGCCACACACCACCAAAAGATCTTGGAGTCCCTTGTTCTCAAAATCTACGAAGAGCGCGGACGCCGTGCCATCCAGCACGCCCACTCCTGCCTTCTCGGTCGCATCTTCGAACGTCCCGTCCCCGCGATTGCGATACAGCCGGTTTGGGAGTCCAGAAGGTTGGCAGACGTAAAGATCATCCAGTCCATCGCTGTCGAAGTCCCCCATCGCCAAACCGTTGTTGCCGTAAATATCGATGCCGCAAGCTCCATCCAGAACCGTGCGCCAATAATCTACTCCGTGAAGCATCTGCTTTTTGTACGATTCGGTTTGTCCAAGCGCTTGGGAACTAACGTCGATGAATATCGGTGCGCGCGCCCGGCTGAAGGTTTCTTCAGTCGCCTGCCATCGGAGTACTCGCCGGCCACTACCTTCATCGCGTGACCACTGCGTCAGCCACTTTCCGACTCGCTGCTCGCGCATTGTGTCTGTCCCGGTACCGACAATGTCATATCGAATGTCGATGCGCACGCGCAGCGGAGAGCCGGCCATTTCCTCGATTCCAGTAATTTCGAACTCTGCCGTCTCTACGCTCGACATGGAAGCAAGGTAGGACTTGATCTCTTCAAGAAATCGCTCGCGGCCTAATACCGTATTATTTGCAAACTTTCTTCGAAAGATCTCGATTCCATACGCCGAGCGCAGAGCATCTTGCTGGCTGGGAATCAGAGAGGAGGCCTGGAGCGAGGCGTCCAAAAATGTCGCCAAGACATTAAGGGAAGGTGGCTGCGCCTTGAGAGCGCGGCTCCAGTCATTAAGGTGCCGCATAATTTCAAACGCATACTTCTCCGTGATGTATTCGTCCGAGCCAGGGGGAACTTTGTGCAGGACATCATCAAGAGAAGATTTCCCCGGATAGTGGGGCGTGATACGAAAATCGGCAAAGTCAAAAGCAGGGGCATCATGGCCCGCCGTTCCCGCAACAAGCCGCCGGAACGGTGACGAATGGAGAGGCGCAGGAAGGAAAAGCATCGGCGCCCACCGCATCTGCTTCAGGAAGGTGCGCCGTGAAAAAGCATGATCTTTGTCTTTTCGACGCGCCATTCTTGAGTTTCCCCGCCGCGTTCGCGCGACCTTTGCATGCTAGCATCGCCGCGAAGCTGTTCCAAAGAGCAACGTGGAGATTCCGAAGCCTACGCAGCTGTAACTCGCAAGCGGGGAGCCGCGAATCACAAAATGCCTGAATTCGATCAGGACTTCTCAGCGGGGGCGGGCCCTGAAGAATCTCGCAAAATCAGTTCAGCGGGAATGTGGTATTCCCTGCCTTGAGGGTTGGCGGAACATGAGAGTTCATGGAGAGCGTCTGCTGCCATCTGCCCGAGCATATCCCGATGGATGTCCACGGTCGTAAGTGAGGGGTTGCTGTATTCGGCCAGCCGAGTATTGTCAAATCCCGTCACTGAAATATCTTCGGGTACGCGACAACCGCCTTTCAGTAATCCCTTGATGACGCCTACGGCCGTAAGATCATTCACCGCCATCACTGCGGTAGGTCTTTGAGAAAGTTTTGCGATATTCAAGCCCGCCGCCAAGCCGCCCTCGTAGCGCAAGTCTCCGTGTACGATTGGACCGGGTTCCATTCCCAAATCCCGCATGCAATTTTCGTATGCTTCCAGACGAGCGATGTTGGATTTCAGTTTTGGCCGTCCGGCGATGAAGGCTATGCGCCGGTGCCCGCACTTATGGAGGTATTCTACAATTTGTTTAATACCCGAGAAGTAGTCGATCCGCAGTTTGCTGACATAGCCACGAACAGGCGCGAGGTCCAGAAACGTGACAGCGATTCTTCTACGTTCCAGCTCCTGGATAAGTTGCGAGCTGATTTCCGACGTCATGATCGCCACGCCGCGCACATTGTGCTCCATCATGCGCTCCGCAGCTTCACGCGTTCTGCGCGGATCGTAATTCGTATCGCTGAGAATCGCGTCGTAACCAAGTTCGCGCGCGCGTGTTTCGAAACTCTTGATGACCTCTGGGAAGAAAGGGTTCACGATGTCCGAAACTATAATTCCCAGCGTGCGACTGTCGCGCGAAGCCAGATGCCGGGCATGAGCGTTCGGAAAATAGCCGAGACGCTTTACTGTTAAGAGCACCAAGCGGTGCGTGCGCGGCCCCACTTTTCCGGTCTTGTTCAAGACGTTGGAGACCGTCGCAGTGGACACACCGGCAGCCT
>Ga0210388_10002749_pt1 | contig 13702 bp, 15 predicted proteins | sample IncBWC19OmetaG_FD_155485 | JGI IMG/M metagenome (GOLD analysis project Ga0210388, IMG submission 155485) | Forest soil microbial communities from Barre Woods Harvard Forest LTER site, Petersham, Massachusetts, United States - Inc-BW-C-19-O ...
CACTGCTTTCCGATTACGCACTGTCACTGCAGGCGTCCGGCCGCTCGCCCGCCCCCATCGTGCTCACGTTTTCGCCCTGCGGCTCGGTGCGCACGCTCGAGTTCATGAAGTGGCTCGGCATTTCGTTTCCGCGGTGGCTGGAGAACGAGCTGCGCCATTCTGCCGACACGCTGGAACGCTCTGTCGACCTGTGCGAAAGCGTATTCACCGACGTGCAGGACTACGCCCGCCAAAAGCGCTTGCCAATCGGCATCAACGTCGAGAGCGTCTCCATTCGAAAGTCGGAAATCGACGCTTCAGTGGAACTGTATCGGCGATTGAGCTCACGTCTCGATGGGTAAGGCCAACTGTTCGCAGATGGAGGTGTGGAGCAACGGGGGACGCGATGGCTGACGAGATTAAGCTGGCGATGGCGGCGGTTCTTCTCGGCGTGATTGGCTGCGGCGGCGGTGGGCACTCCGTCGCCCGCGATGCGGGCCTCCACCTCACGGGTCGTGACGGCGCCCCGGGCGACGCGTCGGACGGAAAGAGCGACTCGCGCGGCACGGAGAGCGCGGACGCCGCGTGCAGTCTGGAGGGCTGGGACGCCGGACCGGCGGCGGTCGCCCCGCGCGACCAGGCCACCGTCAGCGTCATCCAGAGCGGGCAACTCCAGGGTTTCGACAACTACATCTACGGAGCGTTCAACGCGTCGTTTTTGCGGGCAGGGGATCTCGTCGATTCGCCCCCCGGCGAGGATGACTGGGACGTGACCGCGGATGGGACCGGTTCGAGTGGAGCGGCGGTCTGCGACCTGGGGACATTCGGTCCCTGCGTCGTGACCACCACCGGTTGCGCGATTCCAAGGCCACCTTGCGCGCGACCTCAGGCCGGAAAGCTGACACTCGAGCTCGCCGATCAGTCGTCGCTGGTCCTCTCGCCGAATCCAGACGGGACGTACACTCAGGGGAATGTCTTCGATCCGGGCTCCAGGCTCTTCGCGCCCGACGATCTTCTGACGGTCACGGCCGCGGGGAGCGGTGATGTGCCGCCGTTTTCGCTGGGGGTTCACGCGCCGGGCTGCCTGGCTCTTTCTCAACCGACGCCGGCGCCTCCGCCCGACGGGTCCGCTTTCGGCCCCACCTACACGATCTCGCTGAGCCAGGACCTGTCGCTGGTCTGGACGGGTGGGGAGCCTGACTCGACCGTCGGCGTCGACCTGACCTCGTACTCCAAGTACGGCGATGTCGTCGACGTCTCATGCTCGTTTCCGGCGACGGACGGTCGGGGGACGATCCCTCAGCAGGCGCTCTCGTCGCTCGAAGCGGGACAAATGGCCGGGAACCTGACCATCTATCAACAGAGAAGCGCCTCCGCGCAGGTCGGCACGTTCGGGGTCGTGTTCGCGGTACGGAACCTGGGCGACAACGACGCGCCGGGCGACGCAGGCACCTGCCCCGTCAACAACGCCTTCGTCACCTACCAGTAGCGAGTCTCAGCGAGCGGGTCGCACTGGAAGCCGGTCCACGACCTGGGTCCAGCCGTTTTGCGATAACGTCGGGTCAGCCTTCTGACCGAGGCGGAACAAAGACCAGGGGAGAGGCACGTCATGTCTGACAATCGAGTCGTAGGCCCAGAGAACACGGCGGTGCGGGTCGCCTTGTGGAGGGCGCTCCATCTGGAGGTCGATGCGCCGCCGCACGTGTTCGAAGACAAGGTCGGCCTCGAGCTGGCGGCTCCGGACGAGGGATGGCGCAGCCGTCCGGACATGAGCCCATTCACGCGGCCCTTCCGCGCCTCCATCCTGGCCCGCGCGCGCTTCATCGAAGATCTCGTGGCCGAACGGGCGGCCCGTGGCGTCGGGCAGTACGTCATCCTCGGCGCGGGCCTCGACACCTTCGCCCAGCGTCGGCCGGAGCTCGCCGCCCGGTTGCTGGTGTTCGAGATCGATCAGCCCGGCCCTCAGGTCTGGAAGCGCCAGCGCCTCGTCGACCTCGGGCTCGGTGTCCCGCCGTACCTGCGGCTGGTGCCGGTCGACTTCGAGGCGGGCGACGCCTGGTGGGAGCGGCTGGCGGCGGCCGGCTTCGATGCCGGGCGGCCGGCGGTGGTGGCGTCCACCGGGGTCAGCATGTACCTGACCAGGGAGGCGATCCTGGCGACGCTGCGCCAGGTCGCGGCGCTGGCGCCGGGGTCCACGCTGGCCATGTCGTTCATGCTTCCGATCGAGATGGCGGACCCCGAGGTGCGGCCCGGGATCGAGCGGGCGGCGGCGGGAGCGAAGGCGAGCGGCACCCCCTTCATCAGCTTCTTCACGCCGACAGAGATGCTGGCCCTGGCACGCGAGGCCGGCTTTCGAGAGGTGCGGCACGTGTCGGCGGCCGCGCTCGCCGGCCGCTACTTCGCGGGCAGGACGGACGGCCTCCGTCCGCCAAACAATTCAGAGGAGCTGCTGGTGGCGACGACGGAGAGCGCCGCCGGGTAAGAAGGCGTCGAAGGGGTGACCAGCACCTCGATACGGAAGTTACTCGCGTGGCCGAAGCAGCCGCGATACCTTAGCGATACCTCACGATGCCGAACACGAACACCGATACGACGGTCATCGAGGACAACGCGCTGGTTGTCGATCACCCGCGGGTCCGTCTGGTCGACCGAGAGATCTTCATCCTGCGATTCGTCACCGACTGCATGCAGCACGGCTGCCTCTGTCGGGATGAGAAGGACCTGGCGCGCGCCGACGCCTGCTGCCAGCACGGGGCGGACGTCCTGCGCGACGAGAAGAGCGCCATCTTGCGCCGCGCCTCCGAGATCTCCTCCGTTCTCAAGCCTGAATGGAAGAAGCCTGAGACCTGGTTCGACGAGCGCGATCCGGAGGTCATCTCCGAAGAGCCTTTCGTCGACGTGGTTCGGACCGGGACGACCGACCTGGACGTCGACAACTCGGGCTGCATCTTCCTGAACCACGAGGGGGACCGCGGATGTGGGCTGCACGCCGCCGCCCTCAAGCACGGCTTCGACCCGGCGGAGATCAAGCCGTCCGTCTGTCGCCTCTATCCTCTGAGCCTCGACGAAGGACGACTGGGGCTCAGCCCGGACTTCGATCGCTACTCCTGCGCCAACTCCGGCACCAGCAACATCTACGGGGTCCTGCGCGGGGCGATCGGCGAGATGTTTGGCGACGACCTGGTCGGCATCCTGGACGGCCTGAACGCACGGTTTCGGGTGCGCCGGTTGAAAAGCCTCCGCTGACCTGAAGACCGCCGGACGCCAAGAAGGAGGAGGTTCGGCATGACGCTTTCCAAGCAGGCCTTTGCGCTGGTCGTCTTCTGTGCTCTTTGCCTGTGTTCTCTTCGTGGATGGGCGGCCAGCTTGGAGCGGCCGGGCGTCGGTGGGATCGAGACCATCGGTGAGCTGCCCGGATGGTGGCGCGCTGGCTCCAATCCCGCGGGGTATCTGGTGGGGATCGATCGCGCGGTCAGGCACCGTGGCCAGGCCAGCGCCCGTTTGAAGTCGAATGGCGAGAGCCCGACAGGCTTCGGTTCGCTCATGCAGATGTCGAGCGCCGACGAATACCGGGGCAGGCGGGTGCGCATGAGCGCCTGGGTCAGGTCCGAGAAGGTGGTGGGACCCTCTGGATTGTGGATGCGGGTGGATGGCCCGGGTGGTGACGCCACCAAGCCGCTCGCCGTCGACACCATGCAGGGCCGCGGAATCGTGGGGACGCGCGACTGGCAGAGATATGAAATCGTCCTCGACGTCCCGACCGAATCCGTCGACATCGCCTACGGTGCCCATCTCTCCGGCGGCGGGACGCTCTGGATCGACGACGTGCAGTTCGAAGGCGTCAACGACGGCGTTGCGGTGACCGCCCCGACCGTCGCCTCGGCTCCGCGAGCGAAGAACCTCGACTTCGAGAACGTTCGCCTGCCGCCGGAGGACGGCTTGCGGGGTGTCCAGCGCTCTCAGATCGAGGCGCATGTCCCCCCACGGGTCGACTTCAATGGAATTCTGACGCGCGATCTCAGCAGCTACTTCTCTGCCGCGCGGACGCAGAAAGCGGTGGCGGTCGACTTCGAGATGCTCCGAGACGGGCCCACCCAGGTGGGGGTCTCCTACCCCAAGTTCTACGTCTGGGTGCGCGTCGCAGGTGGTAAGTCCGCAGACGATCGGGGCGCGGTTCGACTTGCGGCGGTCGAGCGGAAGCGATTCGTCGTCACGGATTTCGTCTCGGAGCGGGTCATTCGCCGCGACCGAGAGGACATCCGACGCGTCTTCCCGGCGGCCGTGTGCGAGAAGATTCATTCGATGCTGGGGAAGGGAACCCAATGAGGAGGGGTGACCTCGGGCGGCGGCCGTGACGAACATGAGGGCGCCGCGCGTCCAGCTGATGGCGACCTGTCTCGCCGACGCCTTCTTCGACGACGTGGCGCGGGCGACGGTGGAGGTGCTGGAGCATCTGGGGTGCGAGGTGAGCTTCCCCGAAGACCAGACCTGTTGCAGCCAGCCGGCGTTCAACAGCGGGGATTGGCCGGCCGCCCGCAGCGTGGCGCGCCATTGCTTGCGGGTGTTCAGCGACGCCGCGCCGGTGGTGGTCCCCTCGGGCTCTTGCGCGCGCATGGTGTCGCACGGGGCTCTCTTGCTCTTCGAAGGGGAGGGGGAGGCCGATCGTGCAGGGGCGGCGGAGCTGGCGCAGCGGTCCTGGGAGCTGGGCGATTTCCTGGTGCGCGGGTTGGGGGTGGCGCGCTGGCCGGGACGGCTCGCGATGCGTCTGGCGTTTCATCGCTCGTGTCACTCGCGCGGGACGGCGTACGCCGACGGGGCGCTGACGCTGCTGCGCTCGATCGAGGGGGTCGAGGTGGTCGAGATCGGTGAGGGGGAGCAGTGCTGCGGGTTCGGGGGGACGTTCTCCGTGGCGTTTCCGCAGGTCTCGCGCGGCATGGGGGCGCTCAAGATCGATCACGTGCTGGCGACGGCGGCCGACGCGCTGGTCTCGGGGGACTCGAGCTGCCTCATGCACGTCGCCGGACTGGCCGACCGGACGGGCCGGCCGCTGCGCACGCTGCACCTCGCGCAGGTGCTGCGCGACGCGCTCCGTGCCGGCGGCGAGGGCCACCCGTGAGTCAGCGAGGGGAACCCTTCGATCGCTTCGCCGCCGCGCAGAGCGAGTCGCGCCGGAGCGCGGTGCGCCTGGGGAGCAAGGCCGGGCACGAGAAGCGCACCGAGGTGCTGTTCCGGGACTACGTCGATCCCGATTCGCTGCGGCGCCTGGCCGGCGAGATCAAGCAGCACACGCTCGATCACCTCGACCTCTATCTCGAGCGCGCGCAGGCCCGCCTGGAGGCGAACGGCGCCCAGGTGCACTTCGCGGCCGACGCCGAGGAGGCTTGCCGGACCGTGCTCGAGATCTTGAAAAGCCGCGGCGCCAAGCGGGTGGTCAAGACCAAGAGCATGGCCACCGAGGAGATCGAGCTGGGCGCGTTCCTCGAGCGCCACGGCGTGGAGTCGCTGGAGACCGATCTCGGCGAGTTCATCGTGCAGCTCGACGCCGACAAGCCGAGCCACATCGTCAAGCCGATCATGCACAAGGACCGGCGCGAGGTGGCCCGCACCTTCGAGGGGCACGGCCTCGGCGCCTACGACGACACGCCCGAGGTGATCACCCGTCGCGCGCGGGAACATCTGCGTCGCAAGTACCTGGAGGCGGACGCCGGCATCACCGGCGCGAACTTCATCTCCGCCGAGAGCGGGCGCCTGGTGCTGGTGACCAATGAGGGAAACTCTCGCTTCTGCCTGGCCGCCACCCGCTGCCACATCGCGCTCGTCGGGATCGAGAAGCTGGTTCCGCGCGATCGCGACCTCGGTCTCTTCCTGAACCTCCTCGGCCGCTCGGCCACCGGCCAGGCGCTGTCGGTCTACACCGAGTTCATCTCCGGCCCGCGCGGCGCCGCCCAACCCGACGGCCCCGAGGCGATGCACGTCATCTTCCTCGACGCCGGCCGCAGCGAGATCCTGGCCGGCGACGCCCGCGAGATCCTGCGCTGCATCCGCTGCGGGGCCTGTCTCAACGTCTGTCCGGTCTACCGGCAGGCCAGCGGACACGCCTACCGCGGGGTCTACTCCGGTCCGGTCGGCGCCGTGCTGACGCCGCTCCTGGCGGGCGAGCACTTCCCGGAGTTCGCGGACCTGCCGCGCGCCTCCAGCCTCTGCGGCGCCTGCAACGAGGTCTGTCCCGTCGACATCCCGATCCCGGATCTGCTGCTGCGTCTGCGCGATCGCGGCAAGCGCGCCGGGGTGAAACCGGCCGGCGCGGCGCCGTCGATGAAGTCCTTCGCGCGCCTGGCGTCCCGGCCGGCGGCCTGGCGGCGCGCGCTGCGGGCCGGGCGGCTGCTGGGCCTCATCCCGGGGCCGTTGCGGCCGCGCGCCCTGCGGGTCTGGGGGGCGAACCACGTCCTGCCGCCCTGGCGTGGCGGGGCGTTCCGCGCCTGGATGGCGGAACGAAAACGGAAGCAACCTTGAGCGAGACGCGCCGGCTGATCTTCGACCGCCTGAAGGCCGCGCTCGGGGGCATCGCCGACAAGAAGCCGCTGCCCGACTATCCAGCCGACGTCGCCCTGTCGCTCGGCGCTCGGGAGCCCGGCGATCCGGTGGCCCGCTTTGGCCAGAACCTGGAGGCGGTCGGGGGCCGCGCCTTCACCGACCCGGCGGCGCTGGGTGCGTGGTTGAAGGAACGAGGGGCGACCCGCGGCTACTGCGATCCGGCGCTGGTGAGCTGGTTGACGACCGCGCTCGGCGACGGGCTGACCCTCGAGAGCACGCTGGCGCGCGAGCGCATCGACGACTACCAGTTCGGCATCACGCGCGCGCGGGGTGCCGTCGCCGAGACCGGCTCGCTGATCCTCGACGACGCCACCACCTCCCGCCGCCTGGGGGCGCTGGCGCCCTGGATCCACGTCGCGGTCGTCACCCCCGAGCGGATCTTGCCCGACGTGGGCAGCGCCATCGCGGCGCTGGGAGACGATCCGAACGTGATCTTCTGTACCGGCCCCTCGAAGACCGCCGATGTGGAAGGGATCCTGATCGAGGGGGTCCACGGCCCGGGCGAGCAAGTTGCGCTCATCCACTTGTTCGGGGCACCCTAGGGGGGTGACGACGCGCACCCTGTTTCGCTCCCTGCTCATCCCGACGACCCTCGCGCTCGGCTGTCTCCACACCGAGGTGCCCGCGGTTCCCCTCTACCCCAACAGCGACTCGACGCGGCTGCCACCCGCCCAGGTCGCGGACCTCACGGGTCCGATCGGGAAAATCGACGAGCGCGAGGTGGGCAGTCTCGGCGGCCGCTTCGACCTGCTCCCCGGCTGTCACGTCGTCGAGCTCGACCGGCAGAGCGACAACAGCAACTACTCGCTGACGGGCGGGATCTATCTCACCGGCTCCTTCCCCGCCACGACCTACGCGCTGCGCATGCAGGCGGGCGCCCGCTACTTTATTCAGCGGCAGCTGGTCACGCAGGGGATCGGCCCGACGATGCGTGTGGTGCTGTCGGCCCGCGAGGAGGCCCCGGGCGGCGCGGTGACCGACCTCGAGCCCGCGAAGACCGTCGACGATCTCAAGGCCTGCAAGGCGTGGGCAACCACGCTCGGCCACTGAGACGGACGGCAGCGTGACGATCGAGCGGCTTTCGCCGCGATTGCTGGCCGCGGTTCGCCGGACGGCCGCGCCCCGCGAGGTTCCCACCGTGTTCAAGCCCGCGCTCGATCTGGTCTGGGCATTCCTCCGGAAGCACCAGGGCCTCCGCACCGACGGCCACAACGTCTTCGTTTACCATCACGTCGACCGGCCAGAGGTGGGGATGCCGATCGACTTCGGCGTCGAGGTCACCCGGCCCTTCGAGGCCGACGGCGAGGTTCATTGCATCGAGACGCCCGCGGGCGAGGCCGCCGTGACGGTGCACGTCGGCGCGTACACCGGCCTTCCCAGGGCCCACGCCGCCCTCCACGCCTGGTGCGCGGCGAACGGGCGCCAGATCGGCGGCCACAGTCTGGAGATCTACGGCGACTGGTCCAACGATCCGAGCAAGCTCGAGACGACGATCCAGTACCTGCTGCGCTGAGTGGGATCAGGCACGTCAGCGGGCGCGGCGTCGGCGGGCCAGGAGGGCGGCCGCGGCGAGAAGCAGGCCGGCGCCGCCCGACGGTCCGCCGCCCGGTAGGCCGCATGAGCAGCCGCTCCCGTTCGAGTCGCCGCTGCCGACGCCGGTTGCGCCACCGCTCCCGTCGCCGGTTCCGCCAGTGGACGCGCCGGTACCGTCTCCACCGGTGCCGTTGCCACCGGTGCCGCTTCCACCACTCCCGTTCCCAGAGGTTCCAGCCGCAGAGCTCGATCCACCTCTGCCTCCTTCGTTGGCGTCTATGGACAGTTTGCGACGCCGGACGCGCTCGGCGGCGAGTCGCGGGTGAGGCCACGCGGCTTTCGCTAGCCGAGGATCGCCGACGGTCTACCAGTGCGCGGCATGGGGGTCGGGTCCCGAATGGTCGGGTGGTGTCAGTCGTCAACCAGGCCGCTTTGGTGCTATCAACGCTCGATCATGAAGCCGCACGTCATCTGCCACATGATGGTCTCCCTCGACGGTCGCATTCATCCGAGCCGCTGGACGGCGAGCCCGGACGGCAACCGACAGGACTGGACGACCATCTACGAAGGCGTGCACGGCACGCTGGCAGGTGACGCCTGGCTGGTCGGACGCGTGACGATGGCCGAGATGAGCAAGGGGACCCCGCACCCACCATCGCGTCCCGAGAAGGTCGAACGACCGCACCATTTCGCCAAGCGGGACGCCGGGACGTACGCGATCGCCTTCGACCGCTCGGGCAAGCTGCATTTCGCCAAGGCCGACATCGGGGGCGACCATGTCGTGGTGCTGCTCGGCCCGGGCGTGTCGGACGTCCACCTCGCAGAGCTGGCGGGCGACGGCATCTCCTACGTCGTCGCGCCCGACGAAGCGATGGCCCCGCGCCCCCTCTTCGAGCTCCTTGGGCGCGAGCTCGGCATCAAACGGCTGCTCGTCGAAGGAGGTGGAAACGTGAACGGTTCCCTGCTGGCGGCTGGCGTCGTCGACGAGCTCAGCCTCCTGGTCGCCCCCGCCATCGACGGGGCGCTCGGTGTCAGCGGTGTCTTCGAGGTGCCAGACGCGAAGGGGCTGGCGGGCAAGGTGCAGCTGCGGTTCGTGGCAAGCGAGGCGCTCGCGCACGGGGTGGTGCACCTGCGCTACGCGGTGGAAGCGGGCTAAGGCCGCGACTCGGCCCCATGATCGTCGTCGAGACATGCCGCCGGGTTGCTCATCGCTGCCGGCGTTTCTAGACTCACCAGCATGCGCGCGATCGTCTTGAGGGAGCACGGGGGGCCGGAGGTGCTTCGCTCGGAAGAGCTTTCGCAACCGGTGCCGGCGAAGCACCAGATCCTCGTGGAGGTGCATGCGACCTCGGTGAACCCGGTCGACGCCAAGGTTCGGCGCGGTGGCAGCGCGGCGCGAACCATGCCCATCGTCCTGGGCTACGACGCAAGCGGAGTCGTCAGGGATTGTGGCCCCGACGTCGAGGGCTGGAACGTCGGAGACGCCGTGTTCGGCTGTCCGAATCTGTTCGGTGCCGGCGCGAATGCGGACTACGTGCTGCTCGATGCCCGGGCCGCGGGGCGAAAGCCGTCGACCATCGATCACGCGACCGCGGCGTGTCTGCCGCTCGTGAGCCTCACGGCCTGGGAAGCCCTGCACGATCGCGCGCGCATCGGCCCCGGACAGACGCTGCTGATTCATGCCGGTGCCGGCGGCGTGGGCCACATCGCGATCCAGCTCGCGCGACTTCACGGCTGTCGCGTCATCACCACCGCGGGGCGCGCAGAGACGATCGCTTTTTGCCGCGACACCCTCGGCGCTGACGAAGTCATCGACCATCGAACCCTGGACTTCGTCGCGCAAACGAAAGTCCTGACGAATGGGAGAGGCGTCGACGTCGTATTCGACACGGTGGGCGACGAGACGTTCCGGCGCAGCATCGACTGCGTTGCTCCAGGCGGCCAGATCGTGACGATCTTGGCGTCCACGCCCGGCGATCGGGCGCCGACATTGCTCTATCGACGCATCACCGTGCACTACGAGTTCATGGGCGTGCCGGTCGCGTACGCTCTCGATCCCGGCCACCAGGGGTCGATCCTCACTGCGATCGCTCGGCTCGTCGACCGCGGGTTCGTCCGCCCGCACGTCAGCGCGCGCTACCCGCTCGAACGCCTGGCCGACGCTCACCGCCAGATCGAGACCGGACGAACCATTGGCAAGCTGTCAGTCGTCGTCAGGCCGTGATCCGCCCCGTTCCGCTCAGGAGGGTGTCAGCCGCACAAAGTGATGCCGGCGATGATCCGGTAGTTGTAGGGAGCGCAGCAATAACCAGCGCCTTGGGCTCACTGGGAACAGGGCGGCCGCATCACCTAGGTCGGATTGCTCGCGGTGAACCTGGCGGAGATCGGGCCGATGACCGCATTTCTTGGCGGTCGTCTGGTTGTAAAGCAGGACGCGCAGCGAATCCATGTCCGAGTTGTCGTCCGTCTCGACGCCTTGGTCGTGCTCCACGAGGGTGATCCTGGCCTGGGCGAGGTCCAAGGCCGCGACGGGCGGGTTCAGCGGAAAGACCTTGGTCGGCGTGTTCGAGGACGTCCACTCCCCGTCCCCGCTCGCCTTGAGCACCAATGCGAGGGTGGAGCCTTTCCCCGCCGACACCGACACCTGCGCGTCGATCTCGGTGTCGAGGCGCGCATCGTCGCTGCCCCTCGTGACGTCGAATTCGATGTTTCCATACGTCGGTTCGTTCGATTGACAGGTGTAGGACGCGCTCGTCGTCGTGGAGGCCGCCATCGACGGGGCGGTGGCATACGCGTTCACCTACCGATCGCAGGTCTCGTTCGACCAGTCGGCGTACAACCAACCGCCGCATACCGGGTTTCACATCGGCGCGGGAACGGCGGATCCGCCGGGCCGGATATACGGATCGTCCGGCGGTGAGGGCGGGTGCCGTTGCACAGAGTCGCTCGTCGGCGCTACGCTGAAGAGGATGACTCACGTGGCGCGCGTGCAGCAGATAGTCGAAGAGGTGCGTCAGCTTCCTGCGCACGACCGGATGGATGTTCTCCGTGGTGTGGTTGGTCTTGTGGCGCCGGCACTCTCTGCTGAACAGGAAAATGGCATCGCGGAGGCGCTTGACGAGGCCGAGCGGGGTGAGACGGTGGACGGCGTGGCAGGGCTCGCGACGGCGCGCAAGCGAGGCTCGGTCCTACCTGGCGCGCGGTAGACCAGCTATATTGAAGGCATGGGACGCGCAAAGGAGATCCTAAGGCGAGAGTTGCTGGACCTCGATCCGGCCGATCGCGCCGAGATCGCCGAGGATGCGCTCCGGAGCCTCGACGGGACGCCCTACGGCGAGCTCAGCCCTGCGTGGGAAGACGAGATTCAGAACAGGTTGCACGACGCAGAGAACGGGACCGCGGAACTGATTCCCGGCGACGAGGTGTTCCAGGCAATAGAGGCCGAGCTGCAGGCCCGCCGTGGGCGTCGGTAAGCAACCGTTTCGATTCTCAGGCGCAGCGCGCGACGATCTTCGCCACGGGGTTCTCTGGTACGAGGAGGCGCGAGAGGGTCTGGGTGGCCGGTTCGCGGCCGACGTTCAGAAGGCCGTGGATCTGATCCTGCGCGCGCCGGACAGGTGGCCCATCCGCAGGGGAACGCAGCGGTATGTGCTTCGCCGCTTCCCTTACACGATTGCGTACCGAGTGATCGGCGAGCAGGTCGTGATCCTGGCGGTCGCTCATCATCGGCTGGATCCCGGCGCATGGGAGAGGCGATAATCGGAGTCGGCCGGACATGCCCAGGTCGAAGAGCAGCAAGAAGGATCGTACAAATGTTCCGAGGCGGCTTGCGGGGGAGGTTGTTTTCGCCGTCGACATGCGATGCTGCATTTGTGAAGCGGTCTCGGGTCTTCCGCCTCGCCTTCGCAGTGGCCAGATCCATCACCTCGACAGCGATCTCTCAAACCATAAGAGGGAGAATCTCGTCTGGTAGCCCATCAGCTTGCAGGCTTTCGAGACGTTGCCGAGCTCTTCGGCGAGCTGCAGCAGTGACAATTTCCTTCGGGTTCGTTAGCCCCGCCGCGTCTTCCGCCCGTACCCCAACTCCGCCCCGCCCGACAGCACGTGGTCGACCCCCGTCGTGAACGTCGCCTCCGCCGCCAGGTACAGGCACAACCGCCCCGCCTCCTCGATCGTCCCCATCCGTCCCAACAACTGCGCCGCCTCGCCCGCCGCGCGCGTCGCGGCCGGATCCTCCGACGTGTCGATCGCCTCCTGCCAGAGCGGCGTGTACACGTTGCCTGGCGACACTGAGTTCACGCGGACTTCGTGCTCGGCCTCGTCGATGGCGAGCGCCTTGGTGAGCGCGGTGATCGCCCCCTTCGTCGCGACGTACGTCGTTGCGTGGAGCTGGCCCATGGCGCCCACCAGGCTGGAGATGTTGATGATGTTTCCCTTCGTCTTGCGCAGGTGGGGGAGGGCGAACTTGCAGGCGGCGAAGATGCTCACCAGGTTCAGGTCCAGGAGCGTGCGGAAGTCCTGCACGCTGAAGTCGTCGATCGGTTTGTGGCCCGGGTGCCAGCCGGCGTTGTTGATGAGGCAGTCGAGGCGGCCGAGCTTGCCGACCGTCTCGTCGATCAGCGTGCGGACCTCGTCGACCTTGCTGACGTCGGCGCGGATGAAGTGCGCCCGCCCGGCGCCGCGCGCGTTGAGGTGCGCCGCGACCGCCTCGCCCTCCTCGGCGTTGCGCGCGCAGAAGACCACGTCGGCGCCCCCTTCCTCCATGAAGGTGCGCACGCAGCCGAAGCCGATCCCTTTGCTGCCGCCGGTGACGACGACGACCTTGTCTTTGTAGCGCATGGCCCCTCACCCTAACTCTCTCCCCGGGGACGGGGAGAGGGAATTAGGAGCTCCTGTGGCGGAAGCGATCGAGCGCGACGGCGGCCACGATGATGGCACCGGTGACGATCTCCTGCACCCAGTTGGGCCAGCCCATTTGCGAGCAGCCCGATTGGAGCGTTTGCATGATGAGCGCGCCGATGAGCGCGCCCGCGACCGAGCCTTCGCCGCCCGAGAGGCTGCCGCCTCCGATGACCACCGCGGCGATGACGTTCAGCTCGAGCCCGTTGGCGCCGGTGGGGTCGCCGACCGTGAGGCGGGAGAATTGCATCAGGCCAGCGGCGCCGGCGAAGAAGCCGCCGAGGATGTAGACCGCCAGCTTGACCCGGGCGACCGGGATGCCGCAGAGGCGGGCGGCCTGTTCGTTGGAGCCGACCGCGAAGACGTGGCGGCCGAGGCGCGTGTAGACGAGGAGGCCGCCGACCGCGAAGGCGAGCAGAAAGAGCAGCCAGACCCCGGGCGGGAAGAGCAGCCAGGCGCGCGAGGCGGGGAGGCGCGACAGGAGCTCGTTGAGCCAGGATTGAGGCGCGTCGATTTTCTGGTCGTGGGCGAGACCCTTGGCGACGCCGCGGACCAGCAGCATCGTGCCGAGCGTGACGATGAAGGGGACCACGCGGAGGCGCGTGACCAGGAGGCCATTGAGCGCGCCGCAGGCGAGGCCGGCGGCGAGGCCGCCGAGCGCGGCGAGGGTAGGGGGCGCGCCGGCTCGCAGGAGCGC
>Ga0210388_10002750_pt1 | contig 13698 bp, 9 predicted proteins | sample IncBWC19OmetaG_FD_155485 | JGI IMG/M metagenome (GOLD analysis project Ga0210388, IMG submission 155485) | Forest soil microbial communities from Barre Woods Harvard Forest LTER site, Petersham, Massachusetts, United States - Inc-BW-C-19-O ...
AACATCAGGGAAACCGTGGCTGCCTGTCGCCGCATAGAGCCTCCTCGAACAGGAACACTGTCGAACGAAGCCAAACGTGCTGGGAAGGGTCCCGATCAGTATTCCACGTTTCGATGGGGTACCAGTACTAAGTTAAACCCGGTTTTTGGCAAAAAGTTACTGGCCGGCGCTGAACATCTTGCCGCTGGCTAAGTCGTTCTGCGCCACCAACAAGGCCTGCCTGGGAGGGCCGTCGTGCTTGTACTGGCGCACTTCTATGTATTGGTGCTCATCGACCAAAAAGACGAACTTCCGGGCGGAATAATCGAACTGGTAGCGAATAGGGAGCCAAAGCCCCGGAGACATTTCAGCCTGTTCGAACGAAAAAACGCCACCCTTATATAACTTGCCGAGGATCCCGCCGCCGATCGATAGGTCCTTGGTGACGTGCGCTTCGGCGCGAGCAAGCTGGAGGTTGGCTCGGTCCACCCAAATCTTCGCCGTAACGTGGATCATCGCGTCCTGATAGATGTTTTTGGGATGGAAATTCGGGTCGGGCACGAGATCGATCACGTCACACAGGCGCCCGTTGATCATTTCGGCCGGAAGCCAGTTCTGGATGTAGGCGCTGCGCGTAGCTTGAACGAGCTCGTTGCGATCTTGTTTCTTCTTGGTGGCTTTGGCGTAGGCGATCTTGGTGCGAGGATCCTCGGGCTTGAGCATGAGTTCGAGCACGTCACGCCACGCCATGAGTTGCTGGCGATATGCGGACGGATCCACGTCCTTCCCATCTTCGCGAAGCAGAATCTTCAGCGTACCGGTGCCGGTGGGAACGATGCGGTAGAGCTTGTCCTCCAGAACGCGCGACGAATTACCTCCTGTTCGATCAACTTGCCGCTCGACACGCTCGTATTCTTCCAGTGCTTCGTCGTCACGATGTTGGTTGGCGAGGAGTTTGTCGGTCCGTTCCTGGATTTCGGCGTCGCTCGGTTTGTAATAAGGTGCACCGCTCTGCGTCTGCTGTTGCGGCTCGGCGGACACGCGAACGTGCGGGATCGCACTTGCGGCGAGCGCAATCCCGGCTGCGAAGACAAGAATCCCGGATCGTCGATTCATGTATGTACGGGCGATAAGACGAACGCGTACTCCAGAATTCGTCCGCTCATTGATTTTAAGGGGATTCGGCGCGGCGCGCTATCTCCCGTAAACGAAAATGAAACAAAGCTGCTTGCACACTCGTAAGACCCAGAGAAGGCGAAATATCGGTAAATCTTTTCGCCGAGTGGGCCGTCTATAATAAGTAGTAGTTTGGTATCCCAGCCATGAAAGCGCCCAACCTGAACCGCCCTGCTGCGCGGAAAGCCCTCGCCTCGCTCCGCGAAACCACCCTGATCGCGCTGGACACGCTGCGTGCGCACAAAATGCGTACGTTTCTGACGCTGCTGGGTGTGATCCTCGCCGTTACCACGCTCGTGGCTGTGATTTCGGTCCTCAATGGACTGAACGTCTATATCTCAGACAAAGTCGCCAACCTCGGCGCAAATGCCTTCGTTATCGACCGCATCGGCATCGTCACGAATTTTCAGGAGTGGAATGTGGCGCGCAAGCGCCCGCCGCTCGGAATGGACGACATCGAAGCGTTGCGACAGGGCATGAAACTCGCAACCAGCATTGCGGGCGAGCAGAACACGAATGCCGACGTCCGCTATGCCAACGACTTGAGCGAAGACGTTCAGATTATGGGAGCCTCCCCGAATTATGCGTCGATTCGGGATGTGGACGTCTCCAGCGGCCGCCTCTTCACGGATATTGACGAGGATCACCGCGCTGGCGTCTGCATCATTGGCGCCGACGTGGCGAAGAAATTCTTCTCGAACACCGATCCGATCGGAAAGGACATTCGCGCCGGGCAAGGGCAGTATGAAATCGTCGGCGTCGCAAAAGCGCAGGGCACCGTGCTGGGCCAATCGCGCGACAATTTCGTCATGCTGCCGCTGGGCACCTACCGCAAAGAGTGGCTCGCGCCGCAAGATTCCGTGACGATATTCGTTCAAGCGAAAGGGCCAGAATGGATGGACGCGGCGCAAGATGAAGCCCGCTCCATCCTGCGGGCGCGGCGCCACGTGGCCTACTCGAAAGACGACAATTTCGCGATTATCGCCCCCACCTCGATCACCGGCCTTTGGAACCGCATCACGGGTAACGCCTTCGGAATCGCCGTTTGGGTCACGTCGGTGTTTCTGGTCGTCGGCGGCATCGTGATCATGAACATCATGCTGGCGAGCGTGACCGAACGCACACGGGAGATCGGCCTCCGCAAGTCGCTGGGCGCGCGACGTGGAGACATCATTTTGCAGTTCCTGGTCGAATCGTCGATGCTTGCCGCGACTGGAGGACTCCTAGGTGTGGTGCTCGCGGTTTCCATCGGGCAGATTGTGCGGGCCACGACGTCGATCCCGATCGATACTCCCTTCTTTGCCATCACGGTCTCGTTGATTCTGTCCACCGCCGTTGGTCTGTTCTTTGGAATTTATCCCGCGATGCGCGCCGCGAGGCTCGATCCCATCGAAGCGCTACGAGCTGAGGGCTGACGAACATGATCCGGCAGGATTTCCGCGAAAACTTGCAACTCGCGCTGGATACGGTTCGCGCCAACAAGTTGCGCAGCTTTCTCGCCATTCTCGGCGTGATGATCGGCGTCGCGCTGATTATCTTGGTCGTTGGCCTCGTTCAAGGCTTTCGCCAGACCGTTCAAGACGAAATCACCGCCGAAGGCATCGACACCGCCTTTGTCTCGCGCTTCGATCAGGGCCCGCAGAATCAGCGTCGCCCGAAAGATGAAAAGCTCCGCAAGCAACTCACGCTCGAAGACGGCCTGGCGATTCGCGAGCTGTGTCCGGCGATCAAGGAGATTGCGATCTCCGGCTTCCAATGGAGCCTTTCCCATACAGCGCGCTATCAAAAAGACATTGTTGAAGGCACGGACTTCCGGGGAACGTTCCCTGCGTATTTGACGGTCTATTCCAATGCGACAATGAAGATGGGCCGTTTCTTCACTGAATCCGAGAACGAGCACCGCGCAAACGTGGTTGATATTGGCGAAGACGTCTCTAAGGCCTTTTTCCCGACTCCCCAGGACGCGCTCGGCAAAGAAATTCTCGTCGATGGTTCCACGTTCACTGTGATCGGAGTGTTTGAACGGCCTCCGGGTGGATTCGGCACAGGCGATGAAGACCGCCGCGTCGTGATCCCGTTCTACACCTTCATGAAGATGTATCCGGGCAGCTACGAGATCGGCTACCGCTTCCTTTCGTATCCCGGGCAGCTGAACGCGGCGGTGGATCAGGTTAAGGAAGTGCTCCGCCGTCGGCGCAACGTGCCGTACGACAAGCCCGACACCTTCTCGATTCAGACGCAGGTGGAAGCGGCGCAGAACTTCAACGACATTATCTTCGGCGTGGTGCTCGCGATTATCGTGCTCAGTTCGATCGGCTTGCTAATCGGCGGCGTCGGCGTGATGAATATCATGCTCGTTTCCGTCACCGAGCGGACTCGGGAGATCGGCGTGAGGAAAGCCATCGGTGCGCGCAGCAGCGACATCACATGGCAATTCCTCTTCGAAGCCATGACGCTGACGGGCGCCGGCGGAATCATCGGTATCATCTTCGGCAGCAGCATCGTGTTTCTGATCCCCGTTGTTACCACGATGAAAGCGATCGTGCCGCTGTGGGCGGTGATCGTAGGATTTTCTGTATCGGTGAGCATCGGTCTGATTTTCGGAGTTTGGCCCGCAACGAAAGCCGCCCGCCTGAATCCCGTCGAAGCGCTGCGCTACGAATAGCCCTAGTTGTTGTAAACCTTGGGCGGCGTGGCGGGTCCTGACTCGATGACGATTTCGCTCTTTGGGTTCAGCTGCGCGCGACCGTCCGCGTCGTAGATGTACGGAAGTCCTGATGGATCGACGGGCGTCGTTCGAGCTAACCCTGCCTGCACCAACACATCCACCGACGCCGGATAGTGCCCGTATATCGAGTGGTATTTCTGCGCGAGCTGGTTAAGCGCTTCGATATCCTGCGACGCGTGCAATCCCTCCAAGTGTAGAAGAGCGCTCTTGCGAATCGAGGGGTTCGGCGTCGAGTTGTAAATCTCCGTCCAGATCATCTCGGACGTGTTCGTTTCATTCGCCTTCAGCACAACCTGTGCCGCCATCATGGCAAGCCAGCCGGGTGCGAGCGGATTCTTACTGCCGGCGAGATACGCTTCCGACGATTTCTGGTATTCGCGCAAATACCAGTAGTAAAGAAACCCTTCCGTGGCGTTCATCTGCCAGTCTTGCGGGTTTGCCGCGATACCTTTTTGGGTTAGCTTCAGCGCAAGCTCAGGCTCGCCTGCGCCAACGGGCGACTGCTCAGAAAGAAAGACCGCGCCGAACCGGTACGCGGGGGTGAGCTTCGGATCGAGCGTCGTAGTTATGTCGAGCAGCGGCCAAAGCAGTGGAAACTTTACCCCTGGAATCCCGGCGTTTGAGCCGTAATACTGCACAGCGCGCGTCCAGTAGATGTCCGCGAGCAGTGCATCGTACCCGAGGCTCAATCTCTTGATGACGGTTCCCGATGACAGCAGAAGTTCTTGCTGGCTCTGTACCTCCGCCGCAGTGCTGACGTCGATTCGCGTCTGAAGCGTGATCACTGCGACGAATAGCAGCGGCACACCGACCGCGGCGAGCAGCGCGAGTTTCCGGTGTGAATTCATTTCAAGTTCCGCCCAGAGAAGACAGCCGCCGACGCTAGCAAGAGAATCAGCACGTACAGTGCTGCGTAGAGCGTGTTCTGCCACAGTAGGCTTGCCGGAATCGGCTGACCATGACCCGCCAAAGCAATCACATTGAAATTGTGAAAGTTCGGCAGTGCGTAGTAGATCGCCTTGCAGGCCCATTCGACCACGGGGCTTTTCGTGAGCGCGCCGATTTCGCGAATGTCTTTTGAGAATAAGCCTGCCACATAAATGCCGAGTGTGAAGAGCGTCGAAAGCATCGGGCTTGAGAAGCACGAAAAGAACAGCGCAAGAGCTGTGATCAGCGCGAGCTGCAACAAAATGAAATATGCCGCCTCCACGATTCCCCAATCGCCTCTTTCAAGGTGTCTGCTCACATAGAGGAGCGCCACAAACAGCCCGAGCAGCATGAACGTTGTGTTCACGGCGAGCGTCAGCAGCAGACCGCCGAATTTTCCGACGATGAATTCCCATCGCTTGATCGGCTTCGCGAGAAGACTGTAAAGCGTGCGCTTCTCAATTTCTTTGTAAACGAGGCCGACGCCGATGAAGATCGCCATGATGATCCCGAATATCGAGATCGAGGAGAGGCCCAGGTTGACGATCACGATGCGTTCGATGCCCACCGAGATCTGGCCGACGAGAATGGCCGCGCCCATCATCAACAATGCAAAGAAGATCAGGTTGTAGAGGACGCGATCGCGGACAGCTTCTCGAAACGTGTTGACGGCTACGACCGCAGGAATCGAGCTCATTGTGGATTCACCTCGATGGAATGTGGTGAATACTTTTCTTTGCCAACGAGCTTGAAGAAATAATCTTCGAGCGACGGACGCAACGGCACGACACCTAGGATTTTTGCATCCGCACCTTTCAGCTGTTCCAGCGCGGCGTAGAGTCCCGCCTCCGGAACCTCGACCTGGTAACGGCTGCCGGTATGCCTTACCTTGTCGCCAAGCGACGCAGGTACCGCAGCGCCAGGCTTCAACTCAAATAGGATTTCCATGCCATAGACTTCAAGCGAGACGATTTCGTTCGGCGCGCCCACACCTTGCAGCTTGCCGCCAACCAGAACCGCGACGCGATCGCACAGCATTTCGGCATCCGTCAGGATGTGCGTCGAGAAAAAGACCGTGCGCCCTTGCCGCTTCAATTCCAAAATAATGTCGCGCACTTCGCGACGGCCTACCGGATCAAGGCCGGACATCGGTTCGTCGAGGAAGACGACCTTTGGATCGTGAAGGATCGCTTGCGCGATGCCGATGCGCTGCATCATGCCCTTCGAGAACTTGCGAAGCTGCACATTCCCCGCCGCGCTCAGCCCGACCAAATCGAGAAACTTCTCCACGCGCTCGCCACGGTCTGCGGCGCTGTACCCGAAGAAACGCGCGAAATAATCGAGCAGCTCACGCGCCGTCAGATAGTCGTAGAAATACGGCTGCTCGGGCAGATAGCCGATATCGCGATGCATTGCGACGTCTTCAATCGACCGGCCGCGGATACGCGCGGTCCCCGAAGTGGGGAAGATGACTCCCATCAAGAGCTTCAACGTCGTGGTTTTTCCCGCGCCATTCGGGCCGAGAAATCCAAACGCCTCGCCTTCGTGGACCTCCAAGGAAAGCGAATCGAGCGACCGGCGCGTTTTCTCGCGCCAGAAGCCGACGGCGTAATCTTTTGTGAGCGATTGAATTTCTATTGCAGGCGCACTCATACTCGGCGATTATCTTTCGGTTTTTGCGCTCATCGAAGCGCGGACTCGGCTCGTGTTTCGTAATTCGCACTCCCGCGCCACCAGGAATTCGCGCTCCGCGCGGGCGGTTCACACAAAATTACGCGGAAACAATCGCCGCGCGCACCGGCACACACGTGAAGAAAATACAGCCTCGTTATAGATTGGGCTTGTCTTCGCAGTTACCACTACAGATAGACGCTTTCGACACGCGAAGCATAAGATTTTGTGGTCCGATTATGAATTCTCCTTGACATCATTTCCACAAGCCACGATACTTCGCATCCAGACTCGGGGGAGTTTTTCCGGTGTTCGCGCTCGTACAGCGCTGCCGGAATCGCGTAACGGACCGGACTTACCGAAAAATCGAAGAGCGCAGCTAGCATTGAACGCCGCGAACGAAAAATAAAGCGCGGCTTAGCTAGGCTTTTCTCTTTTTTCGAATTCCTGCCCCCTCCCGAAGTCCCGTGGTAGTCGGCCCCTGAGATCAACGCACTGTGTGCCGTCGGCACACCTGACAAGGTTCACGAACACCGGCGCTCGGAGTTAAGATAGAGGTTCCAGCCGAGCACGGTCTTTCGTCATACATTTCGACGGCAGGACTGCCGGCGCGGAGGCAGAGATGGCAGAAACAAGGACGGTATTTAACGCCCAAACGGACTTGCAACAGGGCAAGCCACGTGTGAGCGGGCTGGAATTCCAGCGGCGATTTACAGACGGCAAGACGTCACCTTTTGACAAGGTCGAATGGGAACGGCGTACCGCGCTGATTGGGAATGAGAAGGGCCAGGTCATTTTCCGCCAGGAAAATGTGGAAGTCCCCAAAACCTGGTCGATGACGGCGACGAATATCGTAGCCTCCAAGTATTTCCACGGAAAACCGAACAGTCCGGAGCGTGAAACTTCCGTCCGCCAACTGATCGGCCGCGTGGTCGATACGATCGTACGCTGGGGCGAAGAGGGCGGTTACTTCGCGAGTGCCGAATCCAAGAACATTTTCCGCGACGAACTTACGCACCTGCTGGTGGAGCAGAAAGTCGCCTTCAATTCGCCCGTGTGGTTCAACGTCGGCGTACAGCCCAAGCCGCAGTGCTCGGCCTGCTTCATTAACTCGGTCCAGGACAACATGGACTCGATCATGAACCTGGCGAAGACCGAGGGCATGCTTTTCAAGTGGGGTTCCGGTACCGGCACCAACTTCTCCGCTCTCCGCGGAAGCCGCGAATCGCTCTCAGGCGGTGGCATCGCTTCCGGTCCGGTTAGCTTCATGAAGGGCTTTGACGCCTTCGCGGGCGTGATCAAGAGCGGCGGCAAGACGCGTCGCGCCGCGAAGATGGTCATCCTCAACGTCGAACACCCGGACATCGTCGATTTTATCGAGTCAAAGATGCGCGAAGAGCGCAAAGCCCACGTTCTGATCGGCCAGGGCTACGATTCCGCGATCGACGGCGAAGCCTACTCATCCGTGTTCTTCCAGAACGCGAACCACTCCGTCCGCGTCACCGATGACTTCATGCGCGCCGTGGAAGAAGACCGCGACTGGTGGACACGCAACGTCGCCGACGGCAAGCCGGCGGACAAGTACAGCGCCCGCGAACTGTTGAAGCAGATGGCCGAATCGGCGTGGCACTGCGGCGATCCCGGGATGCAGTACGACACGACGATCAACCGCTGGCACACCAGCAAGGCCACGGATCGTATCAACGCGTCGAACCCCTGCTCGGAGTATATGTTCCTCGACGACACGGCGTGCAACCTCGCGTCGCTGAACCTGATGAAGTTCCTCGGTCCGAACTGCCAGTTCGACAGCGAAGGCTTTACGCACGCGGTGGACGTGACGATCACGGCGCAGGAAATCCTGGTGGACAACGCCAGCTATCCTACGGAACGGATCGCACGCAATTCGCACGATTACCGACCGCTGGGCATCGGCTACGCCAATCTGGGCGCGCTGTTGATGACGCTCGCGCTACCGTACGATTCGGATGGCGGCCGCGACTTCTGCGGCGCAGTGACCGCGCTGATGACGGGTGAATCCTACGCTCAGTCGGCACGTATCGCGGAGCGAATGGGGCCGTTTGGCGGCTATCTGCGTAACCGTGATTCGATGATCGACGTAATCCGCATGCACCGCGATGCGCTGCGTCCGATCAAGGAAGAGCACGTTCAACCCTCCCTGCTGCGCGCCGCGCAAAAGTCCTGGGACGATGCTCTCTCACTCGGCGAAAAGTTCGGCTATAAGAACTCGCAGGTTTCGGTGCTCGCCCCTACCGGTACGATCGGCTTCATGATGGATTGCGACACCACCGGCATCGAGCCCGACTTGGCTCTCGTGAAGCAGAAGCGGCTCGTCGGCGGTGGCGTGATCAAGATCGTGAACAACTCCGTGCCTCAAGCGCTGATGAATCTCGATTACACGCCCGAACAAGTCTCGCAGATCGTCGACTACATCGACGCGAACGCGAAAATCGAAGGCGCTCCACACCTTAAGGAAGAGCATCTTGCGGTTTTCGATTGCTCGCTCTCGCCCATGGGCGGCGGACGATCGATCGCGTGGCGCGGTCACTTGCGCATGATGGCAGCGGCGCAGCCCTTCCTTTCCGGAGCAATCAGCAAGACGATCAACATGCCGGAAGAATCGACGGTCGAAGACATCATGCAGGCCTATACCGAATCGTGGAAGTACGGCCTGAAGGCAGTCGCCATCTACCGAGACAACTCGAAGCGTTCGCAACCTCTTTCGGCTGCAGGCAAGGAAGATAAGGATAAGGACAAGGCCGTCGCGACCGTGGCGGCTGAAGTTCCCGTTGCTGCCGCAGCTAAAGTAGAAGTGCCTTCGCCCGAGCAGCAGGAACTCTTCATCCGCACGCGTCGCCGCAAGCTGCCGAACGAGCGCGATTCGATCACCCACAAGTTCTCGATCGGCGGCCACGAAGGCTACCTCACCGTCGGAAAATACGAAGACGGGGCCCCCGGCGAGATCTTCATCAAGATGGCGAAGGAAGGCTCCACGCTTTCGGGCATCATGGACGCCTTCGCGCTGTCGGTTTCGATCGCGTTGCAGTACGGCGTGCCGTTGCGTGCGCTCGTCGATAAGTTCGTCAACTCGCGCTTCGAGCCTTCGGGCTACACCGGCAATCCGAACATCCGGTATGCGAAGTCGGTGGTCGATTACATCGGCCGCTGGCTCGGCGGGAAGTTCATCTCGCCGGATTACCTTGACGACGCGCCTGTCCCGACAGCAGAAGCGGCATCCGTGGTGGAATCGGCGGCGCCTGAAGCAGTCGCAAAACCGGCTGCTCCTCAAACAGCGACGCCCAAGTATGCGGAGCCGGAACCGGCAACCCGTCCTCGCGCCGCGATCGATGATGCGCCGTCCTGCTCCGAGTGCGGCATGCTCATGACGCCCAACGGCAGCTGCTACAAGTGCGCGAACTGCGGCAGCACGAGCGGCTGCAGCTAGACTAAAACTCAATCACAGTTTTGAGGGCGGCTCGATTTTCGGGCCGCCCTTTTTCTTTTGCGACCAGGCGCACGGGCCTTGCGTCAACCGCGGCCGCCCGGCTCAGATGGATTCGGATTTCGGGAACTTCCGGAAGGATTCCGCGCAAAAAAAGAGGGGGTCCCGTCGGACCCCCATTGCTCTACCCCTAAGATCCGGTTTCAGCGCGGCGAAACCGGCCCACCCCGGGATATGAGACAGCCAAGCGGTGAGTTGCACTTCGCGTGCCACGCCTAAGTATTTTCCATTAGGCGGTTTACATCCTGAAATCAAACGACTTAGCGGTATCAAGAGCAAACTGTGCGGGAATATTCGTCGAAATTCTCCACTTTCTGAAAACATCGGACGGTTATATCTATGGTCTTTGGAAGGAATCGATCTTCACTTGGTAGCTCCGGCGACCGCTGAAGCCGCTCGGCGCGACCGTATCCGTTTACGGACCAACAACGCTATCGCGAGGATTACTGCGGCCCAGAACGCCAGCGAAAGGCCGTCCTTAAGCACGAAGATGATCGCCCCGACGATCCCGTCCTCCAGATTTTTCACGCCGCCAACGAAGGCGTTGCGAATCTTGGCGGGGATCGAGTCGGAGCGCAGCGTCTCGTGATACTCCTCGCTCAGCTCAACCTTGACCGTGGCATAGTTCACCTCGTGCAGCATTAGGTTGCTCTGTCCCTGCATGCTTTCGATCTCGCTGCGCACGCGGGCCAACTCCCGTTCGACCTCGAGCACATCCGAAAGCTTGCCGGTGCGGTTGCCGAGTAGCTCGACCAGGCGCTGTTCCGCAGCCTTGGACGCTCTGAGACGGGCCTGCAGGTCGACATACTCCGCCGTGACTTCTTCAGCCGCGCGGCTCTCATCGACAACCTTGCCCAGTTTCCGGACGTCGGCAATGAAAGCGTCAGCCTGCTTGGCGGGTATGCGAAGCTCCACCGAAATATCGCGCGCCGACCCGGTCTGCGCCGAGGCCGTCAGATTTCCGACATAGCCGCCGTGTGCCGCTGCCATCTTCTCGATGGCCGCGCTTGCATCGTCGTAGTTCGAGGGTACGATGTGGAGCGATACGTTCTGCTCGATCATCGGACCTTTCACGTCAGGCGCCGCGAGCGTGCTTTCGCCACTCTGGTCGTCGGAAGATTCCGAGACCGTCGCGACATACTTGTCGACATTCGACCGTTCTAGGTTTTCCGTGAGGGCCGCCTCTTCCTTGCGCTGAAGCGCCTCCTGATAGCCCCGTGTAATGTCTGACGGCAACCTTTGCGGCGCGGGCGGAGGAGCTTCCGGTTTCACCTCATCTTGCTGTGCCGCCGCAAATTGCGACGACGGCGGCAGATAGTGAGGGACGGACTCGACGTCCATGGCACGTCGATGAAGCCTCGGAACCACAATCATCGAAGCAATCAAGGCGGCGAGCGCCAGGCCGCCAATCGTTGCCCAGTTGCGCGGCACGCGCTGCACGAGGGGCCAATTCCGGATGTCGAAGCGCATCCAAATCGCAGGCTTCGCACTTGTGGGCGCCGTCGCCGCAGGCTTTTCGAGCGCCGCCAAAACGGCATCGTTCATCGAATTTGGCGCCGGCTCGACCTCGAAACTCATCATCCGGTCGGTGAGTTGGCGGAAGCTCTTCGCCAGCGCCTGGCATTCGCCGCAGCCGTCGAGATGCGCTGCCAGCGCCGCCGCACGCTCCGCTTCGAGCGCGCCGTCGAGATACGCCATCACTTCTTCGGCTTCAAACGCGTGTTGGAGAGAGTGGCTCATAAATTCTCCAGTCAAACTTTGACCGACTTCAGTTGCTCCTTCAGCGCTGTGCGCGCGCGAAAGAGTCGCGAACGTACGGTGTTTACCGGCATTTGCATCAGCGTTCCGATTTCCAGATAACTCAGTTGCTCGTACTCTCGAAGCATCAGAACTTCCCGCGCGGAGTCGTCCAGCTTGGCGAGGGCGTCTCGCACCCAGATCCCCGACTCGGGTGACGGATCAGCACCGACAGGATTGCTGCGTGAATCGAGTTTTTCGTTCTCCGCCACTTCACGTCCTGCCTTGCGCCTCTCCGCTAACACCAGCTTCATCGCGATGCCGTAGAGATAACTTCGGAAACTCGCGCGCGGCTCGTAGCGCTTCGCATTTTCGATCAGCGCGACGAAACACTCCTGCGTGAGCTCTTCCGCGCGCGCCGGATGCGAGAGCCGCCGCCGGAAGAATGCGTAGACCGGTTGGCGATATCGCTCAAATAATTCCGTGAATGCCTCGCGGTCTCCGCGCTGGAACGCGACAATGAGTTGTTCGTCGGTGGTCATCGCCTCTTAGAACGGGAGCCGTTGCGTTTCTTGCAGCTTCACGCAACGAAGCACGCTCACCCATGCAATGTCGCGAGTGCGCGAAAAGTTCCCAGTGAAATCTTGAGTGGTTCGACGAACAGCGAAACGACGGGTATGGTTGCCGCAAGCTATTTATTATCAGCGACATACGGATTGGCGGTGTGAGGGTCTACGCGCCGATGGATTCGCGAAGCGCGTCGGCGAGCGTTTTTGTCCAGTGGTGGACGTCCGAATCGTGCTCCGCTTCGACCATCACGCGTGCGAGCGGCTCGGTCCCGGAATAGCGCAGAACGACGCGCCCGGACTTTCCGAGAGTTTTTTCGGCTTCGGTAAATCGCCGCCAAACTTCCGGCAGGGAATCGAGCGGCGGCTTTGACTTCACCTTCACGTTCACAATTTGCTGGGGGAAATTCTTTAGGTCCGCCACAAGCGAATCGAGCGATCCGGAAATCGACACGACCGACGCGATTTTGATCGCCGTAAGCATTCCATCTCCCGTGGTCGCGTCGTCGAGCAGCAGGATATGGCCAGACTGTTCGCCGCCGAGGTTCGCGCCGATCCGCTGCATTTCTTCCAGGACGTATCGGTCACCCACTGCGGTTCGCACGAAGCTCAGCCCGGAATTCTCGAGCGCGCGCTCCAGCCCCAGATTCGCCATCGTGGTGCCCACAATTACGTTTCCGTTCAGCTTCTTTTGCGCCTTCATGTAACGGCCGAGAACCAGCAACACGCCGTCGCCGTTCACCAGTGCCCCAGAGGCGCCCGCGAAAAGCGCGCGGTCCGCGTCGCCATCAAATGCCACGCCCAGCGCTGCGTCAGAGTCCTTGACGCGCCTCTGCATTTCTTCCGGATGCAGCGAGCCGCAACCGGCGTTGATGTTCTTCCCGTCGGGCGTGTTGTTCAGCGCGATCACGTCTGCGCCCAGAGACCGGAACAACTTCGGCGCCAGTTTGCTAGCAGCTCCGTTCGCGCAATCGAGAACGATCTTCATTCCCGCAAGCTTCGCGCCCGGGATTACCGCTTCGCGCAGCCCGCCAAGGTAGTCGTCGTCGATCGCTTCATTGTCTTCGAGGCGGACCGCACTCGCTCCGACGCTTGCCGCGCCACGATTAAGAATCAACGATTCGATCTGCGCCTCCACGGCATCCGGGAATTTCATCCCGTTCGACGAGATCAGCTTCACTCCATTGTCGTGGTAAGGATTGTGTGACGCGGAAATCACCACGCCCGCGGCGAAGTTTTCACGGCTCACCAGCCACGCAACGCCGGGTGTCGTAACGACGCCGGCGGAAACAGGCTCAGCACCTGCCGCCGTCAATCCTCGCGCGATGCGCTCGGTGATGTGGGGTCCGGACTCGCGCGTGTCGCGCCCAATCAGCACGCGCGGCTTCGCGCTA
>Ga0210388_10002753_pt1 | contig 13673 bp, 15 predicted proteins | sample IncBWC19OmetaG_FD_155485 | JGI IMG/M metagenome (GOLD analysis project Ga0210388, IMG submission 155485) | Forest soil microbial communities from Barre Woods Harvard Forest LTER site, Petersham, Massachusetts, United States - Inc-BW-C-19-O ...
TCTAGCGTGTGGGCATATCGCAGCCAAAAACGACAGGGCAAAACTGCGCGATCATTTCAAGACCCAGGATTGGGAACTCTGGGACGAGGATTGGCTTCGCGAGCACCTGAAGAAAATGGCCAGTTCTAAATGCGAGAACCAGGTTTCCCATGTTGTGGCAAAATTGTTGCGAGACAAAAGCTGATTGAGCGAGCTTTGAAAGGGCGCGGCTTCAGGCGCGCCGCCAACAGGGCCTAGAAGGAGCAGGGCTTTAGCCCCCGAGGGAATGCATGATCCCCAAGAGAGAGATTGCGACGAGCAATGGCCAAACTTACTTCGTGACCTCGAATTCCGCGGATCGGAGACCGTTTTTTCGGCATGAGCGGTGGGCCAAGCTGTTCTTCGAAACGCTGTATGGATATCGGCCGGAGCGTTATCTGGTCCATGGGTTCGTTCTGATGCCGGATCATTTTCATTTGCTCATCACGCCAACAGCGAGCCTTGAATTGGCGGTTCAGTGTCTGAAAGGCGGATTCTCATATAGAGCCAAACGGGAATTCCGTTGGAAGGGAGACGTTGGGGTAACGGGATTCTCTGACCATCGAATCCGTGACGACGAAGATTTTGAAACGCATCTCGCATATACGGCGCAGAATCCGGTGAGGGCGCGTTTGGTTGAACGTGCGGAGCAATATCCATTTAGCTCGGCCAACGGGTTGTTTGAACTGGATGCAACCCCTCGGGGGCTAAAGCCCCAAGACTCTCCATAGTCCTCCGTTGGCGCGCCTAAAGCCGCGCCCTTTCAAAGCAACGCCCGAAATGCTTCTATGAACGCAGTCAAATCAGACTTTGAAAGCACTGGAATACGAAGGATCCCCCATGAATCCCGTCGAGCACAGCTCAGGCCGCACCATCACCACTGTTGCCACCCGCGAGGTCTACCGCAACCAGTGGATGCGCGTGATAGAAGATGAAATTCTGCGCTCCAATGGAAACAAGGGCATCTTCGGTGTGGTGGAGAAGGAGGATGCCGCCATCATCCTGCCCATCGACCATGGACGCGTGTGGCTGGTGGAGCAGTATCGCTACACCACGCAGCAGCGGGAAATCGAGCTGCCGCAAGGCGGCTGGGAGATGCAGGTCGAGAATCCCGAGGAACTGGCGCGCGGAGAATTGAAGGAAGAACTCGGCCTGGATGCCGCGGAGATGACCTATCTCGGATGGCTGTGGATTGCCTATGGCTTTCTGCGCCAGAAGCAGCACGTATTCCTCGCCACCGGCCTCAACGACACGGAGAAGGATCCCGACCCCGAAGAGCACGACCTGATCGTGCGCTGCGTGCCGGTGGAGGAGTTCGAAGAGATGATGCTCAACGGCGCCGTCCGCGACACCTGCACGCTGGCCGCCTGGGGGCTGTATCAGCTATGGAAAAAGCGGCCCGCGTAAAGAATGCTCATCACTCGGGGTGAAATTTCTTAACGGCGCGAGCAGTCAACAGAATGAAGATCAGAAGCACCGCCAGCTGCGTGATGGCGAAGCCGGGGGATTTCTGACTGGGCGCGACGGCGTGAAGCGCCGGCACTTTGTCGAATGCCTGCGAAACCAGAACGAAGAAATTGAAATAGAAGGCGATGCAGACGGTGACGACATAAATCGCGCGCCACGGGCCCGCGAGCTTGCAGACGTAGAAGGCGACGATGGCCAGAATGAGTACGATCATCGACAGGATCCCAAGGATGATCCCAGGTGACATGCCATTGTACGGGTACAGGAATCCCGTCACGCTGGTCAGGATCGTCGTAATCAGAAACAGCGAGGTCAGAATGCTGAGACGCCGGGAGGTGAGCAGTCCGAAGATGATAAATATCCCGGAGCCGATCCCAATCAGGCTCATAAACACGTGAAGGTAGGTGAACTGCACCAGACTCAAACCAAGGATCATGGGGTTGTCCTTTCATTTGTTGCGAAAGTGGTATTCGTCCCAGGGGCGCACGCGCGCATGCCGGGCTGCTGATCGAACGGCCGGGTGAATTACGTTCCACCTCAGCTCGCAGTCGCCGTGAGCAGGGATTTCACTTTCGCGTCCAACTCGCCGGCGACCTTCAGCGCGGTCAGATTACCATAGGGCGAAAGGTAACTAGCCATTAAATCGTAGGAAAGATGAACGCCGTCCACTCTTTCGTCAATAAGGACGGTCACCGGTGCATACGAGGCGGCGTCATGCACATGCTCCGCCATCCGTTTCATGATGAGCGGATTGCCGATTACCAGCCGCAGGATTTTGGGCGCGGCCGCGCCTTGTTCCCCCGCATCTCGGTCCCCGCATCTCGCTTCTTGGAAAGAATCAGGCCCAGGTTGAAGCGCGCAAACTCCATGAAGCCGGACGGGCCAATAGATGCATTGACCACTTGTTCCAATTCCTGCCATGATCCGGCCTTCGAAACGTTCATCCCGAAGTCGCGCATGTCTGGATGTCCGAGTGCGGCGTGAAGAGCCTCTATGATCTAGGAAAACGGCTTGGCAGAAACCAGGCTGAATTTGTCCACTTCAACGCGAAGAATCGGCATTCGTCACCTGCTTTTAGACTTGGAGTCTGAGGCACGGAGGCGGGGCTCAAACTATCCGGGACTCGGGACGGCCGACGGGAGCGATGAGCATGAATGCTGCGGGATAAGTCCCCTCAAACACAACCTTGTAGAGGTTGCCTTTACTGTCGAAAGCTACTCCATTGAATCCCGCGTGAGAATTGCCGTAGAGACATTCCACCTGGATTACTGTTCCGTGATCTCCAGTTGCCACCACCCGCCTTATTCGCGTGCCAATCACCTGGGCCAGAAAGTATCCCTGCCCATAGACCGCATCCCAGGCAAAAGCCAAATTGGGTTGCGGAAGATATGCGGCTGGGTCTTGTGGAGTCTTCGCGCTTACGAATGATGGAATGGCAAACGCCCATTCCCCTTGGAACGACTCGCCATGAGCCTGAACCAAGGTGAATTTTCCTGAATTGGCTCCGGAGAACTTGGCGGTCATTACCGGTGGCGGGGCTTGCGCTGCCGCCGGGCCCTGCACGGGATAGAGCGTCTCTCCATTCGCGTTCGCGAATCCGCTAAGCATGCAAGCACAGAGGAGTGCGCAAAGGGATCTGGCATTCATAGTAGGGACCTCTTGCCGCTTTGACTCCTTGACAAGCGAGCGGGTTATGGCGAAATTGACCGCGATCCGCGCTCGCCCATGGGCATGTAAGGCGAACTACAAGACCATCTTGTAAATGTTGCCCTTGCTATCCTGGGCCACACCTCTAGCGCCGAATCCCGCGGCGCCATTGTTGTTGGAGTTTCCCAGGTCATACCATTCCACCTGAAGCACGGTGCCTTGATTTCCAGTCAGCTCAGTCTGCACGAAAAGGGGCTGACCGAGAACGTGCGCAGTATAAAAGCCCTGTCCGTAGACTGTGTCCCATGCGGCAGCCATGCTGTTTGCTCCAATTGTGCCGGCAGCAGCGCTGTCTGTTCCCGCCTTTTCGTACACCTGTTTCCACGTACCTTGAAACTGCTCGCCATTTGCGAGAGTAATCGCCAATTTTCCTTGCCTGTCATTCGAATGCGCGCCAACAGTGACGGGTTTGCTGAAGTTGGCGACGAGAGTGAATTTGGCAGGGTAGATGGGTGGCGGGGTCTGTGAGGCAAGCGGACCCCGGACCGGATAGAGATGGCCAAAGCTCTGGCATCCTGAAATCAAGATGGCGGTGAGCAGTGTAAGTGCGAGAGAGAATTTGGCTTTCATATTCGCACCTCTTGCCCCTTTGACTCCTCGACACGCGAGAGGGTTATGGCGAAATTGGTCGCTATCCGCGTTCTTCCATGGCAATGTAAGCCGAAGGATACTCCGGCCCGATATACTCGGCCCGCGGCCTGATCAGCCGGTTGTCGTCGAGCTGCTCGATCACATGCGCGGCCCAGCCGGCGATGCGGCTGACGGCGAAGATCGGAGTGAAGAGATCGATGTCGATGCCCAGCGTGGCGTAGGTCGAGGCGGAGTAGAAATCGACGTTGGCGTTGAGCTTCTTCTCGGCGTTGATGTAAAGCTCGATTGCGCGCGACATCTCAAACCACTTGGGCTGCCCGGCGTCTTTGCCGAGCTGCTCGCTCATGCGGCGCAGGTGCGTTGCGCGCGGGTCCTCGGTTTTGTAAACGCGATGGCCGAAGCCGGAGATCTTCTGCCGCGCGGCCAGCATGTTCTTCACGGATTCCACCGGATCGGCGCCTGCCTTGTCGATGGTATAAAGCAGCCGCATTACTGCTTCATTGGCGCCGCCGTGCAGCGGCCCTTTGAGTGCGCCAATGGCTCCGGTAACGGCGGAATGGATGTCGGAGAGCGTAGCGGCGATCACGCGAGCGGCGAAAGTAGAAGCGTTCAACTCGTGGTCAGCGTGGAGAATAAGGGCGACGTCCAGGGTGCGGGTGGCCGTCTGCGAAGGCTTTTCTCCATTCAGCATCCAAAGAAAATTGCCTGCGTGCGAGAGCGAGCGGTCCGGCGGAACAATCTCGAGGCCTTTGCGGATGCGATCGTAGATGGCCACAATCATGGCGATCTGCGCGGTCAGGTTGAAGGCCTTGCGTACATTGGCGTCGTGCGAGTTGTCCTTTTCATCTGCATCGTAAAAACTCAGCGCGGAGACCGCCGTGCGCAGCACCTCCATGGGTGTGGCGGAAGTGGGAAAGCTGCGCAGCATGTCCACAATGCGCTGATCCAGCACGCGGGCCAGGGCCAGTTGCGAAGAGAACTCACGCAGCGCCGGCTCGCTGGGAAGGGTGCCGTTCCAAAGCAGGTATGTGCATTCCTCGAATGTCGATTTTTCAGCCAGCTCATGGATGTCGATGCCGCGATACGACAGCACGCCGGCATCTCCGTCGATCCAGCAGATCCCGGAGTTCGCGGCAACAATTCCTTCCAGACCCTTTCCAGCAACAGCAGTCGGCATATCCTTCGGAACTCCCTCTTATAAACGATGATGGCGATGAATTCGCTAACGGCGCCAATGAAACGGCCCTTGGCATGGGTCGGCGCCCCGCTTGCGGTAAAGATGTTTATAACGCAGGCATTGGATGCTTGTCACCCAAAGTAAGACGCACCGCGATCAAATGCGGACATTTTGGTGCTTTGTCTGCGGCGTAATCTCCAAGCGGGAATCGCCAAAGTGTTGACCGGGCCGCCGGGTGCCGATTGACCTCGAAGGCTGCTCCGCGGTCCGACGCGGCATTTTTTCCCGCAGGGGCCGGGCCGGTTCGGTATTCTGTTGTCGGCCCGGACTCGATCCAGAAGTGGCTGCGGGTTCGCTTCGGCGGGATGAAACCCCACGAAGATGCATCAAAATCAATGGGAGGATTCTCTCCGGCGGCATCCGGTTGATTCAGGGGCCGCAAAACCCCAAAGGGGCGAACCGTATCGAGCAGACCGGCAGGACAGGTTGCAGATCGGCAAGTCAAAAGAGAAGAGAGGGACACAGATGAGTGAATTAGAAGAAACTCCGAGGACATTGTCGCCGGTCGCGTTTTTTTCAGCGATTGCGGTCGCGATCCTGATTGGGATTGGCGGCCTGATATGGAGCTACACGCTCAACAGCAAGTTGGGCGCCCAGCAGCAGGAACTCGCCGATGCCAAAGCCGCGAACGTGAAGCTGGACGCCCAGTTGCGCGAGACCGATGAGCGCCTGAACGTGGCCACGGACGAATTGAAGACCTCACTCGGCCTTACGCAGAAGCAGCTGGACTCCCGGGCGCAGGAACTGCAGACGCGCGAGGCTCGCGAAGAACAGGCCTCAGCCCGGCTGGCCAGCGAGCAGAAGCAGACCGCCGGCCAGGTAGCCGCCGTTTCCACCGCGGTGACCGACGTAAAGACGGATGTGGGCGGAGTGAAGACCGATGTGGCCAAGACACAGAGCGACCTGGCCAGCGCGGTGAGCCAATTGACGTCGATGAAGGGCGATTTGAGCGGCCACTCCAGCCTGATCGCGCGCAACGCGGAAGAACTGGAAATCCTGAAGCACAAGGGCGACCGGAATTACTACGAGTTCACCCTCGCGAAGGGGCAGAAGAAGCCGGTGGGCACCATCAGTCTGGAACTGAAGAAGGCTGACTCGAAGAAGAGCAAATTCACCCTGGTTGTCTACTCCGACGACAAGGAATACGAGAAGAAGGACCGCAATCTGAACGAGCCGCTGCAGTTCTACAGCGGCAAGGATCCGCAACTGTTCGAGATCGTTGTGAATTCAGTAAGCGCCAAGAACACCGTGACCGGGTATCTGTCCACGCCCAAGAGCGCTCCGGTTCCGGCAGCTACCGGACGATAACGGCGGTTTGGGGCGCGAGCGTCAGGCTTGGCTGGTACGGGATGCCGAAGGTAAAGTCCAGGCTCTTGCGCGCGTCCCATTGCGCCTTGGTCACACGGAACGCCGATACGACGGTTCCCTCAACCGTCTGGCCGGGGTTGATCGTGAGCTGCGGTGAGAGCGGCTTGCCGTGTGGCACAGGCAGATACGGAAAGGCCAGAAGCACCCGGTCGTAGTCGCCGGCCGGGGCTACGTAGCTCGAGTGAATGCCGTCGTCCAGCGTGGCATTGGTCATGATGCTGTGCAGATACAGAGGGTGGTTGCTCTGGTTGTGCAGCTTGACCTGCGCAAATACATACACCTGATCGAAATCTTCCCTGGCCATGGGCGCGCCATTGGCGTCGAAGCCAGACGACTCAGTGTGTTGCGGGTGCACCCACACCTGCTCGACCTCTCCGGTGATCGCCGGCGGTTTCATTCCGGATATGAAATAGATGGCAATGGCCAGGCTGACCACTATGGCCGCGAAAACGGTGGCCAAAACCGGGTTGCCCGTCCCTTTGGTCAGTTCCTCACCACGGGCGGCGTCGTCAAGTCGAGAAGTATCCTGCTGCAGTAGACTCATCGCCCCTATCTTATTACCACCAGCGTGAACTGGAACACAGTTTTCCGCCAGGCTGCCCTGGAATTTCCCATTCTTTGGTTCCGGGAAAGGTGACTTTCGGGGTAGAGAACCGCTGCCTGCACCCTTGATCCGCGAATCCCGGAGCCTGTTTGCCCTCGATCGAGTTTCATCCCTGCTTTTCGATGAGGCCCGCCAGCACCGTCTCCAGCTCCACAGTCCCTTTTTGGCTTCCGGCCTCGCCACCCTGGAATTCGATCCATCCTTCGTTGAAGCCGTCCACCATGCGGGCCCGCGGTTCGGGATTCTTCATTCCCTGTGACTGGAACAACGATATCCAGGTCTCGCGGGGCACCGGTTCCGCTTTCACTGGGCGGCCCAGCAGGCGCGCAAACGTTGCGGCAATCTCATTCGGCGTCACGCGATGCGGTCCTTCCAACTCGACCACGCGATGGCCGGACCCCGAGCCGCCGGACCACGAGCCCTGAAGCAGTTCGGCGGCCACGCGCCCGATATCGGCGGTTGCCACCATCGGCACCGGCTTGTCGAGAGGCTGAAGAAAGCTGGGAATAACGCCATTGTCGCGCGCCGGAGCCACATCCCAGGCGGAGTTTTCCATGAACCATCCGGGGCGCAAAAAAGTGATCGGCAGCGGCAGATCTCCAAGCGCGGCCTCGATCAAGGTGTGCTGAGAGAGCAGGTTTGTCTGCCTGGCCTGTGCGCCGATGGTGGATAGATAGACCACCTTCCCGGGACGAGCAGACTGCAGCGCGGACTTCAGCGCGGCGGCCGTCGCCTGCGCTTCAGCAAAGCCGGGCGACGGGTCAAATACTGGCGGAATGAGCACAAAGACGCCTTCCGCGCCCTTGAACGCAGCAGCCAACCGGGATGAGTCGCCAATGTCCGCAACCGCGATCTCGCAGCCCCGTTTGGCCCATGCTTCTGCCCGCCCGGCGTCGCGCACGACCGCACGAACGGGCTGGCCGCCGGCCAAAAGCTGTGTAGCGACCACGCCGCCCACATTCCCGGTAATCCCTGTAACTGCAAACATACTCACCCTCCGTTTTGCACACCACAGTGGATGATGCATTTTCGGCCGCGGATTCCGACTTATTTTTTTAAAAAAATGAGTGATGGGACGCCGGAGGATTCTCTACGGTCGCGGCCTGAGCGCAGCCAGAAAGTCATCCGCTTCCAGCGTATTCAGCACATCTTGCGGTTCCAGCCACGCTCGCTTCAATTGTCGAAGTCCATACTCCAATTTCCCCAGGTTGCGGGCGTCATGCGAGTCGGAATTGATGACAATCCTGCAACCCAGTTCCTTGGCCAGGCGCAGGTCGCGGTCGTTCAGGTCCAGGCGCTCTGGGGCAGCATTGTGCTCGACAGCTACGCCCAACGCGGCGGCGCGGCTGAGGATGAGTCCAAGATCCAGCGCGAAAGGCTCGCGGCGCAGCAATAGACGCCCCGTGGGATGGCCGAGGATGCGCACGTATGGGTTCTCGATGGCGCGCAGGATGCGTGCGGTCATCTCCTCGCGGCTCTGGTCGAAGCGGGTGTGAATGCTGGCGATCACCACATCCATCTGGGCCAGCACCTCGTCTTCCAGGTCCAGCGCGCCGTCGGCGAGGATGTCGACCTCGATGCCGGTGAAGACGCGGATGCGGCCGCCCATCTCCTCATCCACGGCGCGGATGCGCGCGATGTGTTCCAGCGCCCGCTTGTCGTCCAGGCCGTTGGTCATGGCCAGGTTTTTGGAGTGGTCGGTGATGGCGATATAGCGGTAGCCAACCGCCAGGGCCGCATCGGCCATCTCGCGAATTGTATTGTGCCCATCCGTGGCGTTGGTGTGCATGTGCACGTCGCCGCGAATGTCGGACTGCTGGATGAGCCGTGGCAGCGCGTGGCGGGCCGCGGCCTCAATCTCACCCAGGTTTTCGCGCAGTTCCGCCGGCATCCAGTCCATGCCCAGGGCGGCGTATATTTCCTCCTCGGTTGCCGCGGCTACGACAGATTCATCATCCAGCCGGGCAAGCGCCCACTCGCTCAGCGTGTAGCCCATCTTCAGGGCACGCTGGCGAAGCGCCACGTTGTGGGCCTTGGAGCCGGTGAAATATTGCAGGGCCGCGCCGTAGGACGCCGACGGCAGCAGGCGCACATCCACCTGCATCGCGTTCGACAAATAGAAGCTCACCTTGTTGTCGCCCTTGGCAATGATGCTCTGGATGCCGGGATATGCCGCCACATATTCGACCGCGGCAGCAGTGTGTTCTGGCGCGCAGGCCGGGCCGGTGACCAGCAGGTCCAGGTCGCCGGCAGTTTCGCGGCCGCGGCGCAAGGAGCCGGCAGGGGTTACCCGCTCAATACCCGGAAAAGCCAGCAGGTAAGCAGCAATGCGATTCGCTTCTTCGTCGGCCACGTCGATGCGATACCGCCCCACGCTGCGTCGATAGTCGTCAATGCCCTTGCGCAGCTTTTCAATCTGCTTTTCGCCCATGCGCGGCAGGCCGGTAAGGCGTCCGGCTTCAATGGCTTCAGCCAGGGCGTCGATGCTGGAGATCTGCGCCGAAGACCACAGCAGGGCAACCGTCTTCGAGCCCATCCCCGGCAGCTTCAGAAGCTCGAGCAGTCCGGCCCCGTATTTGGCCAGCAACTCATCGCGCAGAGGCAGCGTCCCGGTCGCGGCAATGGCCTGCAGATTCGCGGCCATGCTTTTGCCGATGCCGGGAATCTCCAACAGCCGCGCAGTGTCCGGCGCGGCAGCGGTCAAGTCCACGGTAGTTTGCTCGGCGGCTTCTGCAGCGCGGCGATAGCTGCGGATGCGAAAGCTGTCTCCGCCGTCGATTTCCAGCAGGTCGGCTGTTTCCGCCAGCAGACGAGCCATGGTGGGGTTGTCCATGGCGGAAGGGTATCAAAAGGCAGGGACCGGAGAACAGAGTCGGGAATCGGTGTTGCAATCCGTCAGACAGCAGTCCAATGCGCCAAATTGACACCGGCGAAGTTTTGATAGGGAGGTATGTTGTGTCGACCGCATCAAGCATCAAGCGGAACGGTCAAGATTAAGGAAGCATTTCGGGACGCAAATAGCCAAGCCACCGTGGATGGCTTTCAGAGGATGACGCTGCGCCCTTAGGCTGCGTTGTGAGCGGCGTCTTTGAACCGGCTCACTGAGTCCGCCTGGGGTCCCTTCTGACCCTGGACGATGTCGAACTCCACGTCATCGCCCTCTTTCAGCGTCTTGTAGCCGTCCAATTGAATTGAAGAGTAGTGGACGAAAACATCTGGCCCGTCTTCACGTCCGATGAATCCGTACCCCTTGGCGTTGTTAAACCACTTCACCTTCCCTTTGTACTGAGCCACAGGCTCCCTCTTTCTTTGCTTCGTGCAGGGGAATCCGGGAAGCAACGGGAGTCGCTCGCCGGTAAAAGATAAGACGCCTGTTTTGCCCGAATGGTTGAGTCAAAATTTGCTGAAAGAGTTCACAGCGTGGGACGAAATCCCATCGCAAAACGATCCCGGTGCAGCAACCCCTTTGCTTTGGGTGGGATGCAAGCCGAACCGCTTAAGTCGCGTGAGCGACATTATTTCTTGCGCTTGCCTGCCATGAGGCGCGCATAGAGCAGGACACTGGTGAGCGTCTTGCCATCCTTGATTGCGCCTTTCTCAATCATCTTGAGAACGTCGGACATTTTCACCAGACGGAACTCGATCTCTTCGTCCTCTTCCGGGGTGGCGTCGCCGGCCACCAGGCCTTCGGCAATGAATACTTTCATCGACTCGCCCAGAAAGCCCGGACTGGCGTAGTACTCCACCAGCGGTTTCCACTTCTTGGCGCTGTAGCCGGTCTCCTCGGCCAGTTCGCGCTGCGCGCCGGCCAGAGCGGTCTCGCCCGCATCGAGCTTTCCTGCGGGCAGTTCCCAGAGATATTGGTTAGCGGCATGACGGTACTGGCGCTCGATCACGATCCAGGGGTTCTTCTTGCTTTTTGAAGTGTCAATGGCCAGAATCACGACGCTGCCGTTGTGGCGAATCACGTCGCGCTCATTCGGCTTGCCGCTGGGCTCAACGATCTTGTCGTGCAGCACGCGGAAGAGCGGACCCTTGTAGACAACCTCGGAGCTGATCAATTGCGCCACTTCAACCACCGGGAGTTGAACAGCTTTGCCGAGCTTTTTCCCCTTGGACTTGGGAGCTTTGGCGAGCTTGCCTTTGGCTTTCTTCGAGGTGGTGGGGTCAGATTTTTTGGCGGTCTTCTTCAGTTCCTTCTTGGGCGTGGCGGCTTTCGCGGGAATCTCTTTGCTGGCCATTCTGTCAGTCTCTCCTCTTATCTCAGTCATCAAAAGTATACGCACCACGGCTGCCCGTGCCCCATCCATCGAGCGTTCTTTGCTCGATGGGTGGGAGACCTCAAAATCCAATCTCCCGCCCACCTCACTTCGTCTTTGCTTATCAGGCATGCAATTACCCCGGCTGTTCTGCATCAATTCGATCCGGCATGGCATCCTTAACTGAGCCTGATTCAATTCACTCCTGGGTGTTTTTTGGGATTGCGATGGGGTGCGCAGGCGCAGACTGAACCTCCAAGACGAATTTCGGGGACATGAGAAGACGTTGCTGACCGCAGACTGCTTTCCCATTACCGTGGCGCCGGGGCTGCATCGGCTCTTCCTGGACTTCTGCGCCGGCGATGCTGCGGCGCGCCCGTTCTATGCGGCGTTGCCGCTGGATTCGGGCTGGCAGAACCGCCCTCCCGTTCCCGAGCGCTGGAAAGAGCTGGTGCAGTTGCTGGCCGGGCAGAATGATGCGCCGGAAGGCTCTGCCGGGGCGGCGGCGCTTGAAGCACTGAGGCAGGGCGCGGGCGCGGTGGTCACCGGGCAGCAAGTGGGCCTGTTTGGCGGCCCGCTGTTCACGCCGTTCAAGGCAGCCACGGCGATCGCGCGGGCGCGGGCCGCTACGGCGGCGGGACGGCCGCATGTGCCCATTTTCTGGCTGGCCAGCGAAGACCACGACTTTGCCGAGATCGACCACGTGGTGTTTCCGGCGCGGCGGGAGTTGAGGAAGCTCGTTTACGCGGAACCGAACACCGCGGAGAGACCTGTGGGCGGCATTCTGCTCGACGAGCGGATTGCTCCGCTGATCGACCAGGCCTGGGAACTGCTGGGTGGCTCGGATGCCATGGAAGCTCTCGCGGCTGCCTACCGGCCCGGGCGTACCTTTGCGCAGGCGTTTCACGAGTTCTATGCCAAGGCCTTCACGGCGCAGGGGCTCCTGGTGCTGGATGCGAGCGGACGCGAATTTCACCGTATGGGAGCGCCGGTCTTGCGGGCAGCCCTTGAGCGGGCTGACGAGTTGCACGCCGCGCTGACCTCGCGAAACGCCGAACTGCTTGCGGCGGGCTATCACGTCCAGGTTGCGGTTAGCGCGCAGTCCAGCCTGCTGTTCCTCATCGACGAGATGACCGGGGCGCGCGTGTCGTTGAAGCGGACCGAGCCCACGGCCGCTGAACCGCAGGGTCTGTGGCACGCCGGGCGGCAGAGTTTTTCTACGCCAGACCTGGTGGCGATTCTGGAGAGCGAACCGGAGCGGATTTCGCCCTCAGCTCTTTTGCGCCCGGTATTTCAGGACTTCCTGCTGTCGACCTCGCTCATCATCGGCGGACCTGCGGAGATCGCTTACTTTGCGCAGTCGGCAGTCTTGTTCGAGCGCATTCTCGGCCGCCTGACGCCGGTGCAGCCGCGCTTCTCCGGAACCCTTGTGGAGCCGGCTATCGGCGAGCTGCTGCGCAAGCACGAGTTGGGTGTGGAGCGAGTATTCAGCGAGAGCCCCGACTCGCTGGCACAGTTGCTCGGCGCGCGAGCAATGCCGATTGAAGGCAAACAGAAGCTGGCCGCAGCGGGAACGGCGTTGGACGCGGAGCTTGGACCGCTGGTCGAGTCTATGGAAAAGCTCGACGCCGGTCTTGGCCGGTCTGCGGAGACAGCCGCCAGTAAGATGCGCTACCAGATGAACCGGCTGCGTCGTCTGGCAGCCAACTTCCAGCTTCAAAAAGAAGCTTCGCTCGCCCGTCACGTCCAAGCCATCAGCCAGGCGCTTTATCCCGGAGGCGTATTGCAGGAGCGGGTACACGGCGCGGCCTACTACTTCGCGCGCTATGGATTTGAGCTGGCGGAAGAGATTTGCGTGCAGGCCGACAACCCATGTCCAGGGCACGCAATAATGTGGATGTGAACGAGGTATCAGGGATCAGCGACCAGGGGTAAGGAACGGGCTACCTGAGGAGAAGTCTGAATGAGAAGAGTGGTTGCGACCGTGGCATTCGAATGCCTGGCTTTAGCGGCGGTGGCGCATGCGCAAGCGCAGGGCTGCGCACCGGTAGTACCCAGCAACAACTTTCTCGGGATTCAGACCATCCGCCTATGGCCGGGCGATGCTCCTCAAGCCAAGGGCAAAGCCTGCGAGGACACGCCGACCCTGACCATTTTCGCCCCGCGCCAGGGGAGCGAAAACGGCTCAGCCGTGGTGATCTTCCCTGGTGGAGGCTACGCCAACCTCGCCGCCATCCATGAAGGCCGCGAGGTGGCTGACTGGTTTACCTCGCGCGGCTTTCACGCGTTTGTGCTCAGCTACCGGCTCTCATCGCACGGTTATCTGTTGCCGGTGCCTCTGCTTGACGCGCGCCGCGCCATCCAGACCGTGCGTGCCAGGGCGCTCGATTACCACATCGACCCAAGCCGCATCGTGGTGATC
>Ga0210388_10002754_pt1 | contig 13668 bp, 14 predicted proteins | sample IncBWC19OmetaG_FD_155485 | JGI IMG/M metagenome (GOLD analysis project Ga0210388, IMG submission 155485) | Forest soil microbial communities from Barre Woods Harvard Forest LTER site, Petersham, Massachusetts, United States - Inc-BW-C-19-O ...
CAATCCTTTAAGGGTTTCCCGCGGCGCAAGCGGATTAAACGGCTCCTCATTGAGATTCACGACAACCCGTCTTCAGGAAACTGGGAAGAGCTTGGCGATTTGTATCTGGATGAGGGCAAGCTCCAGATGGCCCGCGACGCCTTCAACAAGGCAATCGCCGCCCGTTCCGATACTCCCGATTGCTTCTACCACCGCGGCGTTTGCGCCGTCCTGCTCGGCGACTCGGCAGCCGCGGTGCCCGATCTCGAAATGGCCGTCAAGCGCGATCCCAGCCATGACTTTTATCGCGCCGTCGGATTGCTGGCGCAGGCTTACGCGCAAACCGGGCAAAAGGAAAAAGCTGAATTGAATTTTCGGCAGGCAGTCGAGCGATCGACGTTGTCTGAAACCTATCTGAACTTCGCCGATTTTCTGGCATCGCAAGGCCAGAACGCCGAAGCGCGCGAGTGGGCAAAGAAGGTGCTGGATAAACGGCCCACTATGCCGGGCTATCTGCGTCGACGCGAGCGTCCCTGGTTTCGCCGCGCCAAAACTCTGCTGAAGCGAGTGCCGGCGTAAAATCCCGGCCTGAAATGCCGATTCGAGATTAGCGCCGCGCCAGCAGCAGCATCACGACAAATAAAACCACCGGAACCAGCGCCAGAGCCGCATAGAGCGCCATCTTGCGGCGGTCCATGGCAAACCGCGCCAGCCCAACTGGACGGCGCTCGCCGTCTTCGACGCTGACAAGTTCCTGGTGCTCCAGCTCCCACGCCATGTCTGAAGCAGTGGAATAGCGATGACGAGGGTCTCGCGCCAGCGCGCGGAAAAGAATCTCTTCGATCGCCGGCGGGATCTCCGGGTTCAACTCGCTCGCCGGTGCGGGATCGTTCAGCAGCCGCTCGTTCATCACCACCAGCGGACTCGCTCCGGTAAATGGCGGCTGGCCCGTCAACATCTCATAAAGCATCGCACCCAGCGCGTAGATGTCGCTGCGCTGATCGCCCTGATGGCCCTTCACCTGCTCGGGAGAGATGTAATCAGGCGTGCCCAGCGCAGGAGTCAGCCCCGTCTGCGTGATGCGGCGCGCATCTTCTTTCAACGCAATTCCAAAGTCGATGATCTTGATGCGGTCGCCATCGCACACCATGATATTCTCCGGCTTCAGATCGCGATGCACCACTCCGTGCTTGTGCAGGTTGTCCAGCGCATCGCAAATTCCCACCGTCAGCGCCACGGCGCGGTCTACGGGCAGCCTGCCTTCCTCATTCATAATGTCGCGCAGCAGTCGGCCCTCTACCCACTCAATCACCATGTAGCGGCGGCTGCGGTCTTCGCCGTCAAAGGTTTTTACAACGCCGGGGTGGTCAATCTCCTGCCCAATCTGCTCCTCGCGCCGGAAGCGCTCCAGAAGAACCGGGTCGGCCTCCATCTCCGGATGCGGCACTTTCAATGCCACCGGGCGCCCGGTGCGCAGGTCGGTCGCGCGGAAGAGCGTAGACATGCCGCTGCGCGCAACCTCCGCGTCCAGACGGTAGTGGTCCAGCGTGTCTCCAGCTTGAAGTTTCGTCATCGCTTCAGTCAGCATCGCAGGTTCGATTGTTGCACGCAATTTGTAAGAAAATCGCAAGGATCGGGTGACGCCGCATTGGCGCTGAAATCACCCCTATTGAACAGCCCCAGGCGGCTACGCTGGCCTTCAATACTCTCAATATCCGCGGTTTGCCGGCCCAGCCAAAAACTTCCAGCAACTCTGCTCGGACCTGCCCGGACCCACCCGGAATCGATATGATGATTGGCACGATGTCCCGCCTATTTCGAACGTGCGCAGCCTGCCTGGCGCTGGCTTGCGCAGTATGGCCCGCCGCAGCCAGTGGAACCACAGCCAAGTCTCAGCCGGCCAAGCCGGAGCCTTCGCAGGACACGGGTTTCCTCAATCGGCGCATCGTGCTCAACGGGACCACTTACCGTTTTCAGGTCTACCTGCCGGAGGAGTGGCGGCGCGACGACGGCAAAAAATGGCCGATCATTCTCTTCCTGCATGGCCGGGGTGAGCGCGGGTCTGAAGGAATGTGGCAGACGCAGATCGGGATCGCCGAAGCGGTGCGCAACCATCCCGACCGCTGGCCGTTCGTGATCGTGATGCCTCAATGTCCGCAAACCGCTCACTGGACCGACCCCGACATGCTCGAGCTGGCAATGGCTTCGCTCGATCAGGAGACCTCCGAGTTTCACGGCGACCCTTCGCGCACCTATCTCAGCGCACTTTCTTTGGGCGGCTATGGCGCATGGGAGTTGGCGCGCCTTCATCCGCATCGCTGGGCTGCCATCGCCATCGCCGCCTCAGGCGTCTTCTGGAGCTATGAGCCGGAGCGCTGGCAGCAGGCCTTTATTCTGCCCGCGGAGTACGCTCGCGCCGTGGGCCGCACTCCCGTCTGGCTATTCCACGGCAGCCTGGATAACGTCGTGCTGCCGCGGCAAAGCGAACTGATGTTCGACGCCTTCAAAGCTTCAGGCGGAGACATTCGTCTCTGGATTTATCAAGGACTCAAGCACGATTGCTGGACGCGCGCCTATGACGAGCCCGAGCTGCCGCGCTGGCTGCTGGATCATCACATTCCTCCAACGACTGAGGTGCTGGCGGAACGCATCGTAATTCCGCTGCTCCCGCCCACCATCAAGCTCTCATCGGCGCAGCTCGACAGCTTTGCAGGCGAGTACCGCGAGCCCAATGGGCACGCGATCGAGACCATCTTCCGCCAGGGCGACCAGCTCTTGGAAAAAAGTCCCACCGGAGACGTAGTCGGCCTGGAGGCGTCGTCGGCAGACACTTTCTTTCGCCCCGTCGATCCCACCGGCGCGCATAACGTCCAATTGACTTTTCAGTACGACGTGAATGGGCAAGTCACCGGCTATCTGCTCGAGGACAACCGCCATCAGGAGCACTGGGTAAAGCTCGCAACAAGCGGCAAGTAACTCAAAACGCTGCCCCCGGCGATTCGTGCTCGATCGGGCCGGAACATTCCGCTTTAAAGGTACGTATTCGTAATTCGAGGGCGAGGAGGCAACATGTTTTGCAGCGGATGTGGACTTACGTTGGAACCGGGACAGGTCGTTTGCCCGCAATGCAAGCGCCCCGTGGCGCCGCAATTGCCTCCAGTGCCCGGTTTTGAGTTTGTAGTGGCAGCCTACGCCAGCAAAATCAGAGTGCTCGGCATCTTGTGGATCGTCTATGCCGGAGTCAGTGTGATCCTGGGTACCGTGGGACTGGCTTTCGCGCATGCCGCCTTGTCCGGAGGCTTCGGTCCGTGGACGCGCGGGCCCGGACCCCTTTCGCACATGGATTTCTTCCCCGGTCTCCTGCGCTTCGCCTGGGTGCTCATGGTGGGCCGCGCCATTCTGTCAGCCGTCGCCGGTTGGGGTTTGCTCGAACGCGCGCAGTGGGGACGGATCGTCGCCATTGTTGCGTCGATTCTGAACTTCTTTCATTTCTTCCCCTTCGGATTGGCCCTTGGCATCGCCACACTCATCATTCTGGTCGGGACGCGCAACTGGTCGCTCTATGAGGAGTTGTGAAGGCGAACGATTGAGCGGGCAAAGCACTGATTCTCCGCTTCCACTCGAGCCAACTCCGCTCACCTCTCGCTGCGAGCCGCTCACTCTCCGCTGTCTTACAATCAATTCGTGACCTTCCCTGCCAATCGGATGCGGCGTATGCGCAAGAGCGAGCCTTTGCGCGCGCTGGTGCGCGAAACCGCGCTCTCGCCCGGCGACCTGATCTATCCCCTCTTCATCTGTTCCGGCAAAGGCGTTCGTAACCCCGTCGCCTCCATGCCTGGCGTGTTCAATCTGTCGGTGGATGAAGCGGTGCGCGAAGCCGAGGAAGCCGCGCGCCTCGGATTGGGCGGATTGCTCCTATTCGGCCTGCCGGAGACAAAAAACGAGCAAGGCACCGGCGCCTGGGATGAAAACGGAATTGTGCAGCAAGCGCTGCGCGCGCTCAAGCAGTCTGAAGCCTCAAAAAAGCTGGTCCTCATCGCCGACGTTTGCCTGTGCGAATACACCAGCCACGGACATTGCGGCGTGGTCGTCAAAAGTGGTGACAACTTCGACGTCGCTAACGATCCCACGCTGGAGCTGCTTGCGCGAACCGCAGTTAGCCAGGCCAAAGCCGGCGCAGACGTGGTCGCACCCAGCGATATGATGGATGGCCGCGTTGCCGCAATCCGCCGCGCGCTCGACGAAGAGGGCTTCGCCGAAACGCCGATCCTTAGCTACGCGTCGAAATTCGCGTCAGCTTTTTATGGCCCCTTCCGCGAGGCTGCCGATTCCGCGCCGCAGTTCGGTGATCGCAAAACTTACCAGATGGATGGCGCGAATATCAGGGAAGCGCTGCGCGAGATCGATCTCGACATCGAGGAGGGCGCGGACATGATCCTGATGAAGCCAGCCATGCCTTATCTCGACGTCGTGCGAGCAGCTCGCGAGCGCGTTGACGTACCCATCGGCGCGTACCAGGTTTCCGGCGAGTACTCCATGCTGCAAGCTGCGTTTGAAAAAGGCTGGCTTGATCGCGATCGCGCCATCATCGAGTCTCTGCTTGGCATTCGCCGCGCCGGTGCCGACTTCATCGTCACCTACTTCGCCAAGGAAGCCGCCAAGCTTCTCGCCTAAACTTTCGCCCATGCGTTGAACCAGCGAGAAAGGAATGCCACTGCCATGAAGATCTTTTTCGCGACCTTCACACTCGCCGTGTTGTGCGCGACCGCGAGCGCCCAAACGGCTCCGCAGGTGATTCACCTCTGGGAAAACGGCGCGCCCGGCTTCGAGAGCCGCAAAGACATTCCCGAGCAGGCTCAAGATTATTGGGTGCGCAACGTAAACGATCCCTCGATCACCGTTTTTCTTCCGCCTAAAGAAATAGCTAGCGGCGCGGCAGTTATCATTGCGCCCGGCGGCGGCTTTCGCGAGCTGGTTTTCAATGCCGAAGGCGTGCAGGCCGCGCAGTTCCTGAACAGCATTGGTGTGGCGGCGTTTGCGCTGAAATATCGCTTGCCCGGCGAGCCAAACTCGCCCTACACAAAAGAAAACGTGCGCCAGGACGCCTACCGCGCCATGCGACTCGTCCGCAGCCACGCGAAAGAATGGAACATCGACCCGCACCGCGTGGGTATTCTCGGCTTTTCTGCCGGAGGCGAAGTTGCCTCGATGATCGCCTATGCGCCCGGCGCCGGCGATCCCTCTGCACCAGATCCCATCGACCGCCTGAATGGCAGGCCGGATTTTCAAATGCTCGTCTATCCCGGCGGCGGCGTGCCCGACACCGTTCTGCCCGATGCTCCGCCGGCCTTTCTGCTCGTCGCCAATGACGACCAGTTCGGCTGCGACAAAGTCACGCTCCAGCTCTACGAAAAATTGCACGCCGCCGGAGTTGCAGTGGAAGCAATTTTTCTGCCTCAGGGAAAACACGCATTCAATATGGGCGACCGCTCAAAGCTGGTGACCGTCAACACCTGGCCGCAACGCATGGCCGATTGGATGAAGGACAGCGGCTACCTGACATCATCCGCGACATCCCCAACTTCGACGTCACCGTAAAACGCGCTGCGGAATTTTGCGCTCGCCGCGCACTTACCGCATCGCTTATCGCGTATCGGAAAATTGCGTTTATCCACCGGCGCATGACAAGCTCCCGTTCACAATTCGCTTTGTATCCGCGCCTTAGTATGTTTTCCTAACAGGAATCCTGAGCAAGATTGCGTCGATGATTAAGCGACTCGAATCCTATTTCGAATTTGCCCGTCTGGAAACCAACTGGCGCACGGAGATTCTCGCCGGCGTCACGACGTTCCTGACCATGGCCTACATTGTGCTGGTCAATCCAGCCATCTTGGCCGATGCCGGCGTGCCGTTGCCCGCGGTCACCGCAGCCACTTGTTTGTCGGCCGCATTTGGCTCTATTTTGATGGGCGTCATCGCGCGCTATCCCATCGCGCTTGCGCCGGGCATGGGCCTCAATGCCTATTTCACGTACACAGTCTGCATCAAGATGCACGTGCCCTGGCAGACGGCACTGGGAGCGGTGTTTCTCTCCGGTGTGATTTTTCTGTTGCTCACCACCGTCGGCATCCGCCAGATGATTCTCCGCGCCATTCCTCATCAGCTTTATGCCGCCGTCGCAGGCGGCATCGGTCTCTTCATCGCGTTTATCGGCTTCCAGCACGCGGGCCTCGTTGTCGGCGACCCTAACACGCTCGTTGGCATGGGCAATATCCGCAATCCCACCGCGTACCTCACGCTTCTCGGCCTCATCATCATGGTCGCGCTTGAAATCCGAAAAGTGAAAGGCTCCATCCTCATCGGCGTGCTCACCATCACCGGCATCGCGTGGGCATTTCACATGGTCCACTGGACGCCGTCAACCGGCGGCATCGGCTCGCTCACGCAAACGGCGTTCAAGCTCGACATCAAAGGCGCGATCAACAAAGGCCTGCTTGAAATCATCTTCGTTTTCTTTTTCGTCGATCTTTTTGACAATCTCGGCACGCTGGTTGCTGTCACCAAGCGCGCCGGCCTCATCGCGCCCGACCACTCTATTCCACGGCTCAACCGAATTCTCTTTGCCGACGCAACCGCGACCGTCTTCGGCTCGCTCACGGGAACCTCGACCGTCACCAGTTACGTCGAGTCCACCGCAGGCGTGGCCGCTGGAGGCCGTTCCGGCGTCACCGCCATCGTCACCGGCCTGCTATTTCTGTTGGCCATCGTCGCCGCGCCGTTCATCGGTATTGTGCCTCCGGCTGCTACGGCGCCGGCTCTCATTCTGGTGGGTTCGCTTATGCTGGCGGCCATCACGGAGATTCACTGGCACGATCCGCTCATCGCCGTTCCAGCGTTTCTCACGCTCATCCTCATTCCCTTCACCTACTCCATTGCCAACGGCCTCGGCTTCGGCATCATCGCCTGGGCGGTCCTGCATCTCTTCGCGGGAAAAGCTCGCCGGCAGGATTGGCTTCTCTATATTCTCGCCGCGCTTTTCCTTGCACGCTTCATCTATCTCGGGGCAAGTTAGCTCGGAGCAAATTAGCTCGGCGCGAGGTAGAGCCGGCTGCTCGGCACGAGTTAGCATCTGATTGAATGTAGATTTTGTGTTGGCGAGGAATCGTTATGCCCAGCCTTATGCTCATTGTCCACATACTCGAATGGTTCTTCGGCGGAGTCTTCCTGGCCAACGCCGTGCCCCACATCGGCAACGGAGTCTCTGGCCGTCCGTTCCAATCGCCGTTCGCCAAACCGCCCGGCAAAGGCCTTTCGTCGTCAACGGTGAACGTGCTGTGGGGATTCTTCAACCTGGTAGTTGCTTACATTTTGCTGGTTTGGCTGGGCCACTTCAATATCCACTACTGGTGGCAGTTAGTAACGGCTTTTGCCGGCGCGCTAATCATTTCCGTTATGCATGCTCGCCACTTCGGCCAATTCCATGGCGGCCGCTTATAAGGCGGGTTGCCGAGCTGACCCGACTCCTTACTTTATGCGCATCTCTGCTATCTTCCGCACATTCGCAGCCGCCATTCTTGCGTTGGCAGCGTCGCTTGCTTTCGCGGCCGATGGCTACCGCATCGTAAACACCTATCCGCACGATCCGCAGGCCTACACACAAGGGCTTCTCTACGAGGATGGATACCTTTATGAGAGCACCGGCCTGAACGGGCGCTCCTCGTTGCGCATGGTCGATCTTGAAACTGGACGCGTTCTGCAGCGGGCAACCGTGCCGGCAAATTACTTCGCCGAAGGGCTAGCCCCCTGGGGCAGCACGCTCATTCAGCTCACATGGCAATCGCACGTCGCCTTCGTCTATGACCGCTTCAGCTTCCGCCTGCTGCACACCTTTAACTACGACGGAGAAGGCTGGGGTCTCACCGAGGACGGCAAGAATCTGATCCTGAGCGACGGCACCGCGAACCTTCGCTTCTTCGATCCCGCCACATTCCACGAGGTCCGCCGAATCGTGGTCAAAGACCACGGCGCAGAGGTCACCCAGTTAAACGAATTGGAGTATGTGCACGGAGAGATCTACGCCAACGTCTGGCACACCGACCGAATCGCCCGCATTTCGCCCGCCTCAGGCAAAGTGCTCGGCTGGATCGACCTGACGGGCCTGCTGGCGCCGGGCCAGGTCACCGACCCGGAGGCAGTGCTCAACGGCATCGCGTACGATGCGGCCCACGACCGGCTCTTCGTCACCGGCAAGCTCTGGCCTAAACTTTTTGAGATCAAAATCGTCCCTGAATCCGCAAAACTCGTTCCCGCAAAACACACGACAAAACTCACGACACAACACACAAATTGACATTCGCCCTAAGCCGCCGCCACTGCGCTCAGCGACGTCACCTGGGCGATCGCCTTCGTCAGCCGCGCCTCGCGTGGCCGCTTCGCTTTCTTGTCCGGCCTTGTATAAACGTGCTCGATTCTGTCAATCCGGTAAGCGCCGGGCGCAAGGTCTTGCTCTTCGAAAGTTCCGTCACCCGGCAAAAGAACAATGTCGCCGGGTTTGGGCAGTGAGTGTAACGTCTCTAGAGGCACAAGGTTGATGCATGTGCCGTCATCCACTACAAACTCCAGGCAATCCGCGCTGTAAAACGCGCCCTCCCGTGCCAGGCGTGCTTCCTTCCGAGCTCTCCACGACTGATAGTAGGCGCCGATCATCGTGGGCAAGCCGACGATAAAGCTGAAGATGCTGGTATAGGGCGAGAACTGTGTGAACGGCAAAATCATGGCGTATCTCATCTCCTGGCGTTATCAGTTTTTTGCTTGCGGTCCCGCAGAGGTCGCAGGCGCAAAGGCGGCAACCCGCAAAAAGGTTCGCCTCAGAAGCATAAACGCCCGAGTCAGATTTCATTTGTTTCATTTTTGTGAATCGCGGCTTGAGGGTCCGATCGCAGGAGCGCGGGCCCGCTTTTGGCGGGCAGTGAGTGATGGATAAAACCCGTCCGAAGTTAATGGACTTAGATCGCCGGATTCAACGAAGTCACCCTCGCGACTGCTTTGGTCAGCCGCGCCTCGTGCGGCCGCGCGCCCTTCCGCGCAGACTCGGTATAAATATGTTCGATTGATTCGACCAGGTAAGCTCCCGGCAGGAAGGCTGAGGAAGGTCCCACGCCATAGCCCGGCAGCAAAAGCACATCGCCTTCGCGCGGCAATGAGTGCAGCGTCTCGAGCGGCACCAGGTTGATGCAGGTGCCATCCCCGGCAATGAATTCCAGGCAATTGGCGCTGTGCAGAGTTCCTTCCAGCGCCCGACGCGCCTCCTGCCGCGCCCTGTGCGACTGAAAGTACGTGCCTGCCACAATCGGCAGCCCAATCATGAATCCGACAACACTGCTGTACTGCGCAATAAGGTTCATCCAATGGTGCGGCATGCGGTCATTTGCCTCCACGCCAAGGTTAACAAGTTGCCGCTATTGCCCAACAGACCCATTGCGGTGGAGTCGTTGACCCTGAAAAAAGCGGTGATGCACCATGCTGATCCCGAGCATCAGGACGACGGCGAAAAAAAGCGCCACGAAGACGATCGTCACGACCTGAAATATGGATGTTTCCCGCTCCGGATCGGGCGACGGGTTCGAGCTATTTGTCATTTGAGTTGCCTCGTTCGAGGCTCTGGCGGAGTATGCGGCAGCGGTATATTTACGCCGCACTTACCAACTTCGCTGAACCCGGTTCGCTAAATCTGGTTCGCTAAATCTGGTTCGCTGAATTTGGAACAGTTCCAGCCTTCGCGTGCGATCGATCAACGTACCGGATAAAGTTTAGCTCCGCTTAAGCGGAGCTGCCAACGAGTTCAAGCGAACTGGTTCCACGCTCTTCTTCAAGGCAGAGCGCAATGACCTCTCGCACGCGTTTCATGAGCGTATCGAGGCTCTTGGCCTGCGTGTGGCAGCCGCGGAGGCTTGGAACGGTCGCAACCAGATAGCCATCCTCGTCTCGCTCGATCAACACCGTGAATTTCTTATTTGCCTTCACCTTGAGCCTCTCGAAATCACTCTAACATGATTGCAACTCGTCCACCGGACCGCACGAAGCAGCCATTTGTCTTTACCCGGTCACCAACCGCAGGTTCTCCCAAAGGCGCAGCACAGGCCCGGCCTGATTGATGGTGTAAAAATGCAGCCCTGGCGCGCCACCTTCGAGCAGCGTCTCGCACAGCCGCTTCACCACGCTGAGCCCGAAGTCGTGCAGAGCGGGCTTGTCATCCTGCAATTCTTCGAGGCGCAGCCTCACCCAGCGCGGCATATCCGCGCCGCATCCCGAGCAGAAACGCATCGTATTTGCGTAACCGGTAATCGGCATAATGCCGGGCACGACAGGAATCTTGAGGCCTGCCTTCTCGCAGCGCTCCATAAAGTCGAAGTATGCGTGGACATTGTAGAAGAGCTGGGTCAGCGCGGCATCCGCGCCCGCCTCAACCTTGCGCCGGAAATGCTCAAAGTCTTCGCTCGGGCTGGCGGCCTGCGGATGCATCTCGGGATAAGCGGCCACTTCAATCCGGAATGCATCGCCATGCTCCTTGCGAATAAAGCTGACCAGCTCACTGGCGTAGTGAAACTCGCCTGGCGCCGCAGCGCTCATTGCCGTCGCCGGCAGATCGCCGCGCAACGCGACAATCCTCTTCACGCCGGCCTCTCGATAGCGTTGCAGTTGCGCCGCCACATGGGAGCGTGTCGAGCCTACACAAGTAAGGTGCGGCGCGGCCTCCACGCCGGTCTGCTTGACCACCGCGAGCAGCGTCTCGTACGTCCCTCCCTGATCCGATCCGCCCGCGCCGTGCGTAACAGAAAAATAATTGGGCCGCACCGCCGCCAACTGCGCGATCGTCGCCGGCAGCTTGGCGTGCGCCTCCGGCGTCCGCGGCGGAAACAACTCGAATGAATATGAATGTGGAGCGGTCATAAATTTGCGTGCAAGAGAAAAAGGGACCATTGCAGCGATTCGGCTGTCTTGGTCCCTTGTTTCCCTGGTCCCTTGGTCCCTGTCTTTTAGTACCTGTAGTTCTCCGTCTTGTACGGCCCTTCAACCGGCACGCCAATATAGTCGGCCTGCTTCTTGGTCAGCGTAGTCAACTTCACGCCGATCTTCTCCAGGTGAAGGCGCGCTACTTCCTCGTCCAGCTTCTTGGGCAGCACATAGACGTCTACCTTGTAGCTGTCACGGTTCTTCCACAAGTCGAGCTGCGCCAGCGTCTGGTTAGCGAAGCTGTTCGACATCACGAAGCTCGGATGGCCCGTTGCGCAGCCCAGATTCACCAGCCGTCCTTCGGCCAGCACAAAAATTGAGTGCCCGTCGGGGAACGTGTACTTGTCCACTTGCGGCTTGATGTTGGTTTTCACCACGCCCTTCGCCTCGTTCAGCCGGTCGATCTGGATTTCGTTGTCGAAGTGGCCAATGTTGCAGACGATCGCCTGGTCCTTCATCTTTTCCATGTGCTCGAGCGTGATGATGTCGGTGTTGCCCGTGCAGGAAACGTAAATATCGCCGCGGCCCAGCGTGTCTTCAACCGGCGCAACTTCAAAACCTTCCATCGCCGCCTGCAGCGCATTGATGGGGTCGATCTCAGTGACCACCACGCGCGCGCCCATACCGCGCAGCGAATGGCTCGATCCCTTGCCCACATCGCCGTAGCCGCAGATCACCGCGACCTTGCCCGCAACCATTACGTCCGTCGCGCGCTTGATGCCGTCAGCCAATGACTCGCGGCAGCCGTAGAGATTGTCGAATTTCGACTTCGTCACTGAATCGTTGACGTTGATCGCCGGCACCAGCAGCTTGCCCTGCTCCATCATCTTGTAGAGCCGGTGCACGCCGGTGGTCGTCTCTTCCGACACGCCGCGCCAATCCTTAACTACGTTGTGCCAGTGCTGCTTGTCTTCGGCGAAAACTTTCTTCAGCAGGTCCTTGATCACCTGCTCCTCGTGGTTGCTTGAGGGCGTGTCGACCCAGCGATCGCCATTCTCAAGTTCATAGCCCTTGTGAATCAGCAGCGTCGCGTCGCCGCCGTCGTCAACGATCAGCTCCGGACCTTTGCCGCCCTTGTGCGTCAGCGCACGGTAAGTGCAATCCCAATATTCTTCGAGGCTCTCGCCCTTCCATGCGAAAACCGGAACGCCCGCCGCCGCAATCGCTGCCGCCGCGTGATCCTGCGTGGAGAAAATGTTGCAGCTCGCCCAGCGCACTTCGGCGCCAAGGCTAACCAGCGTCTCAATCAGCACCGCCGTCTGGATGGTCATATGCAGCGAGCCGGTCACGCGCACGCCCTTGAGCGGCTTCTCCGCCGAATACTTGTTGCGGATCGCCATCAACCCCGGCATCTCCTGCTCAGCAATTTCGATTTCCTTGCGGCCCCAATCGGCCAGGCCCAGGTCAGCCACTTTGTATTCGTTATCGAGCTTGCCGATTTTCGTTCCTTCGAGGGTTGCGGTTGCCATTCAGATCTCCTTTTATCGTCGTATCGTGATATGTTGATATGTAACAGAATTCGCCCATGCCGTCAATCATCAAAACGCTAAAGGTTGTGGCCGATCCCAATCGGCTGCGCATCTTGTTGCTTCTAAAGGGCGAAGAACTCTCCGTCGCCGAGCTTCAGGAGATTCTGGCCATGGGCCAGAGCACCATCTCTACCCATCTTTCACAACTTAAGCAGGCCGAGCTGGTCGAAGACCGGCGCACGGGTAAGAGCAACTTCTATCGCCTTGCAGTGGCCAACGAATCTCGTTCCGATTCAGTTTTGCTTCGCCTTTTATCGCAGGCCGAAACCGAGATTCCCGAGGCCGCGCATGACCAGGCCGCAATGCGCCGCGTTCTGCGCAAGCGCAAGGACAAGATGCGCGCATTCTTTGACAGCGTGGCCGGCCGCCTCGGCAAAGATTACGTTCCCGGCAAATCGTGGAAGAGCCTGGCCGAAGCTCTTCTTCGTTTGCTGCCGCCGCTTGTTGTTGCCGATCTCGGAGCGGGCGAAGGCGCCTCTGCATTGCTGCTTGCGCAGCGTGCAAGAAAAGTCATCGCTGTTGACAGCTCCGCAAAAATGATCGAAGTCGGCCGCGAACAGGCTCAACGTCACGGCGTAAAGAACATTGACTACCGCCTCGGCGACATGGAAGAAATTCCCATCGGCGACGGCGAAGTCGATCTGGTTTTCTTCTCGCAGTCACTCCACCACGCGCTGCATCCCGAGCTTGCGCTGGCTGAAGCCGCGCGAATTCTTGTCCCCGGCGGCCGCATCGTGATTCTCGATCTGGTTCGTCACCGCTTTGAGCAGGCGCGCGAGCTTTACGCCGACGAGTGGCTCGGCTTTAGTGAATCAGATCTCGAATCGATGCTGCAGAACGCAGGCTTCATCAACGTCGAAGCTACCGTCGTCGACAAGGAGCCGGAGACACCGCAGTTTCAAACCCTGCTCGCCACCGGCGACAAGAAGAAATGAGCTCCTGAAGCATTCCCTGGCGCCCGATCCTCCGCGCGCGCATGCCCGACGCTCCTTTTTGTCGTGACTGCGATCACTGGCGATCGACAATTTGAAACTCAGTTGATCCGGTCAACGTCATTTGCAAACGGGGGATGTGCCGCGCGTCAGATTCTTCTCTTTCTGTCTGACGGAAAGTGGTATCATCGGGGTCAATCAGCGGAAAAGACGCA
>Ga0210388_10002755_pt1 | contig 13666 bp, 10 predicted proteins | sample IncBWC19OmetaG_FD_155485 | JGI IMG/M metagenome (GOLD analysis project Ga0210388, IMG submission 155485) | Forest soil microbial communities from Barre Woods Harvard Forest LTER site, Petersham, Massachusetts, United States - Inc-BW-C-19-O ...
CTTCGTTGACGTCCTGGCAGCTAACGAAAGCGAAGCGCACCGCTCGGTCATCTCCCTCCGCAGGAGCGGTCCGTGTCCGACCCACGCGACTTCCATTCCCCTCGCTGTCGGTGAAGCGATACCAGTACACCCGCGCCGGCTTCAGTCCACCCGCCAACACGCGGCACGTCCAGTCCGACTCCGCCGAAACTCGCGCCGTCGCGCTCACCACGACCCGCTCGAATGCACGGTCTTCGGCCAATTCAACATGCAGCGTCCGCGCCGCAACACCCGCAGCGTAAGGCCGTCGAGTCCACAACAGAACGCTGCTATGGTCCGGGTCGCCCGAAGCGACGCCCTCTGGAAACATCATTCGTTGCTCACGCCACGCAACCCGCGATGCATGCGCGACGTCATTGCCCCACGCCGCCGTAGCGCCGACGCTCAGAGCTGCCTGGAGAAACGCGCGGCGATCGATGCGCGACATGGATATCCTCCGTTGAGCTTCTGATTATCATTTGTCCGCGCAGCGGTTGGCTAAAATTGTGACGACTGGTTTGTCCGCAAAGCTCATCCCGGCTTTACCGCCGCCGCACTAGGTGAAGATTCCAATTCAGCTTCAATCCTGATCTGCAATCACGCGGGCCCTCCGGGGAATGCTCAGGACGCGCGACAAACCGGATTATCCTGGCCGGCTTCGCAGCGACAACTGGAATCGATCATTGACGGCATCTTTCAAGTTCTGCCTACAGCCAATGTACCGTTCCGTCGTTTGAACTGAAGCGTGATCGAGCAGGAATTGGATTTGTTCAAGTTCGCCGCCGGCACTATTGCAAAGACGGGCGCATGTGCGGTGAGGATCACGGGGCGCAAGATGGTCAACGCCGAGTGCTCTCGCATATCGTTTGACCGCCGACCAGACAACGTCGGTCGTCACACCTGACGCCAACTCTGATCCCTGCTTCCAAACTCGCCTGAAGATCTTACCTTCAACAACCGCCGACGCGCTGAGCCATACATCGATCAGGTTCTTGCACCACTCCGGAACTGGCACTGTTCGAAGGCGTCCACCCTTGCCGATCAAATCGACGATGACCCAATGACCTTCCCGTTTTTGCAGTTGATCGACACGCAAACTCACTGTTTCGGAGCGACGAAGGCCGCAGCCTAGCAGTAATCCGATCATTGCCGCATCCCTCTTGCCACATAGTGTAGTTGGAGGGATACTGTCGAGCAGATCTTGGGCTTGGTCGCTGCTCAACCAATTACCAAGTCTCCTGCCTAGTCGTTTGACTCCTTTCACCCTCCTGATTCCGATCGCCAACTCCGGACTAAGCCAGCCGCTATCCGCAGCCTCGTCTGCTAAGCGTCGAATCGCGGAAAGGTGAAGATTGATGGTAGCGGCGGAAAGACTGAGGCACTGCAGGAAGGATCTGTACCGCACGACAATGGCTCGGTTGAACCTTAACCGAGCCTCAGAGCAATACCAGTTGATAAATTGATCGATTGCGTGCTTGCAGGCGCGTCTGGAGTTTGTGGAAGCGAGTGCCCCGAGCACCGCGGTCTTTGAGTGTTGAAGCTCGGGTAAGGTGAAGACAGCAGAAATGGTGGTAGGAACATGGGACTGTCTCAGCATCGCCATGGGAGGCGGCTCCTTTAACCGTCTCTACGTTGGGTGCTTTCTGCGATAGCCGCGGGATTCGCCCGCGAGGCAGCAACTTCAATCGAGCTTTGAAGCCCCTTGCAATTCTCGGCGACAGAATACATTATCGCGTTAGGAACAACGGTCGGTAGATTTCATAGTTTCATGAAGCTTGCCGTTTATCAGCGCCTGCGGAGGCTTGGGCCAACGCTGGATGAGTGCATTGGCCTGATATGGAGTGACCTTGTCAACTCCGCTGGGTCGGTGGGGTTGCTTTTTTAGTTGTCGTTGTTTTTGCTTTTTCCCGAGGACAGAGCGAGCAGCAGCCTGGGCAGGTTTTAGCGACGATTGATCAGTCTGATATTCGCGGGTCGGAACCGCATAATCATGATCCGTCGGGAGCTGCCTCTGACTGTTATCGCGAATTGAGGGTCAACCTCCGGTTTGCCCTTCATTCGGGAGCAAACCCGTTGGGCAACGTACAACCCTTGCTGGTTCGTCCGGCATTCTTCCCAAATCGGTCCTGTCGGAATCCTGGAACCCACGTCACTCAAACAGGAGTGGGCCAAGATTCGTCAGCTTGGAATGGGATTGGCTCCCACCCTCTTCCAATCGTTGGCTGTCGGCTCGACAGCCTCCAGGACCCTGGTCATGGCGCCGACCGTGTTGTCCCATCGGGATTGACGGTCGTTCCTGGCGGTCTGCTCCGGATCCGGATCGCAACAGCCCCGCCGCTTCGGGTACTTATAGCTCCCTCCCACGAAGGTGTCCTGCCAGATCCAGTACGATGCGTCGACCGGCCCCGCCCCGGGGATGTGGTTGGTGTGCTGAACAAACCTCACAGCGCTAATAGCGTTGGCGCGTGTGTTGATGATCCGGTTGCGGTTTTCTATGGCGAACGGCGCGAACTCCGCCACCTTGCGTATCAGATCGACGGCCCATGGCGAGTCGTTGGGATTTTTGTGATCCCTGTCGGTGATCGCTCTCTCTTGAAGGATCGCCAGATGGAGGCCGCCGGCCACGACGAATAAACCAAGACCGATTTCTGGAAACTCCTTAAGCTCACTGGTGATGATGCGCGACTCGTTCCAAAGCGTGGAGAGAATACGTTGCGACTCTTCGTACTTGGCAGGGTCTTTCTTGATCGTGTTGTACGTGATCATGCCGTCTTGCACCGAGCTGACCCTGCCGCTCAGCTCGCGGCGCTTGACCTCGTTGATCACTCCCTGGACGATGTTTTCGAACTCCTTGTAGACCTGGTCGAAGTACGGCGGGGTGCTCGGAGGAAAGAGCTTGGCGAAGATGGCCGAACCGATTTCCTTGGCCACGGCGCCTAACAAAGACTTCCCGATCGAGACGGCGAGAGCCCCCCAGGCAAGAACGCCCGGACCGGCTCCTGGGAGGAGTTCGACCGTCAGCGCTGGCGTACTGTCAGTTATGATCCCTTCGTGGACGTTGAACTGGGTGTCGATAACGAAGAACTCGCCAAAGCTGGTTCGCCGCCGTAATGCGACAGTACCCTCCGGGTAGTCGAGAAAATCCGAGGAAAGAAACGAAGTGAATACGCCGTCAGGGTCCATGGTCTCGCCCGCGAGCAGTGGATAGGACAGGTTGATCGCCTGCTCGAGCCGCTTGATGCGGTACTCTGCCAAACGCAGCTGCTGCTCGTCGAGGTGCGGCCAATCCTCAAGAGGAGTAATAGGAGGCGGCACAGTGGAGCCGCCGTTAAAGGTCTCGGATGCCAGTCTTTGTGCGTTCTGCTCCGACAAGTCAGAGTAAGCCCGTAGTTGAGCCTCAAGGGTGCTGAGCGACTTCGGCTTCGAGTAGATCAGGTCCATGCAGATTCTCCATCAGAAGGCTGTTCATTTGTTCCGCTGGTTGCGAATCGGGGCTGGTTCGCCGCCCATTCCCCTTGACCCGAATGGCCGGTTATCTCCTAGGGCGATCCTGTCTTCCCATCATGTACTGCGCCGAATGCGGGGGCGGACCATTGTATCAAGTACTCCGCCAATGCACCACGCGTAATGGATACACGCTTCCCGAATTGTCGCCAACACGGAGACTTGGCCATTGGGCGAAACACAATCGACACCAAATCGCCAAATCACTCGTATGAGCGACTTCAACGCGCGATTTGCCCTGATATGGAGTGACCGTGTCAACTCCGCTGTATCGGTGGGGTTGCTTTTGTCGTTGTTTTTGCTTTTTCCCGAGGACAGAGCGAGCAGCAGCCTGGGCAGGTTTTAGCGACGATTGATCAGTCTGATATTCGCGGGTCGGAACCGCATAATCATGATCCGTCGGGAGCTGCCTCTGACTGTTATCGCGAGTCCGGTCGAGCCTGTCGCATAGGGCAAACGAGGGTTCTCCTTCGTGCTTGCCCAGCCTGCTGCCGGCTCTGTGCTCGAGTTGCGTGGCGCGATTCATCGATGAACTGTCTTTGCTTTTTCCTTATTAGGAAAGTTGTTGCTTTTCGGTAGTTCTTGTCATGCTGCGGCTTGCTGGCCGGCGATCGTCTCTGCTCTGATTCCGATAGCCCAGATGAAGCCCAGCAGTTCACGAGCAATCGCAGTAATGATCTTTCCCTGGGGCTTTCCGGCCGCACCCAGCTTCATATACCGCTTGTGCAGGCGGTGTTGCGCTTTCCACGCAATCTCTTTGACCTCTTCTGAAATGCTTTCCTGCCGCCGGCGCAATCCATACCAGATGCATGGAGGACGACGATAGCTCCATGCTGCTTCGCCGACGATTCGTCGCAGGTGCGCGTTGCCGGTCTTAGTGATGCCCCCGCGCCTGACTCGCTTGCCACTGGAGTCTTCGCTCGGCACGGTACCGCAATAACCCATCAGTTGCCGAGCGCTGCCAAAGCGGGATACCTGGCCCAACTCGGCTGCAATGGTCACAGCCGAGATATCTGCGATACCACGAAGTGCCTGCAGATCGTTGATGACTTGTTGTAACGCGGGTGAAGCCAGCTTCACTGCTTCCATGATGGCTTGCTCCAGACGTGCGACCCGTTCCCGCATGTGCTCGACCTCGTGCAGATAGTCCTGCCGCGTGGCCTCCTGTGCGATCTGCACAAAACGTAGCTGCGCAACCCAGATCAGATAGGGACGCGTCCAAGATCTCACGCCGGTTGGTGGGCGCTGGCCTGAGCGCAGCAGAAACTTACTCAATCGATGCCGCGCTCGCATCTGATCCTGCTTGGCTGCTTCGCGGGCACGCACCAGATCCCGCAAAGCCTCGGAACCTTCATCCGGAACCCATACTGCCGTCAGATCGCCGGATCGATAGCAACGTGCCAGCTTCTCAGCATCCCGCCGATCCGTCTTTACCCGGTCACCAGCCTTGATCGGTACCAGCGTGGGCGCCACGACCTCGCACTGAATGCCCAACTCCGCCAGCTGCCAGTACACAATGTAGCCCGTCGGTCCGGCTTCATAACAGGCTCTCAACTTCTCTGCCGGACCAAGCTTCTTGATCATCTTGCGAATCGACTCGGCGCGGTTCGGAATCGTTCCCAGGCTCCGTACCTCACCTTCCGGCTCCGCAACCGCTACGGCGATCGTCTCCGCATGGACATCCAAACCCAAAAATCGTAACTTGTCCTTCATGACCGGCTCCTTTCCGCTTGTGGCTCTGAACTGCGTGTCCTGATAAACACACAGCCTAACCCACGATCAGCGCATCGGCTCCGGTCACTCCATTCTGACTGTTATCGCGAGTTGACACTCAACTTTCGGGTTGCCGGTGATCTGGGAGTTACGGCTGTCGTCCCATCAACGAATCTCTCGGTACCCAGGATCAATCTAAATGTCTTCCGAACCAGACGATCGGCATCGCTATAAGAGATCTCAGAGCGATGCTTCGGGCGCCGAAATACCCGAAGCATCATCGGTCGCGATCACTTGGACACCAGTGACACCCACGAGTACCACCGGGATGCGGTGAAAGAGATTTCCTCGAAAATCGCTGCGGTCCGAGTCGCCTCCGGTGGTGGTGGTGGTGGGTCCGTCATCCCCAGTTGCTTCGATCAAGTACTTAATTGTCACCGTCTGAGTTGGTGTGAAGCCCGCCCCCTCCACCTGGATGAATCTCCCGTCGTCTTCCATGAGGCTGATAGTTATCGTCGGAGTCGGCGGAAATGGAACCGCTGGTAGATTAAATGGTAAAACGAATAGAAGTCTTGTCGCGGGGTCTTGGGGGGCTCGTGCCCGCCGTGCCGATGCGGATCAGCGATCAATGGCCCCGCGCCCTCGCAGTGGCCTTTGTTGGTCTACGCCACCAACGGTCTGCGGACAGTTCCGGGTCTGCGCATCATTGGCACAGCCAGAGAGAAGGCAGGCGTGCTCTCTTTTGTGCTCGATGGGTTTCGTACCGAGGAGGTCGGCGCGGCGCTCAATCGCGAGGGCATTGCTGTTCGCTCCGGCCACCATTGTGCGCGGCCCACTCTGCTGAGGTTTGGCGTGGAGACCGCGGTGCGTCCGTCATTGGCTCTTTACAACAATTACGATGACATTGATGCGCTGATCGCGGCCCTGTTCCGGTTGAAGAGACTGGGCGCATAAGTCAGACCGGGATGCGTAATGCACTCGCGAGAGGCCGCCTCATGCATCCCCGGCACCTTGCAGCGATTCAAAGACAGACTACCTCAGGTGGGTAGGACCTCACTGCCGTCGACTACTTTTTTCATCGGCTGCAATGTTCTTGTGAAAGCAATCCACGCAGGCTAATCGCCTCGCCACCGGCAATCGGCTCCCGACTTCAGCCCTTGTCAGGTAAGCTGCAGTTTTACTCGAACGGGAGACGGCGCTTCAGGGTACTGGGCTCTCGGCCCGGAGGCTGTACGCGAATCGCGCATCAGCCATGAAACCATGGGAGCAGCAAAGTGAATCCTCCGGTCGCGATCAACGCAACCGCCCATGCCAGGTCCATATTGAGCCACGCCTTTCGGAGCAGAGATAAGCCCAGCTTTTGATAAACAACCCAAGCAATTATCCCCATTGTCAGTAGATAGCCCAAAGTGTGAACCGCAACGGCCATCAATCCCGATCCAAGTCCTGGAAATGCGTTAGTGTGCATCTCATGGCTCATGTGCATAGCTTCTGGTGCCGACATTTTGAGCAAAACCGGGAGAAGCATGAAGCCCGCGCCGTGAGCCGAAGCCATAAGAAAAGACCAGAACACCAGATGCGGAAAGCCCACTTCCATCCCACCCCAGCGCGGATGACCTTTCCCTCGCAATCGGTACACGCCGAACCCAATCAGAAGAACGACGACACCGATTCTGACAGCGGGAAGCGGCAGAACTGCACCGGCAATGACGGCAAGCGCAACGACCAGAGTCATGGCAAGCACGTGCCCTGTTGCAAGGGGCAGCAATGACTGCCAGACCGCGCGGCCATTCTTCTGTTGCAGTCCCAGAGCCACAGCGAAGAGCCATCCCATTGCGGGATTCAGGCCATGGTATGCGCCAAGAGCAAAGAGTGTTATCCACGCCCACGGTGGAATATGACTCATGAGTAGCAGTACGAATCCGAGGAAGCGTCGCCGCCTTCCAGATGAACTTGATGGCAGCGAAGACCGTCGAACTCGAGTAAGAATTTCGGATCGAGTTCGATCCCACCTTCCGGGTGAACGTCAAGTTTTACCATCCAACTGCCGACGCCATCCGGATAGAATTGCTCATCCCAGGGCGCGTAGAGCGAGTTCGTAAAATACACTCGTTTGCCATCGCGGCTGACTTCCACCATTTGCGGACCTCCATTCAGCGGAGTACCGGGTCGCTGCGGATGTGCCGCGCGCCGAGCAATTCCGCCCAGGTGCACGGAGGCGGAGAGTTTCGGATGGAAAGGATCAGTCACATCATATTGCTGGAATTCGCCAGTTCCCCAGCACGACACGTAGAGAAACCGGTCGTCCAGCGACAGGTTGATATCCGTGACTAGAGGCGGAGCTGCCTTGAAACCCTTGAGCAACGGCGGCAACAGGTCGGGTTCGGCAGGCTCAGCAGGAATCTCGATTACTTTCTCGACTGCCCATTCCCCATTCTCGCGATGCCATAACCAGATCGAAGAAGAGAGATCTTTCAGAGAAACGACCACCCCGACAAACCCATAGGCTTTCGCCGGGTCATGCGCCGGTCGAAGTTCGAGAACCATCTGCTGCTCAGCGCCAAGGTCCAGGGCCTGAAGGTGGCGGCGTTTCCGCAGGTCCCACACATGGAGCGAGTGACCATAGCCGCCCTTCAGCAGAATTTCAGGATTGATCCCGGACTCGATCATGCTGGGCGTGCCCCACTCGCTGGTGATCAGGGTGTCATGCCCCAGATGCCACCAGAAGTCATAGCTGAGATATTGCGGCCCGCGCTCAATCTCCCATTTCCCCAGAACCTCGAAGCTGTCAGGGTCGAGAATGAAGATGCCTCCGGGGCCTCCACCGCCCGGAGCGCCGAGAGCACTAACGAAAATCCCGTGGGGGCCACAGTGGACCGTATGAGGACGGCTGTACCCGGTGCGCTGCGCGAGCGTCTCCGGCTCGATCACTTTGACGATCTTCGGATTGCGCGGATCGGGTTTCGTATCGATGATGTGAATCCTCGATGAGCGTATGCCGGGCACGACAAGATAGCGCCGTTCCGTGTGCGGATGCGAGGCATAGGGGCACAGGCATGCGCTGCAGGCATTCCACCCAAAATGATGCAGCTCATCACCGCTGTTCGGCATCTCCACTTGGCCCACAAGCGTGCCATACGCGCTGGACAATGGATCAACGTCAACGACGCCAATAGCGTCGGGGCGGCCTGCATGCTTGGGATTGAGGAGCGCGACAAATGCGAGCTTCTCCGGCTGCGCCTCAATTGCCAACTTCGGTGAAGGGTAAAACGTGGGGTCCGGTCGCCAAAGCGTCATTCGATTTCTCCTTGGTTTCTCACTGAGAGAATCCGTGCCCAATGAAAAAGGCCAGCAGATAATTGCTGGCTGGCGAGTCTGTCGAACCATACTGACAATCTGGGTCAGATACGCTCTCGCGTTCTACTCAACCAGCATAGAGAGGTTGAGGCAACAACAGAAATGCGCGCGATCCGGCTTCATCGCTTGTACCATAGCTCCGTTCCGTAACTCCCGTCAACTCAAGCTGCATACATCGAAATCGAGTCGAAATTCGTAAAGTAAAAGGGGCAGAGCCTTCAACATGGACGACTATACCCGATATCTCTAGTCGATCTTCGCTGGTCTATCCATCCTGGCGGCAACGTGTCGAACTGCTTCAGGGAACGCTTGATCTCCTGATTCTTCGCACCCTACAACTCGGCCCCATGCACGGGATGAGAGATATCACGATTTTGGGAACACGATGCCGTGTTCTCTCATCAAGTGAATCGATCACATTCGCTTTACGAGAAAGTATGACAGCCCGACCGATCTACAGAAATCGTCCTGGATGGAAGTCCGTGCGCCCCGTGTCATTCACTTCCAGCAAGAAGCACGTTTCGCCTATCAGAAAAACTGCTGTCTGAAGCTTTCATGCCGGCTATGCGCCACTCCCATGAGCACAACAAATTGTGGTTCATCGCGAATGTTCGCGAGCAGCGGATCAGATCGGAAATACGGCCACGCAAAAAAGCCATGTTCGACGCTGTAGCGAAGCATGCGTAGAGCCGATTCTTTGTCTCCCAGAACGGCGTACGCTTCAGCGATTTTGTAAGTACCCTCCGGGTCGCCCACACCGTGCTGTTCGATCTTCCTTTCGAGATCATGCAGTAGCGCCAGACCGTCTAAGCGTTTCTGGGCAATGGCGTCGCTAAATGCCTCGCCTGTCTGCGTATAGAGGGTTTGTTCTAGACGCCATGCGCTGTCGAAATCGCGCGCAGCCTGCTCCCAGCGCTTCTGGTGATACTCGGCGAATCCGCGATAGAAAGTCAGGAGGGAATCGCTTTTCGCGGGCAAGTCTGCGATGAAGTCATCATATTTACCGAGATAGAGCAGTGAATTTAGCAATGATCCATTCCCCTTCACCTGTGGATCAATTTGACGGGCGCGCTGGCACTCTTCCAACGACTCCTGAAGCATGCCGGCAAACCGATAGGCGTAGCAAAGTTCCCAATGGACAGACGCATTGGTTGGGCTGTCTCGCTGAGCGTCACGCAGAAGCGGGACCGCTTGCTCGACCTGTCCAGTGTCGATCAAGAAGTTGGAAAGGAAGATCCGAGCTTCGACTTGTTTGGGCTGGAGAGCGAGGGAGCGCTGAAAGGCAGCTTTGGCTTTATCGTATTGCTCACGGCCGCCAAGCTGAAAGGAGGCGCTCGAATTGTAGGCCTGTCCTAGATAGGCCCAGGCTGGAGCGTAGTCTGGATCGATCTGCGTCGATCTCTCCAACATTTCCACCGCGATCGGGAAATCGTGGCTTGCCAGCCTGTCGACGCCGCGGAGGTAGTATTCGTAGGCAAGAGGGTGGGAGGAACCGGCCAGCTGCAGCCGAGCGTCTCGTGAAGGCGGCAGGTTCAGCGCCAGCCCTTGAAGAATGCGTTGCGCAACAACGTCCTGCGCCGTAGTCAGACGATCATATTTGAGGTCGATCCGATCTCGGCTAAGTATCCTATCTGTCTTCACATCGATAAGCTGATAGGTGATTCTGAGATCATCCCCTTCGTGAATGAAGGTTCCCGTCAGCAGAGTGTCCACTTGGAGTTCGGAGGCGACTTTGTGTACGTCTATCGCTTTGTCCTTGTATTTTTCAATCGCCGAGGAAGGTCGGACGGTTAGCGAACTGACCGGGGCCAGTGAAGTGATTACCGCATCGGCCAGTGAGAAGCTGAGGTAGTCATCCGATGTCGACTGTTTAATGTTACGTAGGGGAAGAACTGCAAGGGTAGGCTGGGAAGTCGCAGAATGAGGTGGCTGTCGGTTCGCGCGGCGGACTAAGTAAATGGTCAAGACCAGCAGAAACCCCAGAACAAGTGGTCCCCACGGCAACCAGCGGACGGAAGATTTCGATGAAGGCGTGAGCCGGGCTGCCGGCGCAACAGGCGTGTCACTCTTCTCTCGGTTTTCACTCGCCGCGAGAATTGCATCGGCATCACGAGCGGTCCGAGACGCCATGGTTGAGGCCTGTAGCGGCTCGCCTTCCCGCACTGCGACCGCCTGTTCCTGTTTCACTTCCCTCACAGGTGCGACAAACCGGTATCCTTTCGTTGGAACCGTTTCTACATAGCGTGGTCCCCCCTCTTTTTCTCCCAAGGTCTTGCGAATAGTCGAGATTGCGACCGTCAGATTGGCGTCTTCCACAAAGCTGTCAGGCCATACTGCGCGCAGCAGTTCGTCCTTCATCAGCAAGCGTCCTGGGTTTTGAACGAGAAACAACAAGAGTTCAAAGACCTTGGGCGACAGCGGTAAGAGAACTCCCTCTCGAGTGAGCCGATGCTCGTCAGGTTCGAGTCGAAACGGTCCGTACTCGTAAGAGGGCTGTGTTTTCAATGGCATAACCCCAAACCCCGAAGGCTCAGTGAATCATTTGGAAAATTCCAGGAATTCTTTTAGGACGTCTTGAAGACGCGCTGCCAGGACCTAGTCGAATCTGGTGGCGTCCTGAGCGGTAATGCCTGAATCCTAAACCTGCATTCCCTGCCGGGCAAGGAGAGTGTCCCAATGAAACACTATGCACTGGCAGCGCTTGCTGCCCTCAGCCTCGGATGTATCGTGCGGCCGGTCGCGGCCCAGGTGCCCGAAATAGCCTTTCAGCTCGTCTCACAACCGAAATTTATCGACTGCTTGGGAGTGCCAGGCGGCCCCGAGCCAAAAGCAGAAGTCATCGTTCAGCGTGGTGAACTGAGCGATGTGCTGATCCTGCATGCTTACCACCTGAAACCCAATCTGGGCTTCGACCTGTTCACCATACAGAACTCGAACCTCCTCGCCGACGGCGAGGTGGATTCGCGTTTCAAGAACTTTGGACTGGCTTGGTATCAGACCGATGTTCAGGCGGATAGTAACGGGGAGGCGGAGGTGGCTATCAAGACCATTCTCCTCGACCAAATCTTCGGCTTCGATCCGGCTGCGGGCCTGGCTCCGACCCATACCTTTCATGTAGGCTTCTGGTTCAACAAACCGGAGGATGCTGCGGCTTGCGGCTTCAACCCCGCAACCTTTACCCCTTTCAACGGAGAGCAGCATGCAGGACCCAACGCCATGATCTCTGTGCCGAACCCGGTCACGAATCTGGGTCCTCTCTGCACGGGACCTCGCCGGCGGGGATCAACCTTCACGTGTGCTGAATAGCCTGGGGAGACAGTGACCCCGCGCAACAATAGCAGAACGCACTTCGCGAATCGTAACGTCGATTGTCTCGCGGTTCGCGAAGGCGACTTTGCCTAAGAGTTCTCGCCGCGTTCACGGGGCAAAAGACGATATCATCAAGCTCCTCAGACAAAATCAAGAACATTTTCGGACATACTTGAAGCCTTCTTTTATTCATGGACGGCAGCCCTGAGTGCAACTATCACGTCAATAGCTGACTGACGCAAGCGGACTGACGGAGACGTTCTTCCAGCGAGACCTCATCTACCGACCACAGGCCCAAAGCAGCGGAAAAGTGAACCATGAGAACAACAAATATTGCGTCAGCTCTGTTTCTATCAGCGACAAACGTACTCAATGAGCTCGTCCAGAGGCCGCAAAATAGGAAACACGCAATGAGCGCGAATAAGAAATGGATTACGTTCGCATTGGCCGTCTTTTCCTCGCATTCCCGGCAATCTTTCCGGCAGGCGCAAGCCTTCTCAAATCACATGAGAAAAGAAGATGGCGAAAGCAAATCTCGATGGAACCAATCGAGGCACAGTGGCTGCCAGTGTTGATTCTGTCGGCCCATCTATCGGGTGCATCGGACTTATTGGATTTGCTGTCACACTCTGGCGAGGATTGTCGGGACATAATGCTTGTCTCGCAATTGCGGCGGCACACTGATATGGGTATTTACGTCGGTCATCATTTGGTTTCTTCGAAGGAGTCACCTGCTACACCGAGTCAATCACTAATTGCCCTAATCTTGAAATAAGGTCCGCCTGGAGATCACGCTTGTCGATCAGGATTAACGCGGAACACCTTCTTATGAATGTTCCAGGAAGGGAAAGCATGTGCCGCAACGACATTCTGCGAGATCACACTGGGAAGAGTCGAGATGGCATCATTGTGTGTGATGAGATAGTCGGCGGAAACCTCCCACAGGCCCTCACGCATCTCGCGCTTATTAGCGCCGCGACCTATCTCGACCGGGATCCTGACGGGCGACATGGCGAAGCGTCGAGATGAGACAGTACTACACGTTGACTTAGCGCATGAGCCCATGTTCCTCGAAAGGCCCACGCCTCCGCAGTCCTAAGGACACGTCTTACATCAGGGCAGACGCCGACATTCAGCGTTCCCCTGATTTCCTTGTCGCGACGATGGGCATGTAAAAGCTCAGGAACGCAGCAGCGAGAAGACCGGAACCATCCCAGGCCAAACGGTGCGAAGTTCGAGGGCTTGATGGAGCGGTCGACAGAATAGGATGAAGTACGTTTGCATCCAGATCAAAAGGCTGGTTAGAAGACCGGGGGAGTACTCGCGGAAATGGATTGTCCACCTCCTTCGCAACCCCTCATGGGTGGCCAGTAGGCACTGCTTAGGCCGCAGAGCCAACCGCGACGCCTCACAATCAACTTCGCTCGCTCGGTACTCAGAACGGCCACCATGACGTGCGGCCTCCCGGCTCACCGTCGAGGTGGCTCGGGAGAGGCGGGTGGCAATCGCACGAATCGATGAGCCGGATCCTGGTATGCGCCGGGAGACGAGGAAGCGCCAAAATGAGCAGCTGCCTGAGGTTCAACCCAGTTCGTTTCAGCCACGAAACATGAAGACTACTTCAGCCGCAGCACAAATCTTTGCAATGTGAACACTGTGTCCAACCTCTTTTTCCAAATCGACATTTGCAAAGCCGTCGCTGTGTGTCGGGCTCCAGCGCGCATAGGTTATCTGCATGATTCGGAAGCTGGTCGCTATTTTGGTG
>Ga0210388_10002756_pt1 | contig 13663 bp, 13 predicted proteins | sample IncBWC19OmetaG_FD_155485 | JGI IMG/M metagenome (GOLD analysis project Ga0210388, IMG submission 155485) | Forest soil microbial communities from Barre Woods Harvard Forest LTER site, Petersham, Massachusetts, United States - Inc-BW-C-19-O ...
AGTAGTTGTTCTCTCTCTGCGCCCTCTGCGTCTCTGCGTGAAATGCGCTACACCACCGCGCAAGGATTCGACAATTCCCCAATCTCAGCCACTCTGATCGCCACGCAATCGCCCGCCCGCAGCGCCGCGTCTTCTTTAACAATGATGCCGGTCCCCGTCAGCACTACCGATCCCGCCGGAACCGGATTCGACCGCAAAAGGTACTCCACCAGCGTCTCGAAAGTCCTTCCCAACCGTGAGATCGAAGTGGCGCCCGCGAAAATCTCCGCCTCCCCGCGCCGGATCGTGCAAGTCATCTCCAGCTTCCTGGCATCGGCGATTTCATCCACCGTCACGATCACCGGCCCCAGCGCGCAGCACGCCGAATAAGTTTTCGATTGCGGCAGATAGAGCGGATTCTCGCGCTCGATATCCCACGCCGAAACGTCGTTCGCCAGCGTATAGCCTAAAATTTTACCCTTCGCGCCCAATATCAACGCCAATTCGGGTTCGGGCGCAGTGAATTTCGAATCGGAGCGAATCCCGATGGCCTGGCCCGGTCCGACGCAAACCCGTGCCGTGCCTTTGAAAAAAATCTCCGGCCGGTCGGCCTTGTAGACATGCGCGTAAAACCCTTCGCGAGTGCCATGTTCAGCGTCGCGGAAGGACGCGCTGGTTTCATAGGTGCAGCCGCAGCCCCACACTTCGCGCGGCTGCAAGGGAATCAGGGGCTCGGCTAAAACAGCTTGGCGAGTCGCCAGGCCGGATGCCAGATCAACTAAGGTCTTGCCCTCGGCTTCCGCATGGCCGATCAGATCAAGCAGCGTGTAATCCGGGATCGGCCGCGCCGCGGAGCCGTTGAAAATTGCGGCGGTCGTGGCGCCGTTCCATTTAATTTGTCCTAGTTGCATATGGTGCCGAAAAAGCAGACAGTCCTCTCTGTCCGCGTTGGCCGTGGACAGAGAGGACTGTCCCTTTCTCGGATCCTTTCAGTATTTTAAATAAATCGTTTTCCAGTCGCTGTAAAATTCCATGGCAGCCGGCCCCTGTTCTTTCGGGCCGAAGCTCGAATCCTTCGAGCCGCCGAAGGGGAGTTGATATTCCACGCCCGCGCTGGGAAGGTTGACAGTCAGCAGGCCAGCCTCGGCTCTCTGCACGAATTCGAAAACGCGGGAGATGTTCGAGGTTTGAATCGACGACGAGAGCCCGAAGGGGATTTCATTAGCGATACGCATCGCGTCCTCGAAATCCTTGGCGCGCATGACGGCGAGGACGGGTCCGAAGATTTCTTCACGCGCGATAGTCATCTTTTCGGTGACGTTGGCAAATATGGTCGGCTCGATGAAGTAGCCCTTGTCGTACTGGCCGCCCTTCAGGCGATGGCCTCCGCACACCGGCTTCCCCGCTTCTTTGCGGCCGATTTCGATGTACTTGAGATCGGTTTCAAGCTGCGCTTCATCCACAGCAGGCCCGATGTCGATGCCCGCTTCAAGACCGTTGCCGACTTTGAGTTTTTTCGTTCGCTCCACCAGTGCGGCCAGAAAGCGGTCGTAGATAGCGTCCTCGACGATCACTCGACTGGTCGCAGTGCACTTCTGGCCGGTCGAGAAGAAGGCTGCGTTGACAGTGTTTTCCACGGCTTGTTCAAAGTTCGCGTCGGCGAGAACGATAGTCGGATTCTTTCCGCCCATTTCAAGTTGAATCCGCAGGCGGCGCTTGGAAGCTTCCGCATGCAGCCATTCGCCCACTCCGCAGGAGCCTGTGAAGGAAACAGCCTTCAGCGCAGGAGCGGCGACCAGAGCCTTACCGAGCGTTGCGCCAGACCCGGCTACGAAATTCACCACACCTTTCGGGATCCCCGCCTCTCGGCAAGCCTCGACGATCCGCCAAGCAGAGAGAGGCGACACCGACGCAGGCTTGACGACGATGGTATTGCCGCAGATCAGCGCCGGCGCCATTTTCCACGCGGGAATCGCGATCGGGAAATTCCAGGGAGTGATCAATCCGACAACGCCCACGGGTTTTCGCTGCGCCCACATGTGGACGCGGTCCCGCTCCGAAGCGACGACAGGGCCCGGCATGCGCGAACCTTCCCCGGCGAAGTAACGGAAGATGTTGATCGCCCGGCGGACCTCGCCTTTGGCCTCGGGAAGAGTCTTGCCCTCTTCGCGAGTCATCTCCTCGCCCAGTTGATCGAACTTGCGCTCTAATCCATCAGCCACCCTATAGAGCAATGCGCCCCGAGCAGGCGCGGGCATCGCGCTCCAGGCGGGAAGGGCCCGCGAAGCGGCCTCGACGGCGTCGGCCATGTCCTGTGCCGTGCCGGAAATAAACTCCCCGACGACCTCGGAAGTGTCGGCAGGATTACGATTTTCAAAGGTCGTGCCGGCAACCCATTGGCCGTCAATGTAATTTTGGAATGTCGGAGAAGGCATTGTTAGGAAGTTACGGCCGCTTGTGGCGCGCGCCCCCAGGCGTGCCGCGTCGACATTCGTGTCGACGTGTCTGTGTTCGCAGCACTCAGAATTTGACCTTGGGAGCCTGCTTCGACGCGGCGTCCGCCTGGAAATAGGCGTCTTCGCGCTTGAATCCCCAAATCCCGGCCGCAATGTTCTTGGGAAAAAGCTCAATATCGGTGTTATATTTCTGCACCGTCTCGTTATACTTGCGGCGCTCCACAGCGATGCGGTTTTCGGTGCCGGAAAGCTCGTCCTGCAAGCGCATGAAATTTTCGTTGGCTTTCAGGTTGGGGTAATTTTCGACCACCACCAGTAGCCGCGACAGCGCGGTATCGAGCTGGCCGTTGGCGGCGATTTTCTCTTTCGGTGTCTGTGCTCCCCCGAGAGCAGCGCGCGCGGAGGTAACCGAGTCGATCGCTGTTTCCTCGTGCTTGGCATAGCCTTTGACGGTCTCGACCAGGTTCGGAATCAAATCGGCGCGCCGCTGCAACACGACGTCCACCTGGGCCCAGGAGGCTTTGATGGCTTCGCGTTCCTGCACCAGCTCATTGTGCGTCCCGAACAAACTGCCGGCCATCACCAGGCCGAAGATGACCAGGATGCCGACGATAACCAATGCGATCAATCCAAATTTCATTTAGTGTCCCCCGTGTTCTACCGCGGTTGTTTCCAGGCCATCGACGAATTCGACCAGCCTGCGGATGCATTCCAGGTATTGGGCGAACAGTTCGCCCGGATCGCCTGGGTCGACGCCCGATTTGTCTTCTCGTACGTCGAGCAAAATGTTGAAAGGCGTGACGTCCATCTGAAGCGTTTCGCCCAGTTCGCGCACCACGGCCCGGCGCTCCGATTTGACGGGAGCGTGCGCGACGATCAGTGCGTGATGCGCCAGCATGCAGAAAGTCGAGACCGAATCGACGCACAATTTGAAGAGCTTTTCCGGGTCCGACAACACGCTTGCCGCCTGTGTTCTTAGACGAAATAATTTGGCGCGAAGTTCATGCTCCACCTGCGCGCGGTAGAATTTCGAATCCACATGGACGTCGGCGATGACGTCCGGGCCGTACAGCATCTTACGGCGGTCCTTCATGTCGTGATATTCGATGGGGAAGCAATCCGCGGAATGGTGCACTTCCTCTTCGCTCATCAACAGGGGCGCGGGATGCTTGTGCTCCTTCCACCAGCGGAAGATGGGCTCGCTTTCGCCGAGCTCGCGCGGGGTGATCTGTTTAAGCACGCACAGCACGTTCAGGTCGGAGAATTTTTCGTGATGGTCGCTCCCATCATGGGACGCGCCGGAACCGTAGAGGATCACCGACAGGAGACGGTCCTGGTAGGCGCGCTCAAGTTTCGTGACTAGTTCTTTTAGCTCGTCCATATTATTTACCAATCACTGGATGCTCCGCCGCCGCCGGAGTCGCCCCCTCCGAAACCGCCGAAGCCTCCGCCCGAATCGCCTCCGCCGCTGGAGCCTCCAAAGCCGCCGCCACCCCAGCCGCCTCCGCCGCGTCCCATCATGTTACCGAGGAACATACCGGTAAGGAAACCGGTGACCCCTCCGCCTCCACCTCCGCCCAAGCGGCCCAGCAGCGAAAGGAGAAAGAAGATGCCGATAACGATCAGCGGCCAGGGGATCGAAGGACCTCGGGAAACCGCGGTTCGAGTGTGAACACGGGCATCGACTGGAAGCGTGACGCCTTTGGATTGCGCGATCATGCCGCCGAACTGCTGCGCGGCTGCCAGAGCCGCTGGACCGTAAGAGCCCTGGCGCAGAATCGGCCGCAGGCCGCGCATGATCGATCCGGAGTCGGCGTCGGTGATGACGGGTTCCAGGCCGTAGCCGATTTCGGCACGATCTTTTTTGTCTTTAACCGCGAAGAGTATGAGGACGCCTTCATCGTTCGGTTTCTTGCCGATGCCCCACTGGTGATAGAGCTTGTTCGCAACGTCGGCAACGTCGTCGCCGTCGAGCGAGTCGATGGTGACGATCGCCATCTGCGCGCCGGTGGCTCGTTCGAGAACTCCGCAATAGGCGGCGATGCGCTCGGCGCTCGCGGCGTCGATGGCGTGGGCGAAGTCGTCGACGTAGCCTGTCGGTTTTAGCTTGGTGATGTCGAGGGCAAAGACCGAAGTGGCAAGTAGGAGGAGAAGACACGTCGACACGGCACGCCTGGAGGCGCGCGCCACGAACGCCCAAGGGGATTGGGTCATAGAGAGCGGATCAGGTCCTGGCGGCGCACTTTGAAACCTTCCAGGCGTCCCAGCATGGCGATGGCCATGTGTTTGGGGTCGAAAAACTGCTGCGCGAGGGCAAGGACCTGGTCGGCGGTGACGCTTTCGATCAGCTCCAGCATTTCGCCGAGCGAGAAGAAACGCTTGAAGTATAATTCCTGGCGGGCGAGGTTGCCCATACGGCTGGACGTGGATTCAAGGCCCAGCACATAAGAGCCTTTCAGGTGATCCTTGGCGCGACGAAGTTCTTCGGGAGTCACTTTGTGCGAGGCGATCTCGCCCAGTTCATGCACCACCGATTCGATGACGCGGCCGGCGGTTTTCTGCGACGTCCCGGCGTAGACCAGCATGCAGCCGGCGTCGCGATACATGGTCAGCTCGGAATAGACGGTGTAGGCGAGCCCCTGCTTTTCGCGGATGTTCTGGAACAGGCGCGAGCTCATGCCTCCGCCCAGAATCGCGTTGAGGATGTAGCAGGCGAAGCGCGATTTGTGAGGCATCGAAATGGATGGCACGCCGAGGTACAGGTGCACTTGCTCCAGCGAGTTCTTGTTGCGGAACACCAGGGGCGCATGCGGCTGCGGCGCGGCTTCCATTTTGCGGGTCCGGCGCGGCTTGAGGTCGGAGAATTTTTCTTCGGCCAGCTTCACCAGTTTGCGGTGGCTCAGGTTACCGGCGGCGGTGATCAGGATGTTCGACGGCGTGTAGAACTGTTTATAGTACTTCTCAACCTTGTCGCGGTCGAATGAGCGGATGGTCTGCTTGGTGCCCAGAATCGGGCGTCCCAGCGCGTGGCCTTTCCAAAAGCTGCTCGAGAAAATTTCGTGGATGAGGTACTCGGGATTGTCCACTTCCATCTTCAGCTCTTCGAGGATGACGCCTTTTTCTTTCTCGATATCCTCAGAGGCGAAGAGGGGATTGCGGACCAGATCCGTGACGACGTCGAAGGCTTCGGGCAGATGCTCGTCGAGGACCTTGACGTTATAGCTGACCAGTTCCTTCGACGTGAAGGCGTCGAGGCCGCCGCCTATGGAATCGACCGAGCGGGCGATCTGTTCGGCCGAGCGGTTCTTGGTCCCTTTAAAAACCATGTGCTCAATGAAGTGCGTCAGGCCGCTTTCGTCGACAGTCTCTTCGCGGGAGCCGGTGCCGATCCAAATGCCGACGGTGACGCTGCGGACATGAGCCATCTGCTCCGTAACCACGCGGACGCCGTTGGGCAGGACGGCGCGTTCGATATCTCTGATCTTATGCGTGGCCATGTAAATCCCAGTTTACCATGCTAAAATGAGGGCATGCCGCAAAGTATTGTAGGCATGGAACTTAGGGACATCAGCGAAGCCTTGGGCGACGCCGAACCGGGGTTTCGTGCACGCCAGATTTATGAGGCGGTATACCGGCAGAGGGTTACCGACCTGGGGACGATCTCGAATCTTCCCAAGGCGTTGCGGGCCCGTTTGGGGTCGGACCTGCCACTCGGGTTGCCGGAGATTGAGCGTCGCTACGACTCGACTGATGGGACGCGCCGGTACCTGCTGAGGCTCGGGGATGGGAAGACGGTCGAGACGGTGTGGATGCCCGAGGGCGAGCGGTCTACCATCTGTATTTCGAGCCAGGTGGGGTGTCCGGTCGATTGCAAATTTTGTCTGACGGCGCTGTTGGGGCTCGAAAGGCATCTGACGGCTGGGGAGATTGCCGGACAGGTGCTGCGGGTCGCGGTGGACAATTCGCTCGAGGCGAATGCGGACCGGGTGAACATCGTGATGATGGGACAAGGCGAGCCTTTGCTGAATCTGGCGAACGTGATCAAGGCGACTCGGCTGTTGACCGATGCGGAGGGGATGGCGATTTCGCCGCGGCGGATTACTTTGTCTACTTCGGGCATTATTCCGAAGATTGATGAACTGGCCAAGGAGCCGGTGCGGCCGAAGCTGGCAATTTCTCTGAACGCTTCGAACGAGGAACAACGGCGGGAGCTGATGCCGATTACCCGCAAGTATCATCTGGCGGAACTGATGGACGCGTGCCGCCGGTATCCGCTGCGGCCTTGGGAGAAATTGACGTTCGAGTATGTGCTGCTGAAGGACGTCAACGATACGGATGCGGATGCGCGCAGGGTCGTCAGGCTGCTGGCGAATCTGAATGCGAAGGTCAATCTGATCGCGCTGAATCCGGGGCCGGGGATTCCATTTTCTACTCCGCTGCCGGAGAGGGTCGAGTCGTTTCAGGCGATCGTGAAGAGGGCGCTGCCGTGTTTCATACGCCGGCCGCGAGGGCTCGACGTGTTCGCTGCTTGTGGGCAGTTGAAAAGGATGGAGACTGGGCTCGTGCAAGTGGGGTAGTTCATTACTTCGACGCGGCATGGCCCGTTTCTACGTAGCTTTTCAGGCGCGTGACCTGCTCGGCGAGCATCATGTCGACGGGGATGGCCCAACTGTTCATGCCCTTTTCAAGATAGCCGGCGACGGCGTAGATGGCATCGAGTTTCGTTCCACCTTCGGACGGCGTGAACACGAACTGCATGGCGCCGGTGGCGGAGAGGGTTTGCAAAGGGCCCATCGCGCCGCTCAGCACGACGCGCTTTCCGGGTACGAACGTGATCAGTTCCAGATGGCGCGTGAATCCGTTGTTCGGAAGCTTTTCGCAGAGACAGCCGCCGGGATGATCTTCGATTCTCAAGTTGTGCGCATCGCCGGAAAACGTGTGGACGGGATTCCACCAGTCGCCTATGTCGCGCATGAATTTGCGGAATGCGTCATCGGGAGCGGCCTTGATCTGGAGCGTCGTCCTGACCGTGAATCCCCCTGGACCCGACTCGATAATTTCGGCCGGCGCGAGGGCGGCGGCGAAGAGCAGTACGGCGATTAGTCTCATGCGGATCCTTTAAACATGGCGTGAAAATCCTTTATGGCCGCGGGCGCGGGGCCGGGTCGTAATCGGTGAGCCGCATGGCCCATTTGGTTGCTTCGAGATACATGTGCTGGACGTCCGGACGGTCATAGACCTCGTCGCGATGGCCGAAGGTGGAATAGAATACGCGGCCTTTTCCGTAGGTCTTGATCCACGCGACGGCGAAATCCTTGTCGGTGCGGTGGACGTTTTTATTGGTCAGGTCGAGCTTATTTTCGTCCAGGCGGGCTAGCACGCGGACTTTTTCGCGGGAGAATTCTTTGCTGGGCTGGTACATCTCGTCCATCATGGAAAAGGATTTTTGAAACTCTTTCATGGCGGGGAAATTAGGATCTTCGATAATGATGGGAGCCATGAATTGTCCCCAGGGATGCTGGTCGAAATAGGCGCCCATCATTTCGCCGTATTCAGGCCACTTGTAGTTGCTGTCGATGGCGGAGTGCCCGCCGATGATGCCCTTGCCGTCGTCGTGAACGAAGGACAGCAGCGCGGCTTTTTGCTCGTCGTCGAGAGGGAATTCGCCGGTGGTGTACAGGTAAATCGCATCGAAATAATCGAGGTTTTTCGCGTTGCCGGCGGGGACCTTTTTCTTGGTGATCAATTGCACGTCGGTGCGGATATAGGTGTCCCACAGGCCGGTGTCATGGCCGATCTTCCACATGGTGGCGAGGCCGGTCGAGACGGAATCGTGCTGGAAACCATAGACGGCGCCGATGGCCAGCAGTTTTTTCTTCTTCGGGGGCTGCTGAGCCTGGGCGAAGGTGATGGCGGCGAAGGCGGTAAGGGCTAGAAATTTCTTCATGGTTTCCAATCTGCTGTGAAGATGTTGAATTCGTACTTGCTGGTGGATTTGTAGCTGGATGCGAAGACGATTTTCGCGCCATCGGGCGAGAATTCGGGGAACGATGAGAAGACGGCGTAATCGGTGACTTGTTCGAGCCCGGTGCCATCCACGTTAATAAGGTACAACTCGAAATCGCTGGAATCGCAATGATGTTTGTTGGAGCTGAAAAGAATTTTCTTTCCGTCGGGTGAGAAGGTGGGCGCAAAGCTGGCGCAGCCGAAATTGGTGATCTGCTTCGCGGAGGAGCCGTCGGCATTGGAGACGAACAGCTCCATTTTCATGGGCGCGGTGAGGTTCTCTTTCAGCAGTTCCTTGGCTTTCGCCGATTTCTCCGGGGTATCGGGATGGTGGGCGCGCCAGACGATTTTCTGGCCGTCGCGCGAAAAGACCGCGCCGCCATCGTAGCCTTCGGAGGTGGTGATGCGCGTTTTGTGCCAGCCGTCCTCATTCATCGTCCACAAATCGAGGTCGCCTGAGGCAAGCGACGTATAAATAATTTTCTTGGTCTTCCAATTGATGGTGGCTTCCGCATCGTAGCCGGGGGCGGTGGTTAGCTTTTTCAGGATTTTGCCGGCGTCGGTAGCTAGGAAAATATCGAAGGTCGGATAGACGGCCCACACATAGCCTTTGCTGCGATCGGGACGCGCTGGGCAGGCGTCACTGTTGGGGCCTGGTCCTTCATGCGTGGATGCGTAGACGATCCGCTTGTTGTCGCCGAGGAAATATCCGCAGGTGGTGACACCTTTGCCGGTTGAAACCATTTTCACATCAGACCCGTCGGCCGCGTTCATGATGTAGATCTGATCGCACTCATGTCCGTCGCGGGTGGATTGGAAGATGAGACGCTTGCCGTCCGGCGACCAATATGCCTCAGCGTTCTGGCCTCCGTGGGTCAGTTGGTTGAGGTTCGCCAGGTGCTGCGCGGAGCACACGATCGGCAGCAGAAACAGGAGCTTCATAGAAAGCACTATTGTATGTTACCGTTCGGCACGATTCCCAGGACGGATGCTACGCGGCGGCGGAGTTGTGATGATCCCAGGCTTCGTCGATTCGATGTTCGCGATTTCGGGCGAGTATTCTCTCGTTGATTTGCAGTTCTGAAAAAACGAAGCCATCGGAGGACGGATCGTAGGTTTCTCCTTTGGACTCGTACATTTCGAGGATGTCGAGCAGATCGTTGAGATCGTGCACTTCCTGGGTGCGCCGCGTTTTCTGAAGCTCGCGGAGCTGCACGACGGTCCTTTCGAATTGACGGGAGAGACGCTGGCTGTGCATGCTGAGATTCGCTAAAGCTTTGGACTGGCTTTCGAGGGCCGCGACGATCGACATGGCGTCCTGGACCTGGGATGGGGAATCGGAGAATGGGTGGGCTCCGCCGGCGATACCGAGGGTCAGGAGATTGGTTTCTAACGCCGCGACGCGGTTGAGGCGCCAGGAGGCGTCGGCCAGGGCTTGTACGAGGTGGGCTTCCGTTGCGCCTTTTGGAAGATATTCATCGGCAAAGGATTTTAGATGAAGTTGGTAGGCTTGCAGGTCTTCGGTAGGCATGACGACGATTTGGCCGGTTAGGCCGTGGCGGAGGGCGTTTAGGGAAGATCGTTGTTTGCCGGCTTGGGTTTTGGGGCCGGTGGACTGTTTGGCATTTGCCCTGTTAATTACGGCTCGGTTGGTTGCTGCGATAGACATATGGTGCTCCTTCGGCTTATTTGTAGCATCGGGGATTGCGGGGAGATTGCGGGTGGGAGTGGGAGGTGGTTGAAAAAGGAGGAGTTAGAGGTCGCTAGCGAGGGTGAAGAGGCCAGGCGTCGACACGAATGTCGACGCGGCACGCGTGGACGCATGCGCCACATAGCGCCGGAGGGATATGACGACTAGTAAAGGAAATGCGTCTGTCCCCTTTTCTATGAAATGGATTCTTAACGCGGGTGTGACATTGCGTTGACCAAACACACATCTTCTATTTACGGAGGTCAGTTACCATCAGTAAACAAAAAAACATGGCAAAACGAACACTCACAGCAGCATTCCTCCTTCTCGGAACAGTTTTCGCCCTGACGATTCCGGTGCGCGGCGATGTTATTGTCACTCTCCCGAGCTCCTACGACAGCCCGAACGGATATGACTTCGTCTCCACTTTTCCACCGAGTGGCTCGACCACGATCGGCACCTTTACATTTTCTATCCCTAATGGCGTTTCGGTCACAGGAATCACCATCTCCGGTACTTTTGGCAATCCCGATAGCGGAACCACCGCGCTGAGCGACTATTACCTCGGCTTCAGCGGCAACGAAACGGCCGTCGAGGTAGCAGGCTGCGACAATATCCTCGATGACTGCTATTCGGCTCAGAACGGGCCGACCGTGTGGAGCTATTCGCTCACGTCTTCGAATCTGAGCACCCTCGCCTCGGCAATCGCCAGCGGATCTCTCGATTTCACATATACCTGGGATAACAACACCCAGTTCGCGCTTCCGGGAGATTTGCAATTCGTCTACGCGGGCGCACCAACTTTGGACATTCAGGTGACACCCGAGCCGGCGGCCGTGCTGCTCTGCTTCGGTGGTCTGGCAGGGATCGCCGCCCTCCGGCGCTTCCGCAGAGTTTGAAAGAGAGATCGCTCCCATGAAAAAACTTGAGTTCGCTCTTTGTCTGAGTACTTTTCTGTTCTTTGTTGACAGATCCGCGGCCCAGAGCGCCCAGTGGACGGCCACCAGCGCACCGGCGCAGGCAACCATCGCGGGAGGCCCATGGACTCTCAGCCAGGGTGGGTCGGCCACAAGCGGGGGCGCCTTCGACGGGCCGGTCCCTTACTGCACGCCGGGAAACAGCTCCGGCGGCGCGGCGCTAGTGAACCCCAGTTCCACCGTGAACACCTTTAATCCTTACTATTTCCCATTCGTCGTTGGCTCCGGGCAGAATGTGAAGGGATACTTCGATTATCGGCCGAAAAACATCAACGAAGCCGTCGTCGCCGCAACCAGCACCAACGCGGGGCAAAGCTGGACGTTTCAGGAGATGGTGGAACAACTAACAACCGAATGCCCCAACAGCGACGCCAACACGAGCAACAGCGGGGGCAACGATGACGGCGCAGGCCATCCAAGCATCATCAGCTTCGGTGGAACAACCTGGCTCTATACGCTCGACCGGCGCTCGCCTCATGTCGATTCCGACGGCTTGATCGTCCACAATATTCTTCCGCGAGGCGCGAACGCGCTGAATCCGCTGCCTCTCAACAGCCCCTTTATGCAGCCACCGACGTCCAACATCATCGCCGGCTGGAACTTCAACAATCTTACAGGGACTCAGCTCACACCTGCGCCGTCGACAGGGTCCGGGGCTGCGCATTCGCTGGGCATGACCAACGGCTATACCTACACGATGGCGCCTCCCAACGTGGGCAGCGTTGACGGTTCCAACGTCACGAAGACCACTCTGAGCTCGGACCCGTCCGGCACTGCGGCCCACAACATAGGACCCAATAACAACGAAGCCTGGCGCATCGTCGGCGCCGCCACCACGAGCGCGCCCGGCAACGGATGGAATCTTGCCGCTCCTCCGTGTACGCAGGGCGCGGAGTTTGATGTCGACACCACCGGATATCACTACATCATCTTCCAGTACGACTGGTACACAACCAATCAGGGCGTGCGCGATCTTCAGGCACTATACACAACCGATGGCAGCACTTGGACTCCGGTAGGCCCGATCCAGGTTTCGGGTGGAGGCAGCGCTTTTAACAACCAGATCACGATTAATTTCCATGCGCTCGGAATCACGGGTGTCGAAAACAATGCGAAATTCGGTGTGCGCCTGGTTTCGGTGTTCGATCCAGACTTCATCGGGACGCCGGCATACTCGATTCCTGCGGGCGGCAATGTTTGCTCGGCGGGTGCAACCGGCACTTACACCGCTGCCAGTCTCGCCAACAACAATCAGCCTGTCGTCTACAACAACAATTCGGGCAACTGGCGCTTCGACGAGGTCAACGTTCTGGGGACGGCCAACAACACCAATCCGATCACCAGCGACCCGATCGTGAACACCACCGGATTGGTGAACCCGGACGGATTCCTGGCGGTGGTGCCGAACACCTACCCCATTCAGGTCCTGTACATCAGCAAGACGCTGAATTCGGACTATGTGCCCCCCACGAGTTATCCGATCTGCCCGGCATCGATTCCTAATGGCAACTTCAATGACGACGTGGAAGTGGTGCGTATCGCGACTACTACCAACTTCATCAACTTCACCGATATCACGCCGTTCAATACGCCGGCCTTTTCGAATACCAGCAGTCCGAACACGCCGATCCAGATGGTCAACGGCCTGAGCGATCCCTCAACAACCTCCTATTCCGGCATCCGCTGGGTTTCGGGGAACGGAACGCTCATCAAGCTGAGCAACGGGAACTGGGGCCTATTCTTCGGTGGCGGCAATTGCCTCGATGGCGACTCCGACGCTTTCCACGCGATCATGTACGCCGAGTCGAACGGAAGCGACCTGACAAACTGGACGGTGATCAACGGAATTAATAATCCGATCGCCTCCATCGCAACAGTCTCGAATGTGACCGATCCGCAGTCCGGGCAGCAAGTGACCGTTCCGTCCAGCGCTCCGGTGATTCCGATGGAGAGTTGGTTCGGCGGCCGCGTCTATGCTCCACAGGCCGTCGTTACGAGTCCCGGCACGGTGAGTCTGATTTTCGCCGGCTACAACACCGGCTTCCAGTTGGGAGGGAGTTCGAGAGACCTGAGCAGCTACCGCAATATCGGCCAGGTCAATCTTTCGGTCGCTAACGTGACCCTGCCGTAAGACGGGCCAATCGTTTCACGCCTCCCCACGCTGCTGGGCCCGCGACAAACTCGATGCGAAGAGACAGGGGCTCTCCTACAACCGCCCATGCAGGCGGATGACTGTGCGTGTTAACAATAGAAGATGAAGCTCGGCATCGACTTCGGGACAACTCGCATCGTCGTGTCGGCCGCGGATCGCGGCAATTATCCGCTGGTTCCTTTTGAAACCGCCGACGGCGTGTTCGAGTGGTTTCCTCCGCTGGTCGCGATCAAAGACGACGAGCGGCGCTTTGGCTGGGAAGCGTACTCGATGCAGGGCGAACCCGGCTGGACGATCGTTCGATCTCTCAAGCGTTATCTGGAGGACGCGGGACCTCACTCGCAGCTCGATCTCGGTGGGAAAGTGGTTCCGCTTGCGGACCTGATGTCGGGATTGGTCGGGG
>Ga0210388_10002757_pt1 | contig 13663 bp, 12 predicted proteins | sample IncBWC19OmetaG_FD_155485 | JGI IMG/M metagenome (GOLD analysis project Ga0210388, IMG submission 155485) | Forest soil microbial communities from Barre Woods Harvard Forest LTER site, Petersham, Massachusetts, United States - Inc-BW-C-19-O ...
ACTCTCCCGTCGAGGAGCTGCCCCGCCGCCGCTTCGAGCTCGGCGCGCGACTCTTCGTCCAGCGCCGTGACCACCATCTCGGCCCCGCTCCAGACGTCGACGAGCACCTCGCCCTCGCCGCGCGGACGCGGACGCGGACGATCGAGCACCGGCCGCCGCTGAAAGAGCCCCCGATGCGCCCGTTCCAGCGGTCCGAGCCACCGGCGCTCGTCGGCGCGGAGCTCGCCCTCGACCTCCCGTCCGAAGCGCCCTCGGGTCACCGCGTCGCACCAGAACGCCCGGCTGCGCTCCTCAAACCACGGGTCCTCGGGAGCGAAGGCCCCGGCCCTCGCCTCGAAAGAGGCGCGCATCTCGGCCACGCGCTCGCGCTTCTCGCCGCCGAGCTGGACGATCCGCGCCGCTGCCTCGAGCACTCCCATTCGGCGCGCGCTGGTGTACTCTGTCGGGATCGGGCGCGCATGGAAAACCGGATATTCTTCCCGCAGGCCGCGCTCGACGAGTGGGTCGTCGAAGGGACCGCTGAGCTCCAGGACGGAGAGCTGACGTTGCTGCCCGTGGGACGCCGCTACCGGCTGGCCGAAGCCATCCACGTGGTGAAGGACGTGAGCGGCGGCGGCGACGCCGAGCTCCTGGGTCGCATCAAGGCGCGCGTGGTCCTCGAGCAGCTCGGCGCCGAGATCGTCGAGACGTCGATGCTCCTCGGCGACGCGGCCTATGACGTCGAACCCGGATGGATCGGAGTGCCCGCGATCCCCTTTGCGGACTACCTGGCGGCGGGCGCCGGCCGGGGCGGCCGCGGCTCCAGCGACCCGAAGAGCGAGGCCGGTGCCGAGCCGAGGAGCGACGAGGAGCTGCTGTCGAGGTTTTCGGCCAGGGGCACCTAGGGACCTGGCCCGAGGACCTGGGCGACGGTGGCCGCCGTGACTGCGCCCCCGGATCGTGCCAGGATCTACGGGATTTGACGCTCTCGATCGTGAACCTGCTCTTCGGGACGACCGCGGCCGTCTACTTCTCGGCCTCGGTGCTGTTCGTCGCCGATCTGCTCGGCCGCGCCGGCCCCGCGGGGAAGTGGGCGCCGAGGCTGGTCGCGGTCGGAGTCCCGCTTCACGCGGCGCACATCGTGCTGTGGTCGATCGTCCTGCATGTGTGCCCGGTCGAGGGGATCCACTTCGCGCTCAGCGTGGCGGCGCTCCTCACGTGCTTCGCGTACGTGCTCGCACGGACCCGCTACCGGGTTGACGTGGTCGGCGCGTTCGTGGCCCCGCAGGCGCTGGCGTTTCTCCTCGCCTCGCGCTTCGTCGGACCGGTCGACGACGAGCCGCGCCTCCGGAGCGCGCTCCTGCCGTTTCACGTCATCAGTAACCTCATCGGGATCGCCCTCTTCACGCTCGCGTTCGCGGCGGCGGTCGCCTACTTGCTCCAGGAGCGGCGGCTGAAGCACAAGCAGTTTGCAGGTTTCGGGCGGCTGCCCCCGGTCGACGCGCTCGACCGCGCGGAGCACCGCTTCCTCGTCGCGGGGTTTCCGCTGCTCACGATCGGCATCCTGACGGGCACCATCTGGTCGCGCGAGATCGAGGCCGGCGGGGCGGCGGCGATCGCGCGCGCGGCCCTGTCCTACGCGTCGTGGGTGCTCATCGGGGGGGTGCTCCTCTTGCGGGCGGCCGCAGGATGGCGCGGACGGCGCGCCGCGTTCGGGACGATCCTGGGCTTCGGCCTGACGCTGCTCGTGCTCGTCATCTACCTGATCCGTAGCCTCGGGGGAGTCACGGTGTCGGGCGGCCCGGCATGATCGTCGTCGTCGGCCTCTCCCACCGCACGGCGCCGGTCGACGTCCGCGAGAAGCTGGCGGCCGGCGCGGATGCGCTGCCGGCCGTGCTCGCGCGACTGGCCGCTCGCAGCGAGCTCGCCGAGGTCCTGTTTCTGTCGACCTGCAATCGCGTCGAGGTCTTCGCGATCGCCCCGCCGGCGTCCGGCGACGAGGGGGTCGACGCGGCCCTGCGGGCCATTCGTGAGGAGCTCGCCCGGCACGGCGGCGCCCGGAGCGGCGACGACCTCGCCGCGTACCTCTACGACAAGCGCGGAGACTCCGCCGTCGAGCACGTCTTCCGCGTGGCCGCGAGCCTCGACTCGATGGTCCTCGGGGAGCCCCAGATCCTCGGACAGGTGAAGGAGGCGTACGAAGCCGCGGTCGCTGCGGGCGCGCTCAAGGGCACCCTGGGTCGCTGCGTGACTCGAGCTTTCGCCGTGGCCAAGCGCGTCCGGACGGAGACGGCGATCGGGTCGGGGACGGTGAGCATTTCGAGTGTGGCGGTGGACCTCGCAGGTCGCATCTTCGGCGGCCTCTCCGACCACGCCGTGCTCCTGCTCGGCGCGGGCGAGATGGCCGAGGCGGCGGCGCGGAGCCTGGGGCAGGGGGCGCGTGCGCTGCGCATCTGCAACCGCAGCTTCGATCGCGCGGCCGCGCTCGCGCGCGACCTCAACGCGGCGGCAGTTCCCTGGGACGGGCTCGACTCCGAGCTCGTTCAGGCCGACGTCGTCGTGACGAGCACGGCGAGCAAGACGTGCGTCGTCACGCGCGAGATGGTCCGCCGCGCAATGAAGCTCCGCAAGGGACGCACACTCTTCTTCATCGACATCGCGGTCCCACGAAACGTGGAGGCGGCCGTCCACGGGATCGACAACGTGTACGTCTTCAACGTGGACGACCTCGAGCAGGAGGTCGCGCGGGGCATGCAGGCGCGCCAGGCGGAGCGCGGGGCCGCCGACGCGATCGTCGCGGAGGAGCTCGCGCGGTTCCTCGCCTGGACGCGCGGCCTCGAGGTGCAGCCGACGGTCGTCGCCATGCGGGCGAAGGCGCGCGCGGTGTTCCTCTCCGAGCTCGAGCGCTCGCTCGCCGGTCGCCTGAAGCACCTCGCCGAGGGAGACCGCTCGGCGCTCAAGCAGATGGTCGAGAGCGCCGTCGGCAAGCTGCTGCACGCGCCCACGACCCGCCTGAAGGAGCGCGCCGCCGACGGCGAAGACGCGCGCGAGCTGGCTGCGGCGATGCGCTTCCTCTTCGATCTGCAGGAGCTCGGCGGCGCGTCCGCGCAACTCGAGCCCGTAGCCGCCGAAGCCGAAGACGAGCGCCTCCCGAACTAGCGCTACTGCGGGCAGTCCGCCTTGGCGATCGAGGCCAGCGCTACTTGCGCTTCTTCGCAACGGGCTTCGCCGCAACCTTCTTCGCAGCCGGAGCGACCTTCGGCTTGGCGGCGGAGGGCGGCTTGATGACGGTGCCTGGGGGCGGCGGAGGCAGCGAGATGATCGGAGGCCTGCGCACGGCCTGGCCGCGCAACTCGACCGGGATCATCGCCTTGTGCGCCGTGTGGGTCTTCGAGAAGGCGACGACCTTCGTGTCGACGAGCCCGGCGGTCCGCAGCGCGTCGAACACGTCGGCTTCGGAGATGGTCTTGCTGCCCTTCGGCCGCACGACCCAGAGGGCGCCGCTGTCGATGAGCCGCGCCCGCAGCAGGTGGATCTTGCGCAGGGCGTCGCGCGTTTCGGCACCGAAGAAAATGATGGGCGATCCCCCGGGCACTCGGCCTTCGGCGACGCTGGCGGCGCGCTCGCGAAGGGCCGTGAGAAACAGCGTGTCGCGCACGTCGACGACGGCGACGCGCGACTGAGGTCCGATTTCGAGCTTCTCGAAGAGGCCTTTCGGTTCCTTGATGAGCCGCGCCCATCGATCGGCCATAGTCGCGCCGAGCTCGAGCCGGGCCTCGTTCTCGTCGGTCCGGACGACCAGCGCCCCGCCGTCGACGGCGACGTCCTTCATCCGTTCGAAGGGGATGTCGAGACGGAAATCCCCTCTGAATACGAGGGTTTCCCCTTCGAGGAGGGCTTTGCCGGCGGAGGCTTTCCGACCGACACGGACCGTGCACTCGGCTTCCAACCCCATCACCGATGAATGGTAGTCCCTCGGGCAGGGCGATACCGCATTTGTTGAGTCTCCCCCGCGTCCTTTCCGTGAGAGATCCGCGACGCGATGCGATATGACGCACTCACGCGCGCTCGCGCTCGCGCCGGCGTCGTGGCGTCAGCGGAGCTTGCGCCCGAGGGCGAGACCGAGGTCGTGAGCCGCGTCGGCGCTCCGGGGCCACGGCGCCTCGCGCTCGGCACGGCGGGGCGCAGATCCGTCGGATTCCGCGACGAACGCGCGCAGGCGGATCGAGTCGCCCGCCCGCTCGGCGAAGGCTCCGAGCGGGGTCCGGCAGTCGCCGCCGAGCGCGATGAGGACCCCTCGTTCCGCGGCGACGCACGTGGCCGTCTCCAGGTCGTGCAGGGGCGCGAGCCGCGCCCGGACCTTCTCGTCGCTCTCCCTGCACTCGATGCCGAGGGCTCCTTGCCCGACCGCCGGCAGCGAGATCTCCGTGGAGAGGACCTCCGTCGCCCGCTCCGCGAGCCCCAGGCGCACGAGCCCGGCACGCGCCAGGACGATGGCGTCGAACTCCCCCAAGTCCAGCTTCCGTAGGCGGGTATCGACGTTCCCTCGTATGGACACGATGTCGAGATCGGGCCGGACCACCTTGAGCGACGCCATCCGCCGGAGGCTCGACGTCCCGACGCGCGCACCCGACGGAAGGGCCGCGAGGGTGCCATGGACCGGGGCCACGAGGACATCGCGCGGGTCTTCCCGGACGGGGATGCACGCGATGTGGAGGCCCGCGGGCAGAAGGCCCGGGACGTCCTTGATCGAATGGACGGCGATGTCGGCCCGCCCGTCGAGGAGCGCCTCCTCGATCTCCTTCACGAAGAGACCCTTGCCGCCAATCTCGGCGAGGGGCCGGTCCTGGATCCGGTCGCCGCTCGTGACGATCTGCAGCTCCTGCAGCGTTGCGCCCGGGTCGAGCGCGGCGAGCCGCTGCACGAACGCCCGGCATTGCGCCAGCGCCAGCGCGGACTTCCGGGTCGCGATCGTGAGCGTGACAGGGCGTGGGGCTGGGGGGGACATCCCGGCAGGGGGCGTCTTCTGGGGAGGCATCGGCCGGCACAACGTAGCCCGACTTGCCTTTGCGGGCGGTGATACGGTGGGGTTGAGCCTGCCGTGCCCCGCCGCACCCACCTCGTCGTCGCCGCCTTCTTCGCCCTACTGTCCGGGTTTCTCCCCCGGATGGCGCGAGCTCACGAAGCCGCAAGCACCCCGGACCCGATGGTCCTCGAGGTGCCCGGCTTCCCCGACGCCTACTACGTGAAGCCGCGGAGCAAAGCGCGCCGTCAGGTCATCGTTTACTTGCATGGCCGGGGCGGCAACGCCTTCGAGGACTGCCGGAAGTGGGCGCGCGTGGCGAGGATCTTCGGATGGGTCGTTTGCCCGCAAGGCCCGACCCCGACCGACACCGGCGGCCGGACCTGGAACAACGACGCGGACTCGGCGAAGAAGATCGTCGACGCGACGCTGGCGGCCCTGACCGACAGGTATCCAGGCCGCCTGCGGCAGCGCGGAAACATCCTCATCGGCTTCAGCGAAGGGGCGTTCATCGCCCAGCAGATCGGGATGCGCGACGCGGTGCACTTCAGCCGGTGGCTGATCCTCGCCGCCAACGACCGGTACTGGTTCGGGGACGCCTCGCAGCTCCTCGAGCAGAACCACTCGAAGATCCGGCGCGTCTACCTGCTGACGGGAGAGAACGACCAGGTCGCGGAGAACACGCTGCGAGCCGGCGAGATGCTCAAGACGGCGCACATCAGGGTCCGTGTGAAGATCGAACCTGGAATGGGGCACGAGGTCCCGGCCGACCGGATGATCACGAACTATCGCCGTCCACTCCGATGGCTCGTCGCCGCCCGCTGACGCCGCCCGTGGCCCTCTAGAGGGGACCGACGTCGACCAGACTTTGCGCGTTTGCGGCAGCGATTTTGGTACGATCCGCAAGCTCTCGTGCCTCCCTCGCCGGCCAAGACCAAGATGGTGTGCGACGTGCTGGCGCGCGAGCGCTTGCTCCGGCCGGACGCGATCGAGTCCGTCGTCAGCCGCATCCAGCGGTCCGGCGACCGCGTCGAAGAGGTCATCCTCGACATGGGACTCGTCGGCGAGACCGACCTGCTCAAGGCGCTCGCGACGCACTACAAGGTCTACTTCGTCTCGTCGGAGAAGCTCTCGAAGGCCGACACGGCGCGCGCCGTGATCGACATGATCCCGCAGCGGTTCGCCGAGAAGCTGGGGGTCTGTCCGCTGATGTTCGACGCGAAGACGCACGCGCTCAGCGTCGTGACCGCGGACCCCGAGGACGTCGAAGCCCTCCGCGAGGCCCAGCTCGCGTCCGGCGCGCGCGACGTGAAGGCGATCTTCGCGCGTCCTGCCGCGGTCAGGGCGCTGATCGCGAAGAGCTACCTGGGCGACATCCACGCCTTTGCCCTCCTCGATCGGCAGGCCCACGCGCAGATGCACATGCGCGTGTACGGCGGTCACGACATCGCGTTCGACGACGGCCCTCCCGCGCCTCCGCCGCCGCCTCCGCGCGTCGAGACCAAGCGCGAGCCCCCGCCGCTCCCCACGGTCTCGCGCGCGCCCGTCCCCACGCCGCCGGCGCCCGCCGAGAAGGAGCCGGCGACGGTGGCTGCGGCGGAGCGAGCGCGCGGCCAGAAGGTCAGCGACGCGTCGTTCGTGGAGCTTCTCCACGTGCTCGTCAGCCTTCTCGAGAGCACACGCGCCGATCTTCGCGGGCACTCGGCGGAGGTCGCGCGCCTGGTGCGCCGGCTCGGCGAGAAGCTCGGCCTGGAGAGCGCGAGCACGGCGATGCTCGTGGTGTCGGCCTTCATCCACGACCTCGGCAAGATGGGCCAGTTTCACCTGACGACTCTCAACTGCAGCGAGTACGACGGGCACAAGGCGGCCGCGCAGAAGGCGTGGGAGCTGCCCTCGCGTCTGCTCGAGCCCGTCCGTCTTCCGGCCGATGCGATCCAGATCGCCTCGCGGATGTACGAGCGCTACGACGGCAAGGGGTTCCCCGATGGTCTCGGGGGCAAGGACATCCCGCTGGGCGCGCGCATCCTGGCCATCTGCGACACCTACGCGGACCTGACGGCCAACCCCCGCAACCCGTTTCGCAAGACGCTCACTCCGCAGGAGGCGTGCGTCGCGATCGCGAAGCACAAGGACACGATCTTCGACCCGAACCTCGTCGACGTGTTCCGGAACACCGTGCTCGGCGAAGAGCTGACCGCGCGGCTCCTGGCCAACCGGTCGATGGCGCTCCTCGTGGACGCCGATCCCGAGGAGACGACGGTCCTCGAGCTTCGCATGATCGAGCAAGGCTTCATCGTGAAGACCGCGCGGAGCCCGGAGAACGCGATGAAGATCCTCGCGGAGGGCGAGACCGACCTCGTGGTCAGCGAGATCGACCTGGGGTCCGGCGACGGCCTCGCGCTCCTCGCCGAGGCGAGGAAGCAGGCGTGGGGCAAGGACCTGGCGTGGGTGGTCTACACGCGACGTCACGAGCGATCGATCGCGCAGAAGGCGTTCGAGCTCGGCGTCCTCGACTACGTGACGAAGCCCGCGTCCGCGGATCTGCTCGTCGCGAAGCTCAAGGCCCTGCTCGACCAGCGTGCGAGCGCGAGCCCGCGCAACACGCGGGGGGTGAGCGGCTCCCTGCGCGAGATGGGCCTCCCCGACATGGTGCAGGTGCTCTTTCACGGAAGAAAATCGGGCAAGCTCCAGATCCGTGCGCCCAAGGGGTCCGGTGAGATCCACTTCGCCGAGGGCGCCGTGGTCGACGCGCAATGGGGTGATGCGCGTGGCGAGGCCGCGTTCTACGCGATGCTCAAGCTGACGGACGGCGACTTCGCGCTCGACCCTTCGTTCAAGCCGACGGGCCGCGTGATCAACCAGTCGGCCGAAGCGCTCCTCCTCGAGGGGATGCGGCGAATGGACGAGGGCCTTCCGTAGAGGCGCGCTCGTCGGGCTGGAGCGCGCGACGCGAGCTCAGGCCGCCTTCGCGCGCGTCACGTCCGGTCGCGGCCTTCGCGCCGTGACCACGATGCGGAGCCCGCCCGTCGGGGTGAGCGTCACGCCGCGTCGAGACATCGCCACGCGATCGTCGGCGAGGCGCGCGTCGATGCGCGGCAACAGCGACGCGAGGACCATCTTCATCTCGTAGAGCGCGAACGCGGCGCCGATGCACCGGCGCAGCCCGCCCCCGAAGGGGAGCCACTCCGAGGGGCTCGGCTTGAACTTGAGGAACCGCTCGGGGCGGAAGGCCCGCGGCTCGGGGTAGAGCGACGGCCGCTGATGGACGAGATACACCGCCGGCGCCACCAGCGTCCCCTGCTTGTAGTCGCGGCCGCCGATCGTCATCGGGCGCTGGAGGACGCGGCCCACGACCGGGATGATCGGCTGCAGCCGCAGCGCTTCGCGTACGGTCGCGTCGAGCAACTCGAGCTTCGCGACGCGGGCAGGGTCGCCCTCGGCTGTCCGCAGCTCGTCGCGCAAGCGCTCGACGAGGCCCCTGTCCGGCAAGATCCAGCGGAGGGCCCAGGCCAGCGACGTCGCCGTCGTCTCGTGCCCGGCGAGGAGGAGGGTGGTCAGCTCGTCGTGGACCTCGTCCTCGGTGAGCGGCCGCCCGGCGTCGTCCCTGGCGTCGAGGAGCATCGCCAGCACGTCGGTGCGACCGGAGGTTCCGCTCTCGCGTCCGCGCCGGATCTCGCCCCGGAGGATCTCGCTCGCGCGTCGCTGCAAGCGCACGAACTTCCCCCATGGACTGAGCGGCCCGAGGTCTCGCTGGAGGACCGGAAAGAGCAGGCCAGGCCACGCGCCGGCGTCGAGCGCGCGGGTCAAGACGTCGGACAGCGTGGCGAAGCGAGGTCCTTCGCCGATACCGAACACGGTGCGGACGATCACCTGCAGCGTGATCTGCTGCATCGGGCGGTGTACGGCGAAGCCGGTCCCGATCGGCCACGTGTCGATCGAGTCGTGGGCCAGATCGGTCATCGACTGCCCGTAGGCCTGCATCCTCTCGCCATGGAACGAGGGGAGCATCATCTTCCTCTGGCGCAGGTGCTCGGCCCCATCGAGGAGCAGGACCGAGTGCTGTCCCAGAAAAGGCTTCAGGACGAAGTTGGCCTTCCCGGCGTGCCCCTCGTCCGATCCGAGCGCGAAGACCTCCTTGACGTCGTCGGGGTTGGACACGACGACCATCTTCCCGAACGGCGGCAAGCGCAGGGTGAACGTGTCGCCGAACTGCGCGTGGCACTCGTCCATCACCCGGAACGGGTTGCGAACCCAGCGAACGACCTGGAGTACGGGATGAAGGGCAGGGCCGGGGGGCAGCGCCATACCCTGAAGGGTAGGGTCGGCGCTCCCCGCTGCAAAGCGTCTTCGAATGCCCGGTCTTGCCCGCCGGCAGTCTCCGCCGGGTAGCGCGCCGGGCATGCTCACGGGCGGGCCGCTCAGGGGCCGTGCATGACCTGCGTGAAGGTGTCGCCGGCGTTCGCGATGGAGTCGCCATTGGCGTCCTGCCACTCGTACACGTACCAGCTCGACGTGTACTTCGAGCGATTGGGGATGAGCTCCGTCCCCGCGAAGTAGCCGGCGGCCAGCGTCCCCGGACTGAGCATCCCGACTGCCGAGAGGCAGAGCGTGCCGCTCTGCGGCTCCACGGAGACCTGGACGTAGAAGAAGTCGTGATGGGCCGTGAGGGCCGAGACCGCGGTGTTGACGACGGCCATGCCGTCGCGGGTCCGGATCTGGCCGGTCGTGCCGTCGCCCCAGAGGTAGAGCGGCGTGATCGACATCTCCATGTAGGCCACGCCGTTCTGCCCGTACCCTCCGCCTCCCGTGATGAAGGTGTTGCCCGGGCCGGTGATCGGGCGGCCCGTGCTCGGCTCGAGGATCCCCTGGGCGTCCTGCGACGTCTGCAGGATCATCGTCGGGGGCGTGCAGCTCGACATGAGCGCCGTACCCATCGCGGCGCCCGCCTGGTTGTCTTCCGCGTACGCGTCCGCCGCCACGGTGCCCATGGGGTTGGCGCAGACGTTGGCGATGGCCGCGCCATCGCAGGCCGCGCCCGTGCAGAACTGCCCCGCCCCGCAGGCGTTGCCGCATTTGCCACAGTTGTTCGGGTCCTTCGCCGTGTCGACGCAGAAGCCGCCGCAGCACGCCTCCGTCGACCCGCCCGAACAAGAAGCCGCCGTCTTGCAAGTCTCGCGCTGCGGAGGAGAGTCGCCGTCGGAGCCCACGGCCCCACCTTCCGGACTCGATCCTCCCTTGAGCACGGTCGTCGCGTCCGAGGGTTCCCGTCCGGCATCCGCCGGCGGGTCGGCGGCGTTGCCTCCGCTTCCGCCGCCGCCGCAGCCGGGGACCGGTCCGAAACAGCCAAGTACCAAGACGCCGAAGCCGGCGGCCTCAACCAATTGTGTTTTGCGCATCTCGCGCGGATACGTAAAGCCGTCAACCGCTCATCGTAAGTCGTAATACGCATACGGCACTTTGATGGTGGCAAAAATGCACAGCGCCAGCCAGGCGGTGCGGCAAGCCTTCGCGGCTTGGCGGCCTCTCCCTCCGGCGCTTTAGGATCGTGACCGCCGATTCTAGGTTCCCCGCGTGAAGCGCTCGAACTCCTTGAAGGTTCGCTTCAGCCCCTCGCGGACGTCCACCGTGGGCTCGTAGCCAAGGAGCTCGCGCGCGACGGCGATGTCCGCCAGCGAGTCGCGGACGTCTCCGGCTCGCGCCTCGAGGTACTGCGGCTCGATCCATCCGCCCGCCAGCTCGGCGATGTACTTGAGGAGCTGATTGAGCGACGTGCGCTCGCTGCAGGCGACGTTGACGACCTGGCCGGTGAGCTTCCGCGAAGTCCCCGCGGCGAGCAGGTTCGCGCGGACGGCGTTCTCGATGTGACAGAAGTCGCGCGTCTGCTCGCCGTCGCCGTACACGGTCGCGCGCACCTTCCGGATGGCCGCCGTGATGAACTTCGGGATCACCGCGGCGTAGTCGCTCTTCGGATCCTGGCGCGGGCCGAACACATTGAAGTAGCGCAGGCTCACCGTCTCGAGGCCGTAGAGCTGCGCGAAGATGCGCATCAAGTGCTCGCCCGCGAGCTTGCTCGCCGCATAAGGAGAGAGCGGCTGCGGCTCCATCGTCTCGACCTTGGGAAGCGTCGGCGTGTCGCCATAGGCCGCGGAGCTCGCCGCGAACACGACGCGCCGGACCCCGGCGTGCCGTGCCAGGTCGAGGACGATGGTCGTCCCCTGCGCGCCGGCGAGCATCGTCGCCTGCGGGGCCTCGACGGAGCGCGAGACGCTCGGGATCGCCGCTTCGTGGAAGACCGTCTGGACGCCCTCCATGGCCTTCTTCACAGTCACCGGGTCGACGACGGTGCCCTCGATCAGCTCGACGCGGCCCGGGAGCCCCTCGAGGTTCTCACGGCGCCCGCTGGAGAAATCGTCGAGGACGCGCACGCGTTCTCCGCTCGCCAGGAGCGCCTCGGCGATCGACGAGCCAATGAAGCCGGCGCCGCCCGTGACCAGGTGAAGTGCCATGTTCCTCCGTGAGGTCTCGGCCGCGTTGCTCCTGCGAGTCCCCGCAAACCGTATACATCACGAGCCGACGCCGCGCTCGCGAGCGTCAGCCCAGGCGGCGTTCGGCCACGCGCTGGTCGCCGCTGAACGCTGCCGTCAGGGCGTCGGCCAGCTCGTCGCCGTAGCTTCGTCGCTCGCTGCGGCCACGGCGTTCGCCGACGAGCTGGCGGAGCTGGGCGATCGACCGCGCTTGCGCGGGTGAGCGCCGGTGCATGAGGGCGTGCGAGCCGCAGAGGGTCGCGCGCGAGCCGCCGATCAGGACGATGTCTTCGAGCGCGCGCGCGTCGCTGGCGCCGCAGATGCAGCAGGATGAGCCGACCAACGTCATCATCCGGACACCTTGTCGCACCCCCCGCTGGCGGGCCAAGTTATCGCCCGATGACTCGCGAGGAGAAGAGGGCCATGGCCGCGGGTCTGGCCGGGCTGCTGCTGGTCGGCGGGGTGGCGGCCTGGCGGCTCGCGAGCGCGACGTACCGCGGGGACCTCGCCGCAATCTGCCACGCGGAGGCGCGCTCCGGGCTCACGATAGCCAGGGACATGCCCGCGCTGAACGAGTGGATGCGCGGTCAACTCGCCACGCGCGAAGGCAACGAGCTCCTCTCGACCCTCCACGACACGCCCGCGGACCGCCGCGCCTCGAGGCTGCGCGACTCCGCCGACGCCGCGGGCATCGGGCCGTGTCCGCTGGCGCAGTCGTACGATTCGCTCGTGGCCGACGCGGACTATCGGGCCGACCTGCAGCGCCTCTGCTCGCTGTTGACCTTCCCTGACCTGGCCGCGAGCGACGACGCCGCGAGGCTGGACGCCCTCGAGGACTGGATCGACACGCAGGCCGGCAGCGCCCGGACGAAGGCGCTCGCCGGACCGCTCCGGAGCGCAGCGACGCCGGCCGAGCGTGCGAACGTGCTCCGGGTCGCGTCGCGCGAGATGGACGTCTTCACGTGCGACGTGGCCCGCACGATCGAGACCCCGCCTCCGGCGCCGGACGCCGGGGAGTAGCGCCGCTCTTCACGTCCCGCCCGCGCGCAGCTTCGCCAGGGGCTTCGCGAGCAAGCGGCTCGCGTTGCCGAAGTAGATCTTCTCGAGCACCTCCGCCGGCAGGTGGATCGCGCTGATCGTCCAGTCGCCCTGGATGGGCGTCATGTGCGGGAAGTCCTTGTCGGCCGTCTCGAAGAAGCGCCAGTGCTTCTGGAAGAAGTCGATCGCGTCGGCCTCCGTCGGCGGCGGGCCGTTGCCCCCGGAGCCGAGCGTCATGCGGTCGTAGCTCTGGAAGTCGGTCGCGAAGAGGATGCGGTCCTGGTGCTTGACGAAGAACGCGTGCACGCGCTCGGGATCGTGCCGGCCGATCTCGGGAACGCGCGCCGCGATGTCGACCATCATGTTCGGGTGGCGATCGAGCTGCGCGTCGACCCAGTCGAGGTCTTCGGCGTTGTTGCCGAAGTGCACGCAGACGAAGGTCGTCTCGGGGTGTCGGGCGACCACGCGCTCCAGCGCGGCGAGGAGCTCCTCGCGCGGCGGATACATCTTCGGATCTCCGAACCACCAGCGTGGGTGATCCTTGAGCTCCTTCCAGCGCTCGTTGCTGGGGTCATCGGGCTGCCAGAACGCCTTCGGGTCCGCCACGTGGATCGACACCGGCATGCCCAGACGCCCGAGCGCCTGCCACATCGGATCGAGGCGGGCGTCGTCGACCTTGTAGAGCTGGTTGTTCTTGTCGCGCAGGAAGAGGCCGAGGCGCTTGAACTCCTTGAACCCCGCCGCCCCCAGCCGCGCGCCCTCCTCGACCTGCGCGACCGCCTTCGCCGCGAAGTCCGGCGAGTCCCACTCGTCGTAGTCGAGGTTCATGTACTCGAGGAAGCGGCCGGGGAAGTGCTCGTCGGCGAACTTCTTCGTCCGCTCGAACGCGGTGCTCCCGTCGTGCTCGCGGGTCACGGTCCCGCCGCTCAGGTTGATGCCGACGCCGATACCGACCGCGTCCATGACCCGCACGGCCTGCGCCATGTGCTCCGGCGTCGGGTCGATGTGCAGGTGCATGTCGACGAGGCGGTGCGCCGCCCGCCATGCGTCGGCCTGGGCCTTCGCGGCCTCCATGCTCGCCCGCTCGCGGTCGGCCGCC
>Ga0210388_10002759_pt1 | contig 13659 bp, 11 predicted proteins | sample IncBWC19OmetaG_FD_155485 | JGI IMG/M metagenome (GOLD analysis project Ga0210388, IMG submission 155485) | Forest soil microbial communities from Barre Woods Harvard Forest LTER site, Petersham, Massachusetts, United States - Inc-BW-C-19-O ...
GCGCTTCCTCGAGATTCGGCTCCGAAGTCTCGCACCAAATGAGGTCCGCGTATGGGGCATAGGCGAGCCCACGCGCGATGGCGGATTCGAGTCCGCCGCGAATCATGTAGAACCCCTCGGTTGTGCGCTCGCCCGTCATGAAGTCGTGGTCGCGAGGATCGATGTCGCTGGTGAGAAGAAACGCGCTGTTGGCGTCAGTGCGCGCCATGACAAGGGTCGGAACCCCAAGCACGTCGGCGGCGAGCCGGGCGGCAACCAGCTTTTGAATGGCCTCACAGGTCGGCACCAGGACTTTACCGCCCAGGTGGCCGCATTTTTTCGCCGAAGAAAGCTGGTCTTCGAAGTGGACGCAGGCTGCACCGGCCTCGATCATCGCCTTCATCAGTTCGTAGGCGTTCAGCGTTCCGCCGAAGCCGGCCTCTGCGTCGGCCACGATCGGAGCAAACCAATAAGCATCACTCTTGCCATCGGCGTGATGGATCTGGTCGGCGCGCATAAGCGCGTTGTTGATCTTGCGCACGACGTTGGGCACACTATCGGCCGGATACAGGCTCTGATCGGGATACATCTGGCCCGCATCATTCGCGTCGGCCGCGACCTGCCATCCACTGAGATAGATCGCCTTCAGTCCGGCTTGGACCTGTTGTAGGGCCTGGTTGCCGGTTAGAGCGCCTAGTGCGGCCACGTAAGACTCTTGCTGCAAGAGGTTCCACAACCGTTCAGCTCCTAAGCGCGCCAAGGTATGTTCCACCTGGATCGACCCGCGGAGTCTAATCACATCCTGGCTGGAGTATGGACGTTCGACTCCCCTCCAGCGGGGATCGGAATGCCAAAGTTTGCTGATCTGAGAAGCGGTTAGGGTTTGCATAGCCAGGAGTCCTCCCGAACATCCACCCGCAGTAGAGCGCGGCTTCGCAGGCGGAGCAAATCTGCTGGGCCGTTCTGGGCTTGTAGTCCGTTTTGTCCTACCAGGCAAGCAGCCGCTCAAATCTTCCCCTATTCTTTCGCCATGAACACAGTGGTGTTGAATCGCCCGGAAGTGGAGACGCAGATTCTGGACTCCAAGGCGCAGGCTTTCTTGACGAAGCTCGCGAGACATTTCGAGGGACGCCGGCAGGAATTACTCGCGCTTCGTCGGAAGCGGCAGCAACAGATCGATGCCGGTCAATTCCCTGACTTTTTACCCGAGACCGCGGAGATCCGCGCCGCCGAGTGGAAAGTCGCACCGATCCCACCCGACCTGATGGACCGCCGGGTCGAGATCACAGGTCCGGTCGAGCGCAAAATGATTATCAACGCGCTGAATTCCGGCGCAAAGGTGTTCATGGCGGACTTTGAGGACTCCAATGCGCCGACCTGGCAAAACACTCTCGAAGGTCAGGCGAACCTTCGTGACGCGGTCGACGGCTCGATTCGTTACATCAGCCCAGAAAACAAGTCGTACGAACTCCAGCCCAAGGTTGCGACGTTGATGGTCCGACCGCGCGGCTGGCATTTGAATGAAAGGCACTTCGAGGTCGACGGACGGCCCATCTCCGCCTCGCTTTTTGATTTCGGTCTCTATTTCTTCCACAACGCGGACCGATTGATCGCCAAAGGCAGCGGGCCATATTTTTATCTGCCCAAAATCGAGAGCCACCTCGAGGCGCGGCTCTGGAACGATGTTTTCAATTTCGCCCAGGATCAGCTCGGCATCCCCCGGGGAACGATTCGGGCAACCGTTCTGATTGAAACCATTCTCGCTGCATTCGAGATGGACGAGATTCTGTACGAATTGCGGGAGCACTCGGCTGGCCTGAACTGCGGGCGTTGGGACTACATTTTCTCGTTTATCAAGAAATTTCGAAATCATCCCGCTTTTCTTTTGCCGGATCGCTCTCTGGTGACGATGGAGAAACACTTCCTGAAGTCGTATGTCGAATTGCTCATTCAGACCTGCCATCGGCGGGGGATCCACGCCATGGGCGGAATGGCCGCGCAGATTCCCATCAAGAACGATGCCGTTGCGAACGAACGCGCGCTCGAGAAGGTACGCCAGGACAAGCTGCGTGAAGTGCACGCCGGGCACGATGGCACGTGGGTCGCGCATCCCGGGCTTGTGCCAATTGCCATGGAGATCTTCGACGGCACCATGAAGGACGACCATCAGATCAACCGGCCGCTCGCCACCGTGACGATCACCCAGGCCGATCTGCTCGCAGTCCCGACGGGCAAAATCACGGAGGAGGGCTTGCGCTGGAACATCGACGTGGGTTTGCGTTACCTGTCGTCCTGGCTCATCGGGAATGGTTGCGTTCCGATCTATAACCTGATGGAAGATGCCGCGACGGCTGAAATCTCCCGGGCGCAAGTGTGGCAATGGCTGCGCCACGGAGCGACGCTGAACGATGGCTGGCCGATTACGCGCGGCCTGGTTCGTAGCATCATCGCCGAACAGTCCAAACAATTGCCCGAAGAACGACGGGCGGATGCAGCCAGAATCTTCGAACAATTGTCTGTAGCTGGTGATTTCAGCGACTTCCTCACGCTGGTCGCTTATGATTACCTCGACTGAAAGGGCATGACTGCCCGTCCTGGACGATGAACCAGCGACCGATCGAGATCTCTGATGAGTTCCTCGCGCATCTCAAAGAAGATCTTGTGCGCCGCCGGGTGCAGTGCGGCATGACTCGCCTGGAGGGTCAGGGGCAGGTGCTCGCGGCGCTCGCTCCCACTCAGAGGAATTCCGGCCGCTTGATTGGGCAGCTCGCCCAGTGGGTCGACATCGGCTTTCAGCGGCCAGCCGTGGTGCGTGAGATCGTCAGCCGCTTTACGAAATCCTCGCGTTCGCACTTGCCCTTGCTGGATTACATGCACCTGCGCCTGGCGGAAGGCATGTTGGCGATGTCGGAGGAGGCCACGGAGCGTGCCATCGCACATCTCGACTTTGTGCTGGCGCTCGATGAAGAATGCGCCGACCGTGAACTCATCTCGATCGCAAACTTCTGGAAGGGCCGCTGCCTGCGCATGAAAGGGGAATACGACCAGGCGCTCGAGTACGGCACCAGGGGAAGAGATCTCGCACTGCAGCTCGGTCACGAAACCATGGCGGCCGTGATGCGTGTGCTCGAGAGTTGGCTGTTTTTTCAGAAAGGAAATCTGCAGCAGGCTCTGAAGATCCTGCAAGAGGCGGAAAACACGCTGAGCCAGACCGACGATCACTTAACGCTGGGCAACATTCACTCGTCCTACGGGCGCATTGCACGTCGCCAAGGGCGCTATCAGCGCGCCGCGGACAGCTTTCAAGCAGCCATCCAGGAATATCGCCAACGCGATCCGCAACATCGCAACATCGCGCGGTCCCTCAATAACATGGCATCGGTCAAGCGCCTGATTGCGCTTGAACTCAGTCGAAAGATCGATGCGGAAGTATTGCGGCGCCGGAAAAAGCCTGCGGGGCAAGCCGCGAGCGGTCGCCGGCAGCACCAATCGCGCAATCGGTTCGAACAGTTGCGCCAGGAGGCGATGGCAGAGCTCGCGGACGCCGCTGCCATCTATGCGCAGTACCGGAACCACCACGGGCTGGGCAGCGTTTACCTGAATTACGGCTATCTCTATCTCGATGGCGGAGATCTGGAACTCGCGGAGAATAAGGCTGAAGCTGCTTTTGCGCTAGGCGAGGAGAAGCGCGACTATATCCTGATGGCCCGGGCGCGGCTGCTACGCTGCATGATCGGCAACAACCGCGTGGAGGAGGGAATCGGGGAAGGCCTGGCCAGCAACGCACGCAGCGCGCAGGATTGCGCGGATGAGGCAGCCGCCCTTGCCAAGCAAACACAAGATCGCCGCTTGTTGGCGGACGCGTTCATTTGGCAAGGCCTGACCTTGGCGAACCGATATTTCGACGATATCGAGTCGGCACGGCAATGCTACGACCGCGCAATCGCGATTTGCCGCGACTACGAGGGCGATGACTCGACAGATCATATTCGGGCTCTACAAGAAAAGCTTTTGAGAGTCGGCACAGTGAACCCGGTGCTGCGCGCGTGGTCCCAGGGGTCAGTGGGGGATAAAACCTTTCAGCAGGTCACGGAAGAATTCGCAGAACTGGTGATTCCCAAAGTTTGGGAACGCGAAGGGCGAAAGATCTCGCGCGTGGCCACGCGGCTTTCCATCTCTCCGAAAAAAGTTCGCAGGATCTTAAGCCGAGTGGGCAAGAAAAAACCCTCCAGCGATTCCAAGGGAACTTGATTGCCTGCACGAGGCTTTCAGGGGCGACCCTACTTGCCGATGCAGAATGTGCTGAAGATCAGGTTCAGGATATCGTCGTTCGTAGTGGCGCCGGTGATTTCATCAAGCGGACGCAGCGCGCTGTAGAGATCGAGCAACAGCATCTCGTGTGGAATGCGGTTGGTAACGGCGGCGCTCGCTGCCGTCAGGGCTGCCAGGGACTGGCTCACAAGGCTCTGGTGGCGAGCATTCGTGAGCATGCCGGTCTCCGACTGCGGGCCCTGGCCTCCCGCGATTTGGCCAAGAATTGCGGTCCGAAGCTCAACGATGCCGTCGCCAGTCAGAGCAGAGGTGTGAACGCGATGATGGGTAGATTGGGGAGAAGTGACGTCGCCGTCCGAGCCCGAACGCCGTAAGTCCGATTTATTTTCCACCACGATTGAGGGTCGCTGGGTCGCACGCTCAAGAAGCTCTTCATCTTCCGCTGAGAGCGACCTGGTCGCATCGATCACCAACAACACAAGATCCGCATCGGCGAGCGTCTCAAGAGACTTGCGAATCCCTAAGCTCTCGGCTTCGTCGAGCGCGATGCGAATCCCGGCAGTGTCGATGAGCTTCACAGGGATTCCACCAATTGCGACCGTTTCGCTCACCAGATCGCGCGTGGTACCCGGCGTCGATGTCACGATCGCCCGCTCGCGTTCCACTAAGCGATTGAAGAGACTCGATTTGCCCACGTTCGGGCGCCCGATGATGGCCAGGGTGAGCCCCTCGTGAACGATCTTGCCATAGGCGAAGGTTGCTGCCAGATCGCTCAATGGTGTTTTCACATCTTCGATCTGTTCAAGAATGATTTCGTCGGGAATTATCGAAACATCATCTTCGGCAAAGTCGATTCCCGCCTCGAGTCGCGCAATCAGTTCCACCAGCTTACGTTTGATCGGCTGAATGCGGTGCGACAGCGAGCCCTCGAGTTGCTGGGCAGCCACCTTGGCTTGAAACAGAGTCTGCGAGTCGATCAGATCGCGGACAGCCTCGGCCTGCGTAAGGTCAATGCGGCCGTTGAGAAAGGCACGCATCGTAAATTCTCCCGGCTCAGCCAGGCGGGCGCCGCCGGCGAGCGCTAGCTCCACAATATGTCGTAACACGACTGGGGAGCCGTGGGCGGAGATTTCGACGATGTCGTCGGTGGTATAGGAGTGGGGCTTCACGAAGTAGGTCACGACCACTTCGTCAATCCGGACCGGCACGGTTTCAACGATGGTCCCAATTTGTGCCGCCGGTGGGTCCACCAATTCTCCGAAAACGGCATGCCCGGCTTCCAGTTCACGTTTCAGCCGAAGCATCGGAGCGGCGATCGCGCGCGCATCCGGGCCTGACAGGCGCACGACACCGAGCCCGCCCCGACCCGCGGGAGTGGCGATGGCCACGATCGTATCGTCAATGTTCACCGGAAGATTGTAGCGGGGATGTGGGCGAGGCGCGGGCGGCTACGGGATGGTGCGGCGGCCACCCGAGCGACCAGCAGGCTTCGCGTCCTTCGCATACACGACCAGGCAACGGCGGAGTCCTTCGCCTTCGCTTTCCGTTACTAAGTCCGTCTCACCGCGCAAGGCGAGGTGCACAATGCGGCGCTCGCGCGACGACATGGGAGCAAATTTGTAGGGCGCTCCCGTCTTGCGGACCTTCTCCGCTGCAACCGTCGCAGCCATGCGAAGCTCCTGAATGCGCATGGCGCGATGATTCATGCAATCGAAGGAGATTTTTTCATGCTCGTTGCCCTGCAGCCGAAGCATCTCGATCGCCAGCAGTTCGATCGCGCGCAGCAACTCGCCACCCCGCTCGAGCATGAGCGGAGAATCCGGGCCGGCGAATTCCACCAGGATCTCCGGCCGTTCCCAATCGCGCTCCTCGGGCAATGGCGGATCCACGGTGATGCGGTACTTGAGGCGCAGGCCGGCGTTCGCGAGCACGCCTCGCAGAAATTCATTGATCTTGTTCGCGGCGGCGATCTTATCGGTGATAGGCATAGGCAGCTGTTCCGCTTCCAGGTCTAGCTTGGATCACTTATCTTTCTTGCGCGCGCGCTTCTCTGCTAGTTCGCGCATCTCGCGCCCGAGTTCCGTTCGATTCATGATCGACTGCTGCACGATCGCGATCAAGTTGCCCTCTGACCAGTAGAGGCATAACCCGGCAGCGAGGTTGAAGCTGATATATCCCAGCATGAGCGGCATGAAGATGTTCATCATCTTCTGCTGCTGCGGGTCCATACCGGCCTGCGGCGTCATGCGCTGCATGAACAGCATGGTGATGACAATGGCGATGGGCAGAATGTGGTACGGATCGGGCGAAGACAAATCTTTGATCCAAAGCCAATGCGCGTGACGCAGGTCGAGGGCAACCCCCAACATGCGGTAATAGGCGAACAGAAATGGCATCTGCACGATCAGCGGCAGGCATCCACCGGCGGGATTGACGCCATGCTCTTTGTAGAGCGCCGAGACCTCCTGGTTCATGTCCTGCTTGCGCGGGTCGCGCATGCTGTACTTCTTGTACTTTTCCTGGATCGATTTCACCTGCGGCGCAATGCGCTGCATCTTGAGCATCGACTTCATCTGCGAAAGGCGCAGCGGCAGAAGCGCGAGGTTGATGATCAGGGTTTGAATCACGATCGCCCATCCCCAGTTCGGGACGATGTGGTCGTGCGTCCACTTGAGCCAGAGGAAGAGTGGCTTCGCAATCAGGCCCAGCCAGCCGAAGTCCACAATGCCGTGCAGATCAGGGGCTTCGCCGTTGATCTTCGGCACCGGGATGGATTCAAGCACATCCAGCGCCTTCGGTCCTACGAAGAGGCGCTGCTCGGTGGGGCCTTTCAGATTTCCCACGGCCGCGCCAAGCACATCCACCTTCGTGGTTTCCTTCGGATTGGGGTTCTTGAAGTCTTTGGGAACGTCGAGCTGGTTCCGCAAAGTCACGAGCACCGAGCTCTGTGGATCGTCCGGCAGGAAAACAGCGGTGAAATACTGATCGACGATGCCAGCCCACTGGAATGGCCCGGAGACCGTTGCGCCGCCGCTGATCTTCTTGAGCTGGAGGCGTTCGACCTTCGCGTCGTTCTGGTAAACAATCTGCGCCGCGGCATACGCAGGAAGATTCGTCTCGTCGCCAAAGCCCGCCGGCCACATCGGCAACGCCGAAACATATGCGCCCTGACTTGTAACGGAGGTTTCGACTTTCACGACATATGTGGAGTCGAACTCAAATTTTTTGCGAACGGTAAGGCCGGAGTCGGAATATTCGAAGGTGAGAGCGCCGGGAATGGCGAGAGGAGAGCGGCCCGACGAAACATACAACGCGCCATTCAGCTTGTTGCGCAGCGTCTCGTCATAGGCCCACAGCGAGAGCGGATAGCCAAATTTCTCGGCCGCCGTTTTATTCACTAGCTCGAGCGGCTGTTCTTTGTCGTCGGTGAATTTTTTCAGGATCCACGACTTGACCTGTCCGCCACGATTCGTGAACGTAATTCTGTAGAGATCGTTTTCAACGACGGTCTCGGTCTCTGAAGATGCATGCGTTCCGGAGGCCGGCGTCGACGGTCCGGGTACAAAAGTAGAGGGGCTTGCCGTATCCTGCGGCATGACCGCCGGTGCGGGAACGTTTTGCGCTTGCGGGGCAGGCTCTGCCGGTTTCGGCAAATACTTTTTAAGCAGAGGCTGAGACGCAAGGATGATCAGGAAGAAGAGCGCGAAGACAAGAAAGAAGCGCTTCTCCATTCCGGGTTCTTGCTGAGGATTTTGAAATTCTGCCAAGCGGAATCCGTTGATCCTTACGATTTGCTGGAATACTCGATCCGGAACGGCCTAGGCCGGTCCGGAATCAAAAACCTTGCAGCCGGCATGCGCTTCAGGCGAGACCGGGTCATAGCCACCTTTCGCGAAAGGGTGGCAACGCAACAAGCGCGCCAATGCCATCCAGCCCCCGCGCAGCGCGCCATGCCGTTCGACGGCTTCCATCGCATACTCCGAACACGTCGGAACGTATCGGCACGACGGCGGAAGCAGCGGCGAAATCGCCCACTTGTATCCCCGGAGCAACCAGAGTACGGCTTGGCTCACCATCTGCATTTCGTCAGGTTCTCGCCAACGGCTTTGCAGAAACCTTCTGCGCGATCACTTCAAAAGCACGGCGTACTTCCTGCTCCAGACCGGCGAAGTCGGCGGTCAGCAGTGACTTCTTAGGATTGACGACGACGTCCACCGCCGGCATAACCGCAGGCCAGCAGGCCCGGACCGACGCGCGCAGCCGGCGTTTCATCCGATTGCGATCGACCGCGCCGCCCAGAGCTCGACTTACCGTGAAACCGATCCGCATGCCCGCAGCAACGCGCCGATGCGGCGCACCACCCCCGCCAGTTGAATTGCCGGAGTTCTGCATGGCTGTTCTTGGCAAATAAAAGACCGTCATGTGCGTCGAAAAGTGGCGCCGGCCCTGCTTGTAAACTCGTTCGAAGTCCGCGTGGCGCAACAGCCGACCTTCACACGGGTATCGAACACTCTTTTCGGGCTTCGGGCTTGTGGTTCCGGTGTTCACCGCGGGCTCACACTCCATCGCCGGGGCTGGCACCGCAACTGCAGCAAAACCCAATTCCCTTGTGAACACTGATACCACCCAGGACTGGAAAACTTTGCTACTCGCGGAAGCCGGGCTTCACCGAAACCCGCTTGCGACCCTTGGCGCGACGGCGCGATAGCACCTGGGCTCCGCTCTTGGTCTTCATGCGCGTACGGAAGCCGTGCTTTTTTGAGCGTTTCCGCCGGTTGGGTTGGAAAGTACGTTTGGGCATGAAAAATCGCTGCTCCTGATTCGATCAATGGCCTTAAGACAAACTATGAGTATAAATGACGCGGGTAGCGCGCGGCAAACCAAGTTCCGCAAGTCCGCTCGAGAGCGCACCCAGGAGTCGATCAGGAAATCCGCGCCCGGTTAGTTAGGTGCGGTAACCGACAATCATTCTCTTCGCCTGATTGCTCAGCGCGACGTTCGTCGAGAGAAAGCGCGCGAAGATTTGTTCAGCTTCAGTGATCTCGGTCACACCCAGGATGTCCGGAATGCGCAATCATCCTAAGGGAAACGCTTGAGTGCAAGACCCGCGCGTTCATTCGAATTGCACTCTTCACGCTGCATTAACAACTTCGCTACTTGACAGAGGCCGTGCTCAAGGTGCTGAATCGTGACTGACCAAAAAAACTCTCACGAAGTTTTCCACACGGCAAAAATTTTTGTGCTAGTATGCCCGACGTTCCGACTTTCTGAGAGCTTCTTTCATTCTGGCCGTAGTTTCCGCGCAATTTAGCAGAGTGTTCTAGCGGTAAAGACGTCGTTATCTTCAAAACTATTTTGCCCGTCGGGCCCGTGCCAGCCGCCGGCCCCGAGATGAGTCATCATGTCTGTTCCGAGCACAACTCTTTCTCCCAATCCTTGGGTCCGCATTCTCGACGCACTCGAGAAGAAGATCAATCGCCATTCCTACGACACGTGGCTGAAACCGACGCGCTACAGCCATGCCAACGGCGGCGTACTTTTTATCCGGGTTCCGACGGCGGAGTTCCGCCACGTCGGCGACAAGTACGCCGATCTGATTCAGGAAGCGATTGACAATCTCGGGATGGATTATGCGGACGTGAAATTCGTCACACCGGAAGACGATCCTGCCAACACGCCGGTGCGCCACGATGGTGGCCTCTCGGTCGTAAGCAACGCTACGTCGGGTGCAGCCCAGTCACGGTTTGATTGGGACGGTGCCGCGCAACTGAATCCGCGATACACCTTCGATGCATTCGTGATCGGAAGCGGAAACCAGTTCGCGCATGCGGCCTGTCAGGCGGTCGCCGAGCGTCCTTCGAAGGCCTATAACCCATTGTTCCTTTATGGCGGCGTCGGCATGGGCAAGACCCATCTGATGCAGGCGATTGGTCATGAGATCAAGAAACGGATGCCACAAGCGGCCATCTGCTACGTCTCGAGCGAAAAGTTCACCAACGAAATGATCAACTCGCTGCGCTACGACAAGATGACCAGTTTCCGCGACAAGTTCCGTGGCGTCGATGTGCTGCTGGTGGATGACATTCAGTTTCTGGCCCAGAAAGAGCGAACGCAGGAGGAGTTTTTCCATACGTTCAATGCTCTGCACGAGTCGATGAAGCAGATCGTCATCGCGAGCGATCGCCCGCCCAAAGAATTGGCGGAAGTAGAAGATCGGCTACGCAGCCGGTTTGAATGGGGGTTGATCGCCGACATCCAACCGCCCGACCTTGAAACCAAAGTGGCAATCCTACAGAAAAAGGCCGAGCAAGAGAAGGTCACGCTGCCTACCGACGTGGCACTTTATGTCGCGTCGAACATTCGCTCGAACGTTCGCGAATTGGAGGGGGCGCTGATTCGTCTGGTGGCCCACTCATCGCTGATCGGCGCCGAGATCACGTTGCCTTACGCGCAGCAGGTCCTGAAGAACTTCATCGACTCACAAGCACGCAAGGTCACGATCGAGTCGATTCAGAAAGCCGTGGCGGAGCAATTCGGTTTGCGCCTGGTAGAGATCAAGGCGAAAAACAACTCGCGCGCGATCGTCTACCCACGGCAGATTGCAATGTACCTGGCCAAGCACCTGACCGAAGCATCACTGCCGGAGATCGGGCGCCAGTTCGGAGGGAAGCATCACACGACGGTTCTGCATTCGGTTGAAAAGATCAATGAGCAGCGAAAGAACGATAAGGATTTGAACAGGCTGATTAATAAGCTGACGGAGCAATTAGGCGGATAAAATCGGGGTTTGATTCGATTTTCCTCCGAACCGTCGAGTATTCCTTCAAACGCGCTGTGAAGAGGTTGTGCAAGCTGTGCAAGACGCGGTAGAAGCAGACTAAAAAGGCCAACGTTCCTTGGGCGAGCGCGAGTCGGCGGCTCGATTTTGGACATTAACGACGAGCGTACAAGGCACTGGAACAAGGGGAGTTGAAACGGTTTTCCACTTTTCCGAAGCGCCTACTGTTACTGCTGGTTTTATAGGTTTTTGATTTGGTATAAGGGATTCATAGAAGTAGCGCCACGTTACGGGAGAGTCGGTTATGCCGGTTGAAGTGGCCACTGCCGCTGGAACAATGGAAATCACAGTCAGCAAGTTTGAATTGCTGCGCGAACTCACGGCGACGCAAGGCGTTGTCGAGCGTAAGACCACAATTCCGATCCTCTCGAACTATCTATTCGAGGCTGCCTCTGACAAATTATCGCTGACCGCCACCGACCTGGACCTGAGCTTGCGCACGTCGTGCAACGCCAAGGTGAAGAAAGAGGGCTCGTGCACGATTCCGGCGCGCAAACTGTATGACTACGTGAAGTTGCTGCCCGACGCCGAGATCACAATCAAGTTGCTCGACAACCACTGGGTCAGCATTCGCTGTGGCCGCTCAAACACCAAGATGGTCGGTATGGCGAAGTCGAACTTTCCGAGCCTGCCCGTGTTTCCGACCGCAGGCGTGGTCAAGATTCCAGCTCAGGTCCTGCGCGGCATGATTGCGAAGACCGGCTTTGCGATCGCCAACGAAGAATCACGCTATACGCTCAACGGCGCTCTGATGGTGTTGAAACCGGAGTCGATCACGATGGTGGCGACCGACGGCCATCGCCTGGCACATATCGAACGCAGCGGCGAAAAGTTTGAGGGCGTCTCCGGCGAGATGAAGACGTTGATTCCCAAGAAGGCGATGGACGAATTAAAGTCGCTGGTGGACTCAACCGACGCGGAGACCATCGACTTCGCAAAAGATGAGTCGACGCTCTTCTTCCGGATTGGTCCCCGCCTGCTGACATCGCGCCAACTGACCGGGCAATTCCCCAATTTTGAAGCTGTTCTGCCCAAAGACAACAGCAAACTCGCCACCCTGAATGGCGACGACTTCAATTCGGCCATCCAGCGCGTTGCGCAGTTCTCTGACGAACGCTCACGGGCCGTCCGGCTGAAACTCGAAAAGGGCGAACTGAAGCTTTCCGCCTCTTCTACAGAGACTGGTGAATCGGAAGATTCGATCGAAACCCCGTATAACGGCGACGCCCTCACCATCGGCTTCAATGCGCAGTACATTCTGGACTTCCTGAAGGCCGTCGGCTCGGGCGACGTAAGCTTGGAACTCAAAGATCCGCAGTCCGCCGGCCAGCTACGTCCCTTGGGCAGTGACGACTACAAGTACCGCTACATCGTGATGCCGATGCGAATCTGAGTCCGCGAGTTCTTAACGCCTTCTCGGATCGATTTTTTTGACACCCGCCCCACTCCTGGGAGCGGGTTTCTTTTCTTGACCGCGGGACAGGTCAGTCGATAGAGTGGCCGCCAAACTAATTTCGAAAGGGGCGGACCATGCTAGATGGTTTCAAAAAATTCATTCTCCGCGGTAATGTAGTTGACCTCGCAGTAGGCGTGGTGATCGGTGCTGCGTTCGGGTCGGTTGTGACCGCATTCACCAAAGACTTACTAACGCCACTGATCGCGGCGGTCGTCGGAAAACCGGACTTTTCGGGTGTTGGCTTCAACGTCAACGGCACTCCATTTCCTGTTGGAGACTTCATCAACGCGGTGGTTTCGTTCGTCCTGGTGGCGGCCGCGGTGTACTTCTTTGTGGTGACGCCGCTCAATGCATTGATGGCAAAGCTTAACCCGCCAGCAGCGACCACGCCCACCACAAAGCCTTGTCCGCAATGCTTAAGCGACATTCCTCTCGCAGCGAAGCGCTGCTCGCATTGCACCCAACCTGTCTAAGAGTCCTGCGATAGGATAGGGGTGGATGAAGTTTCGCCCCTATTTGCTTTTAGCAGCAGTGTGCGCAATCTTGGCGACTGTACGCGCCAGCGTGGAGGAAGGCTCAAGCAGTTCGTCTGCCCCCAAAAATCCAACGTCCGCCCAGCACTCTGCACCGAACCCTGCGGGCGAACAAAACTCGTATCGCAATTCCACCTTCGGCTTTCGTTACGACGTAATTCTGGGCTGGGTTGATCGGACGAACGAAATGCAGCCAGGGCAGAAGCCTGGCGTCCCGCCGAGTGGCGGGCAAGGAAAGGTCCTGCTGGGAGTTTTTGAAAGGCCACCTGAAGTCTCGAACGACAGCATTAATTCCGGGGTCGTGATCGCGCAGGAAAGTGCGGCGTCGTATCCAGGATTGAAAACGGCCGCGGACTATGTCGCTCCGCTGACGGAGCTTGCCACCCGCAACGGATTCAAGGTGGCAGGGGACCCTTCCGAGATCACAATTGATTCCAGAGCTTTGGTGGAGTGTCATTTCATGCGCGAGAGCGGAAAGGTTCCCGCCTACCAGTCAACGCTGATCTTGCTCCAAAAAGGAATGATCGTGTCATTCACCTTCATTGGCGCCAATGCGGACGAAGTGAAGGACTTGATGGAGC
>Ga0210388_10002761_pt1 | contig 13657 bp, 8 predicted proteins | sample IncBWC19OmetaG_FD_155485 | JGI IMG/M metagenome (GOLD analysis project Ga0210388, IMG submission 155485) | Forest soil microbial communities from Barre Woods Harvard Forest LTER site, Petersham, Massachusetts, United States - Inc-BW-C-19-O ...
GCCCTTCACCGGCAGCGACCCGTACACAGCGGCCTGGGATTTCGCGTAGGCCGTGCCGAACGTCGAGTCGATCCCCATTACCTCGCCGGTGGAGCGCATCTCCGGCCCGAGCACCGTGTCCACGCCCTGGCCGCCCGGATCGCGGAACCGCCCGAACGGCAGCACCGCCTCCTTGACCGCGACCGACGCGTCCAGCGGCAGCTCACCGCCGTCGCCGCTTTGTTCGAGCATCCCTTCGGCGCGCAGCTCGGCGATGGTGGCGCCCAGCATGATGCGCGCCGCGGCCTTGGCCAGCGGGACCGCGGTGGCCTTGGAGACGAACGGCACGGTGCGCGAGGCCCGCGGGTTGGCCTCGAGCACGTAGAGCACTCCCCCGGCCATCGCGTACTGCACGTTCAGCAGGCCGCGAACGCCCACCCCGTTGGCGATCGCTTCAGTGGCCGCGCGGACCTGCGCGATATCGCCGCGGCCGATGGTGATCGGCGGCAGCGCGCAGGCCGAGTCCCCCGAATGGATGCCGGCCTCCTCGATGTGCTCCATCACACCGCCGAGGTACAGCTCGGATCCGTCGTACAGGGCGTCGACGTCGATCTCGATCGCGTCGTCCAGGAACCTGTCGATGAGCACCGGATGGCCGGGGCTGACCTCGGTGGCTTTCGATACGTACGAGCGCAGCGTGGCATCGTCGTAGACGATCTCCATGCCGCGCCCGCCCAGTACGTACGAGGGCCGGACCAGCACCGGGTAGCCGATCTCGCGGGCGATGCTTGCCGCTTGCGTTTGCGTGGTCGCCGTCCCGTACCTCGGCGCGGTCAGCCCGGCGTCGTGCAGGACCTGGGCGAACGCGGCGCGGTCCTCGGCCAGGTGAATGGCCTCGGGCGAGGTGCCCACCACCGGGACGCGGGCGGCGCCGAGCGCCCGGGCCAGGCCCAGCGGGGTCTGCCCGCCGAGCTGCACGATCACGCCTTCGACCTTTCCTGTGGCCTGCTCGGCCCGGACCACCTCGAGCACGTCTTCCAGGGTGAGCGGCTCGAAGTACAGCCGACCCGAGGTGTCGTAGTCGGTGGAGACCGTCTCCGGGTTGCAGTTGACCATGACGGTCTCGTAGCCGGCCTCGGCCAGCGCGAAGGACGCGTGCACGCACGCGTAGTCGAACTCGATGCCCTGGCCGATGCGGTTCGGCCCGCTGCCCAAGATGATCACCTTGGGTTTCTCGCCCCCGGGCACCTCGGTTTCGTCGTCGTAGGTGGAGTACAGGTACGGGGTGCGGGCGGCGAACTCCGCCGCGCAGGTGTCCACCGCGTGGTACACCGGGCGCACGCCGAGCCCCCAGCGGATCTCCCGGATCACCGTTTCTGTGGTGCCGCGCAGCTCGGCGAGCTGCGCGTCGGAGAAACCGTTCTGCTTGGCGGTGCGGAGGGTCTCCGCGTCGAGGGCCTGCGCTTGTCTTACGTGCTCGGCGACCTGGTTGATGTGCTGGATCTGCTCGATGAACCAGGGGTCGATGCCGGTTGCCGCCGCGACCTCTTCCGGGCTGGCGCCGACCCGCAACGCCTGGTGGATGGTGTTCAGGCGGCCGTCGTGCGGGGTTCCGCAGTCACGCAGCAGGCGGTCCGCGTCGGCTGAAAGATCCTCTTTGAAGCCGAACGGACCGTGGTTACTCTCCAGGCTTCTGAGCGCCTTCTGCAGCGCCTCCGGGAAGCTCCGGCCGATGGCCATGGCCTCCCCCACGCTCTTCATGTGGGTGGTAAGCGTGGGGTCGGCGCCGGGGAACTTCTCGAACGCGAACCGGGGCACCTTGACCACCACATAGTCCAGCGCGGGCTCGAAGCAGGCCGGCGTCTGGCCGGTGATGTCGTTCGGGATCTCGTCCAGGGTGTAGCCGATGGCCAGCCGCGCGGCGATCTTGGCGATGGGGAAGCCGGTGGCCTTGGAGGCCAGCGCGCTGCTTCGCGAGACGCGCGGGTTCATCTCGATCACGACCATCCGGCCGGTACGCGGCTCGACGGCGAACTGGATGTTGCAGCCGCCGGTGTCCACGCCGACCGCGCGCATGATGGCGATCGCGGTGTCACGCATCCGTTGGTACTCCCGGTCGGTCAGGGTCATGGCCGGAGCCACGGTGACCGAGTCGCCGGTGTGCACGCCCATCGGGTCGATGTTCTCGATCGAGCAGACCACGACCACGTTGTCCTTCTGGTCGCGCATGAGCTCGAGCTCGAACTCCTTCCAGCCCAGGATGCTCTGCTCGAGCAGGACCTCGTGGGTGGGGCTGGCGTCCAGGCCGGCCCCGGCGATCCGCCGCAGGTCTGCTTCAGTTTGGGCGATTCCTGATCCGAGGCCGCCCAGGGTGAAGCTCGGGCGGACCACGACGGGATACTTCAGGCTGGCCGCGGTGGCCAGGCATTCGTCGAGGTCGCGGCAGATCTGGCTGGCTGGGACCTCGGCGCCCAGGCCGGTGACGATCTCCTTGAACCGCTCGCGGTCCTCGCCCGCCCGGATCGCGTCGATGTTGGCGCCGATCAACTCGACGTTGTACCGGTCCAGGACACCGAGGTCATGGAGGGCGACCGCGGCGTTCAGCGCGGTCTGGCCGCCCAGGGTGGGCAGTATCGCGTCGGGCCGCTGGATCGCGATGACCTTTTCCAGCGTCTCGGTAGTGATCGGCTCCACGTAGGTCGCGTCGGCGAACTCGGGGTCAGTCATGATCGTGGCCGGGTTGGAGTTGACCAGGCTGACCCTTATGCCCTCGCTTTTGAGGACGCGGCAGGCCTGGGTGCCCGAGTAGTCGAACTCGCAGCCCTGCCCGATGACGATCGGGCCCGACCCGATGACCAGGACGGACCTCAGATCCTCACGGCGTGGCACCGTTTCCCCTTTCTAGCAAGGCGCAGAACTGGTCGAAGTGGTCCGCGGCATCGTGCGGGCCGGGGGCGGCCTCGGGGTGGTACTGCACGCTGAACACCGGGCGCTGCTGCAGGCGCAGGCCCTCGACCACGCCGTCGTTGAGGTTGACGTGACTGACCACGGCCGGCCCGTACGGGGTGTCGAACGGCTCCAGTGACTCCGGCGGCACGTGTGACCAGGTGGCCGTGCCGCGCGTTTCCGCGGAAACGTCTGGCGCAATTGCGTGGAGCGTTCCCGCGGAAACGCCTGACGCCCCGGGCAGGGCGGCGGCGAAGCCGTGGTTGTGGCTGGTGATGTAGACCCGCCCGGTGGCGAGGTCCATGACCGGCTGGTTCACGCCGCGGTGCCCGTACCGCAGCTTGTAGGTGCGCAGGCCCAAGGCCAGGGCGAGGATCTGGCTGCCCAGGCAGATGCCGAAGACCGGCAGCTCGGCTTCCAGCACCGCGCGCATCGCGTCCAGCGCGTACGTGGCCGCGGCCGGGTCGCCGGGGCCGTTGCTGAAGAACACCCCGTCCGGGGCTTCGGCGAGGATCTGGGTGGCGGTCGTAGTGGCGGGTACCACGATTACTTCGCAGCCCCGCATGGCAAGCTGGCGCGGCGTGGAGGTTTTGATGCCCAGGTCGACGGCGACCACCCGGTACCGGGCGGGCCCTTCCGGCGAGATCGTGTAAGGCTCGGGCGTGCTCACCACCCGGGCCAGGTCGGCCCCGGTCATCTGCGGGCTGGCCAGTACCCGCTCCAGGAGCTTTTCCGGGCTGGTTTCCACGGTGCTGATCGCCGCGCGCATCGCGCCCTGCTCGCGGACGCGCCTGGTCAGCAGCCGGGTGCCGCGGACGGCGATGCCGGGCACGCCCTCGTCGCGGAGGTAAGCGTCCAGGTCCCGGGTGGCCCGCCAGCTGGAGGCGAGCCTGGCCGGCTCGCGCACCACGTAGCCGCTGACCCAGACCCGGCGGGATTCGGGGTCTTCGTCGTTGACGCCGGTGTTGCCGATGTGCGGGGCGGTCATGGCCACGATCTGGCGGCAGTAGGAGGGGTCGGTCAGCGTCTCCTGGTAGCCGGTCATGCCGGTGTTGAAGACCATTTCGCCGAACGTCTCGCCGTGCGCGCCGAAGCCGGTGCCGTGCAGCGTGGTGCCGTCCTCGAGGACCAGCAGGGCGGTATTGGCGGGCACGTCAGGCCAGCTTTCCGTCGAGGACGGTGGGCGTGCCGTGCAGGAAGGTCGCCACCACGCGGCCGGGCAACGCCATCCCGGCGAACGGTGTGTTGCGGCTCTTGGACGCGCCGACCGGGCTCACCGCCTCGGCTGGTGCCGCCGGATCGTAGAGCGTGAGGTTGGCGGGCCCGCCTTCCGCGAGCGGCATGCCGTGCCCGGTCAGCCGGCCGATCCGGGCCGGGCGGACCGACATCCGGTCAGCGACCCCGGGCCAGTCCAGCAGCCCGGTGTCCACCATGGCCTGCTGCACTACGCGCAGCGCGGTCTCCAGCCCGGTCATGCCGAAGGCCGCCTCCGACCACTCCGTCTCCTTGGCCTCCACCGGGTGCGGGGCGTGGTCGGTGGCCACGCAGTCGATGGTGCCGTCGGCCAGCGCGCGCCTGAGCTCGGCCACGTCGGCCGCGGTACGCAGCGGCGGGTTGACCTTGAACACCGGGTCGTAGCCGACCGCCACCTCGTCGGTCAGCAGCAGGTGGTGCGGGGTGACCTCGGCGGTAACCGGCCAGCCTTTGGACTTCGCCCAGCGGATGATCTCCGCGGAGCCTGCGGTGGAGACATGGCAGACGTGCAGCGCGGAGCCCACGTGCGCGGCGAGCAGGCAGTCGCGGGCGATGATCGCTTCCTCGGCCACGGCCGGCCAGCCCGCCAGGCCGAGGCGGCCCGAGATCTCGCCCTCGTTGAGCTGTGCGCCCTCGGTCAGCCGGGGGTCCTGCGCGTGCTGGGCGATCACCCCGTCGAAGGCCTTGACGTACTCCAGGGCGCGGCGCATGAGCAGCGGGTCGGCCACGCACCGGCCGTCATCGGAGAACACGCGGACGCGCGCGGCCGAGTCAGCCATGGTGCCGAGCTCGGCGAGCCGGGTTCCGCCCAGCCCGACGGTGACCGCGCCTACCGGCTGGACATCGCAGTGGCCCGCTGCGCGGCCGAGCCGCCAGACCTGCTCGACCACTCCCGCGGTGTCGGCGACGGGTTCGGTGTTGGCCATGGCGTGCACGGCGGTGAAGCCGCCCAGGGCCGCCGCGCGGGTGCCGGTCTCGACCGTCTCGGCGTCTTCGCGGCCCGGCTCGCGCAGGTGGGTGTGCAGGTCCACCAGGCCGGGCAGGGCGATCAGGCCGGCCGCGTCGAGCACCTGGGCACCCGCGTCGCTCAGCCCGGCGCCGATGGCCGTGATGGTCCCGTCGGCCAGCAGCACGTCGGTGACTCCATGGCCGCCGGGCCCGGCGATCACGGCGCCCTTGATCAGCCATGCGGTCACGAAGCCACCTCCGGGAACTCGGTGCCGCCGAGCAGCAGGTACAAGACGGCCATGCGGGTGGTGACCCCGTTGGCCACCTGCTCCACGATCATCGAGCGGGCCGAGTCGGCCACTTCAGCGGCGATCTCCACGCCCCGGTTCATGGGTCCGGGGTGCAGCACGATGGCGTGGTCGGGTAGCCGGGCCATGCGCGCGGTGTCCAGCCCGTACCGCCGGCTGTACTCGCGCACGCTGGGGAAGTACGCGTCGGTCATCCGCTCCTGCTGAACGCGAAGCATCATCACCACGTCACTCTTGGGCAGCGCGGTATCCAGGTCGTAGCTCACCGCACACGGCCAGGTATCGACGGCCAGGGGCAGCAGGGTGGGCGGGGCGGCCAGGGTCACCTCGGCCCCAAGGGTGCTCAGTAGCAGCACGTTCGACCGAGCGACGCGGCTGTGCAGCACGTCCCCGACGATCGTGACCCGGATGCCGTCCAGTCCGGCGCCGCGGCCGCTTGCTGCGCGGAGTTTGCGCCGGATGGTGAACGCGTCGAGCAGGGCCTGGGTGGGGTGCTCATGGGTGCCGTCCCCGGCGTTCACCACGCTGCCACGGACCCAGCCGGCCAGCCGGTGCGCGGCGCCCGAGGCGCTGTGCCGGATGACGACCGCGTCCGCGCCCATGGCCTCCAGGGTCAGGGCGGTGTCCTTGAGGCTCTCGCCCTTGGCCACGCTCGATCCCTTGGCCGAGAAGTTGATCACGTCGGCGGACAGTCGCTTCGCCGCGGCCTCGAACGAGATCCTGGTTCTGGTGGAGTCCTCGAAGAACAGGTTGACGACCGTGCGTCCGCGCAGGGTGGGCAGCTTCTTGATCGGGCGGTCGGCCAGGCTGGCCAGTTCCTCGGCGGTGTCGAGGATGAGCAGCGCGTCGCCCCGGCTGAGATCGGCCGCCGAGATCAGATGGCGCTTCATGACGGCTGCCCTTCGTCGCTGATCATCACCGCGTCCTGCGCGTCGACCTCGGCCAGCAGAACGTGCACCACCTCCCGCTGCGAGGTGGGCAGGTTCTTGCCCACGTAGTCGGCGCGGATGGGGAGCTCGCGATGGCCCCGGTCGACCAGAACGGCCAGCTGGACGGCCCGGGGCCGGCCCAGGTCGGTCAGCGCGTCGAGCGCCGCGCGTACGGTGCGGCCCGAGTAGAGCACGTCATCGACCAGGACGACCGTCTTCCCGTCCACCCCCGAGGGGGGAAGGTCGGTACGGCCCAGCGCCCGCGCTGGGCGGAGCCGCAGGTCATCGCGGTGCATGGTCACGTCGAGCGATCCGCACGGAACCTCGAGACCCTCGAACTCCCCGATCCGGGCGGCCAGGCGGCGAGCGAGCGGCACGCCCCGCGTCGGGATGCCGAGCAGGACTACTTCATCGCCGCCGTGCGTCCGTTCCAGGATCTCGTGGGCGATCCTGGTCAGCGCGCGTCTGATCTCGTCGGCATCGAGTACCGCGAGGCCATCACGCCCCGCGACCGGATAGCCGGTTGCGCCCATAAATGGACCTCCTTCCCCGCCTCTCTGGACGGTCCTTAAAGGATGTCTTCGTCCAAGATCATACGGGGAGTTACCAGCGGGCTCGGCCGCATCACGCCGACGGGCACAGTGTGTGATTTACGTCACACCAGACAGACACCACCAGAAGGTGACGATCGTCCGCGGCGTTCGCGCGACCTGCCCGCAGCGACGTGAAACGTGATCACAGCTGGATTCTTGCCGGCCGGCGGAGGGTAGGTAGCGATCCGGGATGGCAAGCCGGTTACCGTACGAGTTGAGCCGGTTTTTGCCATTCGGCTTGACCTTGTCGCTCTCGCCGCCTACCGTCACTGAGCGTAACCGTTACCGTAAGCGACGACTGGCCGGGAACCGAGGAAAAATGCCATCTGAGTACGCCAAGACACTCGGCGCGCGGCTGCGCGCCATCCGCACCCAGCAGGGACTCTCGCTCCATGGCGTTGAGGAGAAGTCCCGCGGCCGGTGGAAGGCCGTCGTCGTCGGCTCCTACGAGCGCGGAGACCGGTCGGTCACCGTGCAGAAGCTCGCCGAGCTCGCGGAGTTCTACGGGGTGCCCGTTTCCGAGCTGCTGCCCGGCGACGCCGCCCCGACGCCGCTGGTGCCCTCGCCCAAGCTCGTCATCGACCTAGAACGCATGGGCCAGCTGCCCAAGGACAAGGTCGGCCCGCTTGCCCGGTACGTCGCTACCATCCAGAGCCAGCGCGGCGACTACAACGGCCGCGTTCTGTCGGTGCGGCACGAAGACCTCCGTTCGCTCGCGGTCATCTATGACAGGTCCCCCGCTGACCTCACCGAGGAACTCATCAGCTGGGGCGTGCTGGACGCCGACGCGCGCGGCGCGATGGACGGGTTCTGATCCGCTAGCCGGCCGGCCGCAGCGGGAGCGGAGACTGCACCTCAACACCGAGCGCGGTCTCCGCGAGTGACAGGAACGTCTCCGCGTCCCGCAGCAGGTCGTCGGCCTCACGGGCGGACGCCGCGCGCGGCAGGCCGGCCTCGGCCGCGGCGCGCTTGCCCGCCCCGGCCGCGAAGTAGGCGGCCCACTCGGTGAGGGCCGGCTCGACCTGGGGCAGTAGGTCCCACACGCTGTGCGGCTTGCGGCGCCTGGTCTTGGGCTCGCCCCGGGCCGCCACCACCGCCGCCGCGGCGCGCAGCGCCGCCAGATGCGCAGTGACATAACGGGCACCAGGCGACGTCTCGTCGGTTGCCTCGGCCAGTCCTCGTCGCGCGGACTGGAGCATGCTCAGCACCGTCGGCGCCACAGGAACCCCGGGAACCCTCGGTATCCCAGGATGCCGCGGGCCGATCTTGCTGCCCGTCCGCACCTCCGCTGCGTTCATCATCACTTCTCATCTCCTCCGGTGGCCCGGCCAGGTGAGACGATTCCCTCACCCGGTCGGCGCTGGTACGTCTATTCGAACCTAAATTCGTTCGGATGTCCAGTCGCTATTCGATGTTTGTTCGAAGGTACCGGGAGGGTCTGACATTTTGCCGCGCCGGGGAACGCGCGGGCCCGGCATCGTGGGAGCCGCGGCGCCGGGGCCGGCGGTGCGCACGGCGCAGTCGGCCGATGCGGCCGGCCATATGCGACAGACCAGGTTATTTATGTTATTCAGGCGCAACTCGTCTGTTTGTACACAGAGCCCAGAGGGCCTGTATTTTTACAACGTGCACTACCCACCGCCACTTATGACGGGGGCGCAGGGCCGGCCACCATGGAACCGGGCACGCGCCGCAGTGGCGGTGAGGATGTGGCACCAGATGCTGACGGGGCGTTCTGTGCGACGGGGGTAGGCGTGATGTCTGGCAATGTCGACGCAGGCGCTGGGCCTTTGGCGGGCGAGGTCCAGGACGACGCTGAGCCCGTTGCGGTCATCGAGCCTGCTCCGGCGGCCGACGGCACCACCCTGGGCGCCGCGCCAGGCGCGGCCAAGACCGGCGTGGTTCCCGAGACCGGCGTGGTTCCCGGGACCGGCGTGGCTCCCGGGAACGGCATGGCTCCCGGGAACGGCGTGGCTCCCGGGAACGGCAGGGTTCCCGGGACCGGCGTGGCTTCCGGGACCGGCACGAGGGGCGACCCGGCGGGGGCCGGGGAGGCCGACGGGGGTTCGGAGCCGGCGGGAGGTCCTGGTCCCGCAGAGACGACTCCGGCCGCGTCCGGGACAGGTCCGGCGGACTCGGCCTACACGGCGCAGGAGGACGGGGCGACGGCGCCCAGCCCGGGCGGGGAGAGCGATGCATCGGCCGAGCTGGACGGAGCCTCTCGCGGCGCCGAGCCGGCCCAGGCTTCGCATGCCTCCGAGGCAGACGGGGCTGCCGAGGCAGACGGGGCTATCGAGGCAGACGGGGCTACTAGGGCGGACGGGGTTACCAGGGCGGACGGGGCTACTAGGGCGGACGGGGCTACTAGGGCGGACGGGGTTACCAAGCCTGACCGGGGCGCTGAGCCGGATCGAGGCCCTGAGCCGGATGGAGGTCCTGAGCCGGACCGGGCCGCGGCGGGAGGCCCGGGAGCGACGAGCGCATCGCCGGCGACCGGCAGGAAGGATCCGCCCGATCATCCGGCCGCTTTGGGTCGGCGTGCGGGGCAGGTGCACACCGGCCAGGCGCGGACCGGCACCCCGTCTCGTCCGGGGGACCCGAGCGCGACGCCGCGCGCGGCCAAAGACGGTACGCCAGGTCGCGGCGGCCGAAAGGGCGGGCCGCCGCACGCGAGCCTGCCCGGACCCCCATCGCGCCCCGCCCCGGAGACGGGCACCGCCCGCCGGTCGCAGGCCGGGACCGGTCCGCACAGCGGCCGGGCCAGTGCATCGCGCCGCGGGACCACGTCGCCCGCCGGGAAACCGCCAGGCCCTGGCCAGGCCGGAGACAGCGCGCACCCCCCGAGGCAGGCCGGGGACACCACCCGTCGGCCGCGGCAGGCGGGAGAGACTTCCCGTCGGCCGGGGGCCGGGTCGGCACGCCTGGCCAAGGCCGGGACCGCGGCTCCGGCAGGCGCGCCGCCGCACCAGGACCAGCCGGGAGGCGCGCCCGCGCGCGAGGGCCAGCCGGCAGGGGGACCGCCGCGCCAGGACCAGCAGGCAGGCGCAGCGCCGCGCCAGGACCAGCAGGGAGGGGCACCGCCGCGCCAGGGCAGCGCACCGCGGGGGCCGGAGACCCGGCCGGCCCGGCTGGCTCCCGAGCAGACTGCCCTCTTCCCGGCTGAGAACGCGGCGGCGTACGAGGGTGAGACGAGGGCCAAGCGGCGGATCTCGCGGCGCGCGCTGATCCAGGCCAGCATTATCGGCGGCGCCGGGGTCGCCACGCTGCCGCTGCTCGCGCTGGTCGGGAGCATTTCGCCGTCGAACGAGCCGCTGCCGACCAACCTGAGCTACTCGCTGAACTCGAACTGGCTGTTCGGCGGGCAGTACATGGCGGGCTCGGAGACCTCGTTCTACGACGACAGCGGGTTCGCGCCCGTCAACGTGCCACACGCGCTAACTCCGCTCTCGTGGCGCTACTGGAACCCCAGCGCGTGGGAACAGCTGTGGATCTACCGGCGCCACTTCAACGGCGGGCCGCTGGTCAGTTCCCGCCGGCCGGGCAACCGGATCATGGTCGAATTCGACGGGGTCATGGTCAACGCGACGGTCGTGATCAACGACCGGCCGGTGGCCACCCACCAGGGCGGGTACCTACCGTTCACGGCCGAGCTCACCGGACACGTCACCTCGGGCGACAACCTGCTCGCGGTCTTGGTGGACGCCAACTGCCTGCCGGTGCCGCCGATGAGCTATGGCCGCGGGCCGAACAGCGTGGACTTTTTCCAGCCGGGCGGGATCTACCGGGACGTCAGGCTGCGGGTGCTCCCCCAGGCGTTCCTATCCGACATGTTCGCCCTGCCGGTAGATGTGCTCAGCTCGCAGCCGCGGGTGGACGTGGAGTGCACCATCGACTCGGCACTGCCGACGCACGCCGAGGGCACCCTGGTGGTCGGGCTGTTCGACGGAGCCAAGCTGGTCGCCGAGCAGGCCGCGCCGGTCAGCCTGGACACGCCCGGCGTCACGACCATGAATTTGAGCCTGACCGGACTGGCGGACATCACCCTGTGGTCGACCGACAACCCCAAGCTGTACACGGTGCAGGCCACGCTGGCCTTCCACGGCGTGGGCAGCCACGCGCTGTCCCGGCGGATCGGGTTCCGGGACGCGTCGTTCCAGTCCGACGGCTTCTACCTGAACGGCGAGCGACTGCAGCTGTTCGGCCTGAACCGGCACCAGCTCTACCCGTACGCCGGCATGGCGATGCCGGCCCGGGTACAGCGGATGGACGCGGAGATCCTGAAGAAGGAGCTCAATTGCAACATGGTCCGCTGCTCGCACTATCCGCAGTCGCCGCACTTCCTCGACGCCTGCGACGAGCTCGGGCTGCTGGTCTGGGAGGAGGCTCCGGGCTGGCACAACGTGAACGCGGCCCCCGGCTGGCAGGACCTGGTCGTGCAGAACGTGCGTGACATGGTGAGGCGAGATCGGAGCCGGCCGTCGGTCGTCATCTGGGGCACCCGGCTCAACGAGACACCCGACATCCCGGGCCTCTGGGCCGCAACTAGGCAGGCCGCCGCCCAGCTCGACGGCTCGCGACCCAGTTCGGGGGCGATGGCCTACCACCACCTCACCGGGTGGAACGAGGACGTCTTCGCGTACAACGATTACACCCACGTCCGGACTGCCGTTGAGGCGCTGCTGCGGCCGCCGTTCACCGGCCTGCCCTACCTGATCACCGAGGCGGTCGGGGTGGACGAGGCCAAGCCGCACCACTTCTCCTGGACCGACCCGCCCGGGCTGCTGGCCGATCAGGCGGCCCTGCACGGTGAGGCGCACAGCCTGGCCCGGTCGGAGCCCGGCTATTCCGGAATGCTGGCCTGGGCCGCGTTCGACTACGCCTCACCGGAGGGCCTGGATCCGGAGTCGCTCAAGTACGCCGGGGTGGTGGACACCTTCCGGGTGCCCAAGCCCGGCGCAGCCATCTACCAGTCACAGGTGGACCCGGGCGTACGCCCGGTCATTGTGCCCGTGTTCTTCTGGGAGCCCGCCGGGATATTCCCGATCACGCCGCCCGTCATGATCGCCAGCAACTGCGAGCGGCTGGAGATCTTCGTCAACGGCGCGCACGTGACCACCGGGCTGCCCGAGGCCAAAACCTCGCGTTTCGGTGACCTGCCCTATCCTCCGTTCCTGGTCCAGCTCCCGGCCTGGGCCCCGCATAGCAGGCCGGAACTCATGATCGAGGGCTACGTGGGTAACCAGCAGGTGACCGAGCTGCGCATGTCGTCGGACCCGGCTGGTGACACGCTGGCCCTGGCGGTCGATGACGCGACCATCGTGGCGGACGGCTCGGACGCTACCCGGGCGGTGTTCCGCGCGATAGACGAATACGGCAACCTGCGCCGGTATCCGGCCGGAGAAGTGACGCTGACGCTGACCGGTCCCGCCACGCTGATCGGCGACAACCCGTTCGCCTTCGGTGCCTACGGCGGGCTTGGCGCGGTCTGGATCCGCTCGCTCCCGGGCCAGACCGGGACCATCACCCTGGCCGCCAGCCAGCCGGAACTCGGTCAGGCGCAGGTCCAGCTACGGTCGGTGCCCGCGTCCGGGGGCAGTCAGCTCGCATGATCCGCTGGCCGGCCGGCAAGCGGCCTTCTTCTAAGCTGGCGAGCGTGCAGCGTGTGCTTTCGGTCACCGAGTTGAGCCCCATCGAGTTCGTCGGGCGGCTCGATCAGATGATCACGGTGTACGCGGCGGCCATGCGCCCGCCCGCCGAAATGCTGCCCGGCCGGCGGTCGATCATGGCCGGGCACGCTGCTCACCCGGGATTCCGCGCGCTGCTGGCCACCGAGGACGGATCCGGTGCGCCGGCTGGGTTCGGGTACGGCTTCCACGGCGCGCCCGGCCAGTGGTGGCACGACACGGTGGCCCGTGGGGTGGCCGCTGCCCACGGCACGGCAGCTGCCGCGAGCTGGCTGGACGACTCGTTCGAAGTCGCCGAGTTGCACGTGGCCCCGGACCATCAGGGCCACGGCGTCGGAGCAGGCCTGCTGCTCCAGCTCGCCTCGGGCCGACCAGAACGAACCGCCCTGCTGTCGACCAGGGACGCCAACTCGCCGGCCCGGCGGCTGTACCGCGGGGTGGGTTTTCGCGACCTGCTGACCGGTTTCGCGTTCTTTCCCGGCAGCGAGCCGCCCTACGCCGTGATGGGCGCCGAGCTTCCGTTGCGCGCCCGGTCGGGCAGACCGCGCTCGGCCAGGCCCAGGCGCTGGTAGATCTCGCGGGTCGCCCGGGACCAGTTAAGGGTGTAGAAGTGCAGGCCGGGCACGCCTTCGGCGAGCAGCCGACCGCACATCGCGGCGGCGTATTCCACGCCGATCTCGCGGACCGCGGCCCGGTCGTCGGCTACGGCCTGCAGGCGCTCCCACAGCTCGGTGGGCACCCGGCAGCCGCCCAGCTCGATCGCGTTCTCGATCACCCGCAAACTGGTGACGGGCATGATGCCGGGGATGATCGGCACGTCGCAGCCCTGGGCGGCGACCCGATCCCGCAGGCGCAGGTAGTCCTCCGGGTAGAAGAACATGTTGGTGATAGCGAAGTCCGCGCCGGCCCGGCACTTGGCCACGAAGTAGCGCACGTCGGTGTCCGGATCGGGTGAGCGCGGGTGCTTCTCGGGGAACGCGGCCACCCCCACGCAGAAGTCGCCGGCCGACCTGATC
>Ga0210388_10002762_pt1 | contig 13655 bp, 14 predicted proteins | sample IncBWC19OmetaG_FD_155485 | JGI IMG/M metagenome (GOLD analysis project Ga0210388, IMG submission 155485) | Forest soil microbial communities from Barre Woods Harvard Forest LTER site, Petersham, Massachusetts, United States - Inc-BW-C-19-O ...
TGACATTGATGACTCCTGAAAGTTTAACCACCGGCCCCTCTTAGGCCACTTGTGTTCACTTCACCCACTTGGGCGGACCGGTGACACATGGAGTGTTTATCGGACCGACCGTCGGGTTCTTGAGGGGGCGGCTTGGTTTCCGGAGAGGGTTTTGCTTGAGCCAAGTCGCAGATTTCGCCACTTGGAATTTGACAGTGCGAAAAGCCCGAAAACATGGCGGGATCGCCGCTGACGCCCCTCTTATCGGCCGCCCAACCCCAAATCGGAGGGTCTTTTTGGCACTCCGATTTGGCGGCCTTTTTAGAGCCTTTTTTAGAGTACAATCCCCGCCCGTCCCGCCACCGTCGAATTAGCGTGAAATCCGTCAAACGCAAAAGCCCCAAGGTGGGCTTTGTCAGCCTTGGCTGCCCTAAAGCACTGGTCGATTCCGAGCGCATCCTGACCCGCCTGCGCGCCGAAGGCTATGAAGTGGCGCCGAGCTATGCCGCCGCGGATTTGGTCGTCGTTAACACTTGCGGTTTTATCGATTCCGCGGTGGACGAGTCGCTGGAGGCGATCGGCGAGGCCTTGGCCGAGAACGGCAAGGTGATCGTCACGGGATGCCTTGGCGCCCAGCCGCAAAAGATCCTCGATCGGCATCCGCAGGTGCTCAAAATCACCGGCCCGCAGCGCTACGAAGAGGTCGTCGCGGCGGTGCACCAATATTTGCCGCCGAAGCACGAGCCCTTCGTCGATCTGGTCCCGGAGCAGGGCATCAAGCTGACTCCGCGCCACTATGCCTATCTAAAGATCTCCGAGGGCTGCAACCACCGCTGCAGCTTCTGCATCATCCCTTCGATGCGCGGCGATCTGGTGAGCCGGCCCATCGGCGAGGTGCTGCGCGAAGCCGAACAGCTGGCGCGCGCCGGCGTTAAAGAAATCCTGGTGATTTCCCAGGATACGAGCGCCTACGGCGTCGATCTGAAATACGCCGCGCAACCGTGGCGTAACCTGGAACGCCGCGCCCGTTTCTACGACCTGGCCGAAGCGCTAGGTGAATTGGGTGTGTGGATTCGCCTGCATTACGTTTACCCCTACCCCCATGTCGATAAGGTGATCGAGCTGATGGCTGAGGGCAAGGTGCTGCCCTATCTGGATATCCCTTTCCAACACGCCAGCGCTCGCATCCTGAAATTGATGAAGCGTCCGGCCGCGGCGGAGAACACCCTGGCGCGCATCGCCGCTTGGCGCGGCGTGGTTCCTGATATCACGATCCGCAGCACTTTTATCGTGGGATTTCCCGGAGAAACCGCCGCGGACTTCGAAGAGCTGCTTGCCTGGCTGCGTGTGGCGCAGCTCGATCGCGTCGGTTGCTTCGAGTATTCGCCGGTCGAGGGCGCGGCAGCCAACGCGCTCAAAGAAATCGCGGTGCCGCCCGAATTGAAGGCCGAGCGCCGCGCCCGCTTTATGGAACTCGCCGCCGAGATCAGCGCCCAACGGCTTGAGCAAAAGATCGGTCGTAGGATGCCGGTGCTGATCGATCGCATCGATCGCGACGAGGACGTTGCCATCGCACGCTCCTCGAGCGATGCGCCGGAAATCGACGGAACCGTTCGCATTGCGGGCGCCGGCGCTGCTCCGGGCATCCTCACGGTGGGATCGATGGTCGACGTGCAGATCACCGCCGCGGGCGACTATGATCTTGAAGCCCGGTTGTCCGACCCAATTCATTAATGTAACAGCCTCTTTTAATGCCACCCTTTCGGAGACTCCCGTGGAAATTTCTGCAGACAAAGTCGTTCTGATTCACTACACGCTCAAGGATGACGCCGGAGCCGTGATCGATAGTTCCGCCGGCGGGGAACCGCTTGCCTATATTCAGGGGCACGGCAACTTGGTGTCAGGCCTCGAGAAGGCGCTGGAGGGTAAGCCGGATGGCAGCCAGGTCGCGGTCTCCGTGAGTCCCGAAGAAGGCTACGGCAAGCACGAGGCCGGCTTGATCCAACGCGTGCCGAAGCGCACCTTGCAGGGCTCCGGCGAAGTCAAGAAAGGCATGCAATTTCAGGCCCGCACCCCGGAAGGGATGCGTCTCTTTACCGTGACCGGCGTGATGGGCGACATGGTGACGCTCGACGGTAATCATCCGCTCGCCGACAAGACCTTACATTTCGACGTGCAGGTCGTCGGTGTACGCGAGGCCACGACAGAAGAGTTGGAGCACGGTCATGTGCACGGCGCCGGCGGCCACCACCACTAGGCCACTCGAAACTCGTCCTCCAGCATTGTGAGTTTGAGCGTCCCACCGTGAACGGCCGGGCGGCTCAAATTCACAGTGCTAGAGGAATTTGAACAGCGTCAAACCCTGCGTCATCGTGAACGCCTGCAACGCCGCGCTCAGTGTAGTGTTTTGCTGATCGAGCGTGGTGATCGCGCTGGCATAATCCAGCCCCTGCAGGTTGGTGATCGATTGCTGCAATTGAGTCTGTTGACTGGTCGCAACCGACTGCTGCGTGGTAATGGAATTCAGGCGCCCCCCGATCGTCGCGCGCACATCCGAGGTCTGGTTCAGCGCCTGATCGATGTTATTGATCGAGCTGTTGATCGAATTGCTGAGTGCCGCTGACGAACCCGGCGAGGAAATGCCGGTCTGCAGTGCGTTGACCAAGTTTTGCACCGTGGTGAACAAGCTCTGGTTGGTGCTCGGGGCCAGGGTGAAGGAGTCGCCCGTGGCCGGCTGCCCGCTCAAGGTCACTTGCACGCCGTTGAAGGCAATCGTGCCGCCGTCGGTGTACGTACCGGTCGCTACGACGGTCGCGCCCTCCTTGACCGTGTAAGCGCCGCCCGCTGCAAAGCTGATCGCGTAGGTACCGCCGTCATAGGCGGCCGGGTTTGACACCGTGGTCGCACCCACCACGCCGGATCCGGTGTTGCCGGCCGCGGGGGCCACCGTGAACGTGCCATTCCCCGTTTTGATTTGATTGAACACCGTGTCGCCGTTGTCGCCGTCGGCCACGGTCTGGCCGGCCGCGATCTGTACCTGCCGCTGTCCCTGATCGCCGTTATACGTCGCGCCGGTGGCGCTCAGCGTGAAGGGCTGGGTCTGCGCGTCGAAGCCGCCGAAAATATATTCGCCATTGCCGTTGGTGGTATTGGCCAGCGACAGCAGGCTGTTCTGAATCTGCACCGCCTGGGTCGCGATGGCGCTCAAGTTCGAATTCGTCAGAATCCCACTGTTGGCCTCGAGCGCCAGGTCGCGCAGCGCCTGCAGCTGACTCTGCACCTGCGACAGCGCATTGTCCTCGGTGTTCAGATTCGTCTGCGCGCTGGTCGCGTTGGTGCCGTATTGTTGGCTCTGCGCCAGAGCCTGCTGGTAATTGTTCACGCTGCCCGCGGCCGTCGGATTCTGCGAGGCGGTGGTAAAACTCAAGCCGCTCGACATCTGATTCTGCGTCTGGTTGATGCCGGATTCCAGTGAGCCAATCGCCGTCAGAAACTGCGTTTGCTCGAGGCTTTGGGTTACGCGCATGGCAGTCTCCTTAAGTGAACGTGCCGTTCACTGAATCGATCAAGGTGGTGAACAGACTGTTGCCGACGGTCAGCGCCTGCGCCGCCGCTTGGTAGGCCTGTTGCCATTGCAACAAGTTCGCAGCCTCTTCATCCATGTTCACGCCGCTGACCGACTGCACGCTGCTGAGCGCTTGAGCATTCACCGCGGCTTGCGCTGTTTGGGCGGTGTTGATTTGCTGCGCTTGGCTGCCCAATCCCGTGATCAATGCGCTCACACCGGCGGTGACACTGGTCGTGCCATTGTTGAGCACACCGACATTTTGTTGATTGGCCGCTGCCAGGGCATTGCGATTGTCGCCCGTGCCGCCTGCATTGCTGGTGACCGTAAAGCTATCGCCGGCTGCCGGCGCGCCGCTGATCTGCACCTGCCAGCCATCGAAGTTGATATTTCCGCCGCTGGTGTACGCAGTGGGTGCGCCGCCATTGATGGTATAGGTGGTCGGACTGGTAAACGCGATGCTGACCGGCGCGAGCAAATTGGGATTGGCCGAATTGAGCACCGTGCCCGGACTGATGGTGGCGGCGCCCGTGTTCGTGCCGGCGGCCGTGGTCTTGACCGCGCCGGCAGCGGCGATTTGCGAGGGGTTGGTCATCACGACACTCATGCTCGAGGCAGCCGTCGCCGTGGGCTGGATCAGAAACTGGTCGCTCGCCGCGGGGGCTCCCGACAAAACGATCGACACGCCATTGGCCACGTATGGACTGGCGGTGGTACCCGCACCGGTCGGCGTCACGCTCACACCCGTGGTGGTGTCGGTCAGGCTCGGCGTGCCGCCCTGAAACGACAAGATATAACTGTCCGCTGTCAGCGCGCCCAGACCGTTCGCATTCACGCTAACACCTGCGGTCACGGCGTCCGTGTTCTTCGAGGATGCGATCGCCAGCGGCGTGCCCACGGAAAAGATATTGGCGCCCAAGTTTCCATTCAGATCGAGACCATCGGCTTGTTGCGCATTGACGGTCTGACTGAGCCCGGTGGCGATTTGGCCCAATTGGCCCAACGCCGGGTTGATCACTTGGCTGCGCGCCGCCAACAGACCGCCCAAGTCTCCGGAGGTGATGCTGCCGCTGATCACATTGCCGTTGGCTGTGGAAGTTGAGATCTCCAATTGCGAGGCGTTGAACTGATTCGCAACCGTCGTCAATTGGGTGGTTTGCCCTTGCAGTACCAGGGGTTGGCCGTTGCCCACAAACACATTCAAGGCGCCGTCCGGGTCGGTCGTCGTGGTGACGCCCACCAATTGCGACAGGTTGGAGACGAGCTGATCGCGCTGATCCATCAGCTCATTGGGCGGTTGGTTGCCGTCTTGCGCGGTACCCACCACGATTTGCTGGTTCAGCGTTGAGATTGCCGTCGCGATGGAATTGATCTGCTGCACATCCGCCGTGATGCGCGAGTTCACGTCGGTATTGAGCGAGTTGAGTTCCCCGCTCGCGCTCTGAAAGCTGGAAGCGACGGCTTGTGCCTGACTCAGCAAAGCTTGCCGCGATGCGGTGGACGTCGGGTTGTTGGCGACATTGGAAAAGGCGCTGTAGAAATTTTGCAGCGACGTGCTCAAGCCACCTATCGTGGTGCCGAACAGATTGTCGATTTGGCTGCTGTAGTTCTGCAGCGCATTCAATTGACCCAGGCTGCTCTGCGAAGTGTTCAGTTGGTTGGCGGCGGCCTGGCTATAAGCGCGGCTGATCCCGGTCACGACGACGCCGGCGCCGACGGTGGCGGCTCCGTTCGATTGCGGAATTGCCTCGGTCAGATTGGCCGATTCGACGTCGTAGCCGGGCGTGCTGGCATTGGCAATGTTGTTGCTGGTGACGTTAATCGCCTGCTGAAATGCCTGCAGCGCCGAGATACTGATTCCAAAAACATCTGCCACTGGTTTGCTCCGAGCTCCGTCAGACTAATTCACTCGACTCCCGCAATATCGGCGTCGACGGCAATTTCTATAGTTTCGCGACCCGGGCGGCCAAAGCCGACTGCAAGGTGTCGCCGCTGAGGATTTGATTTAACTTATTGCCGTAGTCCGGGTCGGTGGCATACCCCGAGCTGCCCATGGCGGCGCTGTAGGCGCCGACACTCCCGCCGCCGGCGATCACGTCCTTATAGCGCGGCGAGTTTTTGAGTAAGTTGGTGAAATCATTGATACTTTCCTCAACGGAGGCGTAGGCGCGAAAGGTCGTGCGCCGCGGCGTCGCGACACCGTTGATCACCTCCATGCTGTCCGCCGTCGCTCGCGCTCCCGTCCACTCATTGCCCGCCTTGATCCCAAAAATGTTGTGGCTGGACGAGCCGTCGGCCGCCCGTGGCAGGCGCTGGCCCCACCCCGTCTCGAGGGCCGCCTGCGCGAGCATGCCCTTAGGATCGACTCCCAGCGCGCTGGCGGCGCGTTGAATCGCGGGCATCACCCGATTCACAAACTCCGCCGGCGAATGCGCGATGGCCGCGATGGGTGCCGCGGCGGCGGGCACAGCGGGGAGCGATTCGCCCGAACTCAATTTCACCGAAGCGGGCGCTGACCTGCCCGCCAACTGTCGCTTGAGCAGGCGCCCGATACCTAAATCGGCATGCTGGCTGATGCTCAAAGCGACCTGCTTATCGAACATGTCCTGGTACATGCCCATTTCGTTGCTGTCGGTTTCTTCGGCAGCAGCCGCATCGCGCATACTTTTCAGCATCATCTGCAGAAACAGTGCCTCGACTTGCTGAGCGACTGCGTTCAAGGCCTCCGGCGAATTCGGATCCCGCTTCAGCGCCGCCAAGCCATTGATGTCCGTGTAGGTGGTCGCACCGGACGTGTCGATCGGTGCGTCGCCAAGCGCCGGCATTGCCGAGGAGATGGGCAGTAGCGTCGTCATTTAAATCACCACCAACTCAGCCTGCAGCGCGCCCGCCTCTCGCAGCGCTTCCAAAATGGCGACCAAATCGCCGGGAGCGGCGCCGACATCGTTGACCGCGCGCACAATTTGATCCAATTCGACGCCTGGCTTGAACAAGAACATGCGATTCGATCCCTGATCGACTTTGATGGTCGAATTGTTGAGGACGACCGTTTGTCCCAGCTTGGATAAGGGGTTGGGCTGGCTGACCGTCTGCTCTTCTTTGATGGTCACCGACAAGGAACCGTGCGACACGGCGGCAGGCGTCACGATGACGTGGCTGCTGATCACGACCGTGCCGGTACGCGAATTGATAATCACCTTGGCCGCCGCGGCACCGGGCTCCACTTCCAAATTTTCAACCATGGATAGGAACGCGACGCGCTGGGTGATGTCGATCGGCGCCCTGACCCGGACTGTGCCGCCGTCCAGTATTGAGGCGATGCCATCGCCCATACTCTTGTTGACGCTGGCTACCAAGCGGGTTGCGGTGGTGAAGTCCGGATCGTTCAAGTTGAGGGTGATCGAGTCACCTTGAGCGATCTGCGAAGCAACGGCTCTTTCGACGGTCGCTCCGTTGGGAATGCGACCCGAGCTCGGTACGTTCACCGTGAGTTTCGAGCCGTCGGTGCCTTCGACGCCGAAACCGCTGACGATGAGATTGCCCTGCGCGATCGCGTAAATCTGTCCGTCGAGTCCGTGCAGCGGCGTGACCAGCAGCGAGCCGCCGCGCAAACTCTTCGCATTGGCGATGGAATTCACGGTGATGTCGATGGTTTGGCCGGGCTTCACGAACGCCGGCAGCACGGCATGCACCGCGACGGCGGCGATATTCTTGAGCTGCGGCGTGACGCCGGCTGGGACCGTGACGCCCAGTTGCGCCAGCATATTGTTGAGAGATTGAATGGTGAAGGGCGCCTGACTGGTCTGATCGCCGCTTCCATCGAGACCGACCACGAGTCCGTACCCGACAAGTTGGTTGGTTCGCACACCCTGTATTTGTGCCATGTCCTTGATGCGCTCCGCCTCGGCGAGCGGTGAGCTCAACAGTACCAAGAGCGGGATCCAACTGAGACTGATGAAGTGCCTGGCGCGCATGGTCAGTACGGCGCGAACACGGAGTTGAAGAAGCGGGCGAGCCAACCCATCTGGTTGGCACTGTTGATCACACCTTTGCCGGAATAGCTGATGTGTGCGTCCGAGACCCGATCGGAAGTGACCGTGTTGTCGACCTGGATATCGGCAATGCGCACGACGCCCGAGACATGCACGAACTCATCGCCCTGATTGAGCTTCAAGGTCTTGTCTCCCTGAACGACCAAGTTTCCGTTCGGCTGCACTTCCATCACCGTGACCGTCAAACTGCCGGCCAGGGTATTGCCTTGGGTGCTCGAGCCTTCGCCGTCAAAGCTGTCGGCGCCGGCCAATGTCGTCGTGAAGAGCGGCACACCGGCCGCGGTGGGAGTTCTGCCGAAGAGCGTCGGGCCGGTGTTGTTCACGGAAGTTGTCTTCGTGGTCTTGGTGACCGCGCTCTTGCTCGCATTGGTGACTTCCGTGAGGCGAATGGTCAGTACATCGCCGACGCGGCGCGCTTTCAGATCCGCGAACAGCTCGATCTGTTGACCCGATTGATAAATCGCGCCATCGGTGCGTGGTGTCGGCGGCGGCAGCACGCGCGCGACCACCGGGTCCGGTTTGGGATGCGAGTGCGGCATGAGGCCGCACGCCGACAATGCGCCGCACAGAACCAGTTCGAGAAGCACCGTGCGCCATCGCGAGGAGTGTTGCGGCATCATGTCAGGTTAGTCGTGAGGAACTGCAGCATTTGGTCGGTGGTGCTGATGGCCTTGGAGTTCATCTCGTAGGAGCGCTGACACTCGATCATGGAAACCAACTCGGTAACCGAATTGACGTTTGAAGTTTCCAGAGCACCTTGCGCGATCGTACCCAAGCCATTGGTGCCGGCCGTGCCCACTTGCGGCGCGCCGCTGGCCGCAGATTCCACCAACAAGTTGTTGCCGGTGGGTTGCAGGCCTTCCTCATTGATGAAATCCGCCAACTGAACCTGGCCGATTTTGGTTCCGTTGGGGTTGGTCGCCGTCGTGCCCGTCACCGTGCCGTCGGAACCGATGGTGACCGACTGCGTACCGGCCGGAATGTTGATGGCCGGCAGCAGCGGAAACCCGCTCGCCGTCACCACATTGCCTTGATTGTCCAGCGAAAAGGTTCCGTCCCGCGTATAGGCGATGGTTCCGTCAGGCATCGTGATCTGAAAGAATCCGCGCCCGTTCACCGACAAGTCCAAGGCGCCATTCGTCTGATTGACGCTGCCTTGGGTATAGTCCTTCTCCGTGGCGACGATGCGCACGCCGGTACCCAGCGTCAGTCCCGTGGAGAGCTGAGTGTTCTGCGTGCTCTGCGCACCGACCTGGCGAATATTCTGGTACATCAAATCCTGAAATGCCGCGCGGCCCGCTTTGTAGCCCGTCGTGTTGGTGTTCGCCAGGTTGTTGGCGATCACCGCCATGCGCGTGTTTTGCGCGTCGAGACCGGTTTTTGCGGCCCATAATGCAAGATTCATCGGATAGTTCCTTTCGCGTTATGAGGACGACATCATCTTTTCCGCACTTTGTTCATTGGTGTCGGTTGAGTTGATGCTCTTGATTTGAAATTCATACAGACGCTGCAGCTCGATCATGCTGATCAGCGACTGCGCCGCGTTGACATTGCTGGATTCCAGCATTCCCGAGGTGACCGTCACCGTCTCGTCGGTCTTCGCCTTGCCGCCCGACTTGAGCCGCAGCAAGCCGTCATCGCCTTTCTGCAGATCCGTGGTCGGCGGGTTCACCAACTTAATTCGATCCACCGGGGTGATGGAGAATGGTGCCGAACCCTGCGGCACCGCCGACACCGTGCCGTCGCTGCCGATATTCACGACCGTGGCAGGCGGTATGACCAGAGGGCCGCTCTCGCTCAACACCGGCAAACCGCTGGCGGTCGTGACCGCCCCTTCGGGCGAGACCCGCAAATCGCCGGCACGTGTATAGGCTTCCTTGCCGTCGGTGCCCTGCACCGCGATGAAGCCCTTGCCGTTCACCGCAATATCAAGATCGCGTCCCGTGGCCTCCATGGTGCCGGCGGAAAAATCCGTGCCGGCATCTCCCGCCACGGCGTTCACGCGTGTGGCATAGCCCGGCCCATAAATCGGCTCGCTGTCGAAGCTGACCGAATCGGCCCGAAAACCAATGGTGCTGATGTTGGCGATGTTGTGATTGTTCACGGCCTGCGCTTGCATGATTTGCTTCGCGCCGGTCATCGCCACATAGAGGCCTCTGTCCATGATCTAGGTTGCGTGTTTCTTAGTGGTTGATGGCGATGACGGTTTGCGAGTTCTGATTGGCGGTGGTGATCGCCTGCGCGTTGGCCTGGAAGGCGCGCTGCGCGGTGATCATGTTCACCAGTTCCGTGGTCAGATCGACGTTTGAACTCTCGAGAGCGCCCGATTGGATGCTGCCGAAGCCGGCGGAACTCGCAGTGCCTTCGACCACCGTTCCTGATTGGAACGTTGCGGCCCAATTCGTGTTGCCGAGCTGTTTCAAACCGCCCGGGTTGGGGAAATTCGCCATCGCGACTTGGCCCAACTGCGTGGTACGGCCGTTGGTGTAGACGGCCGACACGATGCCCGAGGCGTCAATGGAGACTGTGCTGAGTTGGCCGGTCGCGAATCCATTCTGGATGATCGAGGTCACGCCGAAACCGCCGCCGAACTGCGTGGTCTGACCGAAATTGAAATTCATGTTCATCTGAGCCGCGCCGTCGGTCGGCGTATAGCCGTTGAATGCCAAAGCGCCGCCCACCGGCGCGGTCACCGCGCCCGTATTGGAAAAAGTCAAAGGCTGCGCTCCGCCCACCAGGGTGCCGCCGACGCTCATGTGGACGTCCCACTGATTCGGCACGGCCGTCTGCACAAAGTAGAACGTCGCGGTCTGCGCGGTACCGAGCGAATCATAGACTGTGGTCGAGGTCGATTCATTGTACGTGGCCGGATTGGTCGGATCGAAAGGCAGCGCCGGCGCGGTCGAGGCCGCGGGAAGATTCAAGATCACCGTCCCGGCGCTGGTCGCCAGCGGCGCGCTCTGCGCGGTCTCGAGGTTAAGATCGGTGGTCGTGCCGGTATTGAAGCCGCCGTTGGCGGTCGGCGGGTACACCTGCAGCGCCTGTCCGGTGGCGTTGACCACATTGCCGTTCTGATCCTGGGTGAATTCGCCGTTGCGCGAATAGACCGTGCCGCTCGCATCCTGCAGCGTAAAGAAACCGTTGCCATTGATGGCCAAATCCAGGTTCGAGCCCGTGGTGGTGACGTCGCCCTGGGTGAATTGCTGCGCGGTCGCGTCGACGCGTACGCCCTGGCCTACCGACGATTGATTGAGATTGACCGCACCCGCCGCGTACACGTCGGCGAACTCGGCGCGCGAGCTCTTGAAGCCGACCGTATCGGCGTTTGCGACATTGTTTGACACCACATCCAGATCGGTACTGGCTGCTGTGAGTCCTGACAATGCAATGTTAAAGGCTGACATGTTCGTACTCCTGAATTAAATTAGTTCGAAATCTGCTGGAGGCTGCTGAACGGCACGCTGCCGACCCCCGCGACATTCAAGGTCATTCCCGCCGATCCGGCGCCCATGCTGACGCTCTCCACCGTTCCATTGACCAGCGTGGTCGCGGCCGTGCCGCCGGACGTTGCGCCGGCGTACTGCGCCGTCAGCGTGTAGGTTCCCGCGGGCGCCTGCGAACCGTCGCCGGCGGTGCCGTTCCATGAGAAGTTCGCGAGACCGGCGGGCTGCGCGCCGAGATTGATTTGACTCACCAGGGCGCCGGCGCTGTTGGTGATGCTGAGCGTTACTTGCGAGGTGGTCTGTGGAACATTGACCGCGCCGGTAACGGTCGCGCCGGCCGCAATCGTGGCCGTGCTGCTGTTCACCAAAGCCTGATGACCCAATAACGAGGACGCTTGCAGCGCCTGATTTGAGGTCAACGAATTCGACAAGGTACTGAAGTTGGTGTTGAGCGAGGTGATGCCCTGAACTTCGCTGAGCTGCGCCAGCTGGGTCAAGAACGTGTTGCTGTCCACCGGACTGGTCGGATCTTGATTTTGCAGTTGCGCCAGCATGAGCGTGAGGAAATCGGTTCCGCCCAAGGTTCCGACGGCGCCGGCTGCGCTCGTTGAAGACGATCCGGTGCCCGTTCCGGTACCGGTGGGCGTTCCGGTGCCGTTCGTGGGCAAGTTCGTCGGTGTGGTGGCGTGTGTTCCGTTGATCAACATGGTGCGTTCCTAGGGCTAGTGGCCCATCGAAATGGTCTTGAGCAGCAGATCCCGCGCGGTGTTGATCGCGTCGACGTTGGTGGCGAAGGTGCGGTTCGCCGAGATCATGTTGGTCATCTCTTCGATCGAATTGACGTTCGAGCTGAAAACATAGCCGTCCTTGTTCGCCGCCGGATTGTCCGGCTGATAGCGCATCAAGGGCGGCGCGGTGCTTTCGACAACCCCGAGAACACGCACGCCGACGCCGGCATCTTCCTGATCGAAATTGGCGGCGGACTGGTCCATCATGGTCTGAAACACCGGATGCCGCGCGCGGTAGATCTTGCTGGGATCGCCGTTGACGCTCTCCGCGTTCGCCAGATTGCTGGCCGTCGTGTTGAGGCGAATGGTTTCGGCATTCAGCGCACTGCCGGCGGTATTAAAGACGTTGAACAAAGACATATTCTCTCCTTAAGCCTTACTGGCCGTTGATGGCCAGCGTCAGGTCCGAGATCGTTCCATTGATGAAACCCAGGCTCGCCTGATAGCGCACGTTGTTCTCGGCGAAAGCCGCCTGTTCGATGGGCATTTCCACCGTATTGCCGTCGAGTGAAGCCTGATAGGGATTGCGGAACATCAGATCGGCGGAAGGCGTCGTCGGGTCATTCAAGAGGATGTGCGCGCCGTCGGTGACGCTGAGCGGCAGCGGCGCCGCATCGGTATGTGCCAACACCGCGCTGAAATCGATATCGCGCGCCTTGTAATTCGGCGTGTCAGCATTGGCGAGATTGGTCGCCAATATTCCGACGCGTTGCCCCTGCAGCAGCAGCGCTTGCTCATGGATTCCGAAAATGTTCTCAAACATGCGATCGACTCCTCTTGAGCTAGCAGTAGCAAGAGGTGTGCCAACCGCGAAAGCCGCGGCTGGGGAGGACCAAAGAGCGACCCAAGTCGCAGGCGAGGCCCGGGCGCTCCCGATTCGGTACCCAAAGCCGGCCGCCGGCGGCAAGCTTTTGCCGCCGCGCGGCCGTGGAGGCGGACGTTCGCCTGCCGGCCCTCCGGCGCCGCGCGGATGGCACGACGCTTGCTTATTCCGGGATACCTATGAGAATTGCGCCAAAATTTCGTCGCGGCAAAATCATTCGGCGCTGCGCACTCGGCGCGCTGGCGCTCGCGCCTGTGCTGGCGGGAGCGGAGATTTCCGATCCACAAGACATCGCTCAGCTCGGGGCACTGGCGAAATCTGAGGCCGCGTTGCAGTTTCCGAAGCTCACCGATCGGCAGCGCTTTTTGGTCGGCCCTATCGAGCCCCGCCTGCCATTCGACAAGTGCAGTCGGCCGGTGAAGCCGCTGCTTGCCTCGCCGCAGCACATGAAAGATAGGGTGACGATCGAGCTGCGCTGTCAGGACCCGAAGCCCTGGCACCTTTATGTGCCCGTTAGGATAGTCGCCACCTCGCCCGTCGCTGTCGCGGCACATGCCATTGTCGCGGGTACCGTCGTCAAAGCCACAGACCTCAAAATCGAGGAACACGACGTTTCGGAGCTGCCCTTGGGTTTCTTGGATGATCCGGCCATCGCGGAGGGACTCGTCGCCAGCCGGCCGATCGCCGGGGGCGCGTATATCACTAATCAGCAGCTCACCGCCCCAAAGGTGGTACAGCGGGGCCAATCCGTGACGTTACTGGCTGATGCCGGCGGGATCAGCGTGCGCATGGCGGGCCGGGCCTTGAGCGATGGCCTGATGAATCAGAGAGTTAAGGTCCAGAATCTGTCATCTGGCAAAATCGTCGAAGGAATCGCGCGCTCCGAACAAGTCGTAGAAATTATTTTGCAATGACCCTTTAGTGATCCACGTCACAGCCGATAAGGAGGGTAGCGGGTGTGGTTGGGGCGAATTCGTTAAAGTTCATCCAAACCCTGACGATAAC
>Ga0210388_10002764_pt1 | contig 13646 bp, 13 predicted proteins | sample IncBWC19OmetaG_FD_155485 | JGI IMG/M metagenome (GOLD analysis project Ga0210388, IMG submission 155485) | Forest soil microbial communities from Barre Woods Harvard Forest LTER site, Petersham, Massachusetts, United States - Inc-BW-C-19-O ...
TTTTGCATAAACCACCAATGGCAGGGCAAAAGCATCAGCGTATGCCTTTAGTACTTGCCCTTCATGGCTGTACCCAAAATGCCAAAACAATTGCCGATGAGTCAGGTTGGAGCAAACTGGCAGATACCTATGGGTTTTATGTAATCTATCCCCAGCAAAGAGCCCTGAATAATATATCAAGCTGCTTTAACTGGTTTGAAAACAGCAATATTTTAAAAGATAAGGGTGAAGTGCTTTCCATGGTTCAAATGATAGACTATGCCACCGATAGCCTTTCAATAGATACTAGTAGAATATTTGTCTATGGCCTTTCGGCAGGGGCTATAATGAGCGTGGCGCTTATGGCTGATTATCCTGATCTTTTTAATATGGGCGCTGTACTGGCAGGCGGGCCATTTACACCTTGGCTCAATGCCTTTAATGCTTTACCGGCTATGGAAAAACCTGAAGATATGAGCTCAAAGGAATTTGCGAGTTATGTTAGGGAACAGAACCCAAACTATAAAGGCAAATATCCTCGGATGCTTATAATGCATGGTACTAAGGATAATGTTGTGAATGAGCAAAATTCCTATCACCTTATAAAGCAATGGGCACCATTGCTGCATACCGATACAGTACCCACTAAAACTGTTAGCTCATTTGCCAGCAAACCTGAAATTGTAAGAAAGGCATATTGTGATAGCACTGGAACAGAACAAATTATTTTTTACGAGGTAACGAACCTAGGCCATAACTTAATGGTCGACCCCGGTGATTCTCCTAAGCAAGGTGGACAAACAGGAGCTTTTTCTATCAATGCAGGTTTTTTTAGCACTTATTGGATAGCGGTTGATTTTGGGCTGATAAAAGAATAGTTGCCTCACCCTGTCCCTCCTCTGTGGGAAGCGGAAATAATATTAAGTCCACCCTATTGGGGAGGATTTAGGAGGGGCCATGATGATAAGGCTCACCCTTAAGTATTGCCATGGCCCTGTAAAGTTGTTCAAGGAAGAAGAGGCGTGCCATTTGGTGGTTAAATGTCAGCTTGGACATGGATATCTTTTGATTAGCACGTTGGTATATTTCAGGAGCAAAGCCAAATGCACCACCAATTAAAAAGAACATTTTTTTGCCCGGCATGTTAAGGTATTTCTGCATTTGGGCAGCCAGTTCGGTTGATGAATATTCCTTACCCTTTTCATCCAATAAAATAAGCAGGTCCGAAGGGCCTATCTTTTTCAGTACTTCTTTGGCTTCAGCTTCCATAGTTGCTTCTTTGCTCTGGCCTTTTTTCTTTAATGATGGTATAAGCAGGGTATCGAATGAAAGATAATGCTGCAAGCGTTTTGCATACAGGTTAAAGCCTTCCGATAAGTATTTGTCTTCGTGGTCCCCAATTGCAATTAGCGTTACTTTCATCAGATAACTGTATTTTTGACAAATATATCCTTGATTTTGGCATCAACAAAAGACATATTCCATACAACGGTTTTCGAAAAGAAACTGAACGCTTTCATCGATCTTGCTTTGCAGGAAGATATTGGTGAGCGCGACCATACCTCATTTGCTACAGTTCCTGCCAATACTATGGCAGAAGGCCAGTTGTTGGTAAAAGACAATGGCATTATAGCAGGTGTTGAACTGGCTCAACTAATTTTTAGAAAGACAGAGGAGTTAATGCTACTACAGGCACAGCATGATGTCACCCTGAGCTTGTTGAAGGGTGTACCTGAAATTAAGGTTGAAGTAAAGATCAAGGACGGAAAAGCAGTTAAGAAGGGCGATATAGCTTTTTATGTAAAGGGTCCGGCACGTTCTTTATTAATGGCAGAAAGATTGGTGCTTAACTGCATGCAACGCATGAGTGGTATTGCCACCCAGGCGCATGAACTGACAACATTGTGCAAAGGAACTAAAGCAAAAGTGATAGATACCCGTAAAACAACTCCGGGTATTCGTTTACTCGAAAAATGGGCTGTAGTAATTGGTGGTGCAACTAACTACCGTTGGGGATTATATGATATGATATTGATAAAAGATAACCACATACATGTTGCAGGTGGAGTAAAACAGGCATTAGATTCTACTCATAAGTATTTAAAGCAAAACAAAAAGAAACTCGATATTGTAATTGAGGCAGACAATATGAATGAGGTGAAAAATGTTATAGCTACCGGAGGTGTACAGCGAATTTTGCTCGATAATTTCTCACCTAAGGAAATAACCAAAGCTGTTAAACTTATTAATGGGAAGTATAAAACTGAGGCTTCGGGTGGTATAACCAAAGCCAACATTCGCCAATATGCTTTAGCAGGCGTAGATTATATATCCTGCGGTTCGCTTACACATAGCGTTAAGAGCCTGGATATGAGCTTGAAAATATTCCCCAAACTGTAAATAGATTCATTTTTTTAGCGTAAATTAGAGTCTTAGTTTTCATCTATAAGTATTTATAGAAGTAAATTCAGGAATGATGGCTGCTATACTTTTCCGTGAACCTACGGAGGCAGAGTTGGAAGTAGTAAAAAACTACGTGCATGAATATTGGCTCGACGATGAGGGAGTCGATAAAAAGCAGTTTAAAATATTGTTGTATGATGGTAAATTGGCAGCATTTGGCCGCATAAAGGCACACAAAGACAGTACGGAATTATGCACAATAGGTGTAATAGAAAAGTACCGTGGTAAAAGATTAGGTGAGGAACTCGTTAAAAGGTTTCTGTCAGGAATAAAGCATGAGGTCTATTTAGTTACTGTTATACCTTCTTTCTTCAATAGATTGGGGTTCAAAGAAACCAAGAAATATCCGGCATCTATCCGTGAGAAATGCGACCGATGTGGTAATAAATACCATGTAGATGAGTCATATGTGGTGATGAAGTATTCGCCGTGATAACTTGCTTCATTTTTTTATTGCCCACTGGCGAAGTTTTGCATATACAAAGCCTAATCCTAAGGCCACGAGTGAGCCATATAATACCTCGGCAGTACGTGTAAGAGCAAATACAAAGGCATCGTGTATTGCAGTATTTTCAAATATTGAAGGGGCAATTATAATTACAACGGTTGCGGGTGCAAGTTTCCAGCTTGATGGATAGTTTTTGAATGAAGTACTGATAATAACTGAAGCCATAATGCCAATCATAAGTGCCCAAACATTTATACCTATAAGATACAAGCATATAAGCCCTAATGCACATCCTACAGTAGTATTAATAAGTCGTGAAATAGCATTGTTACGAAGTATTTCAAAATTGGGGTCGGAAACAATAATTACCGAAATAAGTGCCCATACTTTGCTCTTATCATGTACAAGGTAAAGCGACCACCATGCAATGGCACAGCCCAGCATTATCCGTAAGGCAAATGAAAATGATTGCAGGCTGAAAGAAAAATATTTCACGAAGTAAAATTAAATGATTTTAAAACATTAGTGCAGTATGGAAATAAATAAGTTCTCTTTCATATCTTTGTTACATGCTTCGCGCTTTACATATTCGTAACTATGCCCTGATTGACATAATTGACGTTGCTTTCCCTGATAACCTGGCTATAATAACAGGTGAGACAGGAGCAGGTAAATCTATTTTGCTGGGTGCTCTTTTTTTATTACTAGGCCAGCGTGCAGAATCGGAATTGGTAAATGATAAGACCAAGAAATGTATTGTTGAAGGGGAATTCAGCAGCAAGCACCCGGAGATAAAAAATTTCTTTACTCAAAATGATCTTGATTATTCCCAAGAGATAATTATTCGCCGTGAAGTATCTCCTGAAGGAAAGTCGCGTGCATTTATAAACGATACTCCTGTTAATCTTTCTCAGATAAAGACACTCGCTTCGAAGCTTATTGACATTCATTCCCAGCATGAGAATCTGCTTTTGAATGAATCAGGTTTTCAATTATCAGTAGTTGACGCTTATGCAGCCCATGCTACTTTACTAGATGATTATAAGAAGCAATACACACGTTATAAGAGTGTGGCTAAAGAACTTGAGTTCTTAATCATTCGCGAAGCAGAAGCAAGAAAGGAAAGGGATTATTTAGAGTTCCAGGTAAATGAAATGGTAGAGGCTAAAATAGAATCAGGTGAAGAAAAGAAAGTGGAGGAGGAGCTTGATATGCTTACTCATGCAGACCAGATAAAGGCATTACTAAGTTCTTCATCGGACTTGTTGAGCCAAGGCAATCATAATCTTGTTGCATCGCTGATTGATGTGAAGAATAAACTCAGCTCTGTAGCTTCATATAACGCTGCAATTGCAGAACTGGTACAAAGGATAAATTCTACGATTGTAGAATTAAAGGATATATCTGGCGAAGTAGAAAGTATTGAACAGAAAATAAACCATGACTCAAAAAAGGCTGGAGAGTTATCAGAAAGATTAGACACTATTTTGCGCCTTGCTCAAAAGCACAGGGTAAACACCGCCGATGAATTACTTAAAATACAGGAAGAGCTAACCTCCAGACTGGATGGTATATCTACCCTCGAGAACCAGATAGCCACCTTGCAGAAAGAAAAAGATGCATTAGAAGATGTGCTTAAGAAAATGGCTTCACGCATTAGTACCGGCAGAAATAAGGTTGCTCCTAAACTGGAAACAGATATTCAAAAGAATCTTGCAGCATTGGGAATGCCCAATGCAAGGTTTAAAATAGACTTACAAACCTTAATAGAGCTTTCTAATTTGGGAACCGATGCTGTCAGGTTTATGTTCTCAGCTAATAAAGGCAAAGACCTTAGGGAAGTTGAAAAGGTTGCATCCGGTGGTGAATTATCGCGCCTTATGCTGGTTATAAAAGCACTTGTTGCCAAACTTACCGATATGCCAACCATAATATTTGATGAAATAGATACAGGTGTATCGGGCCAGGTGGCAGGGCAAGTTGCAGAACTGGTGTTAAAGATAAGTTCATCTATGCAGGTGATTATGATAACCCACCTACCTCAAATTGCAAGCAGGGGCAATACGCACTTCCAGGTATATAAGGAAGATCAGAAGAATAAGACCGTTACCCGTATTAAGCAGCTTTCCCCTGAAGAACGTGTAGAGGAAATCGCCCATATGTTAAGCATGGGTAAACCGGGCAGTTCAGCTATAAAGACTGCTACTGAATTGTTACAAAAATAGAATGCGGCCCCTCCTAAATCCTCCCCGATAGGGAGGACTTGAGGAGTTTTTATTTTCCCTTACTATAGGGGAGGGTCAGGGTGGGGCTGTTTTCTTTTATCTTTGTCTTAATTAAAACACAATACTTATGTCGCACAATATATTGAAAGGCAAAAGAGGTATAATTTCAGGAGCCCTTGATGCTAATTCTATTGCATGGAAAGTTGCTGAAAAGGCACATGCTGAGGGAGCTATATTTACATTAACCAATGCTCCTATTGCATTGCGTATGGGCGAAATAAATAAGCTGGCTGAAGCTACTAAATCGCAGGTAATCCCTGCCGATGCTACCAATGTAGAAGAGCTAACCAATTTGTTTCAAAAATCTACTGAAGTATTGGGCGGAAAGATCGATTTTGTGTTACACTCAATTGGTATGTCGCCAAACATTCGTAAGAATATTCCATACGATGGATTGAATTATGATTTCTATGCAAAGAGCCTTGATATATCGGCTATGTCATTACATAAAATGCTGGCAGTAGCTAAGAAAATGGATGCTATGAATGAATGGGGAAGCGTTGTGGCACTTTCATATATTGCCGCACAAAGGGCATACCCTTTTTATGGCGATATGGCAGATGCAAAAGCCATGTTAGAATCGATTGTTCGCAGCTTTGGTTACCATTATGGTAAAGCAAAGAAGGTACGTGTAAATAGTGTTTCGCAATCACCAACTAAGACTACAGCAGGTTCTGGTATAAAAGGCTTTGAAGATTTTTACGGCTATGCTGATTCTATTTCTCCACTTGGTAACGCCAGTGCTGAATCATGTGCAGATTATTGCATAACCCTCTTCTCAGATTATACCAAAATGGTGACCATGCAAAATCTTTATCATGATGGTGGCTATTCAACTACCGGTGTGAGTATGGAGGTAATGCAGAATAATGCTGCAAAATAAATACGGCATTCCCACGTTTATAAGGAATGAAGGTTAATACCCATATAAAGAGTTTCCTGTTATGTTTGGGGATAATCGCCTCATTGCATGCCATTGGTCAGGATAATGACCAGATGCCTTCAACCAATACCACTACTCATACAAACTCTGATACCTATTATAAATATTCCTTGCAGGGTGGAGTTGAAGTTCCATACCCAATGGGTGACAATGCCTTCTTTAAAAGCCTTGTTGGAATTTATATGTTTCATGTTGCTCAGCAATTTTCTATCAACAAGCATTTATACGGGGGGGTAGAGTTTCAGGATGCCGAATTTTCAATAAGTATCAATCCGGTTAATTACACTATTACCCCTAATATGTTTACATACCTGGGTGGATTAGATTTTGGATATCACACAACCATGGCGAAAGATTTCATGACTTCTATTACACTCTTTGCTGGTGAGGCCGTTATAAACTATACATCTGCACCTATACACATAAAGGCTTCTGAGCCAACCTTTGAAACGATAAGCCTAATGGAAGGATATACCGTTGACGAGGATTTGAGAATAGGATTTGAAGTGACATTCACCTCTATTAATTATACTTTCGATCCATATGCTATTGGAATCAATAATGCCGGTATCAGTTTTGAGCCTTCCGACATAAAAAGTCCAATGACATATTTTTCATGGGGTCTGGGTATATATTGGGGCTTTGGTAAAGGCAAATAATGAAAACATTTTATGTAATAGGACTAATGTCTGGTACATCATTGGATGGACTGGATATAGCTTATTGCGTATTTAACAGAAAGGCCGGTAGGTGGACCTTTTCAATTGAAAAGGCTTCCACAATTAAATATGATAAGTTGTGGCTGAAGAAACTGCAAACAGCCCCCCAATTATTGGGTATGGATTTATTAAAGCTAAACAATGAATACGGGAAATATTTAGGTGAACAGGTAAAAAAATTTAAATCTGCTAATCATTTGGGTAAGATAGATTTTGTTGCATCTCATGGTCACACTATTTTTCATCAGCCTTCAAATCAATTCACATTTCAACTGGGGCATGGTGCATCCATTGTAGCAGCATGTGGACCTTCTGTTGTATGCGATTTCCGCAGTTTGGATGTTGCAATGAATGGCCAAGGCGCACCATTAGTCCCAATTGGTGATAAACTTTTATTCCCCGATTTTTCTCATTGTATTAACCTGGGCGGTTTTGCTAATATTTCATTCGATAAGAGAGGAAAAAGAATTGCTTTTGACATTTGCCCGGTAAATATTATTCTGAATATGTTAGCTTCTCAAATAGATAAGGAATATGATAAGGGAGGGGCTATAGCTGCAAAGGGAAAAGTGGATAATATTCTACTGCAGAAACTAAATGCATTGTCCTTTTATAAAAAATCACCACCTAAATCATTAGGAAGGGAATGGCTTGAGGAAAGTTTTTTGCCAATTCTTGAGAAAGCAAAAAATTCAGTTGAAGATAAACTAGCTACAGTTACAGAACATATTGTCATTCAGATTGCAAGTGTAATTGAAGACTCAAGCAAAAAAGGAGAGATATTGATAACAGGAGGCGGGGCTTTTAATACCTATTTAATAAAGAAGCTAAAAGAAAAACTCCCTGATTATAGTATAGTCATACCTAATTCAGAATTAGTAAAATACAAGGAGGCACTTGTATTTGCTTTTCTGGGAGTGTTAAGGTGGGGAGGAGATGTAAATGCACTTAGCAGTGTAACCGGTGCAAAGGGGAATAACAAAGGAGGAGCTATTTACATAGCGTAACTCCTCCTGAATAAGATATATTAAGCTTAGGGCTTAGTAATCGTCACCGTAAAAATCGTCTTCGTCATCATCTAGCGAATTAAGATCCGTTAAGGATGCATCATCCTCAATGAATTCAATTTCTTCGCTTTCTTCAGAAAAGCCCTCTTCTTTTTCTTCCTTCTCATCCCCATCTTCAAAGAAGTCCTCGTTAGAAGATTTAGGCTTTTTACCAGCCTTAGCCGGTTTAGGAGCCTTTTTAGCTTTTCCTACTGCCTTTACTTTTTTTTCTTCTTCGTCTTTTTTTGAAGAAGTTTTTTTGTCATTCTTCCCTGTAGTTTTTTTGGCAGGTGCCTTTGCAGTAGCCTTCTTTGGCTTTGCAGCGGCCTTTTTAGAGGAAGAACCTGTTGTTTTTTTCATATGCTATCTGTTAATGTTGGACGAAAAAAATCAGATTATTTCGCAAGTATAAATATTATTTAAACACAAACATAAGCAATATTACATACTATTTTTCGTTCTTACAAACTAACATTGCCTTGTTCATATATTCCAGCACGCTATATTAAATATAACATGAGGGTAAAATACCTTAGCATTTTGAAAAATCAATCTTCTAAAATTCCCTCCTATGTTGTACAACATATTGCTTCAGGCACCTGCCGCTGCCGCCGCTGTTACTAATACAGTTACCGCTGTAGCTGATACAGCTAAGGCTGCCGCCACTAATTTACCAGCTGCTGCCCCTCCTGCCGAGGCGCAAATGAACCTTTTGGAACTTATAAAGAGTGGGGGAGTTGTTATGTACCCCCTGGCTATTCTTTCTATACTGGCTGTATTCTTCCTGATAGAACGTTACCTGTATATTAAAAAAGCTACCCGTTCGACCCCTACCTTTATGGATACTATGAAGGATTTCCTCAGGAATAATAATATAGATGCTGCTAAATCACTATGTAAGAATACCGATACCCCTGTGGCGCGTATTGTGGGTAAAGGGGTTAACAGGCTAAACAAGCCAATAGATGAAATAGAATCGTCTATGGAGAATGCAGGAAGGGTTGAGGCCTATAAACTTGAAAGGAACCTTAATATATTAGGTATTATAGCAGGTATAGCACCTATGTTCGGGTTTGTAGGAACCATATTAGGGGTTATTAAGATTTTCTATAATATCTCGCTGGCTAATAATATTAGCATTGGCCTTATAGCAGGTGGGTTATATGAAAAGATGATAACCAGCGCTACAGGTTTGGCAATTGGTATTTTCGCCTTCATTTCTTATCATTGGCTTAACGTTATGGTAAACAAAGCCATCCAAAAAATTGAAGTTTCTTCAATTGATTTTGTGGAAATGGTACAAGATGAGATAAAGAAATAAGTGAATATTCTTTTATCCTAAAAAACTGCCATTATGAAAATAGCCAGAAATAATAAGTTTACTGCATACGTAGAAGCATCGAGCATGAATGATATCATGTTCTTTCTGCTTCTCTTCTTCCTGATTGTTTCTACACTAGTTAACCCAAGCGTAGTAAAGCTTACCCTGCCCAGTTCTAAAAAGGCGGTAGAGATGAATAAACAGCAAATTACCATTGATATTACGAAGGACAAGCAGTATTATGTAAATGGAGATGATAAAAACCATCCTACCTCACCTGAGCAGCTGGAAGATGTATTACGCGCTAAAATAGTAGGTCTTACTGACCCAACTGTGGTGTTAAGGCTTGATAAATCGTTAACTGTGCAGGATATGGTTGATGTATTGCAGATAGGAAGCGACCTTAAAGTGAAAATGATTTTGGCTACCCAACCTGTAAGTAAATAAGGGATATGGAAGCAGTAGTTTCAAGGGAAGAAAAAAACAACAAGACCATAGCTATTATTGGCACTATAATAGTGCATGCCCTTCTTTTATTATTCTTCATATATTATGTAATTATAACTCCTTTACCTCCTTATAAGATCATACCTGCTCCGGAGGTAGAAGTGGAGGCTGATTTTGGTAATAATGTAAATGGTTCGGGTAATGTAGAACAGAATAATCGAGGTGACAATCCAAATCCTGTTAATAACCTTAAGTCACAAGCAAACCTGGTTACACACCAGAGTGCACCTATTCTTACTAATGATGCTGAGGATGCTAATATTAAAACCCCGCATAAAACCTCTAAAATTGCAAAGATTGACACTACTGAAGCACCTCAACAACATGTCAGTGTAGAATTGGCTAATGCTATGAATAAGTTCAGCCACAGTAAAGGTAATCCGGGCGGTAATGGCACTACGGACCAACAAGGCAATGCGGGTACACCGGACGGTACAAACCCGGGTATGAGTAATGGAACTGGAGGCAATATTCAGTTCTTTTTAAAGAACCGAAGGATAGCTACCAAGCCAGATATAAGTACAAACTCACAAGATCAGGGGAAGGTAGTAGTATTGATATTGGTAGATCAAACTGGTAAGGTTATAAAGGCAACACCGGGTGAAAAAGGCTCGACAACTACAAGTGGGGTATTATATGCTAAGGCTAAAGAAGCTGCATTAGCTACTAAGTTTAATGCCAGTCCTGATGGTACCCCTCAGCAACAAGGTACCATGACTTTCGTTTTTGTGATTCAATAAGATATTCCCTTAATTTTTATTTGGAGATAAAGAACACGGTGCTCTCATCGAAAATATGGAGCTTCAAAAAGGGCTTTGGTATAAATTTGGCTAAAGGTTGAAAATATCTTGACCTTCTTGAATTCCTCATTTCAGGATACACTTTAATCATAGTAAAATTATTTTTACGGAACTCCGAACAAATCCTTTCGATGCTTGTGTCTCCTTCCTCAGGAATATCATACTCTACATCTATTGCGGGTAAATTCGGATTAAAATGTGGAATCACTTTCCCTTCTTCATAGTTCTTTATGGCGCCATAGAAGTCAACCGAATCAAGTCCCCGTGTATTAACTGCCAGATTATTCGCATCAACTTCTGAAATGTTTGGTATCCTATACTGTATGATTTTTAACCGCTGATTTATATAGGTATTCTTTTCAGTCTTTTCCCATATCACCTTAAGCTTTTCCAACATAGAAGGGGAATCTGAGTTCTGAGCCCATGAAATGAAAAAACCACCAGGTTTCAAATCATTGTATACTGACTTTACCAACGAGGTAAATATCCTTGGAGTAATATGTTCTAGAGTATCACATAAAAGTACCAGAGAAAGGCTTCCTTTTGCTATATCTTTTGAAAGGGTCGTATCTCCAACCTTTATGAACTCCGGCTTAAATGATATTTTACCTGCATCAATCAGGTTAAGTTCTATTGCCCTGTCATACAATTTCTGAATAAATCCAATACGCACAGGATCACCTATGGTAATTACATGTTTCGCACCGGAGAGTATAAGCCAGAAAGTAATATACCCAAACCCACTGCCAACATCAGCAACTGATCCGTTAATGTAATAATTGGGTTTATAATGATAATCGATAGTTTTGAAAAAGGCTGCTATCGCATTATTTAATTGAACTTTTTTTGAAGGGTATATCGCATTGAATTCATCTTTATTTATCAATCCATTATTTAACCAATACTTGTATACCGTATACTTATCGGGTGCAATCCATTCCTCCCAATTTTCCTGCAGTGGGATATTGTAGATATCTAATAACTTATTTAATTTCCGTTCAAAATCCTTCATGTATCTTATTGTTACTATTAACAATACCTTTCAAAAATAAAACAATATTCAGGCATTAATATGATAATCTATGCTATCTGTGCTGAAATATCTAAGATTTTACATGTTTTGATATACATTTGTAGTCAGTAAAACATGCATTTATGAGAATATCATATAACTGGCTTAAAAAATATGCTGCTATAGACTTATCTCCAACCGAAGTCTCGATCTTGCTTACTGAAATAGGATTGGAAGTGGAGCATCTGGAAGAATTTGAGTCTTTGAAAGGTGGTTTAAAAGGCCTTGTGATTGGAGAAGTAAAGACATGTGCTAAGCACCCGAATGCCGATAGGCTTTCTGTAACTAGGGTTGATGTAGGCGGAGCTAATCTTTTAAACATAGTTTGCGGTGCTGCTAATGTGGCAGCAGGGCAGAAGGTAGTAGTAGCTACAGAAGGTGCAACTCTTTACCCATTTGAAGGGGATTCTTTTCAGATAAAGAAAAGCAAAATACGTGGTGAAGCATCGGAAGGGATGATATGCGCCGAAGATGAGATTGGACTTGGCTCATCGCACGCCGGTATTATGGTATTGCCTGCAGAAACTAAGGTTGGTACTCCTGCATCGGAATATTTTAAAATATATAAGGATAGTGTTTTCGAAATAGGACTTACTCCTAACCGTGCCGATGCTATTTCTCATATAGGAGTTGCACGTGATATTATAGCTGCTATTAATATTCGAAAAAAGCCTGTAACGCTATTAAATCTTTCAATTCCCAAAGTTGGTGGGTATAGTACATCAGGTAAAAAGGACATTGAAGTAAGTATAGAAAACCCCGAAGCTTGTAAACGTTATTGTGGTATTACCATTAACGGAATAAAAGTGCAGGAGTCACCACAATGGCTTAAGGACAGTTTATCAGCTATTGGCTTGCGCCCAATTAATAATCTTGTAGATATTACGAATTATGTAATGCATGAAACAGGTCAACCCATCCATGCCTTTGATGCGGATATGATAAAGGGTGGTAAGGTAATCGTGAGGAAAGCGAAACCGGGCGAAACCATTGTTACGCTTGATAAAGCAGAACGTAAACTAAATACCGACGATCTACTCATATGTAATGAAAAAGATGCAATGTGCATTGCCGGGGTATATGGTGGAATTGAATCAGGGGTAAAAGAAAGTACAACAAAGGTATTTATCGAGAGTGCTTATTTCGATACTTCACATATTCGCAAAACTGCACGCAGGCAAGGATTACATACCGATGCATCTTTCCGTTTTGAAAGAGGAGTAGATATATCGAATACTCCGTATGCAATGAAACGTGCTGTGGACATGATACTGGAGATAAATAAAGGTGCAATAGTTTCTGCGGAACAAGATGTGTATCCTGTAAAAGCAGGAGAAAGGCAGTTGGAATATTCCACAGCCTATGGGAGAAGGCTTATAGGCCATGAGGTAAGTGATAAGGAAATGGAAACTATTATAAAGCAAGTTGGAATAGGTATAAGTGTAATTTCAGAAGGACAATGGAAATTATCGCTCCCTGCTTACCGAATGGATATTACTACCCAGGCTGATATTGTTGAGGAAATAGTACGTTTTTATGGCTACAATAATATTCCTGTTCCTAAAACTATAAAGCTACCTATGGTCCATTCAAAAGGAGTGGATGCAGACAAAGTTCATGATGAGATTAGCAATACTCTTACCGCGAATGGTTTTATCGAGATTATGAATACTTCTCTCACTTCTTCAAAATTCGACACTGATTCATCGGTTGTGAAGGTTGCCAATCCATTAAGCTCTGACCTTGATGTGCTTCGGCATACTATGCTTAACAATGGGCTCGTATGCATTAATCACAACCAGAATAACCAGCAGGCAGATATGAAGCTGTTTGAGTTCGGGAGGACTTATAGTAAGGCTGAAAAGGGCTTTAAAGAAGATGAGCATTTGTGCCTTTGGGTAAGTGGAAGTAAGAATGCAGAATCGTGGAATTCAAAACCTGCGCAGGGCGATTTTTATTTCATTAAGGGCTTTGTTCACCAACTTCTCACCAAAATGATTGGGAACATTAAATGGGAGGAAAGCCTGGTTGATTCAGGTAATATGTTTGCTTCAGGGCTTACA
>Ga0210388_10002767_pt1 | contig 13639 bp, 8 predicted proteins | sample IncBWC19OmetaG_FD_155485 | JGI IMG/M metagenome (GOLD analysis project Ga0210388, IMG submission 155485) | Forest soil microbial communities from Barre Woods Harvard Forest LTER site, Petersham, Massachusetts, United States - Inc-BW-C-19-O ...
ATCGGAACTGGGGAGATTCATGCTTACTACACTGGCGAACCCGGGGCACAAATCGGTTTTTCCGATCGCAATGGTGGCGGCAATGGGAATTGGAATTCATCGCACCCGACCATGGGCTGCAGCCAGGAGGCCCTTGTGAGAACCCACGGTGTCGGGCAGTTCTATTGTTTTGCTCCAAATTGATAGGATCAGTTCTCGAAGCATAAATCGCGCGTATTGATAAGCTGGAATGGGGAGACAGGTATGCCAATTAAGAGAATATTCGCCGTGTTCGTTCCGGTTCTGCTCGTGGCTTCGTGTCTCGCTATGGCGCAGGATGGCGAGCAACCGAACGCACAAAAGCATCCCATCACATTTTTTGTGACGAGTGTCGGCATTGGCAATGGCGGGAATTTGGGCGGCTTGGCCGGCGCGGATGCCCATTGTCTGGCGCTCGCCACAGCAGTTGGAGCAGGGAACCACACCTGGCGCGCGTACCTCAGCACCCAGGCCAAGAACGGCCAGCCCGCGATCAATGCGCGCGACCGCATTGGCGACGGCCCGTGGTTCAACGCCCGAGGACTACAAATCGCCAAAGGCCAAGCGGATCTCGAAGGCGATACGTTGGAGCTTGCGCGGCTTGGCAGTAATCTATTCAAGCAATCGGCGCTCACCGAAAATGGAAAAGTGGTGAATGGCGCCGGCGACACGCCCAATACGCATGACATGCTCACCGGTTCCCAGACGGATGGAAGAGCCTATACGGATAGCGCAGATCACACCTGCAATAACTGGACAAGCAACAGCACAGGCAGTGCGCAGCTTGGCCACTCCGATCGCACCGGCGGGGGAAACCATTCGTGGAACTCTGCCCATGCATCAAAAGGGTGCAGCCAGGCCGATTTAGTGAGCACCGGTGGCGCCGGCTTGTTCTATTGTTTTGCAATCAACTGATACCGGACCCACTGATCCCATCTATCGATCAGTAACAGGTTCGAGTAGTACTAATGAGTTATTTCGGCTGTGCTGATGACATAACTGACTCTGATTGATGGTCCCAGTAGTCGATAAAGGTGAAAACGTTGGAATTGAAATCCTCCGGGTATTCCCGGAAGTGGAAATGCCCGGCCTTGTTCACCGTCAGCAAACGCACCTTCGCATCTTTCTGCGCGATCGAGTCGTAGAGTTGCCAGCCCAGTGACCAATTGGCGACCGGATCATTCCGTCCCCAGTAGATCAGGATAGGCATCTGGAGAATGGCTTCATTCTTGATGCGGTTGACCATTTCCGTTTTCCATTGAACGATCTCGTTCCCGTCCTCAGCCAAGGGAGCGCCGGCTCCCGCCTTCATTTTCGCAGCGGTCACCTGCGACTTCGAAAGGCCCCGCATGTAATTTGCCGATGCCCAGAATTCGTCTCCGAATGTGGCATCGACAAACGCTCGGTCATTCGATTGCGCGTACGTGAAAGTCTGGGCATTTTCACCACAGCTTCCGTTGTCTTGTCCCTGTCGCGATTCTCCGGAACAGTGAGCCAGGGCCATGGGGCGCGTAAAGGGAGCCGGCGGCAAGGCCGCAGAGGTGTCGCAAAGGACGATGGTCCTGACGGTGTCGGGATGCTCCACGGCGAAGAAGAGCGCCAACTCGCTGCCGCGTGACTGGCCAACCACGTGCACCTTGCCCAACTTCAGCGTTTGGATAAATCCGTACATGTGATCAATTTCACCCTGGATGTTGTAGTTCTTGTCATCCTTGGGATTGTCCGTCAAGCCGGAAGCCAGTTTGTCAATGGCAAAAACGTGGTAGTGAGCCGCAAGCCCCGCAACATTTCTAGACCACGCATTTGCGCTGGAGCTTCCGCTGAAGCCTCCGCCATGCAGTAATACCATGGGCTCGCCCTGACCCATTTCGTAGTAGCGCGTGCGAACGCCGTTCACATCAACAAAGCTGGCCTTCAGGCCGTTAATCTCTCCGTTTGGAGACGGCGCCCCCGCTGGCTGTTTCGCCGCGGTCATCGTTGGTTCCGCAGGATGCTCGACGGAGTCAATGTAATGGATGACGTTGTTGTTAAACTCCTCTGGATATTCCCGGAAGCTGTAGTGGCCGCCCTTGTTCACAACGAACATTTTCGCCTTGGGGTTTTGCGCGGCGATGATGTCAAAGAGCTGCTTCCCACGTTCGATCGGAGCCGACATATCGTTCCGCCCCCAATAGACCAGGACGGGCATGGACAGAAACCCGGAGAGTTTCACATTATCGTGAACCAATTTTCTCCAGTCGTTGAATTCCATGTTCAACGGAAGCTTTTCTGCAGCTTTCGCCTTGGCGCCTGCTTCGGCGGACTTTGGAAGGCTGGCCATGTATTTTGCAGCCTCGAAGAACTCGTCGTCGAATGTGCCCGGATTCGCCAGCGCTTGCACCCGGCACTTCCAGAAATCGAACTCCGGCTGCTTGGGGCACTTGGCGAGCGGATCCGGGCTGTAGGGAGGCGTCTCGGGCGCGGCCGTCGAGGTGTCAACGATGATGACAGTTCGAACAATCTCGGGATGTTCCACCGAGAGGAAGAATGCAAGCCCCCCGCCGTGCGACTGGCCGACCAGATGGACTGGGCCGAGCTTCAAAGCCTGAATAAACTGGTAAAGGTATTCCATGTCGCCCTGGAGGGTATAGTCCGTGTCCTTTTTCGGATTGTCCGACATGCCGGAGCCGACCCGGTCCAGTGCATAAACGTGGAAACGTTTGGCCAAGCCGGGAATATTCTTCGACCAGAAATTTGCGCTGGAGTGCCCGGACCAGCCTTCGCCGTGCACAAGGACCATCGGTTCGCCCTGCCCCATTTCGTAGTAACGCATTCGAAGGCCATTCACATCCATGAACTTTGCCTTCAGGCCGGCAACTTCGCCATTTGGCGCTACGTCCGCACGGGCAGGGACGCTGAGAAACGTCACAAGAAATAATGCGGCGACCGTTGAAATTCTCAGCAATCCTGCCACGACTTTGGTGGACGAACCGGGGCCGCGGACGAACGACCGTGTTCCATCATCTTGCCGTTTGGACGCCATTTTGATCTCCTCGAGCAGGCCTGCGCCGCGCCTCAACTCTCCCTTGGCTATAATTCCCAGTCGCTCGCGTATAGCACCTCAGTATAAAATGTGTCAAGCAGGCGGGAGTTGAGTCGTGCAGGGAAATCAGCCCCGGATAATCCCGCGGCAAATGTTTGTAACCTGGCGAGTCGATTCTAACTCTAACGAGCATAGGGATAGCTGTACATCCGAGGAGGAACAGTGTCGGCTAGGTCGCTTTTAACTTGTATGGTCGCGTCTTCCATGCTTTTGGTGGCACCCGCGTATGCACAGATGCAGATGGATCGCAGCGGCACAGAACCTCAATTGCCGCCGGGCGACGCCAAGGAAATCGTAGAGAATTCGTGCGCCGTCTGCCACAGCCTGACCAACATAACCAACTCGCAGGGGCACACGCCTGAAGAGTGGAAGACCACCCTCTCCATGATGATTAACGTTGGCGCTGCTGTGCAGCAGGATCAGGTCCAGATGGTGACGGACTACCTGATCAAGAATTTCCCAGCGAAGCCGGGACCGCCGCCCGCAACGTTACCCGGAAATGTCGAAGTGTCCTTTAAAGAATGGAGCCTCCCGACCCCTGGCTCGCGCCCCCACGACCCGCTCGCCGCGCCGGACGGCACGATTTGGTATTCGGGGCACATGGCCAACCTGCTCGGCCATATCGATCCCACAACAGGCGACATTAAAGAATATCGGACCAATCGGCCGGTATCCGGTCCCCACGGATTGGTGATGGACAAGCAGGGCAACATCTGGTTCACAGCAAACTTCAAGGCGTACATCGGAAAATTTGAGCCGGCAACCGGCAAATTCACGCAATATCCGTTGGACCCCAAGGCGAAAGATCCGCATACTCCGCTTTTTGACCAGAAGGGGACGCTGTGGTTCACCGTGCAGGGCGCAAATATGGTTGGTCGGCTGAACACAGAGACCGGCAAATCGGAAGTGGTGACCACGCCTACCCCGAAGGCGAACCCTTACGGCATGGTCATTACGACCAAAGGAGTTCCCTATTTTGTTGAGTTTGGCGCCAACAAGATTGCCAGCATCGATCCGGAGACCATGGCGATTCACGAGTACTTGCTGCCCAATGAAATGGCCCGGCCGCGACGCGTGGCCATCACTTCGGATGACACACTGTATTACACCGATTACGGACGAGGATATCTGGGCGAGTTCGATACCAAGACCGGGAAGATGGTCAAGGAATGGCTGTCGCCCAGCGGCCCGCAGTCGCGGCCTTACGGAATCACAATCGTGAACGGAATCGTGTGGTACAGCGAATCCGGCGTGAAGCCGAATACGTTGGTGCGCTTCGATCCCAAGACTGAAAAATTCCAGACCTGGCTCATTCCGGGAGGTGGCGGCGTAATTCGCAACATGATGCACTTCGCGGATGGCAGGCTGGTCCTCACGGAGAGCGGCGAAAATATGGTCGCGCTGGTTACCGTGAAGGGCGACAAAATGGCGATGAACGCGAAGTAGGAACGGATTTCAGCACCGACGATCAAGAGGGCACAAGCAAACCAAGGGGATGAATTCCCGTGGTTTTCTTTGTGCCCTCTGTTTTCTTCACGCAAGAACTTTTCCATAGATTGCAATGCGAAAGGTTCCTCTCGCATAGATTACGGTGGGCTTCCTGGTCCGGATTGAAACGAGTTCACTTCCAACCAGGCTGAAGGCGAACCGCTTGAAAATCCTGATCCGATCCTACAATCAAATTCTTTGGAAAACGGCGGTAGGCCAACATTTCGTCATAAATGATTGCCTCCAGGCGCGCATTGACGGACAGACCAGCCAGATACTGCAATCGAAGATTCCTGTCCCGATTGATCTCCGCACCTTTCAGCCAAGGCTTCAAATCCGAGGCTTGACCTGCGTAAGTTCCGAGGATCTCGGCTGCCGAATGAAACCCCACTTCGCGGAGTGATTTTTTGAGGTCCGCATATTCGGGACGATCCAACCGCTGTTGCAATTCGTCCACGTTTATCCGCATCGGATCTTTTTGTCCCAAGAGCATGACGTCATAGCCGCCACCTTCACTCTCATTCGCCCAGATCGTGCCGTTGGGAAAAACCTCGAAAAAAGTGGCGACCTCGCTCTTCACCGAATCTACGTCGGTCTCGTAAAGCGGCACCCACTGCGCGACAATTCCTCCGGGATTCAAATGCTTTCGAGCCATCTCGAAGTATTCCTTCGTGTACAGGGTGGCACTGCCCCGAACCCATGGATGAATCGGGTCGGAGGTGATGATGTCAAACGATTCTGAAGTTGTCAGAATAAAGCTTCGTGCATCGTCGTAAACCACTTCCGTGCGCTCATCGTGCAATACATCGTAATTTTCGTGGCCGAAATACCGCGTTGTGGTCGGCGGAACCAACGGCTCTATTTCACAGATGACGATTCGTTGCACGTCTGGATTCACTACGAACGCACCCGCAGTAACTCCAGCGCCAAACCCCACTACAAGCGCCGTGCGCGGCTTCAAATGAAGCAGTGCTGGCATGTCGCCGAGCATCCGCTGCACTCGCATGTCATACGGATTCGTTGACGCCTCTATTTTGCCGCTCACATGGAATTGCCTCGTATTTCCGTACTGCGAAACGGCGATCGAAGAGTTCATTCCCTCGCCGACATACAAGATCCGGGTATCGCCAGCGATCGCGCTTTGGCGGCCATAAGCAATGACAACTCCTGGCACTCCCGGCACAATGGCGCACAGGACGGACGCGGTTGCCAGCGAAGCCACAAGGCACCACCCGCAGATCTTCTCCCGGCGCGACCACACGATGGGAAGTAGAACAGACAGCGCGCTCACTCCGGCTATCGCAATCAAGGCGCGCTCAGCTTGGCGCGTGCCAATCCGAGGAATCAATAGGATGCTAAAGGCCAGTGCTCCGGCAATTGCGCCTCCCGAATTCGCCGCATAAACGTTCCCAACCTCGGCTGCAGGGTCGTCAACTTCGGATGCCACGGCCGCTAGTGCGAGCGGAAACGTTGCTCCCCACAGCAATGTGCCCGGCCATAGAGCCCACACAACCCGCAACAGATCTGCCCGGAAAATGAACCATGCCCCAGTGGATTGTCCTGGATCGATTGGCCATGCGGGAATAAATTTGGCAAGAATAAATGCGGTCCATGCTATGGCCGCAGTGAGCAGCAACTGGCAATATCCAAGCGCGGTCTTCGCTCGCACGGCGTGCGACAGCAGAGATCCCACTCCGCTGCCGATCGCCAATCCCACCAGGAACACGGCCAAAATAATCGAAAACGTATATACCGTGGCTCCCAACATCGGTCCCAATAGTCGTGTCCAGACCACTTCGGCTCCCAGTGCACATGCGCCAGACAAAGCGACCGTCAGGTAAACCGTCCAGACCTTCGGGCGCACTACCGCGTACACTTGGTGAGGACGTCCCGCTTCTGTCGGTTCGGGGATGCGCACCGCCAGACCGAAGCTGACCGCTGCCACCACAAGATTGGTGGCCACTGCGACGTACGTGGCGGCCGCCATGTCGAAAATTCTCAGCAAATAAAATCCCGCCACAAGGCAGCCCAACACCGCTCCCATCGTGTTCCCGGCGTAAAGCAAGCCCAGCCAAGCAGCTCGTCGCGGAGTCGCCCCGATCAATCCCGCAATGGCAGGCAGAGACGCTCCCATCAACGTGGTCGGCACCAACAGGCATGCCGCGCAAATCGTGGCTCTCAGTAAGACGGCTGACAGGCCATGACCCAGGGCTGCAACATAGATTCGATTGACAAGCGGCACTCCGAACAACACTAAAATCCCGCAGAATCCAACCCCCAACTCGATAAAGGCATACGCGCGCAGGGGATGGAGGCGGCGGGTCGCCAGGATGCGGGGCAGAGCCACGCTGCCCAAGCACAAACCTCCCATGTATGTCGCGAGCAATACACCCAATGAAACCGCGCTAGACCCAACGACGAATTGCAGCAACTGATACCATACGATTTCGTATATGAGAGCCGAAAAGCCACTGCAGGCAAATAAGATGAGGATCAGAGTGAGAGCTCGGGAGCCGGGATGATTTGTCGTTGGTCGGGAGCCCTCATTCATGCGAATGGAAAGTTTGGATCCCTTATCCAGGATTCGCTCAATCTTGCCCGCATCCTAGCCTTTTCGCGCCCCGGACACAATGAACTTCCGGCAGCGCTAAAACGAGCGAGGCGTCACATTCCGTCACTAAGGCTGTTTTCCTGCCGGCTCTCCTATCTTAGGCTTGATCTACCGCGCGATGGATGTTCTTCGCCTCGGCGATGACGGCGATGTGGGTCAGCACCCCGCAGTTTCTCGCTCAAGCATTTCAGCCGCGCCAGGGAAAAACGATGTGAGTAGGCTCTCCCACGTAGCCGCTGCGCTTGACACTCCTCGCCGTAAGGTGCTATAGCCCGCTTCCATTGGGAGCTTTCCAAGACAAAAACTGAACCGCAGGGCCGCTCGTTTCCGGATCGAAGAAAAATTTCAGAAGTAAGGTAAGCGCGCCGGCAATCGTCCCGTTCTCGAATCCGTCGCAAGCGGCGTCCAGACCCGGCCAGCGATTCCGCAGTCGGTGTACTTGAGCCGTTGACCTTGCCGCCGCTTTCCGATGGAGGATGTTGTGAAAAGATCGACAAGTTTTTTTCTGGCTTTGGTTTTTGCGTCACTGCTCCTTCCGTTTCTCTGCAGCAGGGTTACGCACCTCGCCGCTCAATCCCAGCAGCCTGCTCTGGTGATCGAAGGCGGCACGCTGATCGATGGCAACGGCGGCACGCCCGTAGCGGACGCAGTCGTGGTGATCCAAGGAAACAAAATCACGAGCGTCACGCGAAAGGGCCAGGGGAATTATCCGGCGGGCGCGCAGGTGATCAAGGCCGACGGCAAGTTCATCCTTCCCGGCTTGTGGGATGCGCAAGTCGTCTACCAGTGGTATTTCGGCGAAATGATGCTGAACCACGGCATCACGTCGACGATCGACGTCGCCAATCCCGGAGAAATCGCCGTGCCCGTGCGCGACGCCATCCTCCATGGAAGGCTGCGAGGCCCGCGCCCCTTCACCGGCGTGACACGCCTCATGCACGCCACTCCCAACACCGGCCTCGAGAGCGCGCTGACGCCACCGCGCGTTCCCAAATCCGCTGAAGAGGCGCGACAGTTCGTCCGCGATGTCGTCGCCTCGGGCGCCGATTTCGTCATTTTGCAAGACGGCTCAATGCCGCTCGAGTACTACCAGGCCGCCTTTGACGAAGCGAACAAGGCGCACAAGCCTGTTTTCACGCGCGCCTACGGGCCGATTTTCGGCCCCAAGGAAGCCACTATGCTGGGCACGCGCAACCTGCCGCATTCCGCGGGGGTCGGCATGGTCGTCGCCAAAAATCCCGCTCCCGGCCGCAACGAACTCGAATTGTATGCGGACATGGACGATGCCAAGGCCAAGGATCTGATCGCGCTCCTCATACAACACAAAACATCGATCACTCCGACGTTCAACATTCTTTACCCGGGATACGCCAGGGATTGGGCGCGCTTCGAAGAGGAGGACCGCAAGACGCTGAGCGACCCGAACCTTCTCGCCTACTACCCGCTCGACCGGGTATCCGTGCAGCTCGGCGCCTACAGCCGCGGCGCCCAGGGCAACGTCCGCGAGCGCCGAATGAAAGGATTCCAGAACACACTGCGGTTCCACAAAATGTTCGTCGATGCGGGAGGGCATCTCGTTCCCGGAGCCAACACGAACGCCACGCGCGTCCCGGGCAATAATCTGTTCCATGAAATGGACACGTTCATCGAGGCCGGTATCTCTCCCATGCAGATCATTCAGGGCGCGACAAAGTGGTCGGCCGAAATGATCGACAAGCAGAATGAGCTGGGCACCGTGGAGACCGGAAAGCTTGCCGACGTCATCATCGTGAATCGCGATCCGCTCCAGAACATCGACAACCTGCATGACATCAACGCCGTCATCTTCGACGGCAAGGTTGCGGAACTCGGCTATCACCCCTGGTACACGTCGGCCTTCCCCATTGGAACGGGAACAAACTCGCCGGTGGACGCGTTGCCCTGGGTCTCCGCGTACCGCAAAGTGCTATTCGGGGATATTCCAGAAGAGGGAGAAGGAGGCGGTCCTGCCATGACGGCGGCAGGGCTTCGCGATCCGGTCGAGTCTCCTCAGCCGGCGATCGAAACGATCAGCCCGACCATGGTGACGGAAAACAGCCAGACGTTGACTGTTGCTTTGAAGGGTTACAACTTCGTGCGCCGCTCCCAAGTCCTCTTCAAGGGAGTTTCCGTGCCGTACAAAGTAGTGAACGCCAACGAGCTTCAGGTCACTCTCGACGCCGGTCTGCTCAAGGAGCCGGGTTGGTTTGATCTCGTTGTGAAGAATCCGTGGCCGCTTGCGGCTGCGTCGAAGCCCTGGGGAGATGGCACGTCGAACCAGGCGCACCTCATCGTCAACTACAAATATTGATTTTCGCCGTGATTTCGAGGCACAGGGAGGCAACATGCGTATGCAGTGGAATATTTTAAAGAAAGTAATTTTGGCGGGCCTTATGGCATTCTGTTTCGCGGGCACGCAAGCGCAGGCACAAAAAATGCCGAGCTACAAATTCGATCCGGACTGGCCCAAGGTGCCGCTGCCTAACAAGTGGTGGATGATGGGCGTCACCGGGATGTACGTCGACAAGGACGATCACATCTGGGTGTTGACGCGGCCCAAGGACATCAACAACACGCAGAGCTTCGCGGCGTTGAATCCGCCTTCGGCGGAGTGCTGCGTCGCGCCTCCCGCCATCATCGAATTCGACACCGCTGGCAATGTGATCAACTCGTGGGACGCGCCGCAGGGTCACGGCATGATGACGGACAAGAGCGGGTTCGTGTGGATCGGGTCGGACACCGTGCGCAAGTACAACGGCAAGGACGGGATGCTTGTCGCGGCCATCGAGCGCGCGCCAGAAGCGAAGCCCCCCGCCGGGAAATATCCGCCGGACGCAAAAGTGATCGTCGGGGGACTCGAAGAAGTGCGCGCCGATGAGCCCGTGCGAGAACTCTACATCGTCGACAATTTCCTGAACGGCCGCGTGCTGATCTACGACATGGACACGCTCCAACTGAAGCGCGGCTGGGGCGCCTACGGCAAGCCTCTCGCCGAAATCAGCACGAACACCGCCACTAAATACGACCCAAACGCTCCCCCGGCCAAGGATTTCCTCGGCCACGTCACGATTGGAATCGCCAATGACGGCCTTGTTTACATGGCCGACCGCCGCGCGGACCGCATCCAGGTGGTCACCAAACAAGGGAAATTTGTGAAGGAATTTTTTGTTGCGCCTCAGACGACGAACGCCCAGGGCGCGGCCGGCGGCATCGCTTTTTCCGCCGATCCGAAGCAGCGCTACCTGATCGTGCCGGACATTTCGAACAACACGATCTGGGTTCTGAACCGCGAGGACGGCAAGGTCGTGACGCGCGTCGGCAGCGCCGGCAACAACGGCGGCCAGTTTCACGGCCTGCACATGCTTTCCGTCGATTCGAAGGGAAATCTGTACACCGGCGAGGTCGAGTCCGGCGAAAGGGTCCAGCGCTTCAACCTGCAGCCCTGAAAGTTAGCACAGACGCCCGTAGCACGGACTTTAGTCTGTGGGTTTCCATCAGGGCTTGGAAGGCTCTTTGCTAAAGTGCGCATGAAAAAAGGTCACTTCGTTATTTCACTCTTTCTGGTGTGCTGCGTCTCATTTGTAACCTGCTGCCAGCAACAATTCTGGCATCTGAATGCTCGCAAAGAGGGTGATACAGTTCAGCTTTGCCTTTCAAACGAATCGGTATGCCCGCAACCGGATGGGATAAGCCCGAGCGGAATTTCTGTTTATCGTTATGATTCGATGCATGACAACGAGCTTGTTTGGGACGCGGAGCCTGAAAATCCAATCACTGACGGGAGAATCAGTGGAATCGTTACCTACGGGATCGCGCCAAAAAACTGGCAAAATAAGAGAACGCCCCCGGCTTTAGTTTGCGGCAAAGCGTATCTAGTCAATCCCGGAGCGATTTATTTCGGACTTAAGTGTGACGGGACCGTAACCGTATTTGATGCTCAGCACCTGGAATATTTTTTCAGGCAAGATGCTCTGCCGGCGCCGAAGTGATAAAGCAGATTTGATCATGGCCTCCGAGCCACATTCGTGCCGGTTACCGATAGCCGGACTTCTCAGGGGCAACCCGCGATTCTCCCAAGAGTGGCTCAACCTAAAACTTCGGCTCGGAGAACGCATTCGCCAACATAAGGAAGCCGGACGGGGTCGATTTCGTCGCGGCGATTTTCGGAGCTGGCCCTCGCATTTCACATATTACAGCTTTGGCTCGCTCAATATGCCAAGGGAGATAATCCTCCTCAATTGCTGCTTCCGACGTATTCGCTTGAAGTCGGAATCCTGCAACCGATCTTCATGCTTTCGGTAGCATTCCAGAAAGCCGCGCAGAAAATAAAACCCGCTTGTCGGGCTCCCGAAGGCCACTCGTATCGCTTTCGCCAGGACAAACAGCGGATGACTCCAAGTATAGTATTCGCCGTGCCCGCGCTTGCGAGCGATCTCTATCTTCGAAAGCCCATCCCCCGTTGGACGCCTATGAATCACACGATTTTCAGAGAAGCTTCTGGTTCTCCACCCATGCTTCCACGCGTAGACTTCGTCGATGGTGTCCCATCCCATGTAGGTACACAACTCTCCAATTTCCTCCAGGCATTCGCGGCGATACATCTTTAACGCCCCGCGGACGTGGTACCTCGGAACTTTTTCCAATTTGAATCGGCCAGTTTCCGCTTTGAGGTACAAACCGCCGCCGGCAATGCCCAGCTTCTCATCTCTCGAAAATTCGTCCAGTATTCTTGCGATGTAATCGGAGTTGAATTCCAGGTCTGCGTCAAATCGAGCCAGAAAATCGTAGCTGTAAGACCGCGCGACTGCGAGGGCTTGCTGAACAGCGCCTTCTCCGCCGGGCTTGCGGGTTCTCCGTGTCGGCAGGCAAATTCGCTCGATAAACGGATACCGTTGCGCGTAGAGCTTGATGATTTCTTGCGTACCATCTGTGGAACCATCATCTACAATTACCCAGTGCCCAGGCAGGACTGTCTGTGAGGCAATGGTCTCAATCATGCGGGCAATGAATCTCTCTTCATTGTAAGCGGGGCTAATCAAGACGTACTTATGTTGGAGGGGAACAGAAAACTTCTCCTCTTGAATTTCGTCCGGCGATAAAAGACTCACAGTCATTTCCGATCATCCCAAGTGATTATTCGGCTGTTTGCCGGCTATGGAGGGACCCCGACGATTCCCTTTGGAGTTATTCTATTACGCGCGCGATATCACAACGAGTGTTGTAGTCTAAGAGTAAATGTCCCCTGTCGAGCCACGCAAGGAACGGGCCCTTCGAGAGCCGATTTGATGGCACGTATCACCACTTCATCGGTCGAGGTACCCAGGGATATGAGTCTCGGAATGTAAAAAAGAGAAAGGAAGGAAGCTGCGGAAACTTCCTCCCTTCACCCATGGTACGGACTCGATTTCTGTTCTATTAGCTGAGCGGATTATCGGTCGAAGTTGCAGACGCGCTCGTGTTCACGCGGATCACGCCGGACTGGTCGGTGTAGAAGTAGCGCTGGCCAGTAACGCCCGGGTTCACTGGGTGGGCGGTGATTGAATACTGTTGGTACGGGGTGGCGGCAAAGAAAGTGAACGAATAGCCGCTCTTGGATCCGGACACGAGAGCGGAGTCAATCAAGTCCGCAGCCGTGGAAGTCGGCGCCGTCGAGGGACCCAAATCCGTCAACTTCGTGGGATAATTTCCGTAGGTCGTGGAAAACGCCACGGCAGAAGTGTTCAGCGTACGAAGCGAACCAACCGCAGACGCTTCGTTGGCGGCCATCTTCGAACGCAGCAGGTTCGGGATGGCGATCGCCGCGATGATCAAAATAATCGCAACGACGATCAGCAACTCAATCAAAGAAAACCCTTTTTGTTTCTTTCTCATTTCATCTTCCTCCGACAGAAGATATTTGTAGTGTGTGCCGATAGTTCGTGGCATTGCACTGACTAAAGCAATTCCCTACCCAAACGCTTCCGTTGGATGCTGTTTAAAGCGTGCACCGCAAATGCAGCCAAACAAGACTTTTACCCACGAAATGCGGCAAAAGGGCTTTTCTGCTTTGACTGTGGCACATTCACTTCGCTGGAAATGCAGCCATTTTTTGTCACAATCGAGAGGAAATGTGACATTCCTTGTCCTACTCTCCATAGGACTCGTCCATGGCGTAGGGCGCCCTTGCTCCTGCAGAAACCAGGCATAACTCATCGGTAATTCTGGACGTGCTCGCGCGCTTCTGCAAGGTTGGAACCCTGCGCGGGCTGCGTAAATCGACTATCGGCGCAGGTGTCGAAGGGACCGCGCTGATCCTTACCTGCTGACCGCCGCGTTTATCTTCGACTCGCTCTTCGACTCGTCAAATGTGGTCTATGGAATTTCAGGATACTATCTATATTGCCGCGCAGTATAAATGTGGAAGCACTCTAGTCGCACGCAGT
>Ga0210388_10002768_pt1 | contig 13638 bp, 8 predicted proteins | sample IncBWC19OmetaG_FD_155485 | JGI IMG/M metagenome (GOLD analysis project Ga0210388, IMG submission 155485) | Forest soil microbial communities from Barre Woods Harvard Forest LTER site, Petersham, Massachusetts, United States - Inc-BW-C-19-O ...
GAATCAGGTATCAACCGTCAGGTACGCCAGCACATTGCGGGGCGGCGTTTGGGAAAAGCCGGGGCTGTAACCGATGTTCCAAAAATAGTAATTGGTGGAATTCTGCATTTGTACGCGGAGCGTTGCGGGGTTACCGAGAATACTGAACCGATACCGACCTCCGATGGAGAGCAGCGTTTGCGCCGGAAGCTGGGTAGCATTGTTGACACTGGCGGGCGATGTGCCGAAATGTAGTAGCGTGAGATCGGCGGATAGGGCAGGCCAGAGTGGAATTTTATAGTTAGCGTTGATCGCCGACTGAATGCGCGGCTGTCCGAAAGCGATTGGACCAACACCCTCGCCGTTTAGGTTTGGGCCGATGATTCTCACCTCGCCGAGGAGCGCGCCGGCAGTCACGTGAAGCGAACTCACAAGCTCGCCCGAGAGGGACAGTTCAAGCCCCCGGGCGCGTTGCACCCCCAGAATTCTATCGACGTTGAGAGTATCGAAATCGAAGTACGGCTTATCAATTTCGAATATTCCGGCAATGAGTTTCACACTCGGGGTGAACGCATAGCGAACTCCGGATTCAGCTTGCCAGGTTCGCGCTGCCGCCAGGATTTCGCCGCGATTTTGCGCAGTACTTGGCGCCACGCCGGAATCCTCGAGTCCCTGCGTGTAGCCGGCATACACGGTCGCCCTATCGGAAATCGCCACGGCGGCCGTTCCATAGCCGCGCATCGGTTTATCCGTTAGTCGAACCTCACTGCTACCGGGTGAAGTGACGCCTTTGTCATAGTCCTCTTGTTGCAGCCCCAATGCGAACTCCACGTGACCCTGCCACTGGGCGCGATAGGCGATGCCGGTGCTCCACAGTTCAGTTCGATCGTGCGTGCGCTCGGAATAATTGAAGCTCGGTTCCGGCACCTGCAGGCTTTGGTAGATAAGGGATGGTCCTAAGTCGACGACGTCGGAACCTCCGTACAGCGCCAGGGTGTCGCTGCCGCGCGCCAGGAACACAATGTCGTGACGCCACGCTCCCTGTCCAAAGTGGTCGGTGAGACGCACTTCGCCCGAGAGCGAAGAGGTGGTTTGATCGGGATAGCCAACGACAAGATGCTCGGCCAAGCCATTCGGCAGCGTGTTGACGTACAGATCGGAGAAACTGATTGGACTGTCGGCGAGGGAGCGAAACACCCCGGCCGCCAGCGACCAGTGCTCATTCAGCGTCGCCTTGACGATGCCGCCGTAATTCTCCGACAAACCTCTGCCTTCTGCCCAGTTCTGACCGTAGTAACCTCGCTCAATCTCCGGTGGCAAGTAATCTCCCGCGGTGAAGACCATGGGCAGCGTCTTGGCATCTGTGGTTCGTGTCCAGTCAAATATCCCGCGAAGGGTGAGCCAGTCGTTTGGGCGCCACTGAGGAGTCGCGCCAAAGTTCGCTACCGCTGACGTATATCCAGGATTGTTGAGAAATGTGGTCTGGTTACTGATTTGATAGCTCAGCCCGATCGGCAATTGAAGCTCATGTGAGATCAGGGGCAGGCTGCCATCGATGCTGATGCCGCGTGCTTCAAAAGGGCCGGCGCTGGCCACTACGGTTGCCGTGGGCGAGTCACCACCAGGATATCTCAGGTTGTAGTCAACAATTCCGGTCGGTGCCGGAAAGGCGTAGCCGATTTCGGTTACACCAACTCGAATCGTGGAACCTTCCACCACACGATTTGACAAGGTTCCTTGCTGCGCAAAGAACAGGCCGTCAATGCGCACGTTTCCGGCCGCCTGGGGGCTGAAGCCCCGCACAAGCCCAGGCGAATAAATGCCAATGCTCTCCAACCCAAGTGTCAGTCCAAATGCATCGTCGGCTGTGGCCACGGGATCGTCGGAGGCATGTTGAGCTCGAATGGCGTTAAGAGGTGCAATGACAGCCAACGCAAGGACCACCATCCTGAGACTCATTTCAACGGAACGCGGCGTACTCACGCGCGCCGGCTGCATCGCTCGTCGAGAGAGCCTGCGACGGTACCTCCCTCCGGCTTCGGCCGCAAAGAACACGTGGCCCGTCCCGTCACTCCGGGACGGGTACTGTCAGGTATAGCTGCGTTCTTCACGGATGCATGCGTACCAATGTCTGCTCGATGCGCCGAACCGAGCCGTCGGGGAGATATCGTAGATCTAACGGGAAGTAGGGCGGCTCCTTGATCAGCCATATCTTGCGCGAGGTATAGGCGGTCTGCCCGTCCTCCTCGATGACCCAGGCATTGACGCGATGCCCGCCAACGACGATACGGTCGCGACCCGCGACACGGTAGGTATGCCACTGGGTCTGACGCGTGGCAAAGTCAAAGCTCGGGAATTTAAGACTCTCGCCCTCGCGCAGCGTCATTGCATTCGCCACCGCATCCATGAACGGGGAAAAATACGAAGGTGTATCGAGGGAAAAATCAAGGGTCTCCATCGGCGCGCCCCGCTCCGTCTGTGCACCGCCGGTTACGTGTGCGCCATCAACGTCGGCCAGCAAAATCCGACCACTTTCGTCCCGCTCCTCGCGATGTATCAGTGCTAGGGTCTGCAAATTGAGTACCGTTTCTGAATGCAAGCCGGGACCGGGGTTCTCCGTGCTCGGTTCCATGAGCAGGCGAAACACGGGGATATCATTTCTCCGAGTAGCGAACTTGTCTAACGTGCTGCGAGTCATTCGCAAAAGGACGCCGTCCTTCGTGACCGAGTCCACGAAGGACGCCAAATGCGATTTGTACAGAGCTCTTCCGTCAACTGCTGATGAGCCAACGTTCACGGTCACGGCATCTGGGAGCGCAACGACGAACTCGATCGCTTGCGTTGCCCGAGAGGAAGCGAGGCTCGCGAAGAATACCCCGCTCGCTGCGGGTACGGTTTGTCCAAGAAAGTCGCCGCGGACTTCGCGATTTCTATCCCGTGCTGCGGTAGTCAGCCAATAGTTATCGCTCATGACGATGTCGGCAAGCTTGCCTCCAAGCCGCTCGACGGCGCTTTTGAGGCGCTCGAAGGGCTCACGCGCGTCCTGCTGCGAGTCGCCGAGAGCCATCTCGGTGCCCGTAAAAATCAACTTGCTCGCGGAAACCCGGGCTGCCCGCGAAAAGTAAGGTGAAGCCTCGGTTCCCGGCAAATTAAAGTAGCCAACGTCGTCCGAGCTTGGTGCATTGAGCCGAGCCACCGCCTCACACTCAATTGTCGGATTCGACTCTGGAACAATTGGCAAAACAAAAGACGACTCCGCGGCCGGGAACGTCGCGGCAATCGCAATCCTCGCGGCGTCCGCCTGTTCAGGCGATTGATAGAAGCAGGACACGCGCATCACGTCCTGCATCAGGACTCCGGACTCTCGAGCCACCCTTGCCAGACCGCCTATCGTTTGCTCTCCGCGCGGCGACGCAAAGCCGGCGAGCAGCTCCAAACCAAATGGATTCAGTACCCTCTTCCCCAACGATACCGACTCCACAACCACTCTTTGACCGTGTTCCGGCAATGCCGCAACTCCCACGAGACTGAGTACGGGCAGGGGACGTCTTGCCGTCGTAAAGACGTTGCGAATAGTCAATCGAGCCGCAGCCAGATCCTCCGGACCCATTGCGAAAACCCGCAGCTTCAAAATAACCGCGCGCGAGCTCTTCGAAAACACGTTTTCGAGAGCTGCGCGAATTTGACGCTCAAGTGCGCCACTGCTAGAAGGCTCGGCCACGTGAAATTCGAGTTGACGCGTCTCTCCGGCCAGAGCATTCGCAAAATCGTTACGTAATGAATGCGTGTCCGCGCTGAAAGCGGGACTCGCAGCCAACAGCACAGCGGCCAGTCCCGCTTTTACAGGCGTATCCGCCGCGCTCCAACGCATCAACCACCGCGCGATCGCGCTTCGGTCGTTCCGAACCTTGAACCTCCATTCCTTTCTGCGCGGTGCTTCATAGGGCCGCGGCCTCGATATGGCCACAACGCGTTCAAGATGCAGGCGCATTTTGCAGGTGAGCTCCTGATAGCGAAGCCGAATGATCCCTCTGCGATCGATTACATAACGAGTTGACTTCGGCAAGTCGAATTCAGCACTGCCGACCGAAAATTCCGCGTCGCGGATCCCGAGGCTCAAGTTAACGTCACCTGTTGGGTCCGAGAGCATCCTATAGCTAATATCTTTAGCGTGTGCGACAGCTGCCATTTCTGCGACATCATCGACGCTCACCGAAGCGACGCCGAGTCCAAGGGCACGACTTCGCGTGAGGTGGCGACCGACGTCACTGAGCTGACCCATGCAGAAAGAGCACCAGTCGGCTGGGCGCACAAAGAACACGGCGACATCCTTGACCGACTTCGGCACTTGAGGATTCCCCGCCTGATCTAGGGCTGCAAGTGTATTTGGAAACCTCTCACCGATCTTCGGACCGGGAATATCCAATTCCGAAGCGCGGGCGAAGCTGCGGATCAATGTCGCCGCAAAGAGCCACATCGCCACAAAAATATTCGGTTTCATTGGAGATGAGTTATCGCGTGGTAGATTTATCTCAGTGGACATAGACGCTGTCCATTGGACCGGGCGAAGCCACCAAACATTGCAGTCACTGAATCCTGTGCCTAGTTAACTAAATTAGTTGCCGCGATGACTCTGGCGTTCACCATGGCGACCTTAGCTCGATAGTGGCAAGGCGGTAAATTGAATTGTCTGCATGGATACAATGCTTCCATTGCATACTTCCACGCATTTATGGCGAAACGATTTGTAGCTTACGGTCGCGACTCGAACAGCCAAGGGTGATCGACAGACGTGGCGCTAGGGTTGGTCGAACACCGCCGTGAGTCCAGAGGCCGGGGAGATGGCTGCCAGTCGCGCATACTCAGAGTCGAAAGCATGCTACCAACGCGTGCAAGAATCACGCGCGAGCAGCGCCCGAGGATCAGGTCGAATCAGCGCATCGTGAATGCAATAGAGCCGAATCTTCTGGTAGGTTGCGGGTCGACGCCCGGGGCCGACGTTCCACAGGTCTGAATGAATCGCCGTTTTTTCTTAACTGCTCGCGAAGCAATTCAATGAATTGAACTTGGTGAGCTCGCTTCGAGCCGGTGCGACGCATCGCGACGTGCCACTCGCGGTGCAGGCCGGCGCTGGTAATAGGTCTGCTACAAACACTGCGCGTAAGCAGGTGAGGAGCAACGGCCCACCTCGCAAGCACGCTCACTCCGAGACCCGCCTTCACCATATCGATGATGGCCTCTGTGAGAGGTATTCGCCAGACGTTTTTAGGCACCAACCTATTCGGCTTGAACAGCCGTTTAAAAAGACCCGTTTCCTCGAAGGGAAAGTCATACGTAATAAGGTTTTCATCGCACAGGTCGCGAGCGCCTATCCACGTTCGCTTTGCTAGCGGGTGATCGGACGGCATGATAACGAGGAGCTCGTCTCGAAATAGTGGCTCTGAGCGCAACCGACTATCTCGGACAGGTGCGGTCGTTATCCCTACGTCCAATTCGCTTTCCAGAAGAGCGGCCGTCAACCGGTACGTCGCATGCAAAACAATATCGACTTTTACATTCGGACAAACATGCCTGTAACTGGTCAACACCGATGGCAGCCACGAATAGAACGTATAGCATTGGGTTGCGAGGCGCAAAGTGCTCTGACAGTTCTTTCCTTCATCGACGGCTGTGATTGTCGCCTGCGACAATCGCTGCAGTATTCCTTCCGATTCCGCGGCGAGTTTGGCGCCGGCCGGAGTTGGCTTCATAGTCCGGCCGAGCCGCTCGAACATTAAGGTGCCGAGTTTGTCTTCTAGAGTTGCAAGTCTATGGCTCAATGCGGACTGCGTGGTATTCAAGGAGACAGCCGCGCGGGTCAAATTGCCGCATCTCGCCACCGCACTCAACATTCTCAAATCCGCCACTTCCAACACCGCGCTCTCCCTATCACTATGAACCCTTCGCATATTTATGGTGACAAACTAGCATTGGCCCTCATAGCAGTAAAGAGTAATAGTCGTGTTTTAGCCTCGACGGGAAATAAAGGGGACTCTTCATGACTCTGAGACGCTGCGCACTCTCTACATTTCTCGCCCTCGTTCCTGGGCTGGTAATCCTTGGGTCGAGCGCCAGTGCAGCAGAGCGCAGGGTGCCAGCGAAAATTCAAGAAGTGCTGGATGCACAGGTCGTGGCGTGGAACCGCGGAGACGTTGCCGGTTTCATGGAGGGCTATCAACGATCTCCCGAACTCATCTACATAGGTAATAAAGTGGTCACTCGGGGCTGGTCGGAATTGCTTGACTCCTATCGAACCAGATTCAAGCAGCCGGGCGGTATCGAGATGGGGAATTTAACATTGACCGAGGAAAACCTCATTATGCTGAGCAAGGACGCCGCCATTATTTGGGGGAAATTCGAGGTTGGTACCTCCGACGGAAAACGCCGCGGCGGACTTTATACTCTGGTCATGCGCAACCTGCGTGAGGGTTGGCGCACTGTCTATGACAGAACCTCGACTGAGAATCTGTAGCTACGAAACGCGCTGATTGAGAACCCACACGCGGAGCGCACTCTATTTTCCCTCGTTGTCGACTGGCTCTAAGAGCAGCACGCGCACTTTATGTTGGCGGGCACTTTCTGAACAGGCGATGAGCGGTCGTTCTTGATTTCTGGTCATTCGAGCGCGGACTATTTGTCAGCAAGCCTTGGTCCTTTCGATCTGACGGATTCATTTCTCCCTCTTCCACTAGGAGAGACGATTCTTTTTGCTTCGGTGCAATCAGCGCGCCACCAACATTACCGGGACCTGGTCGCGCGACAACTTTCCAAGTATGCACAAATTCTCTGAGCGGGGCGGCGGCGCGGTTTGCCTTACTTTGTTCGATTTCGCGCGGCGCGTTATTGACCCCCGCGAAATGCATTGGGTGAGGGTAGTCGCGTGCGTTGATGACCGACCCGGTGGAAAGCCGCGATTCCGACGTCGATTTACGCAACGCGGTAGCGTTAGGCATTCAACTCCGAGTACGAATGCACGAAATCCCCAATGGCTTTATAAACAGCTATCGGGTTGTCGTAAAAGAGAAAGTGGCCGGCGGAAGGGATTTCAACCACTCGGATGTTGCTGCTGCGAAGCTGAGGCAAGTAACTAAGCGTCTTATTCTTGTCGCCATATAAAAAAAGCCGCGGCACAGCCAAGAACAAAAACTCTTGCAGGAGCCGCCCGGAATTGGATTCCTCAACAGTCTGGAAACTGTATGCATAGTAGGCGCGCTGATCGAGGTTAAGAGCCATGTTTTGCGCAATGATCTGATCACCCACGCTACCCGAAGAGCGCAGCTCTTCCATCATCTGAATATAGAGTGAAACAAATGATTCGGGCGAGTGCCCGATCACCCGTCGCGAAAACATACAGTCCTCTGAACATAGGTTGCCTTCAAGGTTGATGAAGCCCTGAACTCGCCCTAAACCGAATCGCCGAAATTGCAACAAGGCAATCAGTCCACCCATACTCGCGCCCGCCAACCAGTGAGGGCCAGGCAACAAGGCGTCTGCAACGGCTTGCGTAATGTCCGACAGAGCGGATACGTCGAGGCCAGGCGTGGGATGGAATTCGGCATGTCCCGTTCCCGGCAGATCAAAGATTACCAGCGTGCAATCGGCCAATGCCGGACTTTGGAAGGCCAAATAGAAGTTCTCCTTCGCGCCGCCGAGCCCGTGCACAAACAAGATCGCTGGGCCACCGGCGCCTTCTCGATAGAAGTAAGGAAGGCGAAACGTATGGCCGCGCCACAATACCGATAGCTCGCCGGAGAGGGGAATCTTACCTCTCATCGGCTCGACCATGGGCGCATCCACGGAGTCCTCAGATGTCAAGCACCCGTGTTGCCACTATCCGGGCGCCCATCAATGCGGAAGGATTCCCCCGTGCGCAGCACTCGAATCGGTATCTTTGCCTTGCTCGCTTCACGGCGAAGCTCACCCAAGGGGTCCGGGACCTCCACGTAATTGGGCGGATCGGAGCCTCCGAAATGGATCGGCACAATCAGTTTTGCGCGAAGCAGCTGTGCTGCTGCGACAGCTTGTGAAGGCGTGAGTACAGCGGGAATACCCTGATCGACGAACCGCCCGTCCCGTTGACGAGCTCCGTTGATCGGAAGAAATGCGACATCAAAAGGACCATACGCGCGGCCCACATCGACCAGATCTGCGTGCCATTGCGTGTCGCCGCCGTGAAACAAGCGGACGCCGCGGCCATCGATGACCCAAGACGCTTGGGCTGCACCCCATCCGTCGACCGCGGGGACCGGAAAGGCGACGAGGTCGTCGCCCCCGGCCGGAAAGAATATGGGCTGCCACATATCGATTGGCTGTACGCGAAGGCCCCGCGTATCTGCTCGGTCTGCGGTCGCTCGCAGGCACACGAGACGCCCATGCTTACCGAGAACCTTTTGAAGAGTTTCGTTGTCAAAATGATCACCATGCCCATGGGTGAGCAGCGCATCGGCGTCATGCGTCGTCGCCAGAATATCTGCTCTTTCACCCGCCTTTTCGTCCGGAGCGATGACGTCTATGAATAGGGCCGTGTTCTCGGTTTCGACCAAGATGCCTGCCCAGCTGAGCTTTCGTATCTGCAAACCGGACTGGAGACCCGTTGCGGAAAGCCCGAGCTTCGGCAGCGCGATGAGGCTTGCAGCCGCAGTAGCGATTTTGAGTAGGTTGCGACGAGAGGTCATCACGAGCTGTAGCACCGGGGTAAGTCCCTAGAGTGAAGATTCGTTCTCGGTAGCCGTTACACCCGACTCTCCTGCCTGGGTTATTGCTACCTATGTTTGTAGGGCCCTAGATTCTCTTGAATCGGGCGCGCTAATTCGTCGCAAAATTGCTAATTGCGCCTGAACGTAGCATGGGCTATCGCCAGCACGCCACAGCTTAGGCACAAGCGGGATCGGAAATGGCGCGGATGTACTCACTCGAAGTCGAGAAAGCGCTGGTCGGAACAATGTCCGCTCTTGGATTTGAAAACTGAATGGCATTGGAATTTCCATACCCACCTGGCGATTAAAAACAATCATGAGGCGATTTCGATACCGCAAACGGCTTGCGCGGCTCGATAGCGCTCCAGCAGGTCACCGCGGAGCTGACCCGCTGTTATTCGCACGACAATGGCTGGTTTGTCACTAGGGATTGCATAAGTGGAAACGCCCATGAGCGCTAACGGAATGACCGCCCAAAATAAAGACCCGAAGTTTCATATCGATCAGTGTCCTTTGCATCAGATTCGGGTCCGGGAAGGCACTGAGCAGACCGGCGGCGCTTCACTGCCGCAAAACAAAGAATCGAAGATGGAGGTATGCTTTATCATCCTAGCAACGCCGAGACGCTTGACCCCGCTGCAGAGTTCCTTTAATCACCGTGAAGTTCCAGACAGCAGTAGACGGTCGATTCGGCATGCTTGTTGCGAAAATGGACGACCTCGACAGCCGTGGTAATAGCGCCATCGACCATGTAGTGGACCGCAATTTAGGCCTGCTCTCCAATTCCCTTCAAATTGGCCGGACTCTCCGCGCTCATTCGGTTCGAGCGTTGCAAAAGCGCGCTCTGAGCTCACCAGATGCGCACGCGCTCAGCGGGTGCTCTGTAACGCTTCTGCTGTGGGTCGACATGGAATGCCGTGTAGAAGGCATTGATGTTAGCCAGCACAACGTCCACCCGTGCCGGCGCTGGAGAATGCACGTCCGTTACCAGGCGGCGGCGCAGCTCGTCATCGCGGTACTTCCAGCGCCAGATCTGCGCCCATCCTAAGAACACGCGCTGGTCGCCTGTAAACCCATCGATAATCGGGGCCGCTTTTCCGTTGAGTGATGCGTGGTAGGCGTCGAGCGCGAGATTGAGGCCCCCTAGGTCGGCAATGTCATCGCCCGCCGTCTGTGCACCCTTTATCCGAAGTCCCGGGAGAACCTCGAAAGCTGAATATTGTGCAGACAGTGATGCCACCTTGGCCTCGAATTTTCGCGCGTCCTCCGCGGTCCACCAGTCTTGCAATTGACCTTCAGCGTCGTAGTGCCTGCCCGCATCATCGAAACTGTGCGTCATTTCGTGCCCGATAACGGCACCGATACCGCCGTAGTTCACGGCCGCATCCGCGTCGGCGTCAAAGAATGGTGGCTGCAAAATCGCGGCCGGAAACACGAGCTCGTTCAACGCCGAGTATTGATAGGCATCAATCACTTGCACGTTTTCCAGCCACTGGCTCTTGTCGACGTGCCCGGTAAATTTTGCCAGGCTGCGGCGCCACTCGTAGGCCTGGCTACGCTCAATATTCCCGTATATATCATCGCTTCGAATCACGAGGCCCGAATAGTCGCGCCAGTGGTCTGGGTAGCCGATCATGACGGTGAAACGCGCCAGCTTTTCCAGAGCTCGTGCCTTGGTCGCATCGCTCATCCAGTCGAGCTCACGAAGTCGATGATCAAATGCCACCTTGAGATTTCCGACCAACACTTCCATCTTGGCTTTTGCGTCGGCGGAGAAGTAGCGCGACACATATACTCGCCCGACTGCCTCGCCCATACCGCCTATGCTCTCCACGTCGGCGTCGCCGAACTGAACCGCGTCGACGGCGAGCCGCCATCGGGCCAGCTCCTCTGGTTGTCCGAGTAGTTCCCTGTGCCGGAATTGGAAGGAGGGTATCGAGAAGTTTTTGGCGAGGTAGGGCGCCCCATTATCGATGACGTCAAATGCCTCCCACGCCTTCAGCGTGGCCAGAGGCGTCTCCGAGATGATGGCGGCGAGTTTCGGAAATGCGCTTTTCTGCGCGACGATCACCGAACTCAGTTTGGGTAAACCCGCCGCCGACAGCATGAGGCGCCAGGGAAAGCCTGGCGCAAAGGCGTTGAGCTCATCGAGCGTCATTTTATTGTAAGTGCGGATCGGATCGCGCGAGTCGGTCCGAGACCAACTTGCCTCAGCAATGCGCGTCTCAAATTCAATGATTGACCGCGCCTGCTTAGCGGGCTCAGGCCAGCCACCGAGCGCGAGCATTTTGGCGATATAGTTTTGGTACTTGGCCCTCTTCTCTGCGAAGCTTGGCTCAAGGTAATAGTCGCGGTCGGGAAGTCCGAGGCCCGCTTGCGTGATTGTCACAGCGTACCGACTCGAGTTCTTCGCATCGGGTCCAATTGTCAGTGCGAAAACGGTTCTAAAGAACCGGTCGGTGCTGTGTCCCATGAGACGTGCCACGTCGGCTGGTGCAATGGCGCCTCGGATCATGGCCAAATCTGGCTCGAGCGGTGACTTACCCAGCCGATCTACTCGCGGTTCATTCAAGAATGACTTGTAGAATGCACCAATCTTGCCAAAGTCATTCTGTGGTTGCGTCGGTACGCCGTTGCTTGCTTCTTCTAGTATTGCGTGAATGCGCGCCTGCGAGAGGTCCGCCAAGATAGAGAACGAGCTGATCAACGCTTTATCGCTTGGGATGGTGGTGCGATCGAGCCAGCCACCGTTTGCATAGGCAAAGAAATCATCTCCGGGTTTGACCTCTGCCTTCATGCCGGACAAATCTAAGCCCCACTCGCCGAGATGCGGGGTAGCTAGAACATCGGCCGGTGCCTCGCCAGCGGCGACGACTAAAGCGGCAAGCACGAACCAAAGTGTTGCTGTGTTTTGCATTGTCGATCTCGGCGGTTGACTATTTCTCGCACAATAAATCCAAAAACTCGTTGCGACGCAGATAGTATCCGCGATTTGCGGGCCGCCATCGCCGCAATTTATTGGACTGAGTCTTGAGTGGGACTGGATTCGGCCTCAGCGGGACTACAAGCAACGCCGTCGCGGAAATCTGCTTCGACGGCGCGAACCGAAATGCATTCCTCTGGTGGATTACGCCCAGTCGATCTCGTGCCGCTTCGAACTAGCGCACTGAGCGCCAGTCACCCGATTTTTTGACGATCGCGTGTACATTTTGCCTCCCGTGCATTTCACAACATGATTCTGTGTCCGGCGCTCTGACCATAGCTCAAAGACAAATCGGATAAGGCGCGCGAGGGGTTCATCTGAGCCGCGGAATTATCTTGGGCTCCGTGTTGTTAGGCAGATTGAAGCATGGACTTCGCAAACCGCGGTAGGAACGGCACGAGCCGGACTTTGGAAGGTACGAATGGTCTAGCGGCTTCTTAGGCAGTGCGTCACTATCCGCGCCGCCAATGAAAAACGTAGGACGGGCTCAACCGACCACGCGCGCTGCCGCGCTGTCGTTGTTTATCTGCGGATGCGCGGCGCATGCCGAATCGACCATTGAAAGTACCCCATCGGTAACGATCGGTGCGACGGACAGCGCGATCGTCATCAATGGCGATCTAGGCAAATCGGCGTGGGCGACCGCGCCGTCTTTTGACCTAAGGCAACAAAGTCCTTTCCCGGGACAGATCACGCCGTTCAAGACCACAGTTCGAGTGCTGCGCGATCGTCGGCATATCTACTTTGCGGTGTCCTGTGAAGATCCGCGACCATCGGATATCGCAGTACACACCCTGCAGCGTGACGGTGATCAGTCGAACGATGACAACGTAACTGTTGTTTTGGACTCCTATGGACAAAAGAAGCTTGCCTATGTTCTGCAGGTGAATGCCGGCGGTGCTTTGGCAGACGGGCTCCTGTCGCCGGGGTTTACCAATTTGAGTACCAACTCTCCGGTCGATTACAGCTGGAACGGCTACTGGAGAGCAGCCGTTAAACGCAGCGCCACGGGCTGGACGCTCGAGATTGCGCTCGACACTCAGAGTCTGCAGTTTGACAGCAAACGAAGCTCCTGGGGTTTAAACGTGAGTCGGTATGTTCCGCGCTCACAACTGATCTTGGCGTGGTCGGGAATCAATCTGAATGCAACCGCCACGAATTTGCAGTGGGAGGGGCGAGTGGACGGCATGCAGGGCTTGAGTCAAGGATCCGGGCTGGAAGTGGATCCCTATGTACTGCTCAATGGTGCATCGGGAAAGGTCGGTCTCGCCAGTAAGGCTGGGTTCGATGTGAAGTATAACTTTACGCCGCAACTGGCGGGCCTGGCCTCCTATCACACGGATTTTTCGGAAGCGCCGTCCAACCTGCTGAACGTCACGGCATCACCCTACGCACAATCGATTCCGGAGACGCGAGCTTTTTTCCTAGATGGAGCAAACATCTTTTCCTTCAGTCACAACCTGGGGCAAAACTTCATCCCTTTCTATTCGCGCAGTATCGGATTGGTGGGCGACGAAACGGTTCCCATGGAGGGCGGGGTGAAGCTATTGGGTCACGCGGGACCGTGGACTATGGGTTTCCTAGACGCAAGCATGGGCTCGAGCGACGTCTCCGCCAGCACAAATCTTTTCGCAGCTCGCGCCGTCTACGAAATCACTGATGAATGGCGCATCGGGACACTCGAAACACGCGGCGACCCTACGGGTAAAACATCCAATTCTTTAATCGGCTTTGATACCACCTGGAGCACAGCCCACTTCGCCGGGGATAACAATCTGAACGCTTCGGCATGGGGGGCGCGCACGACAAGTGACCCGGCGGCGGGTACACCCGTCGGGTATGGTGTCGATCTCGCGTACCCGAATGATCTTTGGTGGATGGACTTCAATTACAACTACTACGGGAATGCGTTAGATCCTGCCCTCGGCTTCATTCAGCGAC
>Ga0210388_10002769_pt1 | contig 13635 bp, 11 predicted proteins | sample IncBWC19OmetaG_FD_155485 | JGI IMG/M metagenome (GOLD analysis project Ga0210388, IMG submission 155485) | Forest soil microbial communities from Barre Woods Harvard Forest LTER site, Petersham, Massachusetts, United States - Inc-BW-C-19-O ...
ACAGGCCGGAGAAGCTCTGGACGATCTGACTGTTGGTGCCGGTTTGAAATGCACCCATGCCGTCACGATTGATCAGATAGAGAACACCTTCCTTGCCGCCCGCAATCAACAAATGAGTCGGCGCGGTGGCCTGATCCGGGAGAAGTACAACCCCACCCGACCCGAGATCTGAGTCGTTCTGCGCGAGCGTGTACTGATCGTAGGGTGTGAACCAGTCCGACAACGTTAGGCCCGAGGACGTATCCAGTTTCAGGACGCTGTCGCCGAAGTCAGTGTTCGGGACGGTGTTCAAATTGCCGTCGAACAGACCATTGCCGGTTGAAACGTAGAGATTGCCATCGGCGTCGACGGCCGGTCCGCCACCGCCCATCCAAATGCCGCCGAGTCCGCCGTTGGCGGTCGAGTTGTACACCGCCGATTGCTGCGACAGGTTGGCCGCGTTATAGCCGAGAACCCATCCGTGATACGGCGACTCATCTTCGTGCGCGGCCCACGACACATACACGGTTCCGTTGGCCAGGGCCAAAGCGGATCGCTGATGCTCCATGCGCGGATTGAAGTTGAGTATGCCGCCTGAGGATCCGTCGCCGTTGCCCACCACAGAGGCTGCAATGTTGGCGACCGCACCGGTTTCGCTGCCATCGGTAGGACTGAGAGCGTGCAGGCGCTGGTAAAAGACACTGGTTGCAGAATTCCACGACTTGCTTACCACGTAGATGGTTTTGGCTGCGGGGTCAATCGCCGGGGTTCCGGTGACCCCGATCTCGGGCTGAATGTCTCCGTAGCCTGCGCCCACAACGCAGACCTTTGTTTCGTCACAGGGTACGGGCGACTCTGCGCTGGAGCCACCGTGGGGCGTATCGAGCAGAGTAACCTTCCAGAGCTGCACGCAAGGGGTGGTATCGGCGTCAAAGGCATAGACGCTGTCGTGCTGGGTGGCCACGTAGATGACGTTGTGGAGAGTGCCGCCGAAACTCACCCCGGGCAGCCACAGCGGCTGGGTGTAGACCGCTCCGTCTACTGGACAGGAGAACAGCTTTCCGAAGGTAGATTGCGCAACGGTGGTGCCGTTCAACAGGTATTCCTGGGTGTTGGTACCGTCGCGCGCCAGGTTGTTGTGGTAGGTGAAGACGCCCGCAAGGTTGGTCTCCGCAACTGTCGCACTGTCGCTCTTGGAAGTGTCGGACACGCTGGTCGCGGTCACCGTATGTGTGCCGGGAGTCGCGGGGGCGGCGTAACTTCCTGAAGCGCTGATCACGCCGACCGTGGAGCTGCCGCCGACCTGGCCGTCGACGCTCCAGGTAACGCCGGCAGAAGTGTTATCGCCGCCCAAGTTCGCGGTGAAGACTTGAGTCTGTACTCCGGCAGCGACTTCGGCCAGCTTGGGGCTCACGGTTACCGGCGCAGTATTGGTGGAACTGTTGCTGCCGCAGCCAACGAGTCCACCTAACGCCAGAATAGTCACCAACTGCAGGGGTACTTTGCTCATATCTGATCACTCCCAGGGAAGTACTGAAGACGGCTCCAACTGGACCTCGGCTACACGCTACTTTACTTTGCCTGCGGCTGAATCAATTCGGCGTCGATCGTAATCGCGATGTCATCGCCGACGACCGCCGGCAGTCCAATCACGCCGAAGTCCTTGCGACTGATTTTGGTGCTCGCCGACGCGCCAATGCGCTGGTTGCCCCATGGATCTTTTATGGCGGCAGACGGGCCATCGACGTCGAGCACGACTTCCTTGGTGACACCGTGAATGGTCAGGTCGCCGGTGATCGTCAGTTTTCCTGCGCCGGCCGACTTGGTCTGTTTGGCGTGAAAGGTAATCGTAGGAAATTTCTGGACGTCGAGGAAATTCGGGCTGCGCAGATCGTTGTCGCGCATTTCCACCCGCGTGTCGACGGAAGTCGCGTCGATGGTGACATCAAGCGTGGTCTTTGACGGGTCGGCAGGATCGAAGCTCGCCGAGCCGCTGACCTTGGTGAATGCACCCCTTACGGTGGAGACGCCAAGGTGCCGCACAGCAAATTGTGCCGAAGTGTGCCGGGGATCAATCTGCCAGGTTCCCGCCTGGGCGGCGGCGGCAGCGGTCATGGCAAAAACGATAGAAAGAGCAAGGACGGAGCGGGACAGAACTCGGGACATGATTGAGGATTCTCCTGAGACTCGGTGGCGTTGCCCTATGCTAAATCGACTTGACGGGAATGGCCAACAAATCCTCAACCAGACCGACCTCTTTTTGCAGGAAGGGTTCCGCGTACGTTACGCCCCCAAGCATGCCGTAGAAGCGCGCCATGGCGTCAATACGGGCACGAATTTCAGCGTGGGCCGGGAACAGGTCTTTGCCCGCTTCCTGGTCGCTGAATTGTGATTTGTAGGCCATGAGCGAGGCAAATTTATCCTCGAACTGTTGACTGATATCGACGACGAAAGTGGGCCGGATGTCGTAGTAGAGCGTGGCGTAGATGATCTTGAACGGGCGGTACGGAGTGAGCGAACTACTCTGATTCATCCCGGAAGCAGGTTGGCTGATGCCGGATGGCTGGGAACTGAGGACTAGTTTCGCGAGCCCGGCGAGAAAACAAGCTTCGTATCCCAGCACGGATGCGGTGTAGTGGTCGGGATGGCGGCCTTTCCAGTAAGGGAGAATCACGACGCGCGGCCGGGTTTCGCGGATCGCGGTGGCGACCTTCAGCTTGTTCTCGTATGTGTTCTCGACCCGGCCGTCGGGAATGTCGAGGGCTTTGCGCCAGGTCACGCGTAAAAGTTTTGCGGCGTCGGCGGCTTCGCGAGCACGGTCGTCCGCTGTGCCGCGCGTGCCCATTTCTCCCTGCGTCAAATCGAGAATGCCGGTGTGCTGCCCGCGCTGAGCGGCTTTCAGCAGGGTGCCGGCGCAGGTTTGCTCCACGTCGTCGCGGTGGGCGGCGATGGCCAGGATGTCGAGAGCTGGGCTTGAGGGAAGGGAAGACATTTCAGTCGAGATTGCCCTGCTCCAGCACCACATTCTCGCGCACGATCAAGCGGTGGACGGCCATCTCTTTCAGCATGGGGAGGACGCGGCTCACGTGTTCGTCGGTGTCCACGAAGGTGATGATCACCGGTAGTTTTCCTCCCACTTCGATCAAGTGCGCGTTCTCGACGCGGCTTCGTCCCAGAAACCCCGCGACGGCATGGACTGCGGTCGCACCGTAGACGTTTTCCTTGCGCAGGTAGTTGAGAATCTCCATATGCAGTGGGCGATGATGCCACTGGTCGCCTTCGTTCAGGTAGATGGTGACCTGTACTGCCATCGCGTTCGCCATTTTACAGCACCCGCGCCACGGCCATGCCGGCCAGCGAACTGCCCAGGCACAGGATGTTGTTGCTGAAGATGTTCACCAGCATTAACGTCCATTGGCCACGTTCGAAGTAGGACATGGTCTCGAACGCGTAGGTGGAGAACGTCGTGAACGAGGCGCTGAAGCCCACGACAACAATCAGCCGCCACCGGGGATCGACCAGTACGCGCTCGGTAGTGTAGATAATGAAAAAGCCGACGATGAAGCTGCCGATCAGGTTGATGGCCAGCGTGCCGTAGGGGAATACGGTGCCGAATTCACGGGCAGCCAGCCGGCCCATGGCATAGCGAAGATTGGCGCCGACGATTGCGGCTAGGGATATTGCCAGGAAATCTTTCACGCGAGTCTCCTACAAAACAGGATCCAATTCTGTAGGAGTTATCAGCCTGCAGTGCTGCAGGCGGTTTTGGCGAACTCCATCGCCGTCACTAGATTTTTATCACGGAATTCAGAAAACAGCTATCGGCGGTTAGCACTTGGCAATTAGTATTTAGCAGCGCTGGCTAAGTGCCCCTTACTTTTTTCTTTCCACCAGAAACCGCGCCAGTTCCTTCAGAGTTTCCGCTCGTTCGCCGAAGCTTTCTAATTCCGCGAATGCTTCGTTCACCAGCGCATCGGCTTTGTTCACCGACGCCTCAATGCCGAACAGCGCCGGATAGGTCGCCTTCTCCGAGGCGGTATCTTTCCCAGCGGTTTTTCCCAGTTGCTCAGATGTCTGGGTGACGTCGAGCACGTCGTCGACAATCTGGAAGGCGAGGCCGATGGCCAGTCCGAAGGCGCGCAATTTCGCCACCTGGCTATCTTTCGCTCCGGCATATAACCCGCCGCTGACCAGGCTGGCGGTAATCAATGCGGCAGTTTTCGAGCGGTGAATGTACTCCAGCATCTCGGCAGTGGGCTTGCTGTGTTCCGCTTCCAGATCGACGACCTGGCCGCCGATCATGCCGTCGACCGTGCCGGTGCCGCGGGCAATCTCTTCGATGATTCGCACCCGCGCTTCAGCCGGGCACTTCAACTTTGCCAGCACTTCATAGGCCTGCGTCTGTAGCGCGTCGCCGGCCAGAATCGCGATGGCTTCGCCGAATACTTTATGGCAGGTAGGGCGGCCGCGGCGCAGGTCATCGTTATCGAGTGCGGGGAGGTCGTCGTGAATCAGCGAATAAGTGTGGAGCATCTCCAGCGCCGCGCCGAGTTCTTCGATCCCCGCCGGGAACGACCCGGCGACCATGCGTCCCGCCTCGATGCAAAGCACCGGCCTCAGGCGCTTGCCGCCTGCAAATACGCTGTGGCGCATGGCCTTGTGGATTGAGACTGGATGCTCGGTTTCCAGCGGAATCAGCCGGTCGAGTGCGGCATCAGTCAGCCGCTGCCCTTGTTCGAGAGTATCCGTGAGCATGAAGCAGTGAGTATAACAAGGCGCCCGCCAGCCGCCGTCGCTGTACAGCTGCTCGCTTCGGCGGTACTATATGCTGACTGGCTTCCCCCAGAAACCAGGTTGGTCATGCTTTATCGCAGCAGTCCGCGGGCGATAATGGTGTGCGCCGGATGTTTGTCAGGCTTGGGGATTCTGCTGCTTGCTTATTTTGGAGTGTTTGACGGCATCCTTCAGGCCATCGCTCCAGCGCTGTACGATTTTCTGCGCGCGCTGAATCACGAATAGGAACCCGTCAGTGCGGTATCGGGTAGTCGGCGCCTACGCGGCGGCATTGCGCGCCAGCGCCACGTGATGCAGCAAGGAACTCAGGGCAGCGGCAACGTCGTCGGTCGGGCAAACGTCGCTGGCGCCGGCCTCGAGTGCGGCCATCCACATTTCTTCATCCGGAACACGGTGAGTGCAGACAATGGGCAGCGTGGGAAAGTCGCGATGCAGACTCTCAACTTCCGTCATGCGCCAGAACTCAAGGTCGATCACGACGGCCTCTGGATTATTCACCACGACGTTATTCCGCAGTTCCTCGCGGGAGCGGCTTACGTGCACTGAGAAGTGCGGGCGAAGACCTACGGCCAAGGACCGAACCACGCTGGGATCTTTCTCAAGCACAACTATAGTCTGAGTCATAGTTCCCCCAATCTTCAACCATCGTCGGTGGCGTGACGTCTGCGTGTTCAGCGGCGTGCAGGCGCTCTTTCTGCCAGCGGTTCGAACGGTTCGGCCTGGAGCTTCCCATTCTTCTTCAGCAGAATCTCGACTTTTCCTTCCGCCTGTTCCAGTTCCTTGCGGCAGGCCAGCGAGAGTTGCATTCCTTCTTCAAAGAGCGTCAGAGACTTCTCCAAAGGGACTTCTCCCTTTTCCAGTTCCTGAACGATTTTCTCCAGACGCTGAAGGCATTCTTCAAACTTGGGCAACGGATTTCGCTCCGTACTTATTATAGATGCAACGATTGTGCGCCGGTGTCCATTGTTTTTATGCCAATAATCCAAAAAAGCGCTGGTCGTGTCCCTGGGTGGGAAATCCTTGAAGTGCCAACCTCCCGCGTCGTAGAGTTCCGTTTCGGCAGTTTTTGCCGACCGAGTGGGCCTATCGCGCCCAAGGGAGAGTGACTTGTGAAAAGAGCGGTCATTTTCGAAACCATACGTCAGGATCTCCGCCATGGCATGCGGACGATGCTCCACAGTCCAACGTTCTCTCTCGGCGTGGTGTTGACGATCGCAGTGGGGATCGGCGCTAACACCGCTATGTTCTCTGTGATCCGCGCCGTGCTGCTAAAGCCTCTGGAGTATCGGGAACCGGATCGTTTGGTGCAAGTAAGTGGTGGTGCGACGCCTGTGCGGCTAGAAGAAATGACTGCGGCGAGCCGATCGTATTCCGCCATGGGAGCCTATGCCGGTGGATTTGAAGACATGGCTCTTTCGGGCTCGGGCGAACCGGAGGTCGTAAAGGGGGCTCGTGTATCCGCAGATTTCCTCGACATTCTGGGTGTGAAGCCGTTGCAGGGGCGCAGTTTCTTCGCAGCGGAAGACAAGCCCGGCGCCTCCCCGGTGGCGATGATCAGTTCTGAACTCTGGCGCCGGCGATTCGGCAGAGATCCTTCGATCGTGGGGGCAACGGTGATTTTTGCCGGGGTGCCCACCACCATTGTCGGCGTGTTGCCTCCGGGTTTTCAATTTCCTTTAGTTGGCGCCGATGTGTGGCTGACGAAGCCGACAGAGTGGTCCGCGATTTCCCCCAAATCGAGGCCGCTCAGTCCTACTTTGGCCATATTCGCGCGATTGCGGCCCGGGGTGGATATCCAGCAAGCCAATGCGGAACTGAAGGTGTTGAATCGACAATACGCGACGGCGCACCCGGGCATGCTGGATGCCAAGCCGGACACTCCCGAAGTTGTGGAGTCGTTAAAAGAGGAACTGGTATCGGATATTCGTCCCAAGCTTTGGATACTGTTTGGCGCGGTCGGACTGGTCCTTCTGATTGTGTGTGCGAATGTGGCCAGTCTGCTGCTTGCCCGGGCCAGTGCTCGCGCGCGCGAATTTGCTGTGCGCGCAGCGATCGGCGCTGGCCGAGGCCGCATCGTTGGACAACTTCTGACGGAGAGCATCCTTCTGGCAGGTTTGGGCGGCACGCTTGGCATCCTCTTAGCCGTAGGTAGTTTGGGCGCGATTCGCAGAGTGACTTTTGTCGACCTGCCCCGCGCTGGAGAAATCAGCATGGACGCGGTGGTCCTGGGATTTGGCATCGCGCTGGCCTTGGGCACTGGAGTGGTCTTCGGGCTGATGCCCGCACTGGTAGCCGCTCGGCCAGATCTTGCCGTCGTTTTGCGCGGCAGCGGCGAAGGAACCACCACTACGCGGTCGAAGCCGCTGGCACGCGTCGGCTCGCGCGGGTTGTTGGTGGTAGGGCAGGTAGCGCTGTCGGTCATATTGCTGATCGGCGCAACTCTGCTGATCGAGAGCCTGCTTCACCTGTACCGGGTCGATCCCGAATTCGAGCCGAACGGCTTGCTCACCATGAAAGTTGCCTTGTCGCCAACTCTCTTTGACACCGACCAGAAGAAGGCGACGTTCTACGAGCAACTCATCCAGCGCACGGAAGCCTTGCCCGGAGTCCGGAGCGCCGCTTTGACTATGACTCTTCCCATGGCGGATGGGTGGATGGGAACTACCTTGGAGGCGACCGGGAGAGCGCCGGTCGAACTCAATGAGCGTCCCATCGCTATCTTCGAATCCATTACGGCGGAATATTTTCACACCATGGGGATTGGACTGAAGCGCGGACGGGAGTTCACCGCGCACGACACTGCTGGCGCTTTACCGGTGATCATCATCAACGAAAGCCTGGCTCGCGTCTTTTGGCCGGAGTACCCGAGTGGTCCGGACCCGATCGGTCAACACATCCTTATCGGGAATGATGCGGAGCCGAAGGAGATCGTCGGCATAACCGCTGACGTACACCAGACCGGTAAAGACTCCGATCCGAGACCGGGAATCTATCTCTCTTGCATGCAGAAACCGCCAGGGTCGGCTATGTTGGCGGTTCGAACCAATGGAGATCCGCTTTCGTTCGCCAACGCGGTGCGAAGCCAGGTGCTGGCCCTGAACCCCGACCAACCCGTTTCCGATATCTCCACCATGGAGGACGTTGTGGATTCCTCGGAAGGGCAACTGCGATTGATGATGAGGTTGCTGGGAGCCTTTGCCGGCACGGCCACGCTTCTCGCTGTGATCGGGCTCTACGGAGTTATTTCGTATTCGGTCGTGCAAAGGACCAAAGAGATAGGAATCCGGCGGGCTCTCGGTGCGCCGCGGAGAAATATTCTTTCGCTGGTGGGTCGGCAGGTAGTGCTGCTCACCTTGGCCGGTTTGGTCATCGGCTTGGGCGGGGCATTCGCCCTCACTCGATGGATGCAGGACTTGCTGTTTCAGGTGAGCGCCACCGATCCGTACACGTTCGTGGGAGTTTCAATCCTGTTCCTGATGGTAGCGCTCGCCGCAAGCTATATTCCGGCGCGCCGCGCGGCGGCGATCGATCCCCTGGCTGCCCTGCGAATCGGATAGCGCTTCGCAGTAAAGATGCTCCTCAGGAGGCTGTGGCTGGAGTTGTCCCGAGCGCTTCCAGCACGTCCACGGCGGAACTATATCGACCCTGCGGAGCGCTGATCTGCGCTCCCTGCGCCATCTGACGGGCGGCAATCAGCATCTCGCGCGCGATGGCGACACCCTCCGCTCTTGCCAGCTCAGGAGTCTGGGCGCGGGCCATGCGATCGAGGATCGAGTCTGGAACGGAAACGCGCAACTCGTTCTTCATGAACTCCGCATTGCGCACGCTGACCAGTGGCCAGATTCCGGCCACGACCGGAATGCGGCAGTGCTCGATGCGCTTCAGGAAATTCTCCAACAGGCGCAAGTCAAACACCGGCTGCGTCACGGCATACTCCGCTCCGGCTTCCACTTTGTATTCGAAGCGGCGAACTTCTTCATCCAGGTCGGTGAGTCCGGGGTTGGCTCCTACTCCGATCACGAAGCTGGTGCCGGCGCCGATCGGGTTGGCCCCGAGATCGAGCCCGCGGTTCAGGTTGTGGACAATGTTCACCAGCCCGATGGCGTCGACATCGAAAACCGCCGTCGCGTCGGGATAGTTGCCCATCTTCGGCGGATCGCCGGTAATGCAAATCAGATTCTTAATGCCGACGGCGGCCGCTCCCAGCAGATCACTTTGAATACACAGCACGTTGCGATCGCGGCAAGTGTAGTGAAGGATGGCGTCGATCCCAACGTCGCGTTGGATCAGCAGCGACAGAGCCTGGTTGCTCATCCGGGCCGAGGCCCGCGGACTGTCCGGAATATTGACGGCGTCGACGCCCACCGATTTTAAAAAGCGCGCGCCCTCGACCTCCTTAGCTACGTCAATGCCTTTCGGAGGCACAATCTCGACCATGGTGACGAACTCACCCCGGGAAAGCTTGGCGCCGAGCAGCGAGCGCTTCTCCAGTGGAACCGCCGGAATCGCCAAAGGCGCAGACTGGCCGCTGGCGGCCTGAACCGAGGAAGATTTGCCGCGAGCTTCTCCCACTCGCAGCGCCGACTTCATCACGCGAATGTGCTCGGGAGTAGTACCGCAGCAGCCGCCGACCAGGCGTACTCCGGCAGCCACGAATTTGCGCGCATAGCTGGCCATGTACTCCGGCGAGCATAGGTAAATATTCCTGCCTTCGACCGAGCGTGGAATGCCGGCGTTGGGCTGGGCGGCGAGCGGCAGGGAAGTCGCGGCACGCACCCGCTCCATGGCGTCCAGCATGGCGACCGGACCAACGCTGCAGTTGCAGCCGATGACATCCGCGCCCCACTCCGCGAGTTTCGGAACGAACGTTGCCGGGTCGGAACCATCAAGGCAGTTGCCGTCTTCGTCGATGGTGACTTGAGCCACCAGCGGAATAGTGCTGCTCACATCCCGGGCGGCCAGCATTGCCTGGTGAATTTCTTCTAGGTATCCGAAGGTTTCCAGAATGACGAGATCGACTCCGCTCTCGACCAGCACTTGAATCTGCTGGCGAAAAGCGTCGCGGGCTTCCTGGAATGAAGTTTTTCCCAGAGGTTCGATTCTGGTTCCCAGCGGGCCAACCGATCCTGCGACCCACACATCGAAGCTTTTGGCGGCTTCCCGGGCTAGGCGGACTCCAGCGCGATTGATGTCGTCCACCTTGTCGGCCAAACTGTGGCGGGCCATGCGGAACGAGTTGCCACCGAAAGTATTGGTTTCAATGATCTCGGCCCCAGCCTGCAGGTAATCGTGGTGAATGCCGCGTATCAAGTCGGGTTGGGACAGGTTCAGTTCATCGTAAGAGCGATTGATGAAAATGCCCTTGGCGTAGAGCAGCGTGCCCATGGCGCCGTCGCACAACACAGGAGATTGCTTGATCCGGGCAAGAAAGTCAGAAGCCATATATTTTCTGAGAATACAGGATGAACCGGGAGTCGTGCATCCCCGCCAGGCGGCAAGGGATGCTTATGCGGGCGTCGCGGCGAGGCGCGCCCGTCACAGGGACGGGTTCCGGGTCTGTTATAATTCACCATTTTGCACATAAATCTCCCTTTTTCATGTCGTTAGGAGCTTTCCGTTTGAAGAGACGCATCCTCGTTCTAGCTGTCGGCTTGTCGGCCGGACTGAATCTGATCTCCTGTGGCGGGTACAAGAGTTCCTACAAGCCGCCCAGCGGCCTGTACACGCGGGTGGTCGCTTCCCAGGGTGTCACCTCGACTTTTACCTTTGGCGGCCTGCGCATTATCAACGGGGAGAATGACACATTGCCACGAGCGGGCGAATTGAGCGCTGGCAGTTCCCCGGGCCTGATGGCGATTTCACCCACCCGCAATATATTGGTTGCGTTCGATTCGAGCTCCAACGGAGTGTTTGCCATCAATACCGTGACCGAACAGAGCCTGGGGAATGTACATCTTCCGGGGCCGACTTCGAGCATGGTCATTCCCACGGCCAGCGGGGTCGGCTACGCCACGGTCCCGGCTGCCACGGTAAACGGATTCTCGTTCGTGGGGGCGCTTGAGGTTATGAACCTTCCCTCTGGGTCGATCACCACTACGATTGGCGTGACCAATGCGCAAACCGTGGTTTCGAATACGGACGGCACCGAGCTTCTGGTTTTCAGTAACGACTCGAATTCCATCACAGTTCTGTATCCGGGGGTCGCGTCGCCTCCGGTGGATACCAGTTGTTTCAACAATCCACCGAACGCGGTATGCACGATTCTTCCAGGCTTCGACCGCCCCGTGAATGCCGTCATCAACGGGAGCACAGCCTACATTTTGAATTGCGGTGCGGAGTGCGGCGGCATTCAGGCCAGCGTGCAGACCCTGGACCTGAACACGCTCATGCCCGGAACGCCGGTTCCGGTGAACGGCGCGACCGTGGCGTTCCTCAGCGGGTCACAGCTTTACGTTGCGGGCAACGGAACGCCAACCGGCCCCCTGTGCACCTCGATTGCCGGTGCAGCCGCGACCGCGGCTACTTATTGCGGGACGCTCGACATTGTTGATCTGACCACGATGTCCGATCCGTACTACAACAGTCCTGCCACCGAAATCGCCATCCCCGACGGCTACCACCAACGCATCGACATGAGCGTCAACGGTCAGCTCTTTGTCGGGTCGCGCGCCTGCACCAACGTGGGCAACGTCAACAATCCGAGTGGCGAAGTGCGCGGATGCCTTGCCATCTACAACACCGGGACCAACGCCGTCGTGATTCCCCCCGATAACGGCGACGTGAACGGATTCCAGAGCTTTACCCAGCGCGACATCGAATACGTGGCCGAGGGCGGATTCCTGCGCGTCTATGACACCACTAAAAATATCCTGCTGATCAACGACTACGTGCCTGAAGGGACGATCAACGTGATCGGATATGTGGGCGACGTGAAGGCAATCGATTTCTTCTAGGCGATAGCGCCGGCGTCCCGCCGGCTGTCGCGAGAACCTGCTCTGAGCTTGCCGAAGGGGGTCTCGCTCTCGTTCTGGATACGACCCAAGACTCGTCAGCTTTCCTATAGATTCCGCAGTGGCGGGCGAGGACGCCCGCCAACACAGCCGCCGGGACGGCGGCGCTACTTTGCGGGATCCAGAATAAGCCGATGCGCTCTTGCCGCGTCGACTGCTTTTGCGGTGAACGGCAACGTGAACGTTGTTCCTTCGTACCACGCCTTCCACTGATCCATGTAGTACGGGCTCAGGAAGTTTCCGCCCTGGCCGGTGACGATGTTCAGCGTTGATTGGTCCAGGTCGGCGAGATTCGCGGTGAAGCGTTCGGACGGGCCGTGGTGGCGCGTGACGGCTTTCACCGTGTAGCCGCTGCCTGACTGCTCCCGCACTCCGGGAGCGGACCAGCGTTTGATCAGCGGAATTTTTCCCAGCACCGGGTGTTCAATGTCGACGGCGTTAAATGCGCCCCAGCGCCATGATGTGAGATCCTTCGGCGCAGCGGGATCGCTCACCGCGGCGTCTACCGCCGCAGCCAGCAGTTCGTCATAGTTCGGATATTTTTCCGGCAACCAGCGCTTGGGGCGGTGCAGCAGAACGTTTTCCAGCCACACCGAACGCATTTCCCACGAGTAAGTTTTCCAGTTCAAAACTTCGTCTTCTTTTCCCGGATCGGCGGGCGGAGTTCCTAACTTCGGCTCAAGCAGCAAGCGCCTCAATTCGCGAATGGAATTTTCGGTGATCGTCGGTGCCGCGGACGAGGCCTGCATGCGCCCATCCCAACTGCGCATCAGGTCGGCAGCTTGCTTTACGCGCGCTGACGGCTTCGCGGCATGATCGACGGCGTAGACCAGGCGCTCAGCAGCGAACAGGTCGGCCTCGGACTGAATGTCAGTCTGCAGCGTGAGCATGTCAGCGGCGGAAAATTGCCGTCCGGATTCGAGCACATGATAAATGCGCGCGGTACGCCACGGAGCTTCCCATTCCATACTGATGGAATTGGGATAATCGTCGGGTGTGATCCGGCCATTCGCCGTGCCGATAATTCCCGAGGGTGGGTTGTAGACGCTGGGCAGTTTTTCGAACGGAATGTAGGAAGTCCACTCGTGCGCATTGTCGGCGCCGTTGACCGGAAGGCTGCCGTCGCCGGCGGCGCGGACCGGAACTTTGCCGGTGGTGTGATACCCGATGTTGCCATCGACGTCGGCATAGACGACATTCTGTCCGGGCGCGTCGAGTTGCGAAAATGCGTGTTGAAATTCGTCCCAGTTCTGCGCGGCATTCACGTCGAAGAAAGGAATGTGCAGGCCGTCGTAAAGCGTCCAACGCAGCGCCAGCTGCCGGGTCTCACCCGGAACCAAGTCAGAGATGACCGGTCCATGCCGCGTGATCTTCACATCGACGGTGACATCCGGCTTACCCTTGACGTGAATCACTTCGGCTCGATGCTCCGGCTGCGCCCATCCGGTCGGCGTTTGATACGCGCCTTGGGCGTTGAAGTTTTCGATGTAGACATCGGTCACAGTCGGGCCGACGTTGGTGAATCCCCAGGCGATGCGCTGGTTGTGACCGACCACGACAAAGGGCATGCCCGGCAGTGTGACGCCGGCAACGTCAAGACTGCCAGAGTGCAGATGCGCTTCGTACCAGAGGTTGGGCATCTGGTGGCCGAGGTGCATGTCATTCGAGAGCAGCGGTTTGCCGGTAACAGTGTGGGCTCCGGAAACGACCCAGTCGTTCGAACCGTTGACCGGCAAGTCTTCTACGGGCAAGCCTGCTTGGGCGGGCGTGGAAAATCTCTGGGTGACGGAGTTGTCCGGAGAATCGTCGTCGTCATCGTCATCATCGTCGGAATCGCCCGCGTTGCTTTCGG
>Ga0210388_10002770_pt1 | contig 13634 bp, 12 predicted proteins | sample IncBWC19OmetaG_FD_155485 | JGI IMG/M metagenome (GOLD analysis project Ga0210388, IMG submission 155485) | Forest soil microbial communities from Barre Woods Harvard Forest LTER site, Petersham, Massachusetts, United States - Inc-BW-C-19-O ...
GAATCGTTTCCGTTGGAGTCGCCGATCCCACAAAGTATCCCTTACCGGCCGCATCGCTCCACGTGCCCTGCGGATTCCAATGCCACGCCTCGATCGCGAGCTCTGTGTTCTGGCGGTAGGTCACGGGCTGCCAGCCCGAGGCCTGCGTTTGCCCGAGTGTGGGCTGCATCAGGTCCTTGTCGATGGCTTCAACGGGAATGCGGTCCACGCCCGCACCCAGCGTTTCCTTTGGGACGAAATGATTGGTCGCGTGAGTTGTGTCGACTTCAACCGTCTGAGCCGTGACCATGGCGCAGAGCGCAATATAGGTGGGCAAGAAGACGAGAACCCGCAATATTCTCTTCACGAAGAGAAATCCTCACTTTCAATTAAAACGATTGAATGGCGAGTATACGGCAGATCACAGCCGGCGCGCGAGTAATGATCCCGGTAGAATTGTTCCAGCGGTTATCCCAGCGAGTATCAGCGATTATCCGAGATTGATCTGAAACGGCGAGACGGTAAACGTCAGCGCGAGGAGAATTAGCGCGAGTAATGCCAGCGGCCAGCGGCTCGCCGGCAGCATGGGATATTCCGGCGCCTGCTCCTGTCGGTAAGTGAGCACGTTCATCGCGATGATCAGTCCGGCCCACACACGCCACGCCACGTGGTACCGTCCCAGGCAAACCAGGCCGATCACGGCGATCCACGAAATCACGCGATGCGCCCGTGGCGCCAAAGCGTAAACAATGTGTCCGCCGTCGAGTTGGCCGCTGGGCAGCAGGTTCAGGGCGGTTGCGTACATCCCAACCCAGGCGGCGACCGCCGTCGGATGCAGATAGACTCGCGTCAACGGCAATGCGGCGATTGAGCTTCCCGGAGCAATGCGGCGCATCAGGCTTTGCATGACATAGAAAATCTGGGGAAATCCCAATTGCAAATCAGAGGCACTCGTATTCGCCGCCAGCGGTTTCGATAGGCTCAATGCCACGCCCAGGGCGATCACCGCTACCACGAATCCCGCAATCGGCCCGGCGATGCCGATATCGAACAGCGCCTTACGAGAGCGGATCGCAGATTTAATTCGGATCACCGCTCCCAGCGTCCCAATCATGGTCGGCGCCGGAATAAAAAAGGGAAGCGTCGCGCGCACTCCGTAGTAGCGGCAGCAAAGATAGTGTCCCATCTCGTGTGCCAGCAGAATTCCCAGCAGCGTCGCCGAGAACGGAATTCCCAGCAGCAGGCGCGAAGGTTGCCTCAATGCCCATTCGATCGGAAAGAACGCCAGGTATTCATCCCCCACTTTGAATGGAGGCAGGTTATGCAGAAAGCTGAACTCCATGCGCGCCCCCACGACCAGTGTGGTGAAACACGCACCCAGTAGCAGCAGTCCATGCAGCCAATAGTGCTCGCTGGGCGGCGGCCCTTGCGGCGTGGGCAGCGGGCGGTAGTACTCGATCGTGGATACGGGAATCGGGGGACTTGGATCCGACATGCGAGTCTTCGGCTCCGGCACTCGAGTTCCCGGACCGTTCTTTGATGCTACTACGAGCCGAGAAAATGCGGGAACGCTGATCTGCTTTGTCCTGATCCTGCTGGCGGGACCACCATCGTGCTATTACGAACGGGCCATTTTGCGCCTGTACCAGAACCCATAAGATTGTTCCCATTGCGTCGGACGCGGACCCTGTGTGTTCGAAAACCCGGTGACCGACGCTGAGACTAAATGCCGTAAAGGTTCACTCGCTCGCTCGGCGATGCACCTTCCCCAAGGAATCGGTTCCCAGATGAATGTGGTCACCCCCATTTCCGAAATGGAGGTACGGTCGTCCGCCCCGGCGATCTGCGCCTCGTGGTTCGAAGTCCGCCCGCGGGATATTTCTCTGTGGAACAGCGTCCTGCTCGGCACCGACACTTCTCTTTATCAATATCCGTTCTGGAATGAGCCGAACCGTCCGTTCTTGCTCAGACCGCGCTATCTGGCCTGGGGCACGCAGGACCGCCCGCTTGCCTTCGTCTGCATTCTGACCGTCGGATTCGGTCCGGCCAAAATTGGTCTGGTCTTCCGTGGGCCCGTGTGCCTGCAACCGGACGTCGAACTTTCCTCGCTCGCACTCTCGGAACTCTTCGACTGGGCTCGCGCTCAGGGATTTATTTTCATTCGCTTCACTCACTCCGATCCTCATGTTCTCGACCTGCTGTCGCGCGCAGGCCACGTTGAGGACTACGATGCATTCCCTTATTTTCTCGACTATCCGGTGCAGTGTCCCGACTACATCGTCGAGCAGTTTGATTGTGAGGAAGCGACGCTGGCCAGCTTCGATCGCGAAGCCCGCCGCAAGATCCGCCGTGCCACCGAAGCGGGATACGAATTCCGCGTCGACGACTCCGCCGCGGCTCTGGCGAAAGCCTGGCCGCTCTATCAGGAGTGTTCGCGCCGCAAGCATTTTCGGCTGGAGCGTCCGCTGTCGGTGTACCAGCGCGCCGTCCGCCTCGCTCAGCCCCACGACTGCGTGCGAATCTACGCCGCGTACTTGAACGGCACCATGGTCGGGAACACGCTGGTTTTTCGCGACCGGACCATGGCGCACAGTCTCTTGGCCGCCTTCGACATGCGCCATCGCCACGCTGCCGTCTTTCTGCATTGGCATGCCATGCGCGATATGTATCGCCTCGGAGCTCCGCGCTACAACCTTGGTCCCGGCCCGGGATTACTCGCGCGCTTCAAGCGGCAATTCTGTCCGGAGCCGACAAGGTATCCGGCAGCGCGAACCGTCGTCTTGAAAGAAGACTGGTTCCGTTTCTGGCGCCAGAGAATTTTCCCCGTCGCCAGCGGAGTCCGCCCCATGCTGCGAAAGCTGGTCTCCCGGCTCAGAAGTTAGTGCTGGATGTCGCCCCAATAGAAGGTCGCGACTTGGGAAGGACTCACCTTAGACATCGGTCCTGGGAGCTGAGGGCCGAGAACTGAGAACTGAGAACTGCTAATCGATTGACTGCAATTCTTTCCCCGGCTTGAACCGCACCGCCCGCCCCGGAGGAATCGACACTTCGGCGCCGGTACGCGGATTGCGCCCGATGCCGGTCTTGCGCGGACGTACGTTGAACACGCCAAATCCCCGCAGTTCAATACGATTGCCGCCGGCCAGCGCCTTCTTCATGCTCTCGAAGACGGTTTCCACGGCCAGCTCAGCCTTGGTCTTGGTGATGCCGGTCTTGGCCACCACTTCGTTGATAATGTCGAGCTTAATCACAGGCGGCTCCCGCGTGCTGGGTCAAGATGATGCTTCAAGTTATTGATGCTATGGGAGATAAGTCAGATTGTCAACGGGAGCATCAATCCCGTAAACTGGCATGCACCAGCCAAAAGATTTAGTCATTGTGTGATCGGGCAATTCAGTGATTTTCGCGACGACAGCCATCCACTATCCGATTGCCTTTAAATGACTCAATCACTCAGTGATTCAATAACTTAATTCTCAGGGGAGTTCCATGCTGAAGAGTGACCGCTGGATCCGCAAGATGTCCCAGGAACACGACATGATTAACCCCTTCTCGGAGAAGCAGGTACGGGACGGCGTGATCTCCTACGGCCTGTCGTCGTATGGGTACGACCTGCGTGTGGCCGACGAGTTCAAGATTTTTACCAACGTCAACTCGACCATCGTTGACCCGAAACATTTTGACGAGAAATCTTTCGTCACGGTGCAGACCGATATCTGCATCGTCCCGCCCAACTCGTTCGCCCTGGCGCGCTCGGTCGAATATTTCAAGATTCCACGCAGCATTCTGACCATTTGCGTCGGCAAGAGCACCTACGCCCGCTGCGGCATCATCGTCAACGTCACGCCATTCGAGCCCGAGTGGGAAGGCTTCGTCACGCTCGAAATCTCGAACACGACGCCGCTGCCTGCCCGCATCTACGCTAACGAAGGCCTGTGCCAGATACTGTTCTTCGAAGGCGACGAAGTCTGCGAGACCAGCTACGCCGACCGCAAAGGCAAATACCAGGCCCAGAAGGGAATCGTGCTACCGAAGTTGTAGGGTGGTTGCTTATCCGCGAAGCGGCGGCATTCATTAGCCCAGCACGTAAGTGCTGGGAAAGCGCAGCCGGCAGGGAACCGATTTCCTCAGGAACGGCACGTTGACGGGACCAAGGATGATCGGGCTTCCGGACTACGTTTGGGCATTTTACGATCGAGAGGAAATCGGGCCTCGCATGCTTGCCAGAATCGCCTGAGCACACCGGCCTCACACCCGATGATCTGTGAGAGTCCGATTCAATTCAGCCCCGCCTGCGTCAGCTTCACTGCGCACCCGCCACCGGAGACGCCATCCCCGCACGTCGTTGCATTCAGCGTTGAAAAGTAAATGCTCGACGCCTGCGCCTGCGAACTGACGTTGTCCACCACAATGCCGCTGGTGCCGCCGACCTCCGTCACCCCCGCTGATACCGCGCTTGGAAATCCGCTGGTCACGTCCAGACTCAGGATGCAGGCGCTGCCACCGGTCGCCACGCAGCCCGCTTCCAGGCCCACAAACAACCAGTCCTTGCCCGTTGTCGTGTTGAAGAATTCAGTCATCGGCGAACAGCGAGTAGTCGACAAAATACTTGCGATCGCCAATGAATTCGTGTCATGCGCTTTCATTTTTCCCGTGCTGTCGAATCCCAGCCGGTAGAGCACTGGGCTGGCGATCCCCAAAGTCGGATACCCGCACACGTAAAGAAATCCGGTCGACGGGTTCGAATAATAGTTATGGTCGAAGGCGCCGGAAAACATATTCTGGCCCGCCTCGCCTATGGCTGTTTCGTTATTCAGGGCCAGAGACGTGTCGGTCTGCAGGACGCGCGCGTGCCCGAGTCCCTGGTTGTCATTGCCCAGAAATATGTACACTCTTTGCGTCGTGGAGTCGACCAGTGGCGGCTCAATCAGGTTGCTTGCGCTGGAAGTCAGCTCGAAGCTCGTTTGTCCCCAGCATGGCGGCGACGGCTGCCCGATGCACACTCCCACTGTGCTTCCCACTTCGCGAATGTAAGTGAAGGTTCCAATATCGTCGTCGTAGTAAAGATTCTTCGACACGTAATCGAACACCGGTCCGGCAACTTTGTGATTGCCCGAATCGATGATGTGCAAAGGCCAGCCGCCCGTGCTGACTTCCGCCGGCGTGCCCCGAAAGAATCCGCTGAACTTATGCATATTGCCGTCATCGGACGCCACATACGCCACGTCGTGTGTGTAGTCGACGAACGGCGATGACCGCGTGTCGCCCACCGACCCGAATGAAGTCGCCTTATCCACAGCGTTGTTGCCCGTGCCCGCAACCGCCGGGCTGGTCACGCTGGCGCCGTTATTGCCCGTCGTGCCGATCGTCAGCACGTGCAGCACCGGAGGATTCGCACTCGCCACCCAGGCGACTTTGCCGCCTCCGGGCGCCATCGTTGGCGAGGTATTGATCGCGCCCCCTGTGTTGTAGGCCCACTTCACCGTCGGTCCCGTGCCCGGGCAATAACCCGTCCCGCCCGGTTCGGTGTAAAGATTGTTATAGGCCACGATGGTCGCCTGTGACGCGGATCCCGCTACCTTCAGCGCGAACACCACAAAGTCGTTGGTGCAATCCGGCGCTGCATTCACATTGAAACTGTATTTCGCCGGATACATTCCTGCCGTGATCGTGCTCCCCGCGCTTCCCAGGCTCACGCTCCAATCGGCCTTCTTTTTCTTGGCGTGGATCACCACCACTGCTGCGTGCGGCTTCTCCGCCGCAACCGGAGGCGACATACGAATCTGCTGCTGCCAATATCGAATGTCCTGCTGCACCGCTGCCATCCGTTTCGCCGACGGCGAATCGCTGAACACGACGTAATGGTGCGACCAGTCATACGGCAGGCCGAGGACCGGCGCGCCTGAAGTCTGCCCCAGACACGATGCGCCCAATATCAGCACGCAGGAACTAGCACGGATGCAACCAGGAAACTGCGAGATCGATCGAGAAGCAGGGAACATGACAGCACCTTCATTCGGACACGAGTGCACACGGCTTAGAGCTGTTCATAGTCGAACGGCTCCCTCGCAGGAAGTGCCACGCAAGGTTCCGGACGCTGGCGCCGTTTGCTAGGTGATTTTCAAATACGTCGTATAAGTCTGATCTTCGAGCGCGGTGAACGGCATCAGCTTCATAATTCCGCTGGAGGTCTCCACGTGCCACACCTCTGGTGCCATCTTCTTAACCGCCAGCAACTGAGCCCGTGTCACCGCCGGGGGCGAATCGTCAATCGCAAACAGCACCAGCGGCCCGACCAGCAGCGCCACGGTTTCCGGGTGCTCTGCGTCAATCGCCTGCAGCCGCGCTGTCATGGGCAACTCGAGGTCGATCCGGTCGCCGTTCTTCCAATTGCGCTCGATGCGCGCAAAGCTCCCCGCTGATGCCGCTTCCCGTTTTCCGTTAACCGAAATTGAAGCATTTTCCGTCCAGGCAGGAATGCGCAGATTCACTGCAAATTGCGCCTGCTTCGAAGTCTTCACCTCAAACTGCACGTGCGCGTCGTAGGGATATTCACTCTTCTGCGTAAGCGCAACCTGCGCCCCGTCCTGTGTCCATCGCACCGTCGAAGGTAGGTAGAGATTCACATACACTCCGCCCGCATCGCGGAAATAGGTATTGATCCGATAGTCTGCCGCCACTTGTGGCAGCGTTCCCGAGCAACACGCCCAGTTCTCCTTGTGGTAAACCTTCTTTCCGTGAAAGTTGTAGTCGGAATAATAGAAAGTCCGGCCGTCGGACTGTAGCGGCAACGAGCCCAGCACGGTGTTGTACATCACGCGTTCCATGCTGTCGCCGTATCGTGAATCGCGCGTTACCCGCAGCAGGTAGCGGGTCAATTTGAAATGCGCGTACGATCCGCAGGGCGTTTCAAAACTGGAGTGCGTCCCGGTGAGACTCTTGTACATCGCGGCGCTGCCGGGCGCGCGCAGAGTCTCGTCCGCACCCCACCCCCCGGTGGCAAAGCTCTGCGCTGCTACGAAATCGAATCCATTCTTGGCTGCCCGCAGATGCTTCTCGCTGCCCAGTGTCAGGTATGCCTGCATCGCCGAGCACATCGAATTCACGTGGCTGTAAGCGTGCCGTCCTTCCAGGTTGCTGCGTCCCTCGGCCAACGGATCGTAGTACACATCGTCGAGATACTGCACACCGAGCGCGCGATATTTCTCTCCGGCTCCGCGCTGGTAGGCGAGAAACAAATTCTCGGGCATGGTGTAAGACTCGTCCCACTGGTAAGACTCTTCATTGTCGTGGCCGACGCGCCAGCGCTGGCCATGTTCAATCGCTTTCGCCGGCAAGTGCGGCAATGCAGTCTTCGTCGTTTCATCCAGGATCGCGAACGCATCAGGATCGCCTGCGTACTTGTGCGAATCGATCAATCCGCAGACTAGTTTGTCGTAGGTATACGCGGGGAAGCGGGTCTTCTCGTAAAAATCCCCACCAATCGCCTTGGCGTACAAACGATTCAGCCGTAGCACCTTCTCGCGCGTCTCTGGCGATCGGTTGATGGCATACGATCGGGACAGCGCCGATATCCACTGCCCGAACGTGCATCCAGGCGCGAAGCCAATCTCAAAAAGATGATCCTGGTTGTTGGGGTCGTAGGTGTACCAGCCGCCCAGCTCCTCGCCCGGTGCCGGTTTACCCACCATCTGCCGAAATGGCTTGAGCAGGCTGTCCTCGCTCAACCCCATCAGCAAATCATGCGTCTGTCGCAGTTGCCGCTCGTGCCGTGCGCTGTCGAGCGACACTGCGCCATATTCAAATTCTTCGAGCGGCGCGGAGTGTGGATCTCCGCTGGCGCGGGAAGAAAGGCCGAGCGCTGGAAGCCGAAAGCCGCCCAGCGCACCTGCGGCCGAAGCGAATGTAGCGGATTGCAAAAACTTTCTGCGGGAGACGGAATGCGAGGGAGACATTGTTCCTCCCAACTTGAGGGTTGGTCAGGATGATTTTACCGGAACCGGACGCCCTATTTCTCGCGCATTTCTTACGCTAGAAGTGGCAAGCCGAGAGACAGCGAACCTAGCGCTGGTTCTCGCCCTCTTTGAACATATACTTGATCGCCGGCTTGTAAATCATCAGATTCGGCTCGCCGCTTTCGCGGTTCACCTTGATACAATTCCGGTCGTACCATTCGATGATGCCGCGCACTTCTTCGCCGTCGCGCAGCACAATCACCATCGGCGTCCGCGACTGCATCTGCTTCTGGTAATAAAAATTCTCCGCGTTGGTCTGCTCCGGAGGCGCAGGCTTCTTACCCGCGCCGCCCGCCGAACGGTCGCCGCGATCTCCGCGATCATGCGAGCGTTCCCGCCGTTCCTGCGATTGCGCGGGGGTGGAGTTGTGGCTGTTGTGATTCTCCCCGCGCGGCAAAGTCGGCCGAATCAGCTTGCGGTTGGCGAAGTTTTCCTTCTCGGAGGACTCTCCGGCTATTGCGGTACCCATAATTTCCTTCATCGTGGCGCTACCTCAGATACACGCGTTCGCGCAAACCGCCGCTCCGGGGACCCTGGGAATGTAATCAACGAAGGCGTGAAATTTTACATACCGTACCACAGGAATCTTCCGCTGACAATCCTTCGTTCGTGCAGGTCGGCGTCCAAGGCAGGCTATATGCCAAATCTTGCACACTGCAGGAATATCGATTCATCTGCCACTAGGTATCCGACAAGTCGGCCCCGCGGCGCTCTCTTCCACTCCCCGTAACAATCGCCACCAGCGCGGCCACGATCAGTACGGTCCACGCCAGTACGGGCGCGAAAAGTCCGCCATATCGCTGTTCGGCCAACCGCGCCTGGTAGAAGGCATTCCGTGAGGCCAGCAGATTGCCCAACTGGTAGGCAAATCCCGGCAGAGTGCCGCGCACCGCCGGCGGCGAGAGTTCATTCAAGTGCGCTGGTATCACTCCCCACGCGCCCTGCACCATAAACTGCATGAGAAATCCACCCAGTGCCAGCAGCGGAACCGAATGCGAATACGCCCACAACGGAATCATGGGGATCGACAGCAGCGCCGCAACAATGATGGCGCGTCTCCGCCCGATTCGCTCTGACCACGCTCCAAAACAAATTCCGCCCAGCAGTGCGCCAATGCTGTAAATGATGGCGATAAAACTCACCGTCTTCGGAGTGAACTGCAAATTCTTCTGCAGAAATGTCGGATAGAGATCCTGGGTGCCGTGACTGAAAGAATTGAACGCGAACATCAGCACCACCAAAAAAATAAAAACTCCGGCATGCGACAAAATATCTTTACCCAGGTGACTCTCCGCCGACCTCGATACCCGCCCCTGCAGCCACGCCGGAGATTCCGGCACTTTGCTGCGAATGTAGATAACCAGAAACGCCGGCAGCGCGCCGATCACAAACATTCCCCGCCAACCGACAAACTGGAACAGCATGCCATACACCAGGGCGGCCATAAGATACCCGACCACGTAGCCCTCTTGCAGAAGTCCGGAGAAAAATCCTCGTCCCTCGGCCGGCAGGGTTTCAAACGCCAACGCCGCACCCACGCCCCATTCGCCCCCCATCGCGATCCCGAACAGCGCCCGCATGATAAGAAAGACTTTCAGCGACGGCGCAAACGCCGAAGCCAGCTCAAACACGGAATAGGCGATGATGTCGATCATCAATGTCGGCCGCCGTCCGAACCGGTCAGCCATCAGCCCGAACAACAGCGCCCCCACGGGCCGCATGGCCAGCGTTAGAAAAATCGCTTCTGTGATCGCGGAAACTTTGGTTTGAAACTGCGTGGCCAGTGCGCTGACGCAGAAAATCAGGATAAAAAAGTCGAATGCGTCGAGCGACCACCCCAGAAAACAAGCAACGAACGTGTTCCTCTGTACCGAAGTCAGCCTGCGAAAATGTCCGATGAACTCCATCTGACTCCCCCCGGCGCTCTTCCTCTGTGATACCCGTGTTCTCTGCGGTTGAACGCTTTTGTTCCCGCCGTAAAGTCCAACGGATGCTAGCATAAGCTTTCAATCAACCATCAGAAATCAGCAAACTGAACTCCGAAATCACGATCCCCCATGCCCGACCTCGACCTCCCGCAACGCCAGGCGACCGACGCGCAAATGCTCACCGGCTTCTGGTATCGCGCCCTGCCCGCCGATCGCGTTCATCGCAATCAGCTCTACAAGGCAACGCTGCTCGAGATCCCTCTGGTCATCGGCCGCGACCGCATGGGACAGCCCTTTGCCCTGCGCGACGCCTGCCCTCATCGCGGCATGCCTCTCAACTGCGGCCAATTCGACGGCGAAAATCTTGAGTGCGGATACCACGGCTGGAAGTTCGACGTGCACGACGGTCAGTGCCAGCTGATTCCTTCGCTCACGTCTGACCAGAATCTGAAAGTCGATCGTATTTACGCCGGCAGTTATCCCTGCGAAGAGCAGGACCATTTCATATGGGTCTACATCCCCGATCCAGGCCCGCCCGGTGCGGGATTCGCCCCGCCCGCGCAGGCGCCGAACTCTGCGCCGCGGATCGAAAAGTTCAGCTCGAAATACAAACTCGCTTACCTGCAAGCCGAAATGCCCGTCAGCATCGATCACGGCATCATCGGCCTCATGGACCCCGCGCACGGTCCCTTCGTTCATCAGGCGTGGTGGTGGCGATCCCAACACAGCATTCACGAAAAGAAGAAGAATTTCGAGCCCATTCCCAACGGCTTTCGCATGGCCGCGCACACGCCTAGTTCAAACTCCGCGCCTTATAAACTTTTACGCCTCTACGCCGACGCCGACTCCATCACCACCACCATCGATTTCATTCTGCCCAACCTCCGTATCGAAACCATACGCGCCGGAAAATACTGGTTCTCTTCTCTCACCACCGTGACCCCCGTCACGCGCAGTCAATGCCGCATCGACGTCGTCGCCGCGTGGAATTTATTTCGCTGGATGCCGTTCGTCCCCGATGTGCTGAAATTCGTCTTCGCAAAATTTGTCGAGCAGGACCGCCGCACCATGGAACTACAAGCCGAGGGCCTGCAACACAACCCTCACCTCATGCTCATTGACGACGCCGACCGCCCCGCGAAATGGTACTTCCAACTGAAAGCCGCACATCTGGAAGCCAAACGCACAGGCACGGAGATGAAGCACCCCATGCAGGGACCGGTCACATTGAAGTGGAGGAGTTAGCTACCAGGCAATCTTCAGGCCCTTGTACAGCCTGAACTTATCGTCTGGAGTCGCGACGGGGATTTTTTCAACGAATGCCTGCGCAATGATTTGCCGATCAAAAGGATCGCTGTGAAGGGGAGGCAGATCAAGTAGGCGGAAGGCATGTTCCGCGGTGAAGGAAAGTACACGGATGTCCAGGTCTGCAATTGCCTGTTGCGCGATCTCAGCCGATACCGCCAGTTTGCCGAGCGCGGTCTTGATTGCAATCTCGACCAGGGAAACCGCGCTCAGTTCAAGAATGTTTTCTGGATTCTGCAATGCCGCCGCGACCTTCTTGCTCAGCCGTTCCGGCGCGTTCACCGCGAAGATCAGGACTGCGGTGTCAAGGAGAATCCGCATTTCAATCGCGTTCCGCCAGCAACGTTTCGACTTCCTCGTCGGTCATGGGTTTCCACCAATTTTGGTCGAGCACGCGGATCTTTCCGCTCAGCGTGCCCAGCACCCGCTTCTTGCGGCTGGGTTTTTTAGTGCGTACGATGTCCACCACCGGCACTCCGCGACGGCAAATAGTGACCGGTTCGCCTTGTTCGGCCGCCTTGATCAACTCCGGAAGCTTGTTCTTGGCGTCGGCTACGCTGAATTCCATAAGATAATGATAGCTATCGAAGATAGCTATGTCAAGAAACGAGAACTGTTGGGCGGACACTCTTGTCCGCCGGCCCCGGAGCGGCGAAAGCGTGCGGTCCACGGCGCAAGTTGTGGGTGAGATTCGGATTTGGATAGAGCCGCGAAGCGGCGAAAGAAAAACTCCCGCCGCCGTTAGCCGTGGGCCTCATCCGCAACCAGCCAGTCCATCGCTTCCTCCCGTGCCTGGAAGGTTGGCAAGTCCCGCTGCGAGAAGCTCTTGAAATTTTCGTAGTACACGTGCGGCACGCTCTCGGTGCCCACCCACGCCGAACGCTTTACGTACGGACGGTCCAGCACCAGAACCTGCTTGGCTTTCGTGGCGACTTCTTTATCGATGTGCGCCCCTGCAAAATCTGTGAGGATCAGCATGGACCCAGCCGCATGCCGCGCCACGTCCGCCCGCACCATATCGAGCAGCACCAGAATTTCCTTGGCCGCGCAATGGCTGAAATCGATCACGTAGATCGCGTGACCCTTGTGTTTCACAAAGTGCAGCCGTTCCTCGAGCGAATTGCCTTTCGTCATGCCAGCAATTCCTCCACCACACCATAAGCCCCGTCCAGCGCGGCATCCAGCGCGGAAGCATCTTTGCCGCCGGCCTCAGCCAGGTCCGGCCGTCCTCCGCCCTTGCCCCCAACCTTCTGCGCCAACGGCCCGATAACTTTCCCCGCCTGCACCCGCCCGGTCAAGTCTTTTGTAACGCCCACGATCAGCGCGATATTCCCATCCGTCGCCGATCCCAGAACCACCACGCCCGATCCGATCTTGTCGCGCAACTGATCGACCAGCGTCCGCAACTGCGCCCGCTCCAGATTGTCCACGCGATGCGCCAGCACCTTCACGCCCTTCACTTCCTTGATCTGCTCGCCGATGTTTGCCGTCGACGACGAAGCCGACTTCATCCGCACCGAATCCAGTTCCCGCGTAAGCCGCTTGATCTCGTTGTCTTTTTTCTCAAGCTCAAGTTTCAACGCCTCAGCCGGAGACAACGAGGCCTCCTCGCCGTGCGCACCATCCCCAGTCGCGGGTGGCCCATGCTTGCGCGCCTTTTGGGCAGGAGTGGGAGACACAAACGCCGACACCACGTTCTCCAACTCATGATCCCGACGAAAATGCGCCACCGATCCTTCGCCGGTCACCGCCTCCACTCGCCGCACACCCGACGACACGCTGCCTTCCTTCAGAATCTTGATCAGCCCAATCTCGCCCGTCGCCCCCGTGTGCGTTCCGCCGCAAAGCTCGGTCGAGAAATCGCCGATCCGCACCACCCGCACCTTGTCCCCATACTTTTCTCCGAACAGCGCCATCGCGTGATACTTGCTGATGGCCTCGTCGATGGGCACGTCCGTCAGCGTCTCGACTTTCTGGTTGCGCAACAATTCCTTGTTGATCAGGTCTTCAATATCCTGCAACTCTTCGTCTTCGACCGCCGTGAAATGCGAAAAGTCAAACCGCAAATGATCTGGCGCCACCAGCGACCCCGCCTGCTTCACATGCTTACCAAGAATTTCCCTCAGCCCCGCATGCAACAAGTGCGTGGCCGTGTGATTCCGCATAGTGGCAAGCCGTCGTCCCGTATCGACCACCGCATCGATCTCGTCCCCGACACGAAGCGCGGACTTCGCCACTACCTGATGCGCCCGCACCCCCTGAATCGGCGAGTAGCATCCGACGACCTCGGCGACGACCGTATTGTGATCATCCGAATAAAACCATCCGCGATCGCCCACCTGCCCGCCCGACTCCGCATAAAACGGAGTATGATCCAGAATCACTTCGCCCGACTCGCCGGCCTTGA
>Ga0210388_10002771_pt1 | contig 13633 bp, 10 predicted proteins | sample IncBWC19OmetaG_FD_155485 | JGI IMG/M metagenome (GOLD analysis project Ga0210388, IMG submission 155485) | Forest soil microbial communities from Barre Woods Harvard Forest LTER site, Petersham, Massachusetts, United States - Inc-BW-C-19-O ...
CAGGTAAAGTTCGTTGACCAATCCGGTGGCCTGGAGCGTGTGGCCGGTAACCTCACGCCGCAGGTAGCCGATGGCGATGGCGTGCAGTTCCTCATAAGCCAGCGAAGCCAGGCTAGCCAGAGCCTCGCGGTCGCCCTCTTTCCATCGGTGCAAGAGCCGGGTAATCTCGCGCTCAACCGGAACGTCGGGTGGCATGAATCAAAATTCTCGGGATTACTACTATCTTAAGCGATTCCCCGCAGCCCCTAGTCCCAAGCCCCCAGCCCCGAGTTAGGCTTCCTCCTGCATTTTGCGCGCGACCTTTGTCACCAGGCTACGCGGGCTGAAGCGCACGGATTGCGCCAGCACCTTGTTCAGCAGACCGGGGATAACCACCGGCTTTCCAGCCATTAACCCGCGATACCCGGCTTCGGCAACGGTGCGCGCATCCATCACCTTCATGTGTTTCAATATCCGGGATTTTTCGAGCTTGGTCCGCGCCTGGAACCCAGTAGCGGTAGGACCAGGACAGAGCGCCGTAACCGTGACACCGGTCCCCTCCAGTTCGTTGGCAATGGCTTCGGAAAAAGAGAGCACGAAAGCTTTGGTCGCGTAATAGAGCGCCATCAACGGACCCGGTTGGAACGCGGCAGTGGAGGCTACGTTGAGGATCTTGCCGTTTTTCGAAGCCACCATCGCCGGCAGATAGAGCTTGGTGAGCACCACCAGCGCCGTCATATTCAATTGCAGCATCCCCAGTTCCTCGTCGAGCGGGGTCTCGGCAAACCGGCCGTAGACGCCGTAACCCGCATTGTTCACCAGCACGTCCACCTTGGGGATCTCCCGGTGAATACCCTCCGCGGCGCCCACCAGCGCCAGATCTTTCCCGAGCACCTGAACCGGCGTTGGCTTCAGTTCAACAGCGATCTCCTCCAGACGCGAACGGTTGCGCGCTACCAGCACCAGCGCGTAACCTTGTTCAGCAAAGACTCTCGCCAGTTCCAGTCCGATACCACCCGAAGCGCCGGTGATTAATGCTGTCGGCATAGCATCACAATCGCTTGCGCCTCGGCGGAACGGCCTTCCCCCACCGGTCCCACTTTTTCCGCCGTTTTGAATTTCACCGAGACCTGGCCAGGCGCCAGGGCGAGAGTATGCGCCAGTTTCTCCCGGATGGCCGTCCGGAAATCCTTCAGCTTGGGCCGTTCGAGAATCACGGTAGAATCCACGTTCACGATGCTAAAGCCTTGTTCAGCGGCCAAATCCCGGGCGTGCCGCAGGAACTGTAGGCTGCCGGCGTCCTTCCAGCGGGGATCGGTGTCGGGAAAGTGCATCCCGATATCTCCCAGCGCGGCCGCTCCCAACAGGGCGTCCGTGATGGCGTGAGCAAGTACATCGGCATCCGAGTGTCCTTCCAAGCCAAAGTCCGAAGGAATAACCACGCCGCCTAAAATCAGGGCCCGGCCGGCAGCAATGCGATGAACATCCCATCCCTGCCCGATTCGCAGATCGCTCAAGATGATTCCCGGGTGGCCATCTCCTCGGCCAGAAATAGCTTGGCGAGATCCATGTCGGAAAGCTTGGTGATCTTGATATTACGATCGCTACCCGGAACCACGCTGACTTCCACCTGATCGAGCCGCTCCACCAGGCTGGATTCGTCCGTTCCCGCAAATCCGTCCTCGCGGGCTTTTAGGAATGCCCGCTTGAGCAGATCGAAACGGAAAACCTGCGGAGTCTGCGCCAGCACCAGCCGCTCTCGCGGGATGGTCTGCCGGATTTTGTTCTTATGGACCTGTTTCACGGTGTCCACCGGGACAATCCCAACAATAGCTCCGCCGCATTCGGCGGCCTCAGCGAACACGCTGGCCAGCGTGGTCAGCTCAATGAAGGGCCGCACGGCATCGTGCACCGCAACCAACTCCGTCTCTTCAGGCAGGGTCGCCAGCGCATGCTCCACGGATTCCTGCCGGCTGTCGCCGCCTTCCACTAACCGCACCGGCTTGCCGAAGTTTTCCTTCCCCAGCAGATCTACCACCCATTCCATATCTTCGGCGCGCAATGCCACTACGATTTCCCTTACGGCCGGCGAGGAAGCAAACTTCCGGATGGTGTGCAGAAGAATGGGCGAGCCGTCCAGCAGCATAAACTGCTTGCGGCTGGTGCCGGCCTTCTCCGGGACACTGCGTCCCATTCGCGTACCCAAACCTGCGGCTGGGAGAATTACAGAAACGTTCATTGCACCACTCTTCTAACTCGCACCGACTCCGGACCCGCGAGGTTCCGCTGTATGCGATCCCGAAGACTGATCCCGCTGGCCGCTGCCGTGACGGTCCGAATGACCCTTGTCGTGAACGGCGTGTACGCGCTCATCAAATCTTCCAAAAATCATTTTACCGGCCGTGGTCTGCAGCACGCTGGTGACGGCGATGTCGATGGTGCGCGAAATCAACTTCTTGGCATTGTCCACCACTACCATGGTTCCGTCGTCCAGATAAGCCACGCCCTGGTTGTATTCTTTGCCTTCCTTCAGGATGAAGACGCGCATGATCTCACCCGGCAGTACTACCGGTTTTAGCGCGTTGGCGAGCTCGTTAATATTCAAAACCTCAACGCCATGCAGTTGCGCCACTTTGTTCAAGTTGAAATCGTTGGTCACGATCTTGCAGTTATAGACCTTGGCCAGTTCGATCAACTTCATGTCTACTTCAGGAACGTTCGGGAAATCGTCTTCCAGGATTTGGATGTTGAGCTGGGTCATCTTCTGCACCCGCTGTAGGACATCCAACCCACGGCGGCCCCGATTGCGCTTGAGGGAATCGGCCGAGTCGGCCACCAATTGAAGTTCCCTTAGCACGAACTGCGGAATCACCAGCGTCCCGTCCAGAAAACCCGTCTCCACGATGTCCGCAATCCGGCCATCGATGATGACACTGGTGTCCAAGATTTTAAAGGACTGGCTGGAGGTCTGCTCCCCGCCGAACAATCCGCCCAGAGCGCCTAAGTTGAGCATCTCGCCCTTGCTGGCGCCTACGGCCAACCCCACATAACCCATCCACAGCAGCAGAAGCAGCTGGACAAACGCGATAGTGGATGAGTTCCCGGGGATGGCCCGGCCAACGATCAGCGAGATCAAGTAAGCGCCGATAATTCCGAGAAGCGATCCAAACGCGGCGCCGAACAAGCGCTTCAATGTTGTTTTCCGGACCTGAATTTCGAAAATGACGATCGCTATCCCGAAAGCCAGGCCGACCGCTGCTGCGTAATATTCCGGAAGATCGAATGGGCGCAAATACCAGGCGCACCCTGCCAGCAGCAGGATAAAAAGGACGCGTATCACCAGAACGCTGTTCACCTGCACTACCCCCCACCGAGCGGACTGTCTGAATAACGCCGCAAGATGAAATTAGGTTACAAATGTGTGCCATTGAGTATAGCACTGATGGGGAGTGACTGACAGAAGAAAGAGAAAAACAGAACGCCCGCGGGATGCGGGGGTTAGGGTGGGAGACTTAGAGAGCCTTGGCTAATTCTTCCGCGAATGCGCTGGCCGGGCCCTGCGGTCCATTCTGGTTACCGGGCCGTTTATGCTTTCGGCCGCCACGCTCTCGCCGCGGACCTACTGGAGTTCGATTCACAGGACCGGCGGGTCCGGCGCCCGGACCTTTCGATTTCGGCGGCTGCGCTTGATTGGCTCGCAGCAGCCTGTCTTCGAGCGGTGCGCGGTCGAAACGTCGGATGATGGAGTTCATTTCCTCCGCGTTCGGAGTATCGATGAACGCGAATCCCTTGGATTCCTGCGTCTCGGGATTGCGGATCACTTTTACGTCGTCGTATACAAGGTTTTCTGCGTTCAACCAGGACTTGATATCATCCTTGGTGACCCAGACAGGCAAATTTCCGAGGAAAACTGTGAAGCTCATTCTGGCGCGTCGTTACTCCGTTTTTGGGGATTTGGCAAGACAGCTTCCTGGATGCGATCCACGAAGCTACTCCATGTTATCACAGGTAAAGCTGACAGGTAAACAGAAAGTTTAACGTAACCCAATGTTTACGAAGGAGAATCAGTACCAACGGCCCAGTGACCCGATTTCCAACCCGGTTTCCCTTTGCCTGACCAGCGAAATGTACCGCCGAGAACCCGGGTAACCGAGCCGCGACCGCAACGGAGCGACCATGGGCCTGCTGGCCCACCAAAAGGTGATGAAGACGCCGAACGGTAGCCCCGCGCGTGAGCGAGGGGACTGCGAGGAACGCCCGGTCGCGTGGGATCAATAATCTGAACATGCGTCTTCAACGGAGCGTGACGAGAGGAGCAAAGCTCTACAGTGTTGGTAGCGCTTCCTCGCGGTCGCGGCTCGGAATGAGCGTACGAAGGACAATGATGAAGAACATGTTACAGCTGATCGTCGTGGCGGCGTCCGCGTGTTTCGCTCTGCAGGCGGCGGATTGGGAAAAACGGGCCCGCGACGTGACCATTATTCGGGACGACTGGGGCATCGCGCACGTGTACGGCAATACCGACGCGGACGCCGTTTTTGGCGCCATCTACGCCCAGGCCGAGGACGACTTCAATCGCGTGGAAACCAATTACATCAACTCCATGGGACGGCTGGCGGAGGCGGAAGGCGAATCCAAGATCTATCAGGACCTGCGCATGAAGCTGTTCATCGATCCAGTGGAGTTGAAAAAACTGTATGCCGCGAGTCCGGGGTGGTTGAAGGACCTCATGGACGCGTGGGCGGACGGACTGAACTTTTATCTTTTGAAGCATCCCAACGTGAAGCCGCGGGTAATTGAGCGGTTTGAGCCGTGGATGGCGCTGAGTTTCACGGAAGGCAGCATCGGGGGCGACATCGAAAAGATAAACCTCGGCCAGCTCGCCGAGTTTTACGGGAAGGTTCCGGTGAGCGATGCATCGCGTGAAGAAGAGGATGAGCCCGCGGAGCCCACGGGATCGAATGGCGCGGCGATTGCGCCTTCGAATACAACTTCGCATCATGCGTTGCTGCTGATCAATCCGCACACTTCGTTCTTCTTCCGCTCGGAGCTTGAAATGGTAAGCAAAGAAGGGCTGAATGCTTACGGCGCGTCCACCTGGGGGCAGTTCTTCATCTATCAAGGTTTCAACGAACACGTGGGTTGGATGCACACTTCGAGCGGCGTGGATGCGATTGATGAATATTTGGAAACAGTGGCGCAGAAGAACGGCCGCTACGTTTACAAATACGGAAATGAAGACCGTCCGGTCATTGAGAAGCAGATTACCGTGCCATATAGGAATGGCGCGAGCATGGCGGAGAAGAAATTCACGGTCTACCATACCGGGCACGGGCCGGTTATCCGCGAAACCGGCGGAAAATGGGTAAGCATCCGGCTGATGCAAGAGCCGGTGAAGGCGCTGACGCAATCCTACACGCGCACGAAAGCTACAGATTATAAGTCATACCGCGAGACCATGGAACTGAAAGCGAACTCATCGAACAACACCATCTTCGCGGACGCGGATGGAGATATTGCTTACTTTCACGGGAACTTCATTCCGCGGCGGGACACCAACTTCGACTGGACCAAGCCGGTGGACGGAAGCAATCCGGCGACGGAGTGGAAGGGATTGCTGAATGTCGACGAAACGCCGCATTTACTAAATCCGAAGAGCGGCTGGCTTTATAACTCGAATAACTGGCCGTGGTCGGCGGCGGGCGAGAGCAGTCCGAAGAAGGAAGATTATCCGGTTTACGTGGAGCAGGGTGGTGAATCGGCGCGGGGACTTCACGCTGTGCGAGTGCTGAGCGGCAAGAAGGATTTCACGCTGCAATCGCTGATGGCGGCGGCCTATGACAGCTACCTGACGTGGTTCGAGAAGCCGATGCCGGCGCTGCTCAAGGCCTGGGATGAGACGCCGGCCTCGAATCCGCTGAAGGCAAAACTGGCGGAGCAGATTCAAGCGTTGCGCGGATGGGATCTCAGATGGGCGGTGAATTCGATTCCCACGTCGCTCGCGGTGTTCTGGGGCGATGAGGTGCGGCGCCGGGTGGGTGCCGACGCAAAGCGGGCTGGTATGAGCGTCGAGGATTACATCGGCGCCAAGGCAGCGCCCGAACCGCTGCTCGAGACGCTGGCGACGGCATCGGACAAACTATCAGCGGATTTTGGAAGCTGGAGGACGCCGTGGGGCGACATCAATCGATTTCAGCGGCTGACCGGCGACATCGTGCAGCCCTTCAACGATGGCGCGCCAAGCATACCGGTGGGCTTCACGTCGTCGATGTGGGGATCGCTGGCGTCGTTTGGTGCACGCGCGTATCCGGGGACAAAGAAGTGGTATGGAACCAGCGGGAACAGCTTTGTGGCAGTAGTCGAATTCGGCAAGACGGTGCATGCGCTGGCGGTAACGGCCGGCGGCGAAAGTGGTAACCCGGCGTCCAAACACTTCAATGACGAGGCCAATCGATATGCTACAGGCAGCTTGCGGGAGGTTTATTTCTACCGGTCCCAATTGAAGGGACACACGGAAAGGGAATATCATCCGGGGGGGTGAGTCGAAAAAAACACCGGGTTTCCATGGGCCTGCAGCCCACCAAAGCCGATGAAGACGCGGGATTGTAGCCCCGCGCGTCAGCAAGGGGACAGGCGTGGAAAGCCAGCGCGTTGACCAGTAATCTGGACCCGCGGCTTCAACGGAGTCGGTGCCTTTTCAGTGTAAAAAGATTGCAAAGAATTTGTAGAATCCTTGGTAGCGTAGGAGCCGAACGGTATACTCGGCCTTAGGAACGAGGTCCGTTTGCCGAAACTTCTTCTTCTTTTCCTGATTGCTATCTACCTGCCGCTGCAGCTCGCGGCCCAGCGCGCCGGCATCGTCGGAAGCGTCACGGATCCTTCTGGAGCCGCGGTGAGCGGCGCAACCGTCCGGGCCACGAATACCAATACGCAACTGGATTGGCAAGTGAAGACGGGCCCGCAGGGCGACTATTCGCTCGAGCTGCTTCCGCCGGGAGTGTATGTTGTAGAAGCGACAGCGTCCAACTTTGCGCCGGCGCGCGCGGAGGGAGTCCAGTTGCTGGTAAATGCGACACGTCGAGTGGATCTCCGATTGGCCCTGCCCCAAGTCAAGGAGAACCTCGACGTGCAGGCCGTGCCGCCTCTCGTGGAGACCGAAACGTCAGAGCAGGGTCTGGTGATCGGCGGACAGATGACTGTGGATTTACCGCTCAACGGGCGAGATTTCCTAAGGCTGGCGAGACTGGCTCCGGGAGTTTCGGGAGCCACCGACAATCCCTCCTCGGCGGCCGGCCCGTTCAACGTAGACGGCCAGCGGGATCTTTCGAACAATATTCTGATCGACGGGATCAATGTGAATGCCGGCGGCAGCGCCAACGGACGCATCAGTCTCGCGCCAGGCAACGATCCGGCGGTCGGCCAGTCCGGCAGCAGCATGGCGCTTGTTTCCGTGGACGCGGTCTCCGAATTCAAAGTGCAGACCCAGACGCAAACCGCGGAGTTCGGCAGTTTTTCCGGCGCGGTCATCAATGTAACAACAAAGAGCGGCACCAACCAGCTGCACGGGAGCGGCTACGAATTTCTTCGCAACAGCGACCTGGACGCCAACGATTTTTTCAACAATGCCAACGGCGTCGGGAGAACTCCCTCGCGGAATAATTTCTTTGGCGGTACTATCGGCGGGCCGATCCGCAAGGATCGCACTTTCTTCTTCGCCTCATTCGAAGAGCTGCGGCAGGGCGTGGGAGTGAACGTCGACGGGCGCGTTCCCTCGCTGGCCGCCCGCGCCCAGGCCACCGGTGCGATCAAAACCCTGATCGACGAGTACCCGCTGCCCACCGGCCCTGCTAGCGGCGACGACTCCGCGGGTTTCTTCGCAACCGCTACCAACCCGGTCAACGAAACCGATTTCAGCCTTCGTCTCGACCACCGCTTTTCCTCGACCGACGATTTCTTCGCGCGGTATTCCTTCAGCGACTCCGATGGCCTGCTCCGGTCGTTTTATCTGAACACGCTTTCCCGCAACCGCACTACACTGCAGAGCGGAATCCTTTCAGAAGTGCACCGCATCACTCCGCAGTTGTTCAACGAGGCGAGATTCGGATTCGTGCGCAGCGCCAGCGGGGCCATTGGGGCCGCGGACGGTTTCGGCGGCGCCTCGCCGATTCCGTTAAATGCAGCGGGAGACGCCATATTGCCGGGGATCGATATTCTCAGCCTGCCTTACGCCGAATCTCCAAATCCTCCGGAGTTCCAGAACAACAATCTTTTCAGCTTCAATGACGACTTGACTTACGTCCACGGCCGGAACGATTTCAAGTTCGGTTTTTGGGTGCGGCGGGTGCAGGATAATCCCAACCTGCAGCCGCTTTCAAGCGGCGTGTATTTTTTCAACACGGTCGCCGATCTTCTCAACAACAATCCGTCCTCCTTCTTTAGTCAAGCCGCGGAAACGGATTTCGGCGTGCGTTTCACCAATTACGCTTTTTATGGCCAGGATGACATTCGCATTACGCCTCGGCTGAAGCTCAACCTAGGTCTGCGCTATGAACTCGACACGGTACCCACGGAAGCTCACGGCCGTTTCAGCCCTCTAGTTGGTTTGAATAATATTGCGACGGCAACATTGGGCCCTCCCGGCGCGCCAGTTCACAATGGCAATTACGATGACTTTGCCCCACGGGTTGGTTTCGCCTACCAACTCACCAGCGATGCCAAGACCGTGCTGCGTGGGGGGACCGGGATTTTTTACGATCTGCCGTCTGTCAACGCCACGCAACTTGCTTTTGGTCCGCCGTTCAAGATCACCAACGTCCTGCTGGGAAGCGCGTTAGGCGGTCCCGTGACGGTGCCGGTCAACCCCGCGCTGCTCATCACCAACATCACCGGCATGCCCCCATTTGGAAGCGCCGAGCTGTACGATCCCACAAACTTTCGAACGCCTTTCAGCTATGAGTACAACCTGAACCTGCAACGGCAGTTAGATGGCAAAACCGTTGTGCAGGTCAGCTATGTCGGGTCTCTGGGTCGACACCTCATTCACTTGCAGCCTCTGAACCTGCTTAATCCTGCGACCGGCGTCGCGCCCAATCCAAATTTCTCGGCAGGCGCTCTGGAGCTAATTGAGAGCAACGCTGTCTCCAATTACAATGCCTTTCAGGCCAATGTGACCAGGCGTCTGGATCACGGCCTGGAACTGACCGTCTCTTACACCTGGGCGCACTCACTGGATGATGCTTCTAACCCCACCGGCACTTCCATCAACTCCTCATTCACCGGATCGAATCCATACGATTTTCATGCGGAGTACGCTTCCAGCGACTTCGATGTCCGGCACAACGTGGCAGCCGCTTTCTCATACCAACTGCCGGGCAAATCGTTGCACTCCCGGCCGGCCGCGTGGGTCGTGGGAGGCTGGTCTTTGGAAGGCGTATTCACGCTGCAGACGGGCTTCCCATACACGCCGATTCTTGGCGAGGATATTGCCGGCAACGGCGACCAGTTTGCGGCCAACAATCAGCGCCCCAATCTGGTGCCAGGCCAGCCGCTCTACATCGCCTCCACGGCGCCGCCGTACCAGGTGGCGAATCCAGCGGCATTCGCGGTTCCGGCGGCAGGAACGTACGGTAACGCGGGCCGCAATATTCTGCGATCCTCCGGCCTCGATCAGCTGGACCTGGGCCTGCTCAAGACCATGAAGGCCAGTGAGCGGATTTCCGTGCAGTTCCGCGCGGAGTTCTTCAACGCTTTGAATCACGCTAATTTTGCATCGCCTGCCGCGTCGGGAAACAATCTGTTGACGGCGGGAAGTTCCTTCGGCCTCTCCGCGGAAATGGCCAACGCGTCGAGCGGAGGATTGTTGTTGCCGCTGTTCAACAGCGGTGGTCCGCGCAGTATTCAGCTGGCTCTGAAGCTGCTGTTTTGAAGATTGGCAGGCGACGTGGGGCAGGCGCTTTCGCCTGCCAACTCAGCCAGGTTTACTGTTGCATCAATCGCCGGAGCACCTTTTCGGCCGAAGGGTCTTTTGCCGTAGCGTTGGAAAGATACAATCCCAGCATCCGCTTGGCCCGTTCATTGTCTCCGGCCCGCAGTGATAGATCGGCCAGGGACCGCGCGCACAGTGGATAATCCGGCTCATGCTCGATGTGCAGTGTGCATTCCGTCTCCATATGCTCGATGCTCTGGCGCGCTTTGTCCAGCACCGGAATTCCGGCGGGCGGGTCGCGCAGGAAGACCAGGCTTTGCGGATCCTCGTACACCAGCTGCCAATCGGAGGTCTTGGGGTTGCCTAGCGCCAGGGCGAGCGGATAAAACGCGCCGGTAACGTACTCGAAAGTATTCATGACAATCACGCGAACGGCATAGCGATCCAACAGCCGCTGAGCCTCGCTTCCGAGCGCGTTCGGCGTGGCGCCGGTGTTGTAAAGAATGCTCCGGTAATCCTGGTAGACGGATTCATTCAGCGCGCGGCCGTCCACAAACGTGCGCTCCTCGGGCCACAGACGCCAGATCAGGTAGCCGCCATATTCATATGTATTGAACATGGGTTTCGAGATGGCGTTGGCGCGCAGAAAATCCGTGGCGCCGGAAGGATATTCCCAGAGCGCCGCGCGAAATTGGAAAAAGCGGCCGCGCGCCACGCCCGTGATGAGCACAGCCAGCAGCAAAACGATGGCCGCCAGTCCGATGAATCGCGGGGCGCGGAACTGGCGATTCCGAACCGCGACCGTGCGGGAGCCGGTGCTTCGTGGAAGCCAGACCGCGATCAGAATGGGCGCGAGAAATCCAATCAGTAGGATATTGCGGTAAGCCGTGAGAGAAGCTGCGGCGAAAGCGGCGAAGAGCAGCCAGTCCGACACACGGACCTTGCGCCAGGACATCAACAGCACGGCCGCCGCGGCATAAAGCAGGATGTCGAAAGAATATGGCGGACCCCACAAATAGGGCGAATGCCATTCAATTAAGGTTGAAGTGAGAAAGCTCTTCTGGTAGCGGAAAAGCGTATCGAGAATGTGAAAGCCGTTGGGATTGAGAAAGGAGACGGCCAGGGCAAGCGCGGACATTTTCCAGATGCGCGCAGCGTCCTCAGCGGGCTGGTCTCGAAGACGCAGGACAATGGCTTCCACCGAGTAAGCCGCCATAACCACCCAGCCCAGAAAAAAGCCGCCGTGGCAGTTGGCCCAAATCAACGCGAGCGGCGGCAGCAGCCACAACGGCCAGCGCAATTCGAAAATGGCGACGAAAACAGCCACCATTAGAAATGTGATGATGGCCGGACGATCGGAAGCGAAATCGACGGCCACCAGGGAAGTTGCAAATGTCGCCGCTAGTCCTGCATAGAAGTTCCCGGTACGCCGTGCGGCAATCAGGCCGGTGAGCCAACAGAGCGCGGCGACAACCAGCGCTTTGAACAGGACTAATCCGGGTGCGCCCGCGACGGCGTAGACGCTATAGAGGATGGCTTGCGCCAGCCACTCGTGCGTAAGGTTGAAGTGGCGGACCTGTTCCTCTCCCGGATACGCGGGTTTGCCCAGATACGTCGTATAAGAAAATGGATCGGGAACCGGCAAAGCTCTGTAGAGGACGATGTACTCTCCGGTTTTGAGGTTCCACCAGGTGTCGTAACCGGCAACTTCGATGGAGAACATGCCGATCAAACACAGCGCAGCCAGCGCGAGCACGACGGGGCGAATCCAGACCGGCTCCGGACGCTCGGTTTGCGCGATTGCTTCATTCCGAATGGCCAGGGTTGGTTGAGGGCTATGGGTACGGCGCGACACTTTATCAATGATAGCTGCTAAAACACGTTTCTCGTTTCCAAAATGTGCATACGTTAACGTGCGAAAAACCGAGCCGCGACCGCAACGGAGCGCTACCACAAGCGGTGCGACGCTCCCTCCCCGTCGCGCCTGGGAATTTTTGCGTGCATTCGCGTTCATTCGCGGCTATACTGGTTTAAGAGCACGCTGATGATCCTACCATCCACAGCTCGTCCCTCCCTGTTCGGTTCCGACTAAGCCGTCTCTCCTTTCCCCAACGAAAACTGTCGATAGAGAAGGAGACTCAAAATGCTTACCAGTGAAACAGTCCGTCTGGACCTTCCCCAAATCCTGACTTCCCTGCCCGGCCCGCGCGCTAAGGCGCTGATTGAGCGCGACCGCAATGTCATTTCGCCGTCCTACACACGCGACTATCCGCTGGTGGTGAGCCGCGCGGAAGGCGCCGTCGTGGAAGATGTGGATGGCAATCGTTTTCTCGATTTCAACGCTGGAATTGCGGTGGTTTCCACCGGCCACTGCCATCCCCGAGTGGTTGCCGCCATCCAACATCAGGCCGAGCGGCTGATCCACATGTCGGGCACGGATTTCTACTACGAGAATATGGTGGAGCTTGGCGAGAAGTTGGCGGCCATTGCTCCGGGTGATGTTGCGCGGCGCGTCTATTTCGGTAATTCAGGAACGGAGGCGGTGGAAGCGGCCATGAAGCTGGCCCGCTACAACACCGGCCGCGATAAGTTCGTCGCGTTTCGGGGGGCATTCCATGGCCGCACTCTCGGATCACTCTCATTGACGGGAAGCAAAGTAGTTCAGCGCAAGGGATTCGGTCCGTTGGTGCCAGGTGTATTTCACGCCCAGTTTCCCGATCCCTACCGGCGTCCGGAAGGGATCACGCCTGAGGATCACGCCGTGAATTGCGTACGCGCGATCGAGGAAGAGCTTTTCCGGACCACGCTGCCGGCTGAGGAAGTGGCCGCCATTGTGGTGGAGCCGGTGCAGGGCGAAGGCGGTTATGTAGTTCCACCAAAAGTGTTCTTCGAAGAACTGGCGCGCGTGGCCGCGCTGCATGGGATTCTGCTGATCTTTGATGAAATCCAGTGCGGTATGGGACGCACCGGCAAAATGTGGGCCGCGGATCACTTCGGCGTGACGCCGGATATTTTTACCAGCGCGAAAGGAATCGCCAGCGGGTTGCCGCTGAGCGCCATGGTGGCGCGCGCCGATGTTATGAACTGGGGTCCTGGGGCGCATGCCTCCACTTTCGGTGGGAATCCCGTGGCGGTCGCGGCAGCGCTTGCCACCATCGAACTTCTGGAGCGTGAGCTGGTGGCCAACTCAGCGCGTGTCGGCGGTCATATTATGGATCGCTTGCGAACATGGCCGGCCAAGTTCAAAAATGTAGGCGACGTTCGCGGCCTGGGTCTCATGATCGGCATCGAGCTGGTCCGCGATCAGGCTACCAAGGAACGCGCCCCCGAGCTGCGCGACCGGCTTGTCGCGCTGGCCTTTGAGCGCGGCCTGTTGGTGCTGGGCGCCGGGCGCAACGTTCTTCGGCTCTGCCCGCCGCTCATCATCACTCGCGATCAAGCCGACTTCGCTGTGGATACACTGGAGGAATGCCTGAAGTCGATGTGACCGCGGCACGGATTCTTGACGTCGGCTGTGGCATCAATAAATACCCGGGCGCGATCGGCATCGATCGCAATCCCCACACCCGTGCCGACGTGCTGTGCGATCTGGACCGTTTCCCGTACCCGCTTCGCGATAACTCCTTTCAGGCGCTGCGCGCGGTGCATGTCATCGAGCACGTTTCCGACGTCATCCGCGCCATGGAGGAGTTTCATCGCCTGGTCGCTCCCGGCGGCCGGGTTCTTATC
>Ga0210388_10002772_pt1 | contig 13627 bp, 18 predicted proteins | sample IncBWC19OmetaG_FD_155485 | JGI IMG/M metagenome (GOLD analysis project Ga0210388, IMG submission 155485) | Forest soil microbial communities from Barre Woods Harvard Forest LTER site, Petersham, Massachusetts, United States - Inc-BW-C-19-O ...
AGAGGATGGCATCTCGATTCGCGATGGCCTGAAAATCGACGGCAGAATGAAAGTCGACGCGTAACACCAGCCGCTTGGGCCGTTCGGTGAGTTCTTTCGAGGCGATGACGGCCGTTGCCTGATCCGCCGGCGGCAGACCGATGAGCTCCTCCAGTCGAGCGGAGCGCGGCACAGGACGTTCAACGAATTCTACCGACGAAAAGCTGATGTCGGCGACGTTTACGTGCGCAAAACCGCTTGAAGTGAGGCACAGCAGCCCTAGGGAGAAAACAACGAAGAATACAGGGAGTTTAGTGGTTGGCATCACACTTCTCGCCGTATCGGGCCGCGGCTTCCTGACATTCTTGCGTGCGATCAATTGTTCTTGATCGTGGCGTTTCCACCGCCTCCACCGATCACCTCTGAACTGTATTTTTCGCCATCTCGAGTAGAGGTGACGACGATGGTGTACCCGTACTCACCAGAAGTCGTATTGCTATAGTCCGATGTGATCATGCTCGACTGGACAACAATATTGGAAAACGGATTGGGATGGTCCAGCGGTGTCAGTGAAGTGAAAGCGAAATCCTCATTTGCGATCGGCGTCCATTCGATTTTTTGAGCACCTTTTGGAATCGACCGCCGTTTGGGAATTATGATGACGGGTGGAGTCGCCGAAGAATCGAGGATGACGCGCACTTTTGCAACCATTTGATTTTCCTTTTCCTTTGGATTAGTGGCACTCAGCTGGTGTAATAATTCGGTGTTAGATCATCTTACTCGTTTTCTCAACTCGTCTCGGCGGCCGCTAAAACAATGCGCCGCGCAACATCGGTATCTACCGCGTAGGACACTTTTTTCCTGGCCAGTAGAGCATCAAAGTCGGGGGTACGATAACCGATGGCTGCCAATTTCTGAAGTACCGGACGCGCTGCATCCAAATCATCGAGGAGTAACAGTGCGCTGGCCCACGCAGACAGTACGTTTGGGTCATCTCCGACGTGCGCAAGAGGCGCGACCGTATCCCGCGCCCGCGTCCAGAAATCACGCGCAGAGTTGGAATTCCCGTGTCTTGCGGCAATTTGCCCCCCAACAATATCCGCGTTGGCTGCCAGCAGAATGAGGTTTAGGTCACTTGGAGACGTCTCGCGCGCCAAATTGATTGTCGCGAATGCGCCGGTCAGTCGCTGGTCGGCGGCATCATAGTCGCCACGTGCGATCTGAAGGCGCGCCGCCTCCAGTTGAGCCACTCCCAACTCGCGTCTCCAGCGGGCATTGGTTTTGTCAGTTACCACCAGCTCGTCCAACACGCGCACTGCGTCGTTGTCCAGGCGAGAGGCCTCGTCGAGCCGGCCACTTTGACGCAGCATCCCACCCAGCAATTGGCCGTAATAGGCGAAATCCTCACGCCAGTATGTTTGGGTAGAATCGAAGGCAACCAGATCTTTGGCGAGATTGACGGCGTCGCGGGCGTAACGCATGGATACTTCATGCGCCCCGCACAAGACGAGAGTTCGTCCCAAAATCGCATCGCTAACGAGCAAATTCTCTTGCGCGTCATAATTCTTGGGATCCGCGGCCGCCAACGCAGCTTTGATACGCTGATCGTCGCGGTACGCGGCAACAGCGTGCACAAGATCGCCCTCCTCAAGGGCGAGCTTACCGAGATTGTCGTAGGCGTCTCCGAGTTCAGTTTGCCAACGTACATTTTGGGGTTCGCGGAGCCTCAGGGCCTCAAAGGTCTGCCGCACATGTTCATACAGCGTCTGTGCCTGCGCATATTCGCCATGTGCCTCGAATACGCGCCCGGCGTTGGTGCGCGCCGAAGCAAGACTGAATGCCACCTCCGGATCCAGCGGCATTTCAGCGGCCGCCTTCTCCAGTAATACGATGGCTTGCTGGAAGTTCTCGAGCGATCGGTCCAAATCGCCTTGGTACCAGTAGGCGTTGCCGATCCATTTGAAGCTGTCGGCGTAGGCGACCCGGACCTCGGGATTCCCGGGCGCGCGCCTTACAAGTTCCCCCGCCAGCACCCAGGCGGCGCGATATGACTCGAGCGCTGCGGGAATGTTGCCTTGAGACATCCGAATGCTGCCAATTTTCTGTAGCGCCTTCGCTCGCAGCGCCAGTACCTGATCGGTTACATCGGTCGTGGGCAGCGACTGAAAGTATTTCATTGCTTGATTGTCGGTGGCTTCAAGGATATCCAATCGCTGCACTTGACCCAACTTGTCGTTCAGATCACCCAGCATGAAATCCACAAGCAGCTCCGCCTGTTTCTGGCGGCGTTCAGAGGCTTTGCCGGCGATAACTGCATCGATTGCCAAGCCGGTGGTGATTAGCATCGCGACCAGTGCCGCAGAAGTCACGACGAGCAGCCGCTGCATGTGGCGGTGATGCTCGCGCTGCTTGAGTGCGTCGAATCCGATATCGAGCATGCCTGCAATGAGTTTCAGCTTGGCGTTGGTCTTGCCATCCCTGCCCTGACGAGCATCCGCGGCGATGGGCGCGGTATGCCTCTGTGTTGGCATGCCATCGGGACCGAAGGTAAATCGCAACGCAGGTGCAAAACACTCTTCGGTTTCTCGGCCGGCAAGATCGGTCGCGTTCGGTTCACCGTCGACGATCAAGCAGAAAATGCGATCGGCTTTCGCCAGGCGCTTGAAACTGATGATTTCCTCATTGACGTAGTGCGATGTGGCCGACCGCGGCGAACAAATGACGATCAGGTTAGCGGATTGATCGAGGGCTTCGTTGACCTTGCAATCGAGGTCGGGCGCGGTCGGTAACTCAGAACGGTCGCGAAAAATCGGCGCCAAACGACGCGGAATTGGGCCGATCCCAGTCTTCATTCCCACCAGGCGCGAGGGTACCCGGTAGGTCTCCAGCGCCTTCTGCAGCCACTTCGCCCAGACCTCATCTTGGTGGCTGTAGGCGATGAATGCACGGAAGTTAAAATCCGCTATAGTCGCAGGGAGGTCCATTGAGGGCACCCGCTCTTCATGTTGTTCAAATCTCGCAGCTGCCCATTCGTTGTCATTGAAATGGCTGGCAGCACCTGTGTTGCTAGCTCGTGGAAATACCCTGAGTTCCTGATCCATCGCCGACGATTGCGGAATTTTCGCTCACCGCGGTGGAGGTAGGAAAGGTTGCCTTCGGTCCCGCTATGGCAAATGTGATGTCGGCCGTCGTGCCAATCTTGAATTTTACGTAGATGAGCTCAATTCCCGCGGGAAAAAATAACCGTCCGGGCGGATCTCCCTCCCGAAGAGCCACTGTATTGTTGGCGTGCGTGACTTTGTCAAGGCAGCGCGTGACCAATCTCACTATCTCGTCCGACATCATCTTCTCGTTGATTTCAGCCATGTTGGATTCCTTGCTTTCGCGTTCCGGTGGTGTCGGCCATTGGGCTGCGATGCAATTCTATTCCGTAGCGATGACGATGGGCAATTATCATCAGGGACGTCGACGCTGTGACGGCAGATTAGTACGAATTGCCTACTCTGGAGTGCATTCCAATGGTCGGTCTTCGCCAATCGCTTTGCTGGAAGACTCTGCAGGCCGCGCCGTGCAAGCATTGGGCACGGCATCCGGATGGGGCAGTGAGCGCGGCTCACCGCCATCCGGCTGCCATACACCTACCCGAAATCTGCTGTTGCTCAACGCATCGGTGGTAGCGGTTCGGCGGAATTGTTGCGGCGCGGGCTACAAGAGGGGCTTACTGTTGCTGTCGTCGATATCCGCCTCATTGGCCTCTCTGTCCGCCTTAATCTTTTGATCGTGATATTCCCGTACTTCGTCCAAAGTCGGTCCGTTGAAATGCATAACCAGGCCTGCGAGAACGAAGCAGACCAGCATTACTTTGTACTGATACTCCCCAAACACGTGGAAGCGCCACGGATAGGTTATCAAGCAAAAGAAAGCAGGCGCGAAAGATATCGCTAGAATGAATCGCTTTCTGTTGAAGGCCTTTACGTTCATTGCAGTTGCCGGTCTATTTGCTTCCCGTTCGCAGGCGCTTCGCACTTCTCACGGTGCTGGGGTTCGGTGAGCTTCATCTTGGCGTCGATTTTGTCCTTGGTCGCTGAGTCCGGTGCCTGCTCAAGCATCAGTTGCAGTGTCCGGGCGGCATTGGGAGAGCAGCTGTTACGGAGCGCGAACGTCAAGAATACAACCACTTTTGGCTCCCGGTGGGTAATGTCAACGATGCTTTGGTTGTCGCGAGGATCGGCGTAGTGGATGAGGCCCTCGCCTGCTACCAGGGCTTCAATGATGTTGTCGCTGTGGACGGCGGATCTTAGGAGGGCCACTGCGCTGTCGATGTCGGGGTCTGGCGCGGCGTTTTGCGTCTGTCCTTCGATCAGGCACTTGGCCATCACTGCTTGGATGTGGTGGTCTTGGGTAACTTCGGTGCTTAAGGTACCGCCAAGCTCGTGCCAGGCTTGGCGGACCGCGGCGACTTGCCCTAAGGCTTGGGGGTTGCAGTGAAAGTCTGCAAGCAGACGGCGGGCGTTTTTGAGGTCGGAGGAATGGAAGACCTCTTCCAATTGCTTGGCGGAGAGGGGAATCGGTTTTTCAAAGTACTGTGAGACGGTGATGTTCATCCCGGCGTAACGCGTCACTTGGGTCTCGAAGGTCGGCATGCGGGACACGAGTACCTCCAAGGTTCCATCGAACCAACGAAAGTGGAGCTCGATTTTGCCTTTCTCTTTAGAGATCTCGTTGGGGAATACCAGCACGGGCGCTTGGGTTTTAGGGTCGGTCAGGGACTTCAAGTATACGGTGGTGTGAAAGCCAAACTGCCCCGCCCCGCTGTCCTGCATAGTTACGGCGTCGGCGATCCATTTGCCGTCCGGCGATTTGGATTCAGTTAGGATTGCGGCGGGCGGTGGTGGCTCGCAGGCGGCGAGCATTGCGACAATTGCCGACGCAACCAATAAGATTATTGCGCCCCTTCTCATCGGATCCGTTCAGTCAACCCGAGTTGGGCGGCGGCGACGGCGCCCTTGGGCACCATCGTGGTACTAGAGGTAAAGAGGAGTCCGGACGCGCCCCTGCCCGTGACGTAATAGCAAATATCCTGCGGCGCGGCCCGCAAATCGAAGCCCCTATCCGGAGGGTCGGAATTGTTATTTTGCCCGCGGTCGATTCTAAAAAAGAAATAGTAGTTTGAATCGTTTGAGGGTGTCGGCCCGGCCAATTCCTTGAATTTGTTGTCGGCGCGAATGGCCGCGCCGTTAAGATACAAAGTCGGCGGCTGCGGCTGCGTCACATCCATCGGTTGCGCGCAAAAATAAGGCTGGAGAACCACGGTAGTACCGCGATTCGCGATGGCTTGAAAATCCAGCGCGGAGCGGAATTCCACGCGTAGCAGAAGCTGGTGAGGCCGCTCACTCGGACTCTTACCGGGGAGCATCGGCGATGCCAGATCTGCTTTCGCTTGCTCCACTGTTGTGGTTGTCGCGCGGTACGGGGCGGCGGCAATTCCTGTTGATCATGGCAATCGACGAGTTTAGACGCGACGAATCTGATCTCGAGCGCTTTTGTTGTTGGGTCCGTGGACGTATTGAGGAAACGCGCCTCAAACAGCTCGGCCGTTGTGGGATACCACATGCTCTGAGGCGGCGTATTGACTACATGTTCGATGAAGGCGCTGGGCAGACCAAGCGATTGATAGTCCTCTCGGAAATCGCGTAGTGGTCCCAGTGATTGACGTCGAGGTCGATCGATTGCTGTTTAGATAGGAAAATACAGGCCGACAATCCGATTGTCAGCAGAATTGCGAAGCGTTGCGGCATGTTCCGCGCTGGTGCGGTCACGGTTAGCTTGGTGCCTTCTCGGCGAATCGGTACCAGTACTGAACGTAGATCGAAGACGGTGCCGGCCGACGTGGTGGCTCGACCGGCACCTAGCCGCTATCAGTGGCTTTCTGAAGCGCCATGCGAGACGCCCGTGCCCACCGGTGGTTTTATCGTATTGGGTCCGGCATCGATTTGCTGTGCAATATTCACGAGCGCGGTCTGAGTGCGCTCGACGCCACTCAATTGATGCTCCATGTTCTCCAGTGTGAGCATGACCAATTTGAATTCAGGAAGCGTTGTCCAACCCGGCCTGTGAATGATGGGGTTCAAGAATGCATGAATGCTCTGAATGGATTCCCTTTTTCGGTCGATCTGACGTAAGCGCTGTTCGAGTTTCGCAATATCGTGTTCCATGATGAAGTCACCTTCCGTTGTGCGAAATTGATGAATGTGTGCCTTTCTTATTCTTGGCCGGATGTTAAACCCTAGACGCATCGAGCGCACAACGTCGCGGCAAAATAATCGGATCAGTTGCGGGCGAGAAAAGCACTGCACAAAAAGCAGCCTGTATTGTTGCGGATAAAATGATGCAGTGAAGCACTTCAGAGACGCGAATCGCCTCCGGCTGCGAGCCTTCGGGGTAGCCGCAGGGGATTATGCTGTTGTGCATTGAGAACATTTGTTGATTCAAGATGCTTCGTCGACGAAGCGCGGCCGATCCATGCCAACGTGGTCGCACTGGAGGATGGTGGGGCGGTGGCGATTCCGCGGCGTGGGGGGGGAGCACAGACCTTGAATTTCGACGCTCATGACGGCAGTCCTTAAGATCCGCCTTCTGCTGTCCAGCCACTTCGCATCCTTCTTGCTCGCGCTCTCGTTGCGCTCGCGGGCGAGCGCTGCCAATGCGAGCCAGGCAAGCTCCGGACGAGGCCTCTAAGTTTTTGGCAACTCGCGCCGGCGCGACTGCGAGATTTCAATCAAGGTTTCGATGCGGATCAACCGTCGCTCATGGTCCTCGAGTCGGCCGGTCGTTTCTTTCCTCTCCGCCATGAGCCCGTCCACCCGCTCGCCCAAGAGTACGATGTCCTTGCCGTACTTGATCAGTTCGGCGATGAGACTCATAGGCTCGCCTGCGGCGTGAAGAGCTCCACGATCCCTTGAGCCTCCTCGGGGTGTGCATCGAACCACGCCCGCGTCTCGGCAACCACCCGGGCACGGAAGGTGCCATCGGCGCGCGCTCGCCCGCGCTCTCGAATCTCAGAAAGGTTCGCATCGATCCGCGCGCGAGCCGCGCGGACTTGGGCGTGAATGTCTTTGAGTACCGCGCGCGAGGCCACCTCGTCCTCGGGCTCGGTGAGAATCTTCCCGGAGGTATATGCGTCGATTGCCCGACGCACGAGTTCACCCGCGGAGATGCCTTCGCGTCGGCTCATCTCGCGCAGCTTCTTCACGCTCTTGCGCGGCACCAGGTATTGCTGGCGCATGAGATCTTCGGCTTTTGTAGACATGCCAAGCTCCTCTACCCCATGAAAGCGCAATTGGCCTTGGGATGCTGAGCATCAATTGGGCGCAATATTGACTCGCCTCCACTGCGGCGTTGAGGCGAATTTCAGAAAGCCTTGCAGGTCGGGCAGTTGTTCGATCTCGGAGGGCAAAACCGCGCTTTCCGTGACGTGGTGGATGCTGGTGCTGACCGAGCGGTAGTTTCTGGCAAGGAGCATGCCCCCTCCTCTACTCTCAGTTATCTGTTCTCTGAGCACTTCCCGCTCACCAATAAGTCCCGACGCGAAGCGGGCCGTGCCACCGCCTTCTGAGGCGGAACACCTTAATATAAGAGTATTGCCGCAGTTTTCGACAATCGTTTGCGCTTCGGCTCGGCCATAGGTTCCGGACACTTGCGCAATGGACTGCAGGCCGAGGACGCAACGGCCACCGAATTTGCGCAGGCGCGCGAGGGCGTCTTTCAGGCCGTCGATGGCGCCTAAGGCGTCGAGTTCGTCGATGGCAAACCAGATGCGGTGTACACCGAGAAGTTGGTCGCCCTCCGGGAGACTCATGGTTTCGTAGATGGCGAGGCGCATCCAGGTGCTGATAATGCTACGCAGCGTCGCGATCTCGTTAGCCTTGTAAGGCAGGAAAAGAACGCCGCGGCCGGTCCGGATCCAATCGCGGACCGAGAGGCTGCCCTCGGAGGTTTGGCGGGCGACGTGTTCCAGCGCGGACAGATGCGTGTTGGCGACGGCGCGGACGGCGCTGAAGAAGCGGCCGTTGTCTTGGGAGAGGTACGGTGCGGCGGGGGTGTCGGCCAAGACCTCGCGCAAGTCGTCGACGGGGGTGGTGGAGATCAGCTGATAGAGTTCGCCTAAGTCGTTGCGCTTCACGCGGTGCAGTTGGCGGAGTAAGGAGGTGAGAAATACGCGGGCGTAGTTGCGCCAAGGGCCTTCATTGCCTTCGGCGTCGGCGATGAGGGAGCGGGAGAGTTGGTCGGCGTCGTGCATCGTAGTCATTTCGCCGAAGAGGTCCCAGCGCGCGGCGCGCGAGTCGAAGGGATTCAAGACTTGATCGCCGCGATGGGAATCGTAGAAGCGATTCAAGTAGCTGCCGTCGGGATCCGCGATGACGGCGCGGTCGCCGCGCTCCAAGGCGCCTGAGAGGAGTTCGCGGATGGCGGTGGATTTGCCGGTGCCGGTGGTGCCGATCATTTTGAAGTGTTTGGTTTCATCGCTTTCGGGCACGGGTTGGCCTGCCAGGGTCAGGCCTTGGCGATTCAGAATCCCGCGGGCGGGTTTGGGTGCGGCTTCTTCGAGGAGGGTGCCGCGTTTGTGGGTCTTTCTTTCAGGGATCTTGGCGCAGAGTTTGCCGATAATGCCGGAGAAGATGCCGATGAAGGCGAGGCCGAGGTAGGGAATCAAGTTATTCGCTAGGCCGAAGGTTTGTAGGGCGCCGGCCATGACGGTCCACAGGATCACGGCGACGATGAGGACGGGGATCGCGATGAGGGGAGAAAGCAAGACCCGCGCAACAGGAGCGCGGCCTAAGAGAAGCCCCAAAAGGACGCACGCGGCGGAGACGCCGAAGGCGACGAAAAGTCCATTCGTTCCATGTGTCCACGTCATGCATCAGCCCTATGCATTGCTCCAGCTACCAGTCTTACCCTGCGTTGGGAGCATCATCAGAAAATTTGGCGTTCATCTCCGCAACAATCGCCCGGTAGTCGATGGAATCTGCGATTGCCATGAATCGTCTCATCTCGTCGAAGGCTTCGTCTCTCCGTTCCTGTGCCCACAGGATATGAAACAGTCCCAAGGAATACAGTTCTGAAGTCGGAGCGAGTTTTACGGCTTTTAGAAAGTGCTCAATCGCGGGCGCTATGTCCCCGGCACCTTTAAGGGTGTTCGCCAAGGTGGCGTTAATCATGGCTGAATCGGGCCTGCCGGATGCGAGGTCCTTCAGAATCTCCAGGGTACCGGGTAAGTCATTCGCTCGCGAGCGTTCCTGCGCCTGCGCGAATTGCTTGATCTCATGATCGGAGAGTTTCATGAGGTTGGTACGTCCTTGTGGCCCCCTGCCCTGGCTTAAGTCTGCTCCTGCGGATGACCTCTGGTCAAAACTAGGTTGTCTGTCAGCTTTGGGCTATGCGTTTTTGCAGTTCTCGGACCCGGTCGGCCATCGCCAGTCGAGCCGCACGGTACTGAGGATCTTGCTCGACCGCCTTAAAAGGTGCCGTTAGAGATTCGACGTCCCATTTCAACCGGATGTCGGCGATTTCTTGGCAAATGCCGATGTAACGCGCCTCGCGTTTCGTAAGCTCATCCTCCTCTGCCGCGTTCCAGTCTTTGTCGAGGCGTTGGTCGAGTCCGTCCAGGGTCTTGAAGATCGCGCAATCCAATTGACATCCCTCCCTGCCTTGGCGTCCAGGTTTGCTCCCTTGAGCAAAGGTAGGGATATCGCAAGATCATGGCTGTTCATCGTCAAGCACTGTGGCGGATATGGACGTTGTGGTATCAATGAGGATCTGGGACGACTTCACATCAAAGTGCGGCAAGCAACTGTAGCCAATATCGCCGTGGAGTCGACAAGAGAGCGTTAGCGGTGCATCGGAGGAGTTAACGCCGTTGTATTCGGTCCTCGTGTACAGGCCCAGCGCCTGTACGATTGAGAGACTCGTCGTCAGCGTTCCTTTGGTTATTTGCATGACCACGCGTTGAAAGTGCCAGTCGCATTTGCCGGGTAAGAAGGCGTCCGAGATGAACGAGGCGGAGAATCGATTTGCAGCGCGCACCACGGGCATCGGCACTTCGATGAGCAAAGGCTGCGGGGAGCCTTCGAATTCGCCCGCGCTGTAGACCGCACTGACCCAGCAATCTGCCGCGACGCTGGTTTCGTAAGTGGCTGTGAGAGTCAGGCCAAGCGTAGGTGCTACCGTTCCGGTTATGGTGACGGTCCGTGTGGATGCGAGATTGCGTACGGGATAGCGGGAATCTTGGGGAGATACGACTCGATTTCCCAAATGCTTACAGCCCGCTATTGACCCCAGAGCTGCTGCAGCAAGGGCCATGCAAAGTAGAATTTGGCGGGCGCTCGCGCTTTTCGGTGACTTTTCTACGTCCATGTCCCCCCGCCCTTCTTTGGGTTTGCTCCCGTTCGAGTGAGTGGTCAAAAAGAGGCGGCTCATTTACTGGCCAGCGTTTCCGGCCGCGGATTTAAGAACCGATAGGTACTCTTGGAGGTCGCGTGCCTGGGTCTCCTCGCGATAGCCCGACCACAAGCTGATTTCGTTGAGTGGATGTCGGGCGCGAGGAATGCCTCGCTGCTCCAAAATCATTTCTTTGTCGCACCAATGGCCGCCGGGCTCTCGGATTTCCACAAACACTTGGCTCCGATCGCTAACCAGCCGGATCTGCAAGTCGGGCCCGGCAAAGATAGCGACGTAATTACCGAACACATCGGGGCGGTAATCGCTGATCTCCAGTGAAAAGCCGGCGTCGGTGAGAAAGCCGAAGGTTTTGAGAAGACGCGCGCGGAGGCTAGCCATGCCCGTAGACTCGCCCGCTCCGATTGTGGGGTCAAGAGAGAGAAGTTGGCGGCGCAAGCATGCGCTGGGATCGAGGAAGGGGCTCAAAACGTGACGGGCATAACTGACTCTGGACTGGTGCGCCCGTAGCATTTACCGGCGCGGTGAACCAATCGAAGCGCGCTGAGGCCATTTTTATGCGATCTCGAATTCTCCTGCTGGGCACGATTTTGCTCATCTCCGGCTGTGGTCACGATGCTCCTTCAACCACCGCCCCGGCACCTCCGGTCGAACGCCCGAAGGAGACCGCGTCAACACTCAATGCCGCGCAAATGGCGATGACTCGGCTTGACGGACGTTGGACTGCCGGCTCGATTCCGATGGAGCTGCACTACAGTCAGGGGCGATTGCTCGGTCGCGGTGCGCCCAACGCACATGTCGGCAATGAATTGTTCGTGATCACCGCGGCGGGTGACTTGGACGATGCCAATCACCAGCTTCCAATTACCCTGACGCCTTTGCTGAGTAGTTGCCAAAACTACATTTTGGGTGATGTGAACAGCTTTCATTCCGGGCTGGAAGAACGGTTTGAGGCGAGCAAACGGCTTATCGAAGGTATTGATAGCGGCCAGAGCAATGCTTCGGACCCCGCACATTATCGATCGGAGATCTTGGCAGGTCTCCCGGAACTCACCCACGATATAGCGACGGAGCGAGACGATGTCGTCGGACGCTGTCATCCGTCTCCTCGTGACATCACGACCTTGACGCTCAAAAACTTCTCGCAGGATCCGGAGAACAGCGTCATGCCGGGCTTTGTAATGGACAGTGGCACCGTTACCAAACTCTCCTTTATCAGGAAGCTGACAAAGGCCGAAAGTGAAGATATTGAGCAGTTACACGCCACCAACAGTGAATCCGTGGCGCAAGCGGATCAAGAAGCAGCCACGAAGTTGCAGAACTATTACGATCAGCTGATCGCAACGATTAATCGCTTCCATGATCAAGGCGGCGTGACACGTGCCGAAACGCCGCTCGCGCAATCTGCAGCACAGCCTATTGAGACCTCGGGCAAGCCGAGTGGGCCGCCTGCCACTGTTGCGCAGGCCAATTCAACTTCGAACGCCGGCAACAATTCAAGCGCGAATCCGGTCGCGCCGAGCTTTGACTGCGGCAGGGCGAGCTCTCCGGTCGAGAGAATGATTTGTCGTGATCCAGCCCTTGCTAAATCGGATAGTGATTTGGCGTCGAGCTATGCGCGGGCGAAAGCGGGAGGCGCGGATCCAGTGTCCCTGCGTAACAGTCAACGGCAATTTCTGCAGGTGAGAAACAGCTGTAGCGAGGCTGCCTGTGTCGCCGATGCATATCGTTCGCGCGAAGCTGAGCTCGCTAGCCTCGCCGCAAATCGGTAGTGGGAAGGCGGCCGAGACCGGCGCATTTCGCCGTTCGACTTGTGGAATGCCACAAGATGCTTAGGGCGTGATATGCACCTTGACCTTGGCGGCCACACCGCGTGGCCCGCTGATGCGGGCCGCCAGCATCAGACACATTGCCGATCTCAAGAGCTTCATGATGGCGATCCCTCAACCGATTGCCGAGCAAGCCACAAAATGGCCTGCTCGGCTTTGAGGCAATTTCGGCGATCTATTGACGAACATAGACCAAGTGATTCTTCCATTTGGAACCGTCGTCATTGGTTCCGTAAAACGGGCCTTGAAAGGTTTTGCCGCTCTTCGATACTGTAAATGTACCTGTTTGAACCGCCTTTCCTCCCTTCATGTAAATATCCTTGACCGAATTCGGTGTCAGGGCGGTCGCAACCACCGAATCGATGTCCGGAACACCCGTCACCGGAACCGACTTTCCGTCGTTAGCACTGGTGTACTCCAAGTGGTACGTTGAGCCATCGGCTCCCACGGTATCAATGATGGTGTGCGTTGCGCCTCCCGGAGCGTCGGTCACTGTTACCGTTTGGCTCTTCATGCCGGATGGTTCGGGATGAAAAGTCGATTTTTTAAGATCGAGCGCCCACTTGCCAATCCATGGATTGGGGGCATCGGCTGATGATGCAGCACCCATGAAGAAGAGTGCTGCGGCGGCGGTTAGGGCCAACGATTTAGTCGATGTCATCGCTTTGGTTTGTGCCATGAGAATTCCCTCTCGAGTTTTAGTTGTGAGGCTTCCGGCGAGCTGAAGTTTGCTCCGGTTCGGGGTGGTGGTCAAAAATGCAGCATCTCAATGCAACTAGCTGAATGACGGTGACGTTTTGGTGACCAAGAACCGGTTGTGCACAGGCTTATGCACCGGAAAAGTGTATGGGGAGATGCAACCTGAATAATGGATGGAAGATTAGACTAATCGCTAGGATCAGAGAAGTTAATTGCCCATTCGCTGGCGCGAAGCGAGCTAATCGCGCCACGACTTGTCACAGGGGAGAGCCGCATGCCGGCGAACGCCCAGACAAGAGTCTGGGCTGGTCCACGAGCGAAGCATGGAAGCGTAGCGAAGAGGTGACAACGAATTGCTGGGCGTCCTCAACCGAGATCCGGAAGGCCGGTCAAAGTCACGCCTGCTACGCGCGTCTGCTACGCTCGTTTTGCCTGGCCGGTGTCGGGCGAGGGTGAGGCTGGATGGTTCTCTGACGCGACTGAATGTCGCGTCAGACCAGCCGAACGACGGCACATGGAAGTGCTGGCTGGGCTGATTAGCCATGGATGGCGTGGCGAAGCCCGAACGGCCTACCCGACCGGGCCCGACCGACGAAGAACGGAGATGCAACCTGAATAATTGATGGAAGATTGGACTAATCCGCGGCTGGTCACGTGGCCCAACG
>Ga0210388_10002773_pt1 | contig 13625 bp, 15 predicted proteins | sample IncBWC19OmetaG_FD_155485 | JGI IMG/M metagenome (GOLD analysis project Ga0210388, IMG submission 155485) | Forest soil microbial communities from Barre Woods Harvard Forest LTER site, Petersham, Massachusetts, United States - Inc-BW-C-19-O ...
TTTTGGCTCCTGAGGTAAACTTTCCCCATGCAAACTAATGAATTAATTGCCGCCCTTGACGCAGAGATTTCGCGTCTCCAACAAGCCAAAGCCCTGCTAAGCGGAGCGACCGTAAAGCGCGCTGGCACCGTGACAACCAACGCCACGGTCAAGCGGGTTCTTTCACCTGAAGCTCGCGCCCGCATCGCCGCCGCGCAGAAGGCTCGCTGGGCGAAGGTTCGCAAGGCGGCTAAGTAGATTCACTCTGATGAAGCTGCCCTGAACAGCTCGTCGTTGTAATAGCGTGCCTGTCTGCAGCGCGTCATTCTACCTTCAATAAGCAGTATCTGCTCATCGGGCCGGAGCCCCATGATCTGGTCCGCCGAGATACCGCCCAATATATTTGCGAGATCCTGCGCCATGCGTAGATTCCTCGCGCCAAAGGCTTGAACAACACCGGCATTGTCGACGAGCGTATTGGCCTGTGCTCCATATATCTGAAGCTGCGCAATATTCTGCCAGAAACACCACAGTGTCATGCCCCAGGAACGCATCAGCGTTGCCGCGGTCAGGAGCGCATCGATTCTCCCGAGGTTGCCCACTTCATCACATAGCATCAGCGTCCGCTCCTCCGGTGGTTTAGGCCGTTGCGTCATCGCCAGAATCAGGCTCGAAAGCCATAGCCGCAGAATAGGACGGTAAGCGGTCAAACGCAGAGGAGGCACGATGATGTACAGGCTCATCGGTTTCCCTGCAACCAGAGCTTCCACATCCATGGAACTTGTGTCTGTGAGCCTGCGCATCATATCGCTATCAAAGAGTCTCAGATGCGTCTGGGCTGTGCCTAGAACGCTCCCACGAGTGTTTTCACCGGGGAGTTGCAGGTAAGCACCAAAAGCTGCTCTCGCTGCCCGGTTCTTAACCTCGCCCTCCTTATCCATCAGACATGCCAGCTTATAGTCCACATCTTCCGCATTGAGTAAATCGAAGATCGCACTCATGCGGCACTCCTGCGAAGGCTTATCGGCTAGCAGCCACGTAATTCCGCCCGAGATTACGGTCTCCCCCCAGTCATTCCAAAATCTGTCGCGCTCCTCGCCAGTGCGCTCTATGATTTCTGCTGCGAATCCACGCGCCATTGCGGCGTGATCCGTCCCGCTCATTGCCAGCAGGTCCAGTGGATTCAGGGAGCCCGGCAGAGGATCGTTGTCGCGCATGTCCAGCACGTGTACCTCTTGCCCCATCGCGCGCCTGGCCTTCGCAGTCGCAGCGTGGATCTCGCCCTTGATATCCATCACGATGAGTTGGCCAGGATGCTTCAGAGCATTGCAGATCACTGGACCGGATGTTTTCCCCGTGCCTGTCGGCGCGAACGTCATCAGGTGGCCATCGCCTGAATAGGTGACAAGCTCGCCGGTTTTTGAGGCATCATCGCTAAAAAATCCAATCTTGCGTGGCTGTGCCGCACGGCGGCCAAGAATTAACTGCGATGACATCTTTGCACTCCATTCCTTTATGGGCGGTCTTCCGCCATAAGCCCGGATACACTCCAGCTGGGGACGATCTGTTTGCTGATCGCCACGCCCACCGGTGCACAAGAATCCGCAGTTGTTGCTACGGAGCTTGACTGCCAGGGCTGTCAATCTGAAGTTCGATTGTCCGGAATGGGAAGGAGTCGCGGGGCAGCTTCATCAGGTCGATGAACGCATAGGATTTCGGCGCGTCTACGCCTCCGGTTAACCGGATGGTCGGACACGTCGCGTGAAGCAACGTTGTGATGGGCATGACGGGGATGGTGAATGAACCACAAATTTGCCGGAGTCCATTCGTGTCAGGAAACCGGCATGTGTTCGTGCCGTTTATTGTTGATCGTTCTAATCCGTTTGGATAGTGCCATTTTATCTGCAACGGGATCAAGGACTTGCATAGCCTGTTGGCCGAGAACGCGCTGGCGCAGCCCGATATTCACGCAGATTTATGGAGGGCAGCGCGGACTTTCTCAACGTGGGTTCCATGCGCGCGTATTGCTTCGTGAAGCTTGTCGCCGGTCACGCCAAACTCTTTGGACCAGTAGGCGATGTCGGAGGCCATCTTAGGATTGATTTCCTTTGGGTCATGAGGACCTTTGGTGTGCTCTTCGTGGATGGCATGTGGCTCGTAGGATTTTGGCGCGTCGTGATGTTCGGTCATTAGCGGTTCTCTCTTCAGCTCCCTTAGGTTGATGACGAACGGGGGTAGCGTGATGCCTGACCGCAAAGACTCCCTTTATCCTCTAGTCTCGCTTTTCACACGAGCGCGGGCGATAAGTTTTGCGGTGAGGAAAATACCGAAAACCAAAAGCGCGCCTATTATGAATCCTTCCCGGAACTGGTTGGACAACATATTTGCAGCTCCTGGCGGGAACTTGCTATTTGGGTTCACGGCTGCGAGCGTATTTCGTTCCTCGGCCGATTCTTCTATTGCGAGCTTGACCGCCAAATCCCTCAATCCATAAAGTCCAGAGCAATAGAATTCTTGGAGATCCCAGCCTTGGACAGCGCACCTGACCCCACAACCCCTTCGAAACACTTTGGATTCATCTTCTGGGCCTGTATCGTTGTCGGCATATTGCTCGGCTTAATGACTGCATGGGCCTGGTCGGGTGGCGAGTGGACAGGTGAATCTCAAGGGTATGCTGTAGGCTGTTTGCTGCTTCCTACGTTGATTGCCTATCTGGCGGCAGGGCGTCGCAAGGTGCGGAACCCCACCAATTTCGGGCTGTGGTTTTGTGGTATCAGCCTGTTGTCATTCCTGCTTGAGTTGTCCCATCATCTACGGAATTGACCCGCCGCGGTGTTTCGCTGCGTGCTTTTCGACGGTCAGTTAATCGACAAAATATCCGATATCCGTCAGCAGGCTCTCGCTCAATTCAACGCCCATCAGCTTGGAACTGTGAGACTCATACAGACCTCTCTCGAAACGGTAAAGGACGGACTCTGGCAGATCGGTTTGTTTGTTAAGCATTCGTAGCAGCGATGTGCTGTCAGTGCGGCACTCGTAATCACCGGGGATTCCGCATGCCGGGCGGATCGTCAGGGAAAGGGGGATCGTTCCCGGTAATGACCGGGACGGCTTCAGAGACTGGATGATGAGGTTGACTCGCATGCAGGCATGTTCGGCCGATATACAGCATGCCTCAATGCCCCAGGCGGGCCATAAGGGTCATACAAGGTGTGTAGATCGGCGTAAACTGGCTGCCATCCTTCTGCATTAACTGCAAACGATGCCGTCATACGATTGCAGCACAGTGCCTTTGACAAATGACCAAATGAACCGATGACATGCGACACTGCTATGCAGGAGCACGCTTACATGTCAACGTGTTTTGTAATTCAGCCGTTCGACTCCGGAAAGTTTGATAAACGCTTCAAAGAAACCTTTGCGCCTGCAATTTTTGAAGCTGGCTTTGAACCCTACAGAGTAGACGACGATCCGCGAGCAGAAGTACTTATTACCTCGATTGAAGACGGCATTCGCTCTGCGGCAGTGTGTCTTGCCGACATAACGATGGATAATCCAAACATTTGGTTTGAGCTTGGGTATGCCTTCGCCTCAAAACGTCCTGTTGTTTATGGTGTGCTCCAATGAACGAACTGGAAAGTATCCCTTTGACATTCAGCACCGGAAGGTCATCCCTTACAAAACCGAGGCTCAGAGCGACTTCAGCGCACTTAGCGATTCCATTATCGAACGACTTAGAGCCGTCGCAGAGCGCGGACAGGCATTGGAGCAAATAGCCGAGTCTGAGCCAGTCGCTCCAGTGAGTGGTCTAAGCTCAATTGAATTAACGACCCTCGCGGTAGCGGCTAGTGCGGCACTTCCCGGTGCGGGATTTAGCCTGTGGTCCCTGCAAAGTGATGGCGAAAAGGCGGGGCTATCAAAGATAGGTATATCCCTTGCCATAAAACGCTTGATGCAGAAGAAGCTTTTGGAGGAGATGTGGGTGGAGAAGTACGGGAACGAGCCCTATAAAGGTGCGACGATCAGCGATCAGGGATGGAGTTGGATTGACGCAAATGAAGAAAAGTTCTTGCTCCGAAGAGTGACTCGAAAAACGGAGCCTTCCGAAATAACCGATGACGATATTCCTTTTTGAGTCGATCCATTTGGTGGTTGCCCGGTATGAAGAATGGGCGCGAAGGAATTCCCGAAGCAATACCTGACTTGAACACTTGCATAAAACTTACATAAAGAGCAAAACCAAAACCGATTTTCAGCGTCGAAAACCGGCTTTAACTTATCGATTCTAAACTTGGTAGCGCCATCGGGGATCGAACCCGAACTCTCCGCCTTGAGAGGGCGGCGTGTTAACCAGTTACACCATGGCGCCAAAAGGATGTCGGCTCCGGACGCTGCTCCACAGAGATGCGGAGCGTGAAACCAACTCTTTGAATATACCAGAAATGGACGGGTGAATTGAGCGCCATCCCCGCCTGAAAACCGTTCTTCAGCCACGCCGGAAATCGTGCCGTGCAAGTTCAGAAAGTCAAGCCGTCAGATGCCCAGCTTCTTGACCTCTTCGTTGTAGTACTTGCGATAGAGAATGTCCCACTCCTGGCTGCCTTCGAGGATGATCTTGCGTTGCGACTGGATCTTCAGCTTCGCCGCCTGATCGATGCGTGTCTCTTCCATCAGCAGGTGTTCAAGAATCTTGCGCGCCTCCTGGCGGATCGTGTTGCGATCCTCGAGGAATTCGCACTCGTCCGTCTCGGCAAGGGTATCGGCGACTGTGTGCGCCAGTTTGTTCAATTTGTCGCGCGAGATTCTCACAGCACCGCCTTGTACTTGCGCGCCAGCTCGGTCTTCACCTTTTTGAACATCTCGGCGTAGCCCGCTCCGGTGCGGCGCATCTCGTCCTGGTATGCCTCGAGGATCACACGCACCTCTTCGTTGATGCGATCCTCCAGCGACAATTCCTCCTGCAACCCGGCGTGCACACGCTCTTGGACCGCAGCTACTTTATCCGTCCGGATCATCTTCGCGTCGATGAGTTGCTTCGTTGTCTGACGCGCCAGATATCCTACATATTCACGTGAAAAGATCATGTATCTCGTTCGAAATATAGCATAAGCAGCGCTCCCGCATGGAAAGCGCGGCAGGGCCGGAAGGCCGGACTATGGATTTGCCGAGGCCTGCGGCCGATGCGGGCAGCTCGGGGTATTCAGGCATCCCTCCGCCAGCCGCAGCCGCTCCACTGGACGCCCATGCAGCAGGTGCTCGTTCACAATCTCCGGGACATCTTCAGGCTTCACAAATCCGTACCAGATAGCCCCCGGATAGATCACGACCGTCGGCCCATGCTCACACTGATCGAGGCAGCCCGACTTGTTCACCCTCACGCTGTTGCCCAGCCCAGCACTCTTCACCTCATCCTTTAGACGGGTGTGAATTTCGCTCTGGCCGTTGGTCGTGCATGAAGGCCGCGCCGCCTCCGGAGCCCGGAAGTTGGTGCAGACGAAGACATGGCGATCGAATCGCGGCAAATCGGAACTCCTCTGTTCATGATCACTGCTGGTGCCTTAGCCTTCATTTTACGTGACCCTTGCCGGCAGCCTCCCAGGCCGGTTTTCCACCCCGAAAAATCGCGTAGACTGCACTTCTGCGACAATAGACCGATTGCTATGCTTCAAGACAGTTTGCTTACCCTAAAAGACGATATGGTGGCCTTCATCGCAGGCCACGGAATGCGCCGCGTCCCTGGATACGTCGGCGACGAAGTGCCCACTGTTCTGTGGGAAGACGATTCCAACCCCGATAGCTGGAAGGATTTCGTCGAGACGGCGAAAGCCGCCGGCTCTATCTTTCTCACCATGAGCGAGACCACGCTCGAAAAAGAAGACCTCGAACTGCTCCTCCAGGAATTGGCGGAAGCCAACTTCCCCGACGACGAAGTTCCCGAGGTCGATGAAGCACAGTCGCTCGCCACCCACGTCGGCAAGGTGGGATACATTCAGCTTGGCTTTGTCCACCAGGGCATCGTCTTCCTGCACGAAAACACCACCGATTGGTACGAGCGCTACCAGCACCTGCTCGAATCTGTCGAAGGCTTCGGCGATATCGTCTTCAACGATGAGGATGCAGACGAAGAGTCGTGAGCACGACGCAGGCGGGCCGCGCCACCATAGAGACGGAACGCGCCACACCGCGGCAGCGCTGGATCTTCCCCGAAGAAAATGCTCTCGAAGCCGAAGCGCTCGCGCGTGAAGCGCAACTCCCTTTGCTCATCGCGGAGTTGCTGATCGCGCGCGGTATCCGCGATCAGCACTCAGCGAATCAGTTTCTCAATCCGCACTTCGATCAGCTGCTCGATCCCTTCTCCATGCTGGGCATGGATCGAGCCGTTGCCCGCATCCAGCAGGCCACGGCAGCCCGCGAGCCCATCCTCATCTACGGCGACTACGACGTCGACGGAACTACTGCCGTCGTCCTGCTCAAAACCGCAATCGAAATGCTCGGCGGAGTCGTCCGCTTTCACGTCCCGCATCGCCTCCGCGAAGGCTACGGCATGCAGCGCGAGATCCTCGAAATCGCCGCGCGCGAAGGCGTCCGCCTCGTCATCAGCGTCGACACCGGCATCCGCGCCTTCGCGGCCGCCGAAGCTGCCGAGACACTGGGCCTCGACCTCATCGTCACCGATCACCATCTGCCCGAGACCCCGCGCGGATTGCCCCGGGCCCTCGCCATCCTCAATCCGAATCAACCCGGCTGCACCTACGCCTGCAAACATCTCTGCGGAGCCGGCGTCGCATTCAAGCTCTCGCAGGCGCTGCTCGAAGCCGGCAACAGGACAGTCCAGGAACGCGAACGCGCGCGGGCAAAAATCCTGCCCTCGTTTCTCAAGCTGCTGGCCATCGCCACCGTCGCCGACGCCGTCCCTCTACTCGGCGAAAATCGCGTCGTCGTCGCCCTCGGTCTCGATCAATTGCAGCGCCCCGTGCACGCCGGCCTGCGCTCGCTCATGCAGGTCGCGAAGCTCGATCCCGCAAGAAAAAGGCTCACGCCCGTCGATATCGGCTTCCGCCTCGCGCCACGCATCAATGCCGCCGGACGAATGGACATCGCCTCCGAAGTCGTCGAGCTTTTCACAACCAAGGACCCCGAGCGCGCCCACTTCATCGCTGAAAAACTCGAGCAACTCAACCAGGATCGCCGCAACGCCGAAGCCGCCATGCTGGCCGAGATCGTCACACGCCTCGATCATCCACAGTTTCAGGAAACCAACTGCATCGTCATCGACGGAGACGGATGGCACCGCGGCATTATCGGCATTCTCGCCTCGCGCATCGTCGATCAGACCGGCAAGCCCGCGCTCGTCATCGCCCACGAAGACGGCGAGGCCTACGGCTCGGGACGCTCCATCGCCGGCTTCCATCTCCTCAACGCCATCGAGACCTGCCACGATCTCTTCACCCGCTTCGGAGGCCATTCCCACGCCGTTGGCTTTTCCCTGCCCTCCGATCGCGTCGAAGAGCTCCGCCAGCGCCTTCACACCTACGCCTCCAGCCATATCGCTGAAGAAGACCTCGGCAGCCCGCTCCAGTGCCACGCCCAGCTCCCGCTCGACAGCATCACGCCTGTGCTCTTTTCATGGTTGAGAAAACTGGAGCCGCTCGGCATGGGAAACGAAGAGCCGGTCTTCGTCGCGCGCCATGTCCGCCTGGCAGCCGCGCCGCGCTACATGAAGGAGCGCCACGTAAGCCTGCAACTTGCACAGGGCCCAGGTAAGGCGCAATTCAGAGCATTAGGCTGGCATTGGGCCGAACGCATTCAATCCATGCAACTCGCCGAAGGCTCCATACTCGACCTCGCCTATCGCCTGCGCGAAAACGAGCATCCCGAATACGGCGGCCTTGAACTGGAGATCGCAGGACTGCAACCCGCTCTCAACGAAGCGTCGCTCCTTTGAGTCCTTCGGCCTGTTTAGACCGGACAGACACTATCGCAGGTTCTCAGCCATCACAATGGAGCTCTTGATTTCGCCCTGCGCGAAAAATACAGTTCGCCCATCGCGCGAAGCCGCGAGATTCGCGGTCCCCGAAACCGCGTCCATCTTCAGCGTAATTACAGGCGTTAAGCGGCGAGTCTGAAAGCTGTAATACATGATGCTCGGACCGGGTTCCGCTTCGCCATTCACCAGATAGAGACCAGCCTCCGTCACTGCGAAGTGGCCCCAAAACCCAAGATGGAGCACATCGGTGATGCGCTGCTCCTTCTCTCCGGCCACGGGACCTTCGGCGACAGGCGTACGCCAGATTCCTCCGCCCTCATACTTCGAATAGTAGAGAGTCCGCGCGTCGTAAGATTCGAACGCGGCAAATCCCCCACGGTGCGTCACCTGCACTTCACGCCCGCTCGCCAGCTCATGCCGCCACACCTGCCAGTCTCCCGTGCGGTTGGAGGCAAAATAGATCGAGGCCCCATCCCGTGCCCAGCTGGCCACCTCGTTTTCGTAGTTTCCCGACGTAATCCTCTTCAGATTGCGACCGGCGGCGTCGATCAGGTAGATCTGGCTGTGAGTTTCAGGCCGATAGTCGAAGGCGATCCATCTGCCGTCAGCCGACCATCGCGGTGTGCCGGCGTGCCCACCGAAGGAGGTTAGCTGCACCGGATCTCCACCGTCCTCCGCGCTCTTCCATATTTCGCCGCTCGCCGAGCGAAACGATTGAAATACGATCTCGCGGCCATCGGGAGAGAGCTGCGGCGCGCAGTCTCCTGCCGGAGCCGAAAGCAATGGCTTCATTGCCACGACGCGCCCCCCTGCGCGGGAAAGATCCGCGCGCCAGATCGACGCCGAGCGCCAGATCGACATTGGTCCCGAGCCCGCCACATACACCAGCCGACGGCCGTCGCGGGAAAGCGAGCCCACCTCCGGATACACCGTCTCCGGCTCGATCGCGCCGCCTGTCGCCGGAACGCGCCAGCCCCGCAGAAGGCCGCCACGCGTGGAACGGAAGGCAATGGACTGCCCATCCGGTGTCCACATAATGCCCTGGACAAGCTTGCCTTCGTCGGTCAATCGTCTCAACTCTCCGCCTGCGAGCGGAACCGTATAAATGTCGCACACCAGCGCCGTCGGCATCCGCACAAATGCCACCGTTTTCTGGTCTGGCGACAGCGCCGGATCGAGATCGCCGATCTCCCCGGCTGATGGAGCGGAAAGACACCGCTTCTCTCCTGTCTCCAGCGAAAACCGCACGATGCCGCGAGGTTGACCCGGCACGCAGGAGTCCGCGAGCACCAGCGACTTGCCGTCCGATGTCCAGGTAGGGTTCCATCTGTCCCCGAGCGAACACGCAACGTCCGTCAGTTTGCGTTCAGAGCCGCCGAGAGCAGGCACGACATAAAGCGATCCGCCATTGTCATCGCATCGTCCATAGACGATCTCACGCCCGTCCGGCGACCACGCAGGCGAGCGGAGGTAGCCACTCTTGATATGAGTGAGACGCAACGGCGTCACCCCGCCGATCAATTGCACATAGAGATCGCCTCTGCTGGCGCCTCTCGCCAGATCTCCGCCATTCCACCCGAACGCAATCTTCTTCGCGTCAGGTGACAGCGCCGGATCCCAGACCGCGCCCTCCAGACTGGTCAAGGGAATGATGCGTATCGGGGAGGACGCGGAAAGAACTGCCCCCGAACGACCCGGCCCGTTGCGATGGGTCGCAAGCGACCGTTCGATCAGCCAACCGGCCACGAGTGCACACGCCACAACCGCCAGGGACGCCCCGAGCCACAGCCTTCGACCGTGCCGCCGCGGTACATGGAACACAGAAGCGCCGTCCGAAGCCGCTGGAACCGCGTGCCGTGTAGCCTCGGTCTCGCGTCTTAACCGGGACAGGTCGTCGCACATCTGTGCAGCGGTCTGGTAACGGCGTTCGCGGTCTTTTTCCAGAGCTTTGTTGATGATCTCTTCCAGGCGCGGCGGCAATTCAGGATTTAATTCCCGCGCCGGAACCTGAATGCGATTCAGAATCTCCTCGTGGAGCGCAGCCGTCGTTTCACCGCTGAACGCTCGCCTGCCCGTCGCCATCTCATAGATCACCAGTCCGAAGGAATACAGGTCGGTGCGGACATCCAGCTTCTCGCCGCGAAGCTGTTCCGGAGACATATACGGAGCGGTTCCCATTGCTACACCCGTCAGCGACAAGCTCAGATCATGCGCCGGCGCACTCACTGTACCCCGCGATCCTGTCTCATCTCGCCGCAGGCCGTCGTCCTCTCCTGCATCCGTCAGTTTCGCCAGGCCAAAATCCAGAATCCTGGCCTCACCTCGGTGAGTAATGAAGATGTTTGCCGGCTTGATGTCTCGATGGATGATCCCCTTTTCGTGCGCGGCAGCAAGGCCGTACCCGATCTGAATCGCCAGTTCCATCAGATCGTCCGTCGCAAACGGCCCCGCCGTCGCCGCGATCCGGTCGCGCAGCGTCTCCCCTTCCAGGAAAGGCATGGCGATGAAGGGCCGTCCCTCATGCTCACCAAATTCATAAATCGCGCAAATGTTGGGATGTTCCAGCGCCGAAGCGGCACGCGCCTCGCGTTCGAAGCGATCCAGTACCGTCCGGTCGATCGCAATCTCCTCAGGCAGAAACTTCAACGCCACGCGCCGGCCCAGCTTCAGATCTTCCGCCTTGTACACCACTCCCATCCCGCCGCCACCCAGCAATTCCAGCACCCGGTAGTGGGACACTTTCATGCCGCTCAGACTCGATACGAAAAGCTCAAAAGCAGGCGCAGCAACCCCATTCAGGGAAGAGCCGGCCCCTCTCGCGCGCACTCTCTCCGGCGCCACCATCAGCCGATAACCGCGCCGGGCCACAGTCTCGATATATCTCGGATCGTTGGCCGAATCCCCGAATGCCTGCCTCAGCTTGTTGATCGCAGTATGAATGCTGTGGTCGAACTCAACGACAGTGTCGTTCGGCCAGAGCTTCTTCTTGATCTCGTCGCGCGTGACCAGGTCGCCAGCCCGCTCTACAAGCATCAGCAGGATCTTGAAGGGCTGTTCCTGAAGACGAACTCTCCGGTCTCCGGTGCGCAGCTCACCCGCCTTCTGATCGAGCTCGAATTCCCCGATCCGCACCCGGTTTGAAAGCGCAGCGTCCACTGCCCACCAGCCTGGAGCGGAAGTTTACCACCCAGCCGAAACCCAAAGATGGGCCATTTTCCCAGGATTCCCCCTCCGTCCGAGCGCAGTTCGCGGGCAATCGAGCCGAAAGCTTTGGATGACTCCCCTTCATTTCAGGCAGTTAGCCGAATGAGCACCGGATGAGCATCGGGTGAGCGCCAGTGCATTGCGTCTGAAGGCGGCTCGATGCAGAGTCGTCGGATTGAGGGCTGAGGTCCCCTTTAGGAAGAAGGAAGAGAGCGTGAAAACCACGCATTCAAAACAGAGAAGAAGGTCCATCCCCAGGTCCATCTGCTTCGCTGTCTCGATGTCCCCACGAACCGGCAACGTCCGCACATAACACAGGAGGTCACATGAATAAGACAGATAGGACAATTTCGAAAGCGCATTCTTTCCCGGCAACGCGTGTCTGTAGATTCCTTGCCGTACCGGCCCTTCTACTGGGGCTCAATGTCGTAACTGCCTCGGCTGAAGATCACGGCTGCAGCGACGCCACGCTCCACGGCGATTATGGCTACACCATCACCGGAAGCCAGCCTAATCCCGATGGCACGCTGAGTCCGATCAAGGGCGTGGCCATCACCCACTACGACGGCGCCGGTCATCTTACCCAGAGAGATTTTGTGGTCACAGCCGGCGTGCCCATGGCCTCCAATGGCGATGCTCAATCGGGGTTTCATTTTTCGACCGGCGAGACCGGCTCCTACTCCCTCAATCCGGATTGCACCGGCACCATGGAAATCCTTCTGAACGTGCCCGTTCCTCCCGACTCAGGATTGTCCTCGGGAATCATCAAGCTCATGATTGTCGTGACCAATCGCGGCCGCGCGATTCATACCGTCGTCTCCGAAGTCATCGCTCCCTTCACAACGGCGCCAGGATTCAATACGACCGGGAGTGACGCCTGGAAGATCGAATCGGAACACGAACCCGATCGCGATTGAGTCTCGTCACTTTGAAAGAGGGCTATGTAGACGCTTTCGTTCCCCCACTGCGAGCGAAAGCGTCCACTCCCTTCTAGACCGCCGTCGATGCCTGTGCAATCGCCGAGCGCACCAGCGCAGCCTCAGCGTCGCGGCGATTTTGCAGCCCCGGCGTGTCCGGCCACAGCCGTTTCATCGACTCCAGTTGTTCGGCAATTCCCTCGTAGTCCTTTTGGGGAACCAGCGTCCGGACGGTAGCCATCTCCGTGCGCGTCGGTCCAGTCATCTTCGTCCCGCGGTTGAAGACCAGCGACACCAGCGCCCCCTGGGCATTCGAAGCAAGTTGGTCCACGCCCGGAAATGCACCCACCGTCAGAGCGCAGGTATTCGGGACCGTAACCTCTCGGTACACGGCCTCCGCAATCGCCCAGGGAATGACGATGTCCCGCACGCTGGCCACGCTCGACTGCGCGCTCGCGCCCTTCAGCCCCAGCACTGGCGCCAACCGGCTCGCAATGCCGGGATCGAGCCTTGCCGCCCACTGCGACTGGAAATCCCCCGCACTCGTGTACCCCAGGTCATAGCCCACGCCAATCGTGACACCGCTCGCTCCCTGAGGCCACGTGGGATGAGCGCAAAACCGGTCGTAGTATGGCTGGCCGCCCCCGACCTCCCACTTGAGAATGAACTGATAGCTCGTGTCGTTCAGCTCCATCGCGCATCCCTCTGCCGGCTCTCTCCCGCCTGCAGCGGCGCCGGAGATCGGCATCATAGCATTCACCGGTTACACGTCACTAGCCCCGGCCCGCTGCCTTCTCCGAACCTGCGTCGATGCCTTTCTGCCATAAGCAGAAATCCGCCGAGAAAAATACTTAAGCATCTACTTGACAATCCAAAGGTGTCGCAACATACTTAAGCTCACACTTAACTATTCCATCTCGGGAGAAGAAGTCCATGCAACAACAATCCGTGATTCACAACACATTCGTCATCGAGCGCAGCTACCCCAAACCGCCTGAAATCGTCTTCTCCGCCTTTGCCGACGCGGCCAGAAGGCGCCGCTGGTTCGCCGAAGGAGACACCCATGAAGTCGAAGAATTCAAGATGGACTTCCGTGTCGGAGGCGCCGACCGTCTTCGCTATCGTATGAAAGAAGGCACTCCAATCCCAGGCATGACGATCACCAATGAGGGCATCTATCAGGAAATCGTTCCCAACCGTACGATCGTCATGGCTTCGGCCATGACTCTGGGCGACAAGCGTATTTCGGCCGCACTCGTCACCATTGAACTCCTGTCGACGGAGACTGGAACCGACCTCATCTGCACCCATCAGGGAGCATTCTTCGAGGGCTCCGACGGTCCTCAGATGCGCGAAGGAGGGTGGCGCCATCTCTTCGAAAAATTGGGGAAGGAACTGGCGCGCTAGCAGCCATGGGTCAAAAAAAAGCCAGCGTCCATCGCATCTTTCACGCGCTCGGCGACCCCACGCGCCGACTGATTCTGGAAAAGCTGACTGCGGGACCAGTCTCGGTCTCGCAGTTGGCGACTCCTCTCAAG
>Ga0210388_10002776_pt1 | contig 13620 bp, 12 predicted proteins | sample IncBWC19OmetaG_FD_155485 | JGI IMG/M metagenome (GOLD analysis project Ga0210388, IMG submission 155485) | Forest soil microbial communities from Barre Woods Harvard Forest LTER site, Petersham, Massachusetts, United States - Inc-BW-C-19-O ...
ACCAAGCCACTCGACTTCGAGCTGGGCACGCAATGGCAGTACTCCAACACCAATTACGTGATCGCCGGTCTCATTGTCGAAAAAGTCACCGGAGGAAAGCTCTTCGATTTTCTCAACGAGCATATCTTTCACCCGCTGGGGATGAAAAGCGCATGGAACAGCGATGCGAAGGAGCTTCCTCCCGCTGACGCCGCGCCCTACATGCGCAACGCTCTCGGCCCCCTGCGCCCGGTTCCGAACGGCGGCGAGGGTTGGATGTTTGCAGCCGGCGAACTCGCGATGACCGCGCACGACGTCGCTCTGTGGGATATAAGCCTGATGCAGCGCACGATTCTCAAGCCGGAGAGCTACATCCAGATGTTCACCGAGGTGAAGCTGAAAGACGGCAAAGGCACGCACTACGGGCTTGGCGTGGAAGTCATTGACCGCAACGGCCATCGATCTATTGAACACAGCGGAGAAGTCTCCGGGTTCGTCTCCGACAACGAAGTCCTCGTCGATGACGGCGTCGCCGTAGCCGTCCTCACCAATCAAGACGCCGTCGGCGCAGCCGAAACAATCGCGCGCCTCGCCGCCCCCACCATCCTCAATGCCCCCGCAACCGCTCCCGAACAGCAGGCCATTGACATTTTTCGCGGGCTGCAACAGGGCCGCATCGACCGCGGCTTGCTCGCCCCCAACTTGAGCGACTACTTTACGCCGGAAGCCCTCTCGGACTTCCAGACAAGTCTTGCGCCGCTGGGCGAACCGCTCAGCTTTCGTCAGGCTTCAACCGAGCTCCGCGGCGGAATGACTTTCCGCGCGTTTCAAATCGTTTATCCCGGCAAGCGGTTGGAACTCACCACCTACACCTACCCCGACGGCAAACTCGAGCAATACCTGATCGCCCCAGCGGAATAGTAGGCGTCCATTTTCAACCCCGAGCCGAACGCCGAATTCCGAGGTGCTGCACATGGTCGGCAAATCGATGACGCTAATTCCCATCTGGATTCGGATCGTGAATTCGCATCTGCGCCCCACTCATCGCCTTCTTGCATTGGTGGTCCTCTGTTTGGAAATTATCGGAGTTGGGCCCATTGCGAACGCTCAGCGCAAAGAGCCCGTCAATTTCCTTTTCACGTACTCCAGCAATCTGCCAAAGCTTAAGGCGCTACTCAACAGGCCAGACATTCAGGGCGCTCAAATCGTCTACACATGGAAGTCCCTTGAGCCTTCCCGCGACCGCTACGACTTCTCCCAGGTCGAGACTGACCTGAAAATCCTTAAGGCAAACGGCAGAAAGCTCTTTATCCAGATCCAGGATCGTTTTTTCAGGCCGCAGGACAAAGGCGTTCCGCAATATCTCCTGCTCGACCCAGAATTCGGCGGCGGTCTGACCCCGCAATTGGACAACCCCGGCGAAGGGAAGCGGGCAGGCAGCGGGTGGGTAGCAAACCAATGGAATCCAAAGGTGCGGAAAAGATATCAACTTCTCCTTCAATCTCTTGCCCGGCAGTTCGATGGCCGAGTCAACGGCATAAACCTCCCGGAAACGGCAATCGACGTTGACATCGTGCGCCACCCCGCCGGTTTCAATTGTGATGACTACTTCAATGCCGAAATGGAAAACATGCTGGCCGCCAAAGCCGCCTTCAAGACCTCTTACGTAGTGCAGTATGTTAATTTTTGGCCATGCGAGTGGGAAAACGATCACCAGTACATGAGCCGCGCCTTCCAAATTGCCTCAAGCAACGGCGTCGGCCTTGGAGGACCGGACATCGTTCCCGGAAAACGGTCGCAGATGAAGAACTCCTACCCTTTTTTTCATCAATACCGAGACAAATTGGCACTCGTCGCGATGGCCGTACAGGAGCCAACTTTGACCTACACAAATCCTGAGACCGGGAAGAAATTCACGAAGGATGAATTTCAACAGTTCGGCAGAGATTACCTCGGTATCCAGATCATCTTCTGGAGCTCATCGTCTCCATGGCTGCGGACAAGGTAGATGTGTGGCTGGGCGTCAAACCTCCCAGAGGCGCTATATTTCGGATCTTCGCGGATTTTCGTTGCGATCGGCCCCGGTCCTCCCAAAACGGGCCCTCAGTTTTTCCTTTACACTTGTAGTTGACTATGTTTGAAAACCTTACTGATAAATTGCAGCGCGCCTTCAAGACCCTTCGCGGCCAGGGAACGCTCACCGAAGAAAACATTGGCGAGGCATTGCGCGAAATTCGCGTAGCCCTGCTTGAAGCCGACGTCAACCTCAACGTAGCCCGCGATCTGATCGAGCAAATCCGCGTCAAGGCCGTCGGCACCGAAGTGCTCACAGCGCTCTCGCCCTCCGAGCAGGTCATCAAGATCGTCCGCGACGAACTGATCGCCCTGCTGGGCAAAGACACCGCGCGCTTCAAATTCTCTTCACAGCCGCCCACGGTGATCCTGATGGCCGGCCTGCAAGGCTCCGGCAAAACCACCACGTCAGGCAAGTTGGCCGCGTGGCTCAAGAAGGGCGGACACCGGCCCATGCTGGTATCGGTGGACGTCTACCGCCCCGCCGCCCGCGAACAACTAAAGGTCGTCGCCAAGTCGATTGAAGCTCGGTTATATGAAGGCGACTTGAAGGGTGAAGCTCCGGGTTCAGCGCTCGTTGAGCGCCTGGCCAAGGAGGCGCGCCGCGAAGCTGTGATCATGGGCTGCGACACGTTGATCGTCGACACCGCCGGCCGCCTGCACATCGACGAAGAGCTGATGACCGAAATGGAGCGGCTGAAAAAGCTGCTCAACCCGTCGGAGATTCTGTTCATTGCCGACGCCATGACCGGCCAGGACGCCGTAAATTCCGCTGAGGATTTTCACCGGCGCCTTGGACTCACCGGCGTCATCCTGACCAAGATGGATGGTGACGCACGCGGCGGCGCGGCGCTCTCCATTCGCCACGTTACCGGGCAGCCGATCAAGTTCATCGGCGTGGGCGAGAAGGCGGACGCCTTCGAGCCCTTCCATCCCGACCGCATCGTCGGCCGCATCCTCGGCATGGGCGACATGATGTCGCTGATCGAGAAGGCTGAGTCTACGCTCGACCGCAAAAAGAGCGAGGAGTTCGCCAAGAAGGCCCTGCTCGGCGACGGATTCACGCTCGAAGATTTCCGCGACCAGTTGCGGCAGATCAAAAAGATGGGTTCGATGGAGAGCATCTTGAAGATGCTTCCCTCTGTCGGGCCCTTCGCCGGTTTGCAGCAAGCTAGCAAGCAAGTCGACGAAAAGCAATTCGTCCGATTGGAAGCCATCATCAATTCCATGACTCCCATCGAGCGCCGCAACCACGAAATCATCTCCGGCTCCCGCCGCAAGCGCATCGCCAAGGGCAGTGGCACAGAAGTACAAGACGTCAACAATCTCCTCCGCCAATACGCCCAGATGGCCAAGATGTTCAAGCAGATGGGCAAAGGCGGCCTGGCCAGAAACATGATGCGCGGCGGCATGGGCGCGATGGGTATGGGCGGGAAACAGCGGTTTGGGCGGTAAGACTTCTTGGCGACTTGAAGTCGGCTCAAAAGCAATCGAGCGCAATCGTGACAACAACCACTTTGCAAGACCAACTCGACGAGATCACTGCCAACACTCGGCAACTGGTGCAGGCTAGCCGATTGGCTGTCGGCGAGCAGGCTGTGGAGGAATTGTTCAACTCCGGCATTGAAGACCGCATCCTACCCGTCGGCGCAGTCGCTCCAGAATTCGCCCTCAAGGACGCAAGCGGCCGCCTTGTGCGTTCGGCCGACCTGCTATCCCTCGGCCCGCTGGTCATCAAGTTCTTCCGCGGGCGCTGGTGCTCTTACTGCGTCACCGAGCTCGAAGCCTGGCGCGACCTCTACGGCACGCTACGCGAACGCGGCGGACTTCTGGTTGCCATTGGCCCGCAGACCCAGCGCCAGAGCGACTTCATGGCTGGGCAGCACGGGCTTCCCTTTCCCGTCCTCCACGACCCGGGAAATGTAGTTGCGGAAAAATTTGGCCTCGTCTATACCGTCCCCGAGTACCACCGCACTTACTATCTCTCCATCCTGGTCAACGTCCCGTTCGTTAATGGCGAACCAAGCTGGCGCTTACCCATCCCCGCGACTTATGTGATTGGGCGCGATAGCCGCGTGCTCTTCGCCGAGGCACATGCGGATTTTCGCGTCAGGCCGGAGCCGGAAGAGGCGCTGGCAAGTGCATTTGCGCATCACGGGCGCTGAAACGGTTACATTTGCGCGGCTGACGGATATGCCACTTGCTGGACTGCATACACCCCGCGAGGCGGCTGCGGATATTGGGTGTGTAAGATTCCGGCTTCAACCTTGCTCAACCGTGGCGATTCAAGCTCGGACCCATTCTTTGGGAGTTTGCCGGGACGCAACAGGCGCCAAGCGTCAGGCGCCTGCCAGGGATCATAGCCGGCATTGTCAAGGAGTTGCAGGGCGATCCGAGCGCGCTCGGCTTCGAGCTTAAGTTCAGCTTCGTGATCGACCACTCCTTTGACAATGCCGCCGCCGATGACCGTAGTGGTTTCCAACGCGAAGACAGAAGCGAGCCCGGCCAAGCTTGAAATTTCGTCGAAAGAGGCGATGGTAGACAGCTGCGCCCTCTGCAACTGGAAATGGCTCGCGATGCCGTCGGCAAGAACGGCGGCGAGTTGATCATCGCCTTTGAGCCGGTCAAGAACCACTCTTGGAACCAGAATGACACCAAGCTTCCCGATGATGCACGCGCGGATATAGGGCTCATCCACGACAAAGAAGCGGTAGACAATTTTGGAGGGATCGTTGAGCGGAAGTTGATTCTGGTATTCCGGGATGAGCTTGATGCCGATGGCGCGCGCCCGCTGCTGCACGGAGGTGTCCGCTGTAAGCAGGTGCCATCCCTTCATCTGATCGGGTTTGAATTTGCCTTCAAATTCACCGAGTTCTCCGTCCTCGCTGACGAGGTTGGGCGTGACGTGGCGGCTGGACTCGTTCTGTTGTGGCGAACTGTCATTCGCCGACCCCGGTGCAGGAATAGGGAAATCTGGCGCCAGGAAAATCACCCGGGAAACAACAAGGACGCCCTCGGGAATCAATCTGCCGGAGAAGTGAACCCAGGTCCCTGGGCGGACGTCGGCCAGCGAATGCAGGCTTCCACGAAACGACACCTGCGAGCTTGGAGTAATGCGGACACAAAAGCCATCGGCCTGAAAGTTGGAGGCGAGACCTGTGCCAGCGACCTTTGTGATGACGCCGGTTTCGGAGTAGCGGCCGACGGTTATCGTATCGGCCGGGGGCTGGAATTGCCAGTCCCTCCCTTGTGTGTCCTTGACATTTATGTAAATCGCGCTGGCTTCGAGTTTGTCGGTTGCGGGGTTCCGGACGCCGATCACACGAACGAGCCAATCGGCCCGGAACGGCACATTCATCGGGCTGATGGGAGTTGCAGTCTTGCCGTTGCGAACAAAGAACTGTGTGGTGGGGAAGATTTTGACATTAAGGTGGTTCATGACGAATATATCTGGCGCTTCGATTTCGGAGATCGAACCGTCGATCTTCACTTCCGGTTGTGCCAGCGCCGGCCGCACGGTGGCGGCGGCCACCGAAAGCAGAACGAAAAGCACACATCCAAACCGCGCCGACAGCGACACAAAATGATTGGTTGAGCGATTCCGCACCCGAGTTCCTCTTTCATTTCTAATTTGGCGCAAGTATACCCCGGCCCTCGGGGTCTGCGGGTAAAGAAAACGGGAAAGGGGGGCGAATGGGCCGGGAAGAAGCGCCGGCAGCGGCTTTTGCGCAGCACGTGCGGTAGAGACCCGCCGCTTAATTCCGATCCGCTGAAGGGGGAGCCGCCGGGTTCACACCGGCTATTCTCCTGCCGTATTGCAGATTCAGCATGCCGAGCTGGTACTCGCTCCGAAGCGGATACTTCAGTGATTTAACGTCCGCGGGCAGATGCTTTGGCGCCAGCAGCCGCCAGGCCTCAGGCGCCTGCCACGGATCGTAGCCTGCATCGTCAAGCAGCGCAAGAGCCAGCCGCTGCCGTTGCTCAAGCCTTTCGGTTTCTGCATTCCCGATAAAATATCCAATCTCGAAAGGCACCGCGAACAAGGGAGACATTGCAATATCGGCGGCGTCTTCGCCCACCTTCGCCCCCAACTCCTTGAGGCTATCGCGCTGAACTCCCGCAGCTTGACGTTGCAGTTCGGTCACCACGCATTCCGCCAGCACCGCGGCCAACTGATCGTCCCGCGTGAGCCTGTCAACCGATTGCTTCGATATCAGGATCAATCCACCATGCAGAGCGCAGCCATCAAGGCAAGCGGGGTCGTTGTCGATTGCATAAATGCGGAATGGAATCTTGTAAGGGTCGGTGTCCGTCATAGCTTTTTGATATGCGGGGATTACATTTGCCCCGACCCGCATCACACGGGTTTGCAATGCAGTATCCGCCAGGATGGGGTGAGGTTTGTTCAGCAGTCCCATGTTTAAGCTTCCGTCTTTGTTCTGCGCCAGGTCAGGCGCCACAAAATTCATCTCAATCGTTGCGGCGTCTGGAGCCTGTTTGACTACCTTTGCTTTGACGCGGAAGAACCCCGCAGTCGTGGCGTCCAACAGGCCATCCTTACCATGTTTGGCCTGAAAACGCACCCAGGTATTCGTGTTCACATCGGCAAGTGACTTCAGGTCCTGGTGAAAACTGCATTTTGTCGTTGGAGAAATACGAATCAGAAATCCGTCCACGCGGAGTACCGGTCGGGGCCCTGCCGAATCGACCTTGTCAATAACACCAACACCGAACACGGGCTGATCCCAGTCGTCGCGAAACACGACCGTCCTGGCAGTCGCTGTCCGCGTAGGTTTGTCGAATGCGCCCTCAACAAAGACGTATGCGCCAATCTGCGCAGCATCTCGCAGCGGGCTGTCGATGCGGCTCTTCTTTTCCCCGAACAAGCGATACCCGGTGGAAGGCTGAATCACTACCTGCGTGCCATTGATCTCAAAGCCGCCGGGCGCGTGGGTGGCCGTAATGTAGCCCTCCACTGCCACGCCGCGTTCTTCCTGGCCTATTGCGGTAGGCGAAGAAATGTCCAGGCACACCGCGCAGACAAGTAACGCGAGTAGCGACGAGTTTGAAGCATTACGAAAGAACTTCAACTTGGACAGCGCCATGGACGATCCCCGTCTTTGATTCGAGGCAAGTATAATCGAAAGCCTCAGCGTGCCGAGCGATTCGCTTCCTTACCGATTTAATTTCGGCAGCAATGCGACGACCTTTTCCCGACTAACTCCGCGCAGCAGAAACACCTTGCTGCGGGATAACTCGCCGGTTACTAACTCCACTTTGTGTCTCGGCAAGTCGAAGGTATCGGCCAAAAATGCGATAAGTGCGGTGTTCGCGCGGCCTTCTACTGGCGGGGCTTGTACGGCGATTTTGAGTTGGGCGGCTGATCCTTCGCCGTAGATGCCGGTGATGGCAGTTTTCTTTGCGCCGGGCTGGACGCGCACTGCTACTGTGACCCCGTCCGCAGTGGCTCGAATCATTCTTCGGGGCCTGCGTACGGCTTTCGTTTGCCGAAGAGCGCGGTTCCGACGCGGATGCGGGTGGCGCCCTCTTCAATAGCCAGCGGAAAATCGCCGCTCATGCCCATGGATAGAACATCGAAGGCCAATCGCGGGTGGATGGTTGCCCATTGGTCGCGCCAATTTCGCAAACTGCGGAAGCAATCGCGTGTCACATCTTCGGCGACGCCCCAGGGAGCGATAGTCATCAGGCCACGGGTATCGAGATGCTTCAAATCCGGCAGGCGTTCCAGCAGTTGCACCGCTTCTGCCGATTGAGGATCGAGGCCGGCTTTGGTCTCCTCCGGGCTCAGCTTGACTTCGATGAGCACTGGCAGCTGCTCGCCTGACTTGCCTGCGGCTTCATTCAGGCGCTCGGCAAGTCTAAGCGAGTCAATCGAATCAACTGCGTCGAATAATTCCGCGGCGCGCGCGACTTTGTTCGATTGCAGGTGGCCGATGAGATGCACGAGGATCGGAACATCCGCCGCCGCATTACTTCCTTCGGGCCGCCATGCAGAGATGTCGGTAGACTTGCCGGCAAACTCCTGCACGCGGTTCTCTCCGAAGAGACGAAGACCGAGAGATATGGCCTCGGCTATGGTGGCCGCTGGATAGGTCTTTGAGACGGCCATGAGTTCAACTTCGTCGCGCGCGCGGCCGGCCTTGCGGCACGCGGCTGCAATTGAGGCTTCCAGCCGCTCAAGATTTTCAGACAATGTCGTCATTGCACCCTTGCTCCGGCCGACACCTCGGCAACCCGGCCCACCTCAATCTCGTCTAAAATTAACTCATGTGGACAATCGTTCTTCTCATTTGCTCCAACGTCTTCATGACCTGCGCCTGGTACGGGCATTTGAAATATGAAGGCCAGCCGCTTTGGAAGGTCATACTGATCAGCTGGGGCATCGCCTTCTTCGAATACTGCTTCCAAGTGCCCGCCAACCGACTTGGATACGGCCGCTTCACGGTCGTGCAGCTTAAAGTCATCCAGGAGATCATTACGCTGGCGGTCTTCGGTGGATTTGCGGCTTTCTACTTCGGCACCCAATTGCGCTGGAATCATGCGGCAGCCGGCGTTTGCCTGGTGGCGGCAGCTTTCTTTGTGTTTCACAAGTTCTGACCTGCATCCGCCCGTTGATCCGGCTTCGAACCCTGCGGGACATCCCGGCCAATGCGCGAGCGGGCGCTGTCTAATCTTCCAGTGGCGGGCAAATGTTCGGCCGCAACTGCCAGCCCGAACCGCGGCATGTTGGCGTAGATGGCCTCATACTGCCCCTGCGACACGGTGTAAGTTTCGTGCCAGACGCCGACTGATCCGTTTCCACCGATGCGACGATTGAATTCCGCCCAGGCAGGGAGATGCGCTGCATCGCGCGCGTGGGCGTACGCGTGGAGCTGTTCGAAGCTGCGCCAGTATTGGATGGTCCCGACGCCGCGCCAATACACGAAGAACTGGGCGTGCAGCAGTCCCAGCGAAGGATCGCGCTTGAGCTCGGCCAGCATCGGTGGCATGGCGGCTGCCACACGCGTCCACTTGCGCAATGCGAAGAGGCGGTTAACTCGCATGCCGATGAGAAACACAACGAAAGGTTCGCCGCTCTGCGCGCTGAATCGCCCGGGGAAAACTTGCGCCATGGGTTGCCTCCTGCCTGCCATATACTCAGTGGCCGCGTTCCTCTAAATACTTCTCCGCCTCAAGTGCGGCCATGCAGCCCGAACCGGCGGCAGTAATGGCCTGGCGATAGCGCCGGTCCTGCACGTCTCCGCAGGCAAACACGCCGGGAATCACTGTACCGTTGTGCGTGGTCAGCACGTTGCCGGTGGTCTTGATGTAGCCGTCTGCGTCGAGATCCATCTGGCCGGCAAACGCCTTGGCGTTGGGCTCGTGGCCAATGCCTAGAAAGAGCCCGCTGATGTTGAGCACGCTCTGATCGCCGGTCTTCACGTCTTCAAGCAATAGGCCCTTCACGTCCTTATTCTCGACGCCGAGCACCTCCTTCACTGCGGTGTTGGTGCGGAACTCGATGTTGGGATGCGCCATGGCCCGCTCCAGCATGATCTTCGATGCGCGGAAGGCTTCGCGGCGATGGAGCAGCGTGACCTTGGTTGCGAAGCGAGTAAGAAACAGGGCCTCTTCCATGGCCGAGTCGCCGCCGCCCACGACGGCGATTTCCTTGCCGCGGAAGAAGAAGCCGTCGCAGGTGGCGCAGCTTGAAACTCCATGGCCAATCAGTGCCTGCTCACTGGGAAGGCCCAGCCAACGCGCGCTTGCGCCGGAGGCAATAATCAGCGTCCGCGTATGGACTTCGCCCGCAGAGGTGTGCAGCTTGATGGGGTGGGCTCCAAGCTCCACCCTGCTCAGATGCGCAAGTTGGAACTCCGCCCCAAACCGCTGCGCCTGCTTCTTCATGTTCTCGATCAGCTCGGGACCTTGAATCCCATCCGGCCAGCCGGGAAAGTTTTCCACCAGCGTGGTGATCGAGAGCTGGCCACCGGGCTCGTGGCCTTCCAGAACAAATGGCTTTAATCCAGCCCTGGCTGTGTAGATGGCTGCGGTGAGCCCGGCGCAGCCGGAGCCCAGAATTACCGTGTCGCGAATGTCTGTCATCGATGGTCTACTTCCTGTTCTGATTCTAGATGCTGCAAGTGCAGGTACGATTCTTCCGGCGTCCTCGTCCTATCCGAGCGATGCTGCCAAGAGCGCGGGGCGTTCCGTGGCCAGCTTGACAACAAGTTCGCCGAAGAGCGTGTTGGCCCATGCGAACCACGGGCGCGTGAAGTTGTTCGCGTCGTCTTTCTGGAACGACTCGTGGATGAATCCCTTCCCTGCCGTTGTGTCCCGCAGCCAGCGCAGGCATTGGCGAATCTCCTGTTCGTCAATGCTGGTAAGGACGCGGTACATGATTCCCATGGGCCAGATCATGTTCAACCCCTCGTGCGGACCACCCACCCCTTCCGCCGCCTTACCACGGAAGAAATACGGATTCGATTCAGAGAGCGCAAATGCTCGGGTGCGACGAAAAAGCGGGTCCTCGATACCGCAGGATCCCAGGTAAGACATGCTCACCAGGCCGGGTGCGTTTGCGTCGTCTATCATCAGCCCGTTGCCGTATCCATCCACTTCGTAGGCCCATATTTGACCGAACTTCGGGTGCTGCGTCTTTCCGTACTGCGCGAGCGCGCGCTCTACCTCGGCGGCGAGGGATTCTGCTTCGATGGCCAGTTTTGTGTCGGAGATTGCGTGTGTTGCCAGCGCAGCCAACTGACGCAGGCTCACCACGGCGAAGAGATTCGCGGGAACAAACAAGGGATAAATGCACGCATCGTCGGAGGGGCGGAACATGGAGAAGATCATGCCCACGGGGAGCGCGGGATTACCAAATCCACCCAACGGCACGGTATCGCTGGGCACTGCCGATTCGCGCTGAAACGAATATGGGCCCTGACCCTGCTTGCGCTGCTGCGCGCGAAAGGTGCGGACGATGGTCCACGCTGCTTCTTTCCACCGGGCGTCAAACGGCTGCGTGTCGCCGGTTACGCGCCAGTATCCATGCGCCAGGCGGATGGGATAGCAAAGCGAGTCCACCTCCCACTTGCGTTCTCCCACGCCGGCGTGGTGTTCGGTCATGTCATGCACCGCCCAACTCAGCGGCGCGGCCTTCTCGTCGCGCATGAAGGCATTTGCGTAGGGATCCAGCAGGATCATCCGCGCCTGACGCCGGATGACACCTTCCAGCAGACCGCTCAGTTGCGCATCGTTCTTGGCTAGGGGCAAATAGGGCCAAACCTGAGCAGAGGAGTCGCGCAGCCACATGGCGTCGATATCGCCGGTAACAACGTAAGTGTCCGGCTTGCCTTCGAATGTACCTGGATACACGGTTGTGTCCAGTGTGTTGGGAAAGCAGTTCTCGAAGATCGTCGACAGCGCGGGGTCGCCGACGACCCGCTGCACGCGGGGAATCAAGGCTTCGACCGCCGCGCTGGTGAAGTGCCGATCCGGCCTAGCTGGGCGCGCGTGTGGCAATTCCGCGGCAACCGACTTGACGCTGCCAATGCCGCCCTGTGCCACCGCCCATGCAGCCGCAGCCCCTTTCAACCAATCACGCCGGCTTATTGCGTTCATCCTGCGCCCCCGAGCGCCGGCTTCTGCAAGCCTGCTCCGTTCTTCATTATCATGTCACTTATGGCCAACCTGACCCTCATCTACGGACTCCGACTCCTGCCGGAAGGCGAAGTGACCGAAATCACCGACGCAACCCTGAAACTGGCCAACGGCCACCAGGCTCATGTCACCATGCACTCCATTGAAGGCTCGCGGGAAGAGATCGAAACCCAGCTCAAGCGCAGCCTTGACGCGTTCTTCGACTTCTATCCGGAACTTTGAGGCAACGGTGTTTCTGCAAGAGAATCCTGGGTAGTCGGATGTTACCGCAACAGTTGGGACAGGCTGCGGACAGCCTGGAGAATTCCGGAGGGATCGGCGAGAAATGCCCTCCGTGACTAAAGCCAGCGCCGGATATGTTGGCTTTACGCGGGGGTTGAAACCCCCGCCTCACTCCGTAACGAGTTTTTCGCAGCCTATGAAGCGCGCGGGCCTTGGCGGCTCATTGGCCATATCCCCCTGTAATCGTGTGGCTTGACCTGTAAACAACTGTTCACAGCTATCCAGAAGCAGATACCGTAAGTTATTGAAAGTACATAATCATTACGCGCACACGGAATGGCCCCTCGCTTGCTTCAATTGGTTGGAATCCCGTTAATTTCAGGCATGAGCTGGGATTGGCCTGTGGCGGGAGGGCGGAGCGAAAGCTCCAGCAGAACCTGTGGGGGAACAATGGCGGACGCTTCGATCGGGATAAGGTCAGCAGCCGGCGAGCGGCGTGCGCACACGTTCCGGAAGAGTTTTTCCCTCATTTCGCCGGTGCTGGCGGGTTTGGCACTGGCCGGTTTGATTGGTCTGCTTACCCACAACCTGAGCATCGACCCCCGCTTCAACGAACTGCTTATCTTCGTCGCCGGAGCCGCCGCCGCGTTCCTGGTGCTTCGCCTGCTGGTGCAGCGCGAACGCCGCGTTGCGCTGCAACGGGTGGTAAGCGAGATCGTGGGAGAAAACGTCTCGCCTGAAGTGGCGGCCATGCGCATCCTGGAGGCGCTTTGCGTGTCGCAGGGCTGGGACGTGGCCCTGAAATGGGAAGTCAACTCCGAAGAAAACCGGCTGGAATTCGCCTCTGGATGGAACGCGCCGGGAAGAAAGACCGAAACTCTGATTCAGGACAGCAGAGCAGTTACGCTTCCTCCCGACGGCAGCATGCTTGGCCGGGCATGGCAGGACGGCCGCTCAATCTGGATCGCCGATCTGGCCGCGGAGCCAACCAACCCGCACACCCAGGCCGCCATGCGCCGCGGCATGGTCTCCGGCTGCGCGGTGCCGGTGCGAGTGGGAAGCAGGGTGCTTGCGGTCCTGGAATTCTATTGCCATTTTTGTCTGCGCGAAAATCGCGAGACTATGACTGCTGTAGAGACGGTGGCTGCTTCCCTGGGACAGATGCTGGCCCGTTCACACGAACGCGGGTGGGCCGAAAAGCTCTACCGGCAGCAGGAGATTCTGCTTAACTCGGTCGCCGACGGAATCTGCGGGCTTGATCGCAACGGCCTGATAAGCTTCGCAAACCCTGCGGCGGCCGGCATGCTGGGCGCGGCGGGGTCAAACCTTCCGGGCAGAGAGGTGCATGAATTGTTGCACGGGCATGCTCCAGCGGGCAGCAAGTGCGGCCCGGATTGCGAGCTGCTGCGCGCTACCAGCCGCCTGCAGTTGATGTCCACGGCCGGTGAAGACAACGTTTATCGCATCGACGGCAGCCCTTTCCGCGTGGACTACGCGCTGACCCCCATCCTCGATCGTGGACGGTTGTCCGGCTCGGTACTCAGCTTTCGCGACATCAGCCAGCGTTATGCGCTGGACCGCATGAAAGACGAGTTCGTCTCCACGGTGAGTCATGAACTGCGAACCCCCCTAACCTCGATTCGCGGATCGCTGGGTCTTTTGTCTACGGGCCTGCTGGGCGAAATG
>Ga0210388_10002777_pt1 | contig 13619 bp, 7 predicted proteins | sample IncBWC19OmetaG_FD_155485 | JGI IMG/M metagenome (GOLD analysis project Ga0210388, IMG submission 155485) | Forest soil microbial communities from Barre Woods Harvard Forest LTER site, Petersham, Massachusetts, United States - Inc-BW-C-19-O ...
GCGACCCACGCTGGTAATTCCCCGAATCTTTTCGGATTCGTGGCACGCGCTGGAGCAGGTTATCCCGTGTCTGCCGGCGTCGGAACAAGCAGCCTGGAGTGAATGTATGCGAAACCTCCGAGCCGTAAGTGAACAGCTGGGAATCGAGTATGAAAGCTTGCCGCTCGAAGCACTCAGATCGGGTATGGACACAGCGCGATTCCTGGTTAATGCGCTGCTTGGGCGCTATGGGTTGAGCCCGGTTTCCGAAGACCGTCATGTACTGCTCGGAGATCGCCGCGTAACCATTTCATCCCCCCTTCCATGCGATCTGAACGCCCGATTAGAGCGTGCTATCCGTTCTTACTGGAGTTTTGACCGGTACGGTATGGGCGAGAACAAAGCCAGCAGCGTACGGCGCCTCGCATTTGGCAATCTTCCGGAAGTTGGGATGACTTTGGGAGACTTGGCCTCTCGAAATACCGCTGAGACAGTTTCGCCTGAAACAGTTTCGCCTCAGACAGCTTTGCCTCAAACTTTGGATGACGAGACCGACTATCTGCAGCGTTGGCACAAGGAACTTGCGCCGGTGGTCCACAATCGACAACATACGTTGGCCTCGAGCGAGAGCAGCTGCCCCGTCCCGCCCGGCTCTGCCTTGCTGCTGCTGGATGCGGCCGGCCATCTCAGAGTAGGCAGCATCGCCCCGGATCCATGCTTTTTTTACTCGCGCTGGAATGCGCTATTCCGAACGGCGGGTGGCGGCGACGATCCTTTTTGTGAATGGTATAAGACCGGCGTCCAGCATACGGAATCCGTTTTTCCGGAACTCCTTTTTACCGACGTCGCATTTCCCAGCGCTGCCAACATGAATTCAGCGGCACGGCTGAACATGACGGGGCGGCTGTTAGATGCCTCGCGCGACGGGGCTGAAACGTTACGACTCTATTCCGATTCAACCGACTGGCCCAAGCTCCGAGCGGAGGCTACCGCGCCGGCGATCGTACCCCGGCTGCACTGCGCCACGCTGCTGGATGGCTCCGACCCCCATGCGCTCGTCATTCAGCAGTTTTCGTTCCTGCTGGGGCGTCCGAATCTTCTTCGCCCTCTCCCACGCTTCCCGCAAGAGAGCGAGGCTTGGCATCATTTGCCTCGGCTCACGCTCGATGACTTCCTGGTAAATCCAGAGCGTTGGACACCAGGACAGAATTTGGTGGATGCCCTCCGCGCTTCTAAGGGCTCGGAGCGTTATCTGGCCTGGCGCAGGTACGTTCGTGAGGCTGGTATTCCAGATCTGGTTTATATTCGCACCGGCGGAGCTGAAGAACCGTTCCTGCTCTCTTCAGACAGCGCGCTCGCTGTTGACTTACTGGGCCGCAGGCTCCACAAGCATGGGGGCCCTCTGTTCATTCAAGAAGCTTGGCCCTCCCCCCGTAACTCTTGGCTACAAGATGAACGCGGCTTCCACTATGCGGCGGAACTGGCGCCCGCATGGCACGGTGATCAGGCCTTTTGGGCTTCCTATTTGGGGTACGCACCGGCATGAAGGTCTCATTAATCTTTCCGACCGGAACGGATCCACGCAGCCCGCATCTGGCGCTCCCGTACTTAGCCGCGGTACTCCGCCGGGCCGGCGTTGAGACGGAGCTTCTGGATTTGGACATCGACGGTCTGCTGGCGCTCCTCAGTCCGGACCGCGTCAAGAGCGCCGGCGAGCTGGTGCGCCGCAAGCTGTCCCTGGATCAGCCTGATCACCGGCGGCTGCTTCGACTTTCGGAAGTTCTACCCGAGCGTGTTCCAGACGCCATCAATGCCATCCGCGATCCAAAACGGTTCTACGACCCTAACGAGTTTAGGGCGGCTCGTGAAACTATCTTCAATTGTCTCGAAATAATCTCAAAGGCATCCAGCGCAGGGGTGTCTTACAACATTCTTCCAATTGCCTACGATGTGGACGGTGTCGATTCGCAGTCGATCAAGGATCTGCTGCAAGTAACGGCGAATCCGGCCGCGAATTTATTCGCTGAGTATTGGGAAACTGAAGTTTATCCGCAACTGCGCCGTAGCGCGCCCGATCTGATCGGAATTACAATTACCAATCGCCAGCAAATCATTCCTGGCCTCACACTGGCGCGGGAGCTCCGCCGCCAAGGGCATTTTGTTGTGCTGGGAGGCACTGTCTACACCAAGTTTGTGAAGCAACTCCAATTAGAGCCCACTTTCTTTGGGGCCTTTGCGGATGGCGTGGTAGCTTACGAAGGCGAAACGGCAATCCTTGAACTGGTCAACCAATTGACGGGAGCGCGGAATTTCTCAAAGGTCCCTAACTATCTCTATTGCGAGCAAGGCGCTGTTCGTTTTACGTTTAGTCACACCGAAGATGTCGCTGGATTGCCGACGCCTGACTTTGCAGGATTACCTCTGGACCGCTATCTCGCTCCAGAGGTGGTTTTGCCGATTCTGTTCGGGAAAGGCTGCTACTTCAACCGTTGTAAGTTTTGCGATATTCCGTACATCAATCATATTGCCGGCAAAGCTTACCGGCTGCGTCCCATCGAATTAATTGCCAAAGATATTCTCGACCTGAACCGCCGTTTCGCCTGCCGTCACTTCGAATTTACCGATGAGGCACTTGCCCCACAGTTGCTGGCGCACCTCGCCGATGAGTTGGCGCCTCATAGCGAAAAGCACTTGCAATTTGTAGGCTACGCCCGCTTGGAACAGGGCTTTACAAAACAGGTCTGCCATAAGCTGGCCGCCATGGGCTTGAAGAAGATCTTCTTCGGATTGGAATCCGGCGCTCAAGAAACGTTAGACCACATGGACAAGGGGATTCGCGTGACCGACGTGCCCGGCATACTGGGCAACTGCCGGGAAGCCGGTATTGCCTTCCATCTTTTTTCCATAGTGGGCTTTCCCGAAGAATCTGAAGTCAGCGCGCGGAAAACCCTCAGTTTCTTTCTCGACAACAAGAAGGTTATCGATCACCCCGATAACAGTTTCGATATTCATCCGTTTGGCCTGGAGCTGCGCACTCGTTACGCTGAGGATGCGAAGAGCTTTGGCATTCTAATCTCACCCCAGGCGCTGACAAAGGAGTTTACTATTGGCGTGGCAAATTGGCAGAACACGCGGGGAGTAACGCACGCGCAGGCGGACAGGCTGGTGCATGAGTTTAATCTCATGGTGCGCCTAGCATACCAGAACTACCACGCATCGTCGGTTCAGCTCTGGCCGGCTTTTGAGGAGTACGCGCTCTTATACGCCAGCCATTACCACGCCAAACCGTTTCGTTGGCGGACCTCGCTGCCCGATCTCACCGATTGCCGGGTATATCGCTTGCGATGGAATCCGTCTACGGTGATCGAACGCTACGGCACAATCGTGCGGATCTCGTCGCGCTCCGGCGAAACTGAAGTTCCCGAACAGTTCTTTTCCAATGTGATGTCAATTCAGAGTGGTACGCCATCACAACTAATCCAGCTACTTACCGGAACCGGCTCGGAAACTGCTTTCGCTACTTATCAGAGGCTCAACAGCCTCATTAGAGAATCTCTGCTCCAGATTGAAAGCGATCCGTTAGTGGAGGCAGAAAATCTGTGACCAGGCTTCGGCTGGCGCCAACGGTTCGTCTTTCCGTGGAGTATTCGGATGCCAACGAGTTTGGCTCCCCTATGGCGTCAAAACTCGACGCGAGCCTGCGGGAGCTGATGGCTGATTTGCGTCGACAGATAAGTGAACTCGGTCCGTCCGCTGCTGTAGCGCAAGGCGGAGAGCTGCTCCAGAACTTTCGAAACGGTGAACGGTTTCGGAGCGTGATAGATTCGAACGGACGACTGTTGGATGGTGTGTTATATCCCGATCCCGCTCTTTCGAAACCAATTGCGCTGCGGTTTACGGATGCGGATACTGGCGCCGGATTTCTGTTTGCAGTGGAGTCTGAATTATGGCCGGTGGTGCACGACTTCATGGCCATGCTGGCCGGAGATGAGCAACTGTTCGAGGGCGACCCCACGGGAAACGCTGGATACCGGGAACTCCACCGAAGTCTGATTCCCCAACTCGCCGTCCGGGGCATGGTCGTCAGAGCCGATTCTCCTCGGATTCTTTATCAGGAATCCACTCGCTCGGAGTGGAATTCATGCGGCATCACGTGGGTTGGGCATAACACCGCCGTGGTTCGCTCCCGGCAAGCGGCTGTGCTTGTCGATCCGTGGCTGTTGCCAACATCGAAGCGCTATCCGGAGAAGTTCCTGCCCGTTCAGCGAGCGGAACTCGGCAGGATTGACGCGGTAGCAATTACGCACTCGCATCCCGATCACTTCGATCCCGCCACGCTTTTGCAGTTCAAGTGCGATACCGTTATCATCGTGCCGCGCATTGAGCGCGAATCTCTGCTTGCTGCCGCCATGAAGACGCGTCTGGTGGAACTTGGGTTTACGGATGTGCGGGAGCTCGAATGGTGGGAATCCACGCAAATTGCGGACATCGAGATTGTCGCCCTGCCATTCTACGGCGAACAACCCACCAGCGGGGAGCAGCTGATTCCAGAAGTTCGAAACGCCGGCAATGTTTATCTGGTGCGCACGCCTGGCGTTTCGTGCGCGTTTATTGCCGACAGCGGGCGCGATTCCCGAGGCGATGTTCGAGACGTGGGCCTGGAAGCATACCGCCGCTTCGGCCCCATCGATTTTCTTTTCAGCGGCTACCGTGGCTGGCGCAATTATCCAGTCCAGTACGTGGAGTCATCCGTACGCGCGTATGTCTTGTTTGTTCCGCCCGATCTTTACGGCGTTCGTCAATCGATCATGAGCGATGCGGCTGAAGCCATTGACACTGCCGAGTATTGGCATGCCCGGTATTTTGTTCCTTATGCCGACGGAGGCGCTCCCTGGTTTTGGGAGATCGGCCTGGGACCTACTTTGGATGGTTCCGCGGGTGAATCGCGGGAATGGGCCGGCTTCGATCCCATGCCCGAGCGTGCCCTGTATGAGCTATCCGCGCGTTCGGCGCCCACATCGACGACGATTGCGCGCTCCCCGGTGGAGGGATTGCTCATGCGACCTGGCGAATCTATTTGTGTTCTCGACGGACTTCCGCAGATAAAAGAATCGAGCCACCACACTTGGCCGTGGAAAGCTTTGGCCTGGAAACCGATTCCGTGAGAGGATATTTCAATGCTTTATGGATTGACACAGCTGCAACGAGAGAGATTCGAGGAGCAGGGCTTTTTGATCGTAGAAAACGCCCTTTCTCCCGATCAACTCAAGGTCTTAGAAGACGCGGTGGACCACCTTTATAGCGAATTCGCCGGTGGGCCCGAGGCGGGACACTTGGAAATGCGCAACGTGGTGGCACACCACCCTGTCTTGCGCGACCTGATCTCTCATCGGCTCATCTTGCCGTTGATAGTGGATCTCCTCGGCGCCAATATTAAGATGCGCAGCACCCATATGGATGTCCGGCCTCCATTGAGGCGCGAGTCCGTTACCAATGATCTGGGTTCGGGCCGGTGGGGTGAGCCAGAGCGGTGGCATGTAGACGGCCCAATCTTCGGGTACCCATTGGTTCACGATCTGCTGCCGATGATGGAGGTCAAGGTCGGCTACTATCTGAGCGACGTCTCCCTTCCCGAATCTGGTCAGTTATGCGTTTTTCCAGGTAGTCACAAGCTCGACTACAGGGCGCTTGCGAATTCGCGTCCACCCGCGGAGTCCGTTTTCAAAGTCGCTGTTCCGGCAGGCTCCGCCGTACTCTTCCGAACCGGCTTGTGGCACTGCGTAAGCCCCAATTTTTCGACGCTTACTCGCAAGGTGCTGTATTACGCTTATACTTACCGCTGGATTCAGCCGAGCGACTATATGACCCAGCCGCCTGAACTGATATCAACGTGCAGCCCTATCCAAAGTCAACTTTTGGGCGCTCCTCTTTCATCGCGGGGCCCATTGGGCACTGAGCCGGACAAACGTCCGGAGTCTTTCTTCTGGTATCACGAAGATGCCAATTTGCCAATCAAGGAATGGTTTGACAAACTGCCCAAGCACCCCAACTACTCTGGAATGCGCGCGTCTGCTTTGGCGTGACCAAGGTAGTCCTGGTTACAGATCGGCGCAACAGCGGCCAAGAGTGGCGTCAATGCGTTGGGTTTAAGCTGCCCAACTAGGACGTCCTCTGGTACAATTGCTCATGCGCAGGGGCGCATGGCAAAGCCCCCAAGTGTGAACGCCGCCACGGAGAAGTGCGCGCTCCAAAGATTTCACATCCCATGAGTGACGTTCCCAGTGCCTATCTTGAAGTCGAGGTCAACGGACAAATGCGCCAGTTCCCTGTGGCTGGCGATCGGATCCTTCGAATCGGCCGCAGCGAAAAGAGTAATGTTGTGCTCAACGAGGACCCGGTCTCGCGCAATCACGCCATGCTGCAGTGCTCCGATCAGGGAAAGTTCTACATAACCGATTGCGGCAGCAGAAACGGGACTTTCGTCAACGGCGGGCGCGTGGCAGCGCCCGTGGTCCTCCATCCGGGAGATCGTATCCGCATCGGCACTCACGAATTCACGTTTCACCAGGAAGCCGCCGAGGGACGTTCGTCATCGGAATCAATCGAGAAGCAACCGTCCACGAATGTCACTTTTGCGCTGTCCCTCATCACGGTGCTAGTAGTCGACATCCGCGATTTCACGGGGCTGGCGCAACAGGTGGAAGCGTCGAAGTTGTCACAAGTTACCGGAACGCTGTTCCGTGAAGCTGGGAATGCGCTGCAGGAGCGCGGTGCTTGGGCCCAGAAATATATCGGCGATGCGGTGATGGCCTTGTGGCTGCATGAGAAGCCCGCTCCGGAACCAGCCGAGCTAGCCGCTGTTTTTGATGGGCTGGCATGCCTGGAGCGGATAGCCGCCGGCCTGCAGCAGCAATTTGAACTTGCCGCTCCGATTCGCATTGGCGCGGGCATCAACAGCGGCTGGGCGTCAGTTGGAAATGTGGGAAGCATCGCTTCTTCGGATTACACCGCGTTGGGCGATGTGGTGAATATGACGTTTCGCCTGGAGTCGGCTACTAAGGAGATGGCCAGCGATATTGCGCTCGGTCAGGGTACCTACGAATTCCTGGCGAGCTGCAGGGACGCCGCGCAGCTTTTCCAGAAGCGCGTTGTCATTCTGAAGGGATACGACCAGCCGGCTACCGTGTTTGGCGCCCATTTGTCATCTCTTCCCGCGGTGCTCGAAGCGCTGCGGCGTAATCCGACATGAACCTGGGTTAGGTTTGCTTCCTCACTACAGCCGCTTACCCAACCGCGACCGTAAGGGAGTTGCCATGGGCCTGCTAGCCCACCAAAGCTGACGAAGACGCCCCGTGGCGCACGCACTCTTGCTTGCTGCATCGACACTTATGTCGATGTCCGCCCGACGCCGAGATGAGTCTCGGCGCAGCACGCAAGAGTGCGTGCGCCACGAGGCGTCTTCAACGGAATCGGTGCTCCAGCCTGGAACCCGCCTGAAGCTCGTATACCAGCGTGAACTATTTCTTCAAGGTAGCCTGCCAATTCAGCACCACCGTATACGGCTCCGATCCGCTCTTCGCCGCCGGCGCGAGAAAACGCCGTCCGTCCGCGGTGGGATCCCAAGGGATATCGCGCCATAACCCACGGAGCAGGGTTCCGAGCGGCTGAGGCGGCCCGGCTTGGAACGTTGGAGTGGTCGCGATTTCGACGGCCATGAGGCCTCCATCTCGAGAACGATAATAAAGCTCCCGGCCGTCGCGACGCCACGCCGGGTACATTCCTCCATTGGAAATTTGCCACTTGCCGCCCGCGTCCACGGGCGTTCCGGCATGGTCTAGTGAAAATGACCGCACATATACCTCGCTCTGGCCGGACTCATAGGAGCTGTAGGCCACCCAATGGCCGTCCGGAGAAAAACGCGCCTGGGACTCGTCGAACGGCGTGATCAGAAACGGGACCGGCTTCTGGTCACCTTGCAGCGGGAGCACCCATATGTCGTGCTTCGTTCTGGGGCTAACCACTGTATACAACAGGAAACGCCCATCGCGCGACCAACTGGTGGCGTACTTCGCTTCGCTGGATTTGAGCAGAGCTTCTTCATCCTTCTCGCCGCTGGAGAGTTTTTGATACAGGTTGTAAGGCCCATCCCGATTGGAGCTAAAGATAATGCGGCTCCCATCCGGCGACCAGACCGGATCCGATTCTGCCGCCGCGTCGAAAGTAAATCGCGCGCTCCCGCCCCGTGCAAGATCCAGCATCCAGATATTTGCGGCAGCTCCGCTTTTCTTGCTCACGGCCGCGCGCTTCCCATCCGGCGCGAGCGCCAGATCCTGATAATTACCTGGATCGCCAATGGTTCCGAGAACCTTGCCCTCCCGGTCGTACCAGGTGAGCTGCCGGTCCAGCGCCGCGCCGGGCCAGAATACCAGAACGTCATCGGCCGAAGCCGAAAAGGCTCCATAGCCACCGGCGCCGCCCAGGTTATCACCCACTTGCTCGGCGACGGTCACAGCCTGGTCTTTCAACTCCAGCCTGCGGTTATCGAAAGGCTGAGCCTTCAGCGTGCCTTCGCGCACGAAGAGCAGGTAGCCGGTGCGCGGGTCCGCCGAGGGCGCGTACACGGATCCCCAATGGCTGGCCACCAATGCCTTGGAACTCTGCTGCTCCGGTTTCAAGTCCACGTCGCCAAGATAGATGGCGTCCTTCTGCCCGTCGCTCGACTGAGAAGTATAGACAAAATGCCGCCCGTCAGGCAGGAACGACGGACAGTAATGGAAGGCCTGCTGGCGCGTGGGATCAATCGCAGTAATTGCAACCGGTACGCCGCCGGAAGCAGGCACTCGGAATAAGCCGCCTGGAAAGGCTCCGAAAACCATCACGCCTCCCCGGCTCCATGCGCCTGCTTCCCAACTGCCGTTATACTCCGCTACGGTCTGTGGAGGACCGCCAGTCGCCTCAATCTTTTTGAGTTTTCCTTGGGATGGATACCCAATGAAAAGGCTATCCGGGGACCAGAAGGGTGAACCTTCTGCCGCTGTTAAATTGCGCGATTCTCCCGACTCCAGAAAATGAACCCACAGCTGGCCTTTAGCCAGGAAGGCCACCTTTCGGCCATCGGGCGCCACAGTGAGGTACGGCCCCATCGTGGTGTTTTCCGGCGCCGGGATCTGAAAGCGTATGAGAGGTGCCGGCGCGGGCGGTTTTTCGCGAAAGTGCCGAAATGCAACTGGACCCAAACCCACTGCCAACAAGGCCGCCGCACTCCACCCTGCGATGCCGAACCGCGCCCGCTGGGCATCCCGCGCGGGAGCGGTCTCCGGTGCCTGCTCAAGCAGCAACGCCATATCTCCGATATCACGAAGCCGTTTCCTCGGGTTCTTTTCCAAACACCGCTCGATGAGTCGCCGCGTTTCGGCGGGAACGGCGCCCAGGTCGGGCTGATCTTTCACCACCGACGCCAGAATGTCCGCGAATTCCTCGCCCTGAAATGGCCGCTTTCCCGCAAGCATCTCATACAGCACCACGCCAAAGGCCCAGATATCGGCGCGCTTATCCACTACCTTTCCGCGAATCTGTTCCGGCGGCATGTATCCGACCGTCCCCAGGATCACGCCGGCGGTCGTAGGGGTGTTAATGGTGGGCGAGTTCTCTGGATTGGTGAGGGGACTGGCGGTAATCGGCGAGTCGAGGGTCTTGGCCAGTCCGAAATCAAGAACTTTGACCGTGCCGTCCGGCTTGATCTTGATGTTGGCGGGCTTGAGATCCCGGTGCACGATCCCCTTGTCGTGGGCGGCTTCCAGCGCATCAGCGATCTGTCTAGCAATGGTGAGGGCTTCGTCTAAGGGAACGGGGCCTTCTTTAATCCGGTCCGCCAACGTAGGGCCTTCCACCAACTCCATCACTAGATAGTGCGGTCCGACGTCGTACAGGATGCAAATATTGAGATGATTCAATGCCGCGATGCTATGCGCTTCTCGCTCGAAGCGATCGCTAAAACGTCCGCCCGTGACCTTGATGGCCACTTCGCGGTTGAGCCGCGTGTCACGAGCCCGAAAGACCTCGCCCATTCCGCCCGCCCCAATAGGCGCAAGGATCTCGTAGGGGCCCAGGCGAGTTACAGGACTCAGCGACATGGTTCGTTAGCTGATTCTATCCCACTGATTGAGGTGATCGCGGCGGGTAACCTCGATATCACGTCGAGCGGCGTACGCGAAATAAATTCTTGTGTCGACCATCACCAAATGGCGTGTCCGGCAGACGGATAGTTAGCTTTGGAGATGGCTGCGAAGCCGGCGGGCGAGCTTCTCAATTTCGTGCGTCTTTTTAAGAGCCAAGACCGGAACCACGAAGTCGCCGATCTTTTTAATGTCGTCCCTTAGTTCATTCGATAGTGATGCCAATTCCTCCGCGTCCTTGAGCGCTTTTTCATGTTCAGATTGTGCGATTGCGTCCTTCTGCGACTTGCCATTCGGGTGGCGGGGATCGACCTGGTCCTGGTCTTGGTCTTGCACATCGGGGAAGGGCGCTCGGCGGTTCTCCAGCTTGGGAGGCTGAGGGTGAAGTGACGCCATAGAGAGGCCTAGCGCAGTGGCGGTTTTGAACAAGCCCCGGCGCGAGGCTTTTGACCAGGCGGCCTTGGCCAAAGTGGCCGGCTTAGTGATTGGGTTGGAACCGACGCGAGAAGAAACGGCGCCGTGGTCCCGATCGCGGCGCGGGGGCTGAGCGTTCATGGATAGCATCATAAGTCAAAAATGACCGGATGTCGTGGCCGTCGCCTACACATGTCGAGGCGCCGGCGGCAGCGGACGATCGACCAGTTGTGGCATTCACAAAAGGGAAAATTAACGGACGGTTGCGCGTAAACCAGGACTTAGTTTCTTCTTGATGGGCTAAGCTTGGCTGACCTACTAAGATGCCGGCTCGGAACCTTCAATACTGTATGGTGAAAATATGGCTACAACCGAAACACCGGTACCGCGCGATCTGCCCGCTCGCACGATTCCAGTTCCCGACACGGTCAGCCCCCAAATGCAGAAGGTTATCGCAGCGCCCCTGAATCCGACCTGGAACGTGATTCCAAAAACGGCGGATGAATGGAGAGCACTAGTCAATGCTTCCGCTGCTGCTACGTTGCAAACGCTGCCGGCGCTACGTCAGGAACTGCGCGTCAACGTGGAACCGCTGACGATCGATGGGGTGAAGGCTTATATGGTCACGCCGGAGAATATCCCGCCGGAGAACCGTAACCGGCTGCTGGTCCATGTGCACGGTGGTTGTTACGTGTTTTACGCCGGGGAGGCAGGGACCCGTGAGGCGATCTTTATGGCTGGATTTGGGCGGTTCAAGATAATTTCAATCGATTATCGCGTCCCACCGGATCACCCCTATCCGGCTGCGCTCGATGATGCCATGACAGTTTGGAAGTCCGCAGTGAAAATGGCGAACCCCAAGAATATGGCGATCTTTGGCTCCTCTGCCGGCGGTGCTCTGACGCTGTCTATCGTTCTGCGGGCCAAAAAGGACAATCTCCCGCTGCCCGCCGCCATCGCGCCGGGCACGCCGATGTCGGATCTTACCAACGCCGGTGACAGCTTCCACGCCAACGCGATGCTGGATAACGTCCTCGTAGCGCCTAACGCCCTATGCGATGCGGGTGCTGGCATCTATGCGAACGGGCACGATCTTAAGGATCCGATGCTCTCGCCGATATATGGCGACATGAGTGGATTTCCCCCGACGATTCTCACCACGGGGACGCGCGATCTCCTCTTAAGCAGCACGGTCCGCGTGCATCGCAAGTTGCGTCAAGCTGGTGTGGAAGCGTTGCTACAGGTCTATGAAGCGCAGTCTCACGCTCAGTTTATGCGCGCCACAAGCGCACCCGAAACCAAAGAGGCGTTCGAGGAGATCGCCCAGTTCTTTGACAAGCACCTCGGAAGATAGGTTCAACCCAGGGCTTCGGAAGTGCCCGCAAGAAGCCAACGGAACAGCGTCAAGCATCCCAAATGAACTTGCTGTTTTGCGTCCCTTGTCCTTACCAGGAGTGCTTCCGGCCAAGGCTAGCGACGATCCACTCGAAGACGCGCTGGGCGTTTTCCTGGCGCCCATTTCGGGCCGCCGAACGCACTGGCGCTTTGGCAGTATGGAGCTAGAGCGCCCGTACCGCCCGAACGCGACGAGGGTAATCCTTGTCGTCGTAGTGGTAGCGGCCGAAGTCTGCGAAGTCGAGATGGCCAGCCATATCCGCGGATGCCTGAGTGGAGGTCCAGTAGTTGAAATTCTCAGCTTTGCCGCCGTCGCGGAAATCGCCCAAGCCGGTGGCCCGCAAGTTCCGAAACATCAAGGCCAACTCCTCGCTCGACGGCAGATGCCAGCCGCGGACGCCGTTGAAGCTGAGATTGGCGCATAGCCAAGCGGCCGACCCTGGCTCCGGGCAAGCGGCCAGGATCTCGGCAGTATTCCGTTTACCGGTTCCCACGGCGGTGCCGCTGGCGCCCGGTATTGCTGTGCGGAAGCAGCCCCACTTTGCCCCGGCGCTCTGATCGAACGGTGCGGCTTCGAGATAACGCCAGCCATCGGCCTTATAGTGGGGATTGTCATAGAAGATCAGCCCTCCGGACGGCCCGGTATCGCCGACGGCATATTCGCGGGTGGAGAGCCACACGCTCATTTCGCCAGCCCCCCGGTTAGACCACAGGTGATACGGAATCAAGCGGACCGACTTCGGGGCGGCGGAGGGATAGGTAATCTTTCGGGACTGAGCTTCGATGACCGGCACACCGCCAAAGAGATCCTCGGCCCGCGACGCCCGCAGCCCGGCCTTCGCGTCATACAACGAGTCCAGCACGCTTGTACCTTCGGCATCCGGCCATTCCGCGCAGTAGACGATCGGTCCGCGCTCAACGGCCATCCTTCCGCGATCATCTTTCACTTTCGAATCTGCCGCCACTTTCCTGATTACAAAAGGGAAATCAATCTCGATGGAATCGCCGCTTTTCCAGGTACGATCCAGCGAGATGTATCCCGAATGATCGACGACGGCTTGAGCGGCATTGCCGTTGACGCGCAGCGCGACCTCAGTGCTCGGGTTCTCAAGGTATGTGTACAAACCTAGTGGAGCGGGCTGGTTGCGGGCCCAGCCAGGCACGCGCAGCTTGATGGTTGCGCGGACAGCGTCCTTCGCCGCGACGCTAATGCTGGACGCGCCGCCCCAGGGCATTTCGCTGGTTGTCGCGAGCGATAGAATTTTACCCTTGACCGGAAATGAGGCGTCGCTGGAAACGTAGAGGTTGACGTAAATGGCGTCGTTCGCGTCCTGGGCGTAGATGAATCCGGGCATCTGGGCCAGGAACCGCACCAGGTTCGGCGGGCAGCATTCGAGCGAGGCACGTTCCCAGCGGACGTCGCGTCCATCGCCGGCGCTCGCCAGACGATTCACGTAGAAGAAGTGGTCGCCTGAAACGGAAACGCCGTCAATGGCATTGTTGTACATCCCCCGCTCCATGACATCGATGTACCGGCTGTCGCCCGTCGCCAGGAAAAGCCTGTGATTCAAAGTAATGAACATGAGGACGGCGCAGGTTTCAGCGTACGCGGAAATGTTGGGAAGGGCATAAGGTTCGCCGAAGCCTTCGTTGCCG
>Ga0210388_10002778_pt1 | contig 13615 bp, 8 predicted proteins | sample IncBWC19OmetaG_FD_155485 | JGI IMG/M metagenome (GOLD analysis project Ga0210388, IMG submission 155485) | Forest soil microbial communities from Barre Woods Harvard Forest LTER site, Petersham, Massachusetts, United States - Inc-BW-C-19-O ...
GAGCAACTAGAGACCATGCACGAACTTTCCATTGCGATCAGCATCGTGGAACTGGCCGAAGAAGAAGCCGAGCGTCGCGGCGTTCAGGTGGACGCTGTGCACCTCAAGCTGGGGGCTCTCTCCGGCGTGGTCAAAGATGCGCTCCTCTCCTCTTATGAAATGGCCTGCGAGAACACTCGGTTGCAAGGTTCACGCTTGGTGGTTGAAGAGGTTCCCGTGATGATCTTTTGTCCTCGTTGCCGGGGGCAGCGCACGCTCAGCTCCGTACAGTTGTTTTGTTGCCCGGAATGCGGTACGCCGTGCTCTGAGATCGTGCAGGGCAAGGAGATCGAAGTCGTTGCCTTGGAGATACAGGAATGCGCCCCGAACCCCGTTTGATCGAAGTCCGAAAGAATGTGTTCAAGCAAAATGACGTCGTCGCTCGGATTCTTCGCGACCGTTTTCGGGCCGCCGGAGTGTTCGTCGTGAGCCTTGTCTCCAGTCCCGGCTCCGGCAAAACCGCATTCCTCGAAAGGACTCTCACGCTCCTTCGTCCAAACTATCGAGTGGCAGCGCTGGTGGGTGACCTTGCTACCGAGAATGATGCACTTCGACTGGCGCGCAGCCAAGCCCCGGTCAAGCAAATCACTACCGGTACTCTCTGTCACCTCGAAGCTGCCATGGTGCATAGTGCTCTCGAAGGGTGGGATCTCAAGCAGTTAGATTTCCTGTTTATCGAAAACGTCGGCAATCTGGTCTGTCCTTCTTCCTATGACCTAGGAGAAGATCTCCGCCTCGTGCTCATCTCAGTAACCGAAGGTGAAGACAAACCGCTCAAGTATCCCACCATTTTCAATAGCGCCGACGTTGCTATTGTCACTAAAGTTGACTTGGCGGCGGCAGTTGAATTTAGTTGGGAGACAGTACACAAGAACATCCAGGCCGTGCGGCCTGGCATGCCGGTCCTACAGCTTTCCGCCAAAACGGGGGAGGGGATCGAGGAGTATTTGAGATTTCTTGCGGCGCGACTGATACAGTTGCGGCGGGTCGCAGCAGTCTGAACGATCTCTATTAAGCCCGTTGCCGGCTAGTGAAGACACTCGCAGGGCCGCGAAGCTGTTCACTGCGTTGACATATTCCACCACTGGTCCTATACTCCGTCCGCTTCTAACAAACGGTAGACCTTTTGCGCGGAGCGCTCCATGCACACCCTGTCTTTCCAGAACAGATTTGCACTCGTGTCGGTCAGCTTCATCATCGCTTTGGCGATTCTGCTCGGAGCTTTTCCTCTGGCGGCTTGCGCTCAGGGCGTGCCGATGTATCAAGTTGATCCGCTGTGGCCTCTGGAGCTGCCAAACAACTGGATCATCGGGCAAGTCGGGGGCTTAGCTGTAGATCGGCAGGACCACATCTGGGTTTTGCAACGACCCGGCTCGGACACGGTTGACGAACTCGGCGCTTCACTTAAACCTCCGCGTTCTATGTGCTGCATCGCAGCGCCCCCGGTCCTGGAATTCGACACGCAAGGGCATTTGCTCAACTCCTGGGGCGGACCTGGCGAAGGATTCGATTGGCCTAAGACAGAACACGGAATTTATGTCGACAAAGATGGGAACGTCTGGATCGGCGGGAACGGGCCGACCGACCGCCAGATCCTCAAGTTCAAGAGTGATGGACATTTTCTGCTGCAGATCGGTCACCCTTCATCCGATCCGCCGAACAGCCTGCGCACAGATATATTGGGACGCCCGGCCGGCATCGAGGTGGATTCGGACGCGCACGAGGTGTACATCGCCGATGGTTATATGAACAAGAGGGTGATTATTTTCGACTCGGGCACCGGCGCGTTCAAGAGACTATGGGGAGCCTATGGAAACCCTCCGAATGATGCCGACCCCGGGTCGTACGATCCTGCCGCACCCCGCGATCAGCAGTTTCGCAATCCGGTACACTGTGTCCACATTTCTCGAGATGGGCTTGTCTATGTCTGCGATCGCGTCAACAACCGCATCCAGGTGTTCACCAAACAAGGGAAATTCGTTAAGGAGTTCACTCTGCGCCCGGAGACGCTGGGGATGGGTTCGGTATGGCAGTTTGCGTTTTCAACCGACGAGCGCCAAGAGTTTTTGTTGGTAGCCGACGGCGAAAACAATGTTATTTGGACTATTCGGCGAGACGACGGGGCCGTTGCGGGCCAAACGGGGCACAACGGCCGCAATGCCGGGCAGTTCCATTGGCTTCACCAGCTTGTTTCAGATTCTCGCGGCGATCTCTACACTGGGGAAGTTGACACTGGCAAAAGGCTTCAGAAATTCGTTCTGGTGAAACGCGGGAAATCTCAGAAGTAAAATACAAATTGAAGATGAAGGCTCTTCTGCTCGGTTTTTATTGCCGCTGCATTTTCGGAATTGCCGTTCTGGGTCTCGCCACCCCATTGTTAATGGCTGCAGCGGACTCTCCGAACCAGCAACTCACGCCAGCGGACATTCTTTCAGTCATGGAACGCGTGGCGGATTGGCAGCTCGCGCATCCCTCCGTGCACTCCTCAACCGATTGGACGCAAAGTGCCGGTGACGCCGGGATGATGGCGCTGGTCGGCATCTCCGGTAACCCAAAGTACCGCGACGCCATGCTCGCGATGGGCGAAGGGAACGCCTGGAAGCCCGGCCCACGCACATACGATGCCGACGATTTGGCCATCGGCCAGGTGTACGCAGGTCTCTATTTTCTTTACCGTGATCCGAAAATGATTGTGCCCTTGCGGGCGCGGCTCGATGCGGTTCTCTCCACACCGCCGGCAGTTCAAAGTCTCGATTTCCATCAGCCTTTCGACCAGGTTTCCCAACTGTGGTCCTGGTGCGATTCGCTGTTCATGGCCCCGCCGGTATGGATGCAGCTCTTCGCCGCCACCGGCGACGAGCGTTACCTCGATTTTGCCGTGAAGAATTGGTGGCGTACTACGGACTATCTTTACGATCCGGTAGAACATCTCTACTTCCGCGACAGCACCTACTTCGACCGTCGCGAGTCCAACGGCAAGAAGGTTTTCTGGAGCCGGGGCAATGGTTGGGTCATGGCCGGGCTTGTCCGCATGCTGCAGTTTCTGCCGGCAAACCATCCGAGCCGCGCGCGCTTCCAGCAATTGTTTCAGGAGATGGCAGAAAAGATTCTGACCGCCCAGCAATCCGATGGTCTGTGGCATTCAAGTTTGCTCGATCCGCAGAGTTATCCGCTCAAAGAGACAAGCGGTTCGGGTTTTTACGCCTACGCGCTGGCTTGGGGCGTGAATCAAGGTTTGCTCGATGGCGCACAATTCAAGCCAGCGGTTCGCCGAGCGTGGACTGCCCTCGCTGATTGCGTGGACGCCGAGGGCAAGTTGACGCACGTTCAACCGATCGGGGCCGACCCGAAAATGTTCGCTGATGATTCCACCGAGGTGTATGGCGTTGGCGCGTTTCTGCTGGCAGGCAGCGAGTTGTACCGGATGGCGGTGTTTGAAAAGTCCAAGCCGCTGGCTATCCAAGTTACCAATCCAATCCATCTGTACCGCCATTGCGAAACGGTGGAGTTGAGCCTTTCTCGATTGGCCCGCCGCGGGTTGCATGCGACAAACCTGGCGGCGATGGACGGCCTCGGGTCCCGCATTCTCGATTCGCAGATTTACGCCGGCGAATCAGGGCAGGCCCCGGACACATTCCTTTTCCAGGTAGATTTGGCACCTGGGGACACCCGGACCTATTACATCCTGGATACTTCCGCTCTGGCTGCCGTGCCCCGGCCGATTGTGAAAACACACGCACGGCAAATAGACGAGCATTATCGCGACATGGCCTGGGAGAGCGATCGCATCGCCCATCGCATGTACAACCAGGACCTGATTCCCGCCGAGGGCACGGTAAGCAGTGGCGTGGATGTGTGGGTCAAGAGCACGCGCGCTCCGGTGATCAACAACTGGTACAAGAACGGCGATTATCACAACGATCACGGCGAAGGATTGGATGATTATCGCGTGGGGCGGAGCCGGGGTTGCGGCGGGCTCGGCATTTGGGAGGATCATACCTACTATGTGTCGAGCAATTACAACAGCGCGCGCATCATCACAACCGGGCCAGTCCGCTCGGAATTTGAACTCACCTACGATGCTTGGGAAGCCGGGAAAGGGAAGATTTCTGAAACCAAGCGCATCACCATCGACGCCGGTTCCAACATGACCCGAGCAGAAAGCGTGTTCGCGGCGGACCGTTACCTGGACTTCGACATCGGGATTGGTATCGCGCAACGTCCCGGCGACGGTGTGATCGCCAAGAATCAAGAAGAGGGTTGGATGAGTTATTGGCAGCCCACTGATCGCGATCGCGGAAACATCGGGTGTGCAATCGTGATGCAGGGGAAGATCGAAGCATTCGCGACCGAGAGCGCCACGCTGCCCAAGCCGAAACAAGCGGGCCTCACCACGCCGACCAGCGAAGGTTTTCCCCCAGTTGCCAATTTACTGGCCATTTCGGGGGCGGACGCCGGCAAACCATTTCTATACTATTTCGGTGCCGGTTGGAGCAAGAGCGGAGATTTTCCCGAGGAAACAGACTGGGAGAATTACGTGCGACAATTCGTCGCACGCTTTCGCGCACCCCTGAAAGTCACACTCGAAAATGAATAGGTTCATCAGTCTGCTCCACTTCCCATAATCCGACTTCGGGACAACGTCGTCGGAGTCCGACTGAAAACGCGAAAACAGTTCCGTGTGGCCCATCATGCAACCTGAACCAGTATCGGTAGAAGCGCGAGTCGAGAGGCCAAGCATCCGTGGCGGGCAGACAGTGCAAAACTGCGCTGGGCAAAACTGAGAAGGCGCTTCGGTATTAGCGTTTCCGTGCGTGTTCCAACAACCGCACCACGGCACAGAAGGCCGCAAGCGCACAGGCATACGGGAAGTATAGGCCGATCCAATACCCGGTAAATGGCAGCATTCGGAGCACGATGCCTGCAAGAACCAGGTCAATCATGCCGTAGATCTTCGACTCTTCGAAGAAGAGAGAATAGATCGCACCCAGCAATGCCGGTGCAAAGAAGAAAACAACAATCGACAGCGCTTGGCTCAGCGGTAGCCGCTGCGTTTCGAACATTTCAGCAAACCGAAGGGTCAGGACGCCCGCTACAATCGATCCCAAAGCGGCGACCCCCATGGGTGCGTCACGCAGTCGTAAAGAGAGCCGCTTGTCGCTGCTGAATATTGGCCCGACTAGAATCCGCCGCCCCTTAGTCAACATGTTCGCCTTCCTCCATGAACCGCGCCTCTGCGGCAGGCAGCCGGTCCCCAGGACGCGCAACGCAGCAATACAACGCCGGCAAGAGGAATACGCTGATCAGCAATTCGAACGTGAGCCCGCCCACGATGACGATGGCAAAAGGCCGTTGGGAATCGGATCCAATGTCGTGCGACATGGCCGCGGGCAAGAGACCGAGCGTAGCGACCAGCATCGTCATCATGATTGGGCGGAGCCGCAGCGCCGCTCCCTCCTCGGCTGCATCCCGCACCGTCCTGCCGCGCACTCTGAGCTGGTTGATGTACTCCACCATGATGACGCCGGTCTGAACTGAGACGCCGATCAGCGCCAGAAATCCCAGCCCGGATGAAACGCTGAAATGCGTCCCCGTGATGAGCAGGCTGAGAAATCCGCCCATGGGCGAAAGGGACACAACCGCGAGAATCAGGAAGACCCACTTCCATGAACTGAATGCCGAATAGAGGATGAACGCCATTAACAGCAGAGTGATTGGCACGATGAACGCCAGTCGCCGGTTGGCGCGCTGCTGGCTCTCGTACTCGCCGGTCCAGTCCAGGTGATAGCCCTCGGGAAACGAGACCTTATGAGCGACCTCATCAATCGCCTGGCGGACAGTGCTGCCGAGGTCGCGGCCGCGCACACTGTACTTGATGGCAATGTAGCGGGAGTTTCCCTCGCGGTAGATGGTGGAAGCACCGTCGTCAAGGCTGACGTGAGTGATCTGGCTCAGGGCGACGCGCTCACCGGAGGGTGCGAGAATCCGAATGCTGCCGATGTCTTCCACGGACTCGCGGTACTGGGGCTGGTAACGGACCGTTAAGTCGAAGCGTTGTTCGCCGATCAGGATCTGGCTGACGGCCTTGCCTCCGACCGCGCCCTCAACGGCATCCTGAATATCGGTGACGTTGATGCCGAAGCGATCGGCAGCGGCGCGATCCACGACCAGGTTCACGTTGGGCTGGCCGCGCACCTCGAACGTGCCCAGGTCCGCGATGCCTGGGATCTGGCTCATCACGGCTTGCATTTCTTCGGCTTTCTGCTCGAGCGTCTTCAAGTCGCGGCCGAAAAGTTTGACGGCTAGTTCGCCTTTCACGCCGCTGACAGCTTCTTCCACGTTGTCGGAGATGGGCTGGGAGAAATTCCAGATGACGCCCGGCAGTTTGCTAAGAGCCTCATCCATGGCAGCGATCAGCTCATCTTTTGTGTGGAACTCTTTTCGCCACTCACCGCGCGAGCGGAGGTCGACGAAAAACTCGGTGTTGTAGAAACCGCTGGCGTCGCTCCCGTCATCGGGACGGCCCACCTGGCTGACAACCTGCGTGACTTCAGGAAAGCCGGCCATGATCAGGCGCGCCTTGTTCGCAAGCTCAATGCCGGCGGAGGGGCCGGTGCTGGGCGCGAGTGTGCCGCGCACCCAGATGGCTCCTTCGTCCAGGTGAGGCAGGAACTCGGAGCCGATCAGTCCGCCGAAACCGAGATACAGCATGACAAGCACCAGCACCCCGCCCGCCATCACCGTAGCTTTGGCGTGGTCAAGGCAAAATTCCAAGCTGCGCCGATAATGTTTCAGCACCCAGGCGAACACTGGATTGCGCATTTCCTTGAGCCCGCCACGAAATAGAAAGCCGCTGAGCACCGGCGCGATCAACAGGGAGAAGAGCAACGCTCCGAGGAGCGCAAAGGAAACCGTCCACGCCATGGGATGGAACAGCCTGCCTTCTACCCTCTGCAAGGTAAAGATCGGGAGATACGCGGTGATGATGACGAGGATGGCGAAGAAGACCGGGCGCTGCACCTCGTGAGCAGCGTCGCCGATGACTTGCATCAGCGTTCGATGTTCGTCGACATGCGACTCGATGTGGCGCAGGATGTTCTCGACCATCACCACGGCGCCGTCAACGATCATGCCGAAATCGAGCGCTCCCAGAGACAGCAGGTTCGCAGGGATATGATTCAGATCCAGCAGAATGGAAGCGAACAGGAGAGAGAACGGAATCGTGATGGCAACCACGAGCGCGCCGCGCACGTTTCCGAGGAACAGGAAGAGGATCAACGTAACCAGGAGCACGCCGTGTGTAAGGTTTCGCAGAACCGTGTTGCTGGTGTATTTGACGAGGTCGCTGCGATCTAGATGAGGTACAAATTTCACTCCAGGTGGCAACAGACCGTGGTTTAGTTGATCGATCTTCTGGTGCAGGGCGGCGAGTGTCGCCTGGGCCTCGGCTCCCTTGCGGAGCAGAACGATGCCTTCTACGACGTCTTCATCGTCGAGGATAGTGCCGTCGTCGTGGCGAATGGCCTTCCCCAGCTGTCCGAGCCGCACTTTCGGAGCTTGCGCTACGGTTCCGAGGTCGCGGACCCGAACCGGAGTGCCGTTCGAAACTTTGACGACGGTGGCCGCAATGTCATCCGTGGTCTGCATTAATCCGACCGCGCGGATATTCAACGCCTGCTGACCTCTCTGGATGAATCCCCCGCCAGCGTTCGTGTTGTTGTTGATAAGTGCCTGTTCCACCTGACTTAAGGACAGGCCAAACGACACCAGCTTTCCGGGATCGATCTGCACCTGATATTCGCGGGTCGGGCCGCCGAAGATGTTCACGTCCACGACGTTGGGCACGGACTTGAGTTGGTTGAGCACAAACCAGTCCTGCAGGGCCTTCAACTCCATGGTGTCGATTTGGGGATTCGTGCTCTGGAGTGTGTAAAACATGATCTGGCCCGTGGGACTGTAGTCGGGACCGAGACCTGGATTTACATTGGGCGGCGTGGTGGCTTGGGCAAGGCGGTCGAGCACTTCCTGGCGCGCCGTGAAGGTCTGAATGTCATCGTCGTAAATGATCGTGATTACAGAAAGACCGGCCAGGGAGACCGATCGAAGATGAGTCAGGTGGGATACGCCGTTGAGCTGGACTTCGAGCGGAACCGTGATCTGCTGCTCCACCTCTTCTGCGGCATGGCCGGGCCATTGGGAGATGATTTGGACGTAGGTGTCCGCCACATCCGGATAAGCTTCGATGGGAAGATTGTGGAAAGAGATGATGCCCCAAATAAAGAGGACGACTGCGAGGCTGAGTACCAGGATGCGATTGTTAAGAGCCAGATCGACCAGGTAGCGGATCATCTTGTTTGCGTCGCCTCGGACTCTAAGAACTCAGTCGCTGCGTCCCGGAGGGTATAAGTCCTTCTATCGCGAAGCGGCGTCGGTGTGAGGCACTCAAACGTCTCGTGTGGGGGATATTTCGATTCCCCTGATGAAGGAGGCGTTTCTGCCACCTACTGGGATCGCTCGCTTTGGTAGCGTCAAAATGTTCACAGTGCGAAGGTTTCCGAAGGCCAGTTTTGCTCTCGCGGGTCAAATCTTGCGGACAAATCGTTTGATTGGTACCTTGAGCGATCGAAACAATGAAATAATGCGGGCCACATCCGAACGATATGTTTGAGCAGATCTGGGAACCGAAGAACCGAGCCACCGTTCTGGCCGCCAGCGGGGTCGCCGTGCTGGCCATCGCTGCCTTGGATTGGTGGACGAAGCCTTATTTCTCTCTGGGGTTTCTGTACCTGTTCCCCATCATGCTCGCGGCCGGCTTCCTTCCTCGCTGGGCTATCGTATTTTTGGGGGTCGGCTGTGCGTTGCTCAGCGAACGCTTCAGCAACCTGGACCCGTCGGATTCCGCGGTCCGGCTCACCTTTGAAACCCTGGCGCTATGCGGTTGCGGGCTGTTCACTTCTGAGGTCCTTCGCAACCGGCGGTTGAGTTTGTCGTCTCAGGAGAGGCTGCGCGTGCTGGTCGAGACCAGTCCCGCGGCGATCGTGACCGTTGACGAGCGCGGCTTTATCGAATTGGCCAACCGGGCTGCGACCGAACTGATGGCGCCACTCGACGGCCATCTGATCGGCTACCCAATCGCTGCCTTCCTGCCCGAACTGCACCATGCTTTGCGCTGGGAGGACCGGCCGCAGTTCAGGACGTCCATGCAGTGCCGGGGACATCGCGGCAACGGGGAAACGTTCCTGGCGGACGTGTGGTTCTCCAGTTATAAGGATGGGGCGAAACCCAAACTAGCGGCAATCATCGCGGATGTCAGTGAAGAGCAGGCGCACCCGTCTGCCACCAACTCGGTCACGTCGGATCAGCAAGAGAGAACGCAGTTGAGCAATCGCGAACTGGATGCACTCCGGCTGGTGGTTCAGGGTCTGGCCAACAAAGAAATAGCTTCACGCATGGAGATTTCCGAAAGCGCAGTCAAGAATACTCTGCAGCAACTGTTCGCCAAGACCGAGGTCCGCACTCGCGGCCAGCTCGTTCGGGTTGCATTGGAACGATATCGGGATCTCCTGTAGACGAGTAGATGGCGGATAATAAGGTGGAAATCCTAAAGAGGTGGGGATTTCTAATAATCTTCGACTTTCTTGCTCCGCCTTCTCGGCCGTTATAGCTCCACTTCCCATAAGCCGACTTCTGGCTCACAACGATTTCCAGTTTGCTCATTGCCCGCTACATGTCAGTGAGTGCAATCGTGTTTACTGAGTCTGATTGCAAAACATGGCGGCGTGGTGAATTGCGCGGCAGATAGCTTGCCCATCATTGTCAAAACAACAATCGAGTGCGCCCGCATCCATTGCCTCAGTCCACATAACCTCGTCTGGTGTGTGGTGAGTGCAAACGATCTGCATGCCCAAGTGGAGACGCAGGTAGACGATTTCTTGCAAGGTTACCAACCCCAGGTCCAGCACTCCCATTGGGATAGGAAACTGCGATGCTATCGTCTGAAGCTCGGTCAGCGACTGCGCAACAAACACAACATCGGAAATCGACCTGATCTGGGAGGCCAAGTTTTGGGCAAGCGCGGGATCGTCTTGCAAGATCACGATGGCTTTAGGCATTTGACAACCTTCTTATGCCCACAAACGAAAGAGCGATTCACGGCGAATACCCTCCGCTTCACTCGGAGAATCTCATGTCGCTGGATGTGCCCCCAGCTGCGGGAACGTAGCATTTAAGCGTGTAGTCCATGACCATGCGGTCGGCATTGAAGCGCCAACCCAGCGTGCGGATGGTGCGTTTCATGCGCTTGATCCAGCCGCGAGGCAGACCGTCGCGATCACGCTGGTAGAACAAAGGAATCACTTCTTCTCGAAGGGCCCGGCGCAAATCCTCTCCGTCGCGCGTGTCATGGACGTTCATATTCGAGTGCGTTCTGCCCGTCCCAATGGCAAATCCATTCATGCCGTCGTAGGCCTCAGCCCACCAGCCATCAAGAACAGAAAGGTTCAATCCGCCATTCAGAACCACCTTTTGGCCGCTCGTACCCGATGCCTCTAGCGGACGGCGGGGGTTGTTCAGCCAGACATCAACGCCCTGCACGAAATAACGCCCGACGTTGATGTCATAGTCTTCGACAAAGACGAACTTATCGGCGAACCGTGAATTGCGCATCAATTCGGCGATCTGCTGCAGAACCCGCTTGCCCGGTTCGTCGTTAGGATGCGCTTTGCCGGCAAAAACGAACTGCACAGGCCGTTTGGGATCGTTCACCATGGAAGCCAGGCTCTCGATGTCGGCGAGAATCAGGTTGGCTCGCTTGTAGGTGGCAAAGCGGCGGGCAAATCCGATGGTCAGAGCGTCTGGACTCAGTACCTTACCCAGTCTCTGCAAGACCTCTCGTGATTCGAGGCGGCGCTCGGCTTGTTCCACGGCTCGGCGGCGTACAAACTCGAGCAGTTGTGATTTCAGGCTAAGGTGGGTCTCCCAAAGTTCGCCGTCATCCACATTCTCAATGCCTTCCCAGGTGCGCGCGTCGCTGCTGCGCTGGTGCCAGTTCGTTCCCAGATGCCGATCGTAGAGGCGAAACATCTGCGGAGCCAGCCAGGACGGAACATGAACTCCGTTAGTGATGTGTCCAATGGGAACGCTGTCTTCCGGCTTACCAGGATTTAGCCCGGCCCACATCGCCCGGGATACCTCGCCGTGCAGGGCGGAGACTGCATTGGCACGGCGCGAAACTCTCAGACCCAGCACCGTCATGCAGAAAGTCTCCTGCTGGTTGCCTGGACGCTCCCGCCCCAGCCCCATCAGGCTCTCCTGAGAAAGACCCAACTTTTCGCGCAGAGGCCCAAGGTGCTCTTCGATCAGCTCTGCATCGAAGCGATCGTGGCCCGCAGGCACGGGGGTATGGGTCGTGAAGACCACTTCCCGCGACACGCGTGGCACCGCGCTGTCGAACCCGATCCCCTCTTCCTCCATGCGAGTCCGAATCGCTTCCAGCACCGCGAATCCGCTGTGCCCTTCGTTCAGGTGAAGGACGCCAGGGGTGATACCCATGGCGGTAAGGGCGCGGAAACCTCCGATGCCAAGCAACAACTCCTGGCGGATTCGCGTGCGAGCGTTTCCGCCGTAGAGGCGGGAGGTTAGCTTGCGGTCGTCCGGAGTGTTATCTTCAACATCCGAATCGAGCAGGAAAAGGTCGCAGCGCCCCACCTCGACGCGCCACACCTTGGCATGAATTGATCCGCTCCGGGTTTCGATTTGTACCACGACGGGACGGCCATTCTTGCCGATCGCGGCTTCTAAAGGCAATTGGGTCGGATCCGTCTCCAGATACTCTTCCTGCTGCCAGCCGTCACGATCCAAGCGCTGGCGAAAATACCCTTGTCCATAGAACAAGCCGACGCCGACAAGCGGAATCGCGAGATCGGATGCGCTCTTAATATGGTCTCCGGAAAGTACGCCGAGTCCACCGGAATAGACCGGAAGTGATTCATGGATTCCGAACTCCGCCGAGAAATAGGCCACAGGCAAAGGCCGCAAGACTCCGGCATGCCTTGTCCCCCAGGTACGGTCCGTCTGCAGGTATTCCTGCAACCGGCGATAGGCGTAGTTAATGCGGCTGTGCAGCACGAGTTCCGCGGCGCGGCTCTCCAGTTTCGCCAGCGGAAATTCAGCGAGCAGAGAAACCGGATTCTGGTTGAGCTGCCGCCAGCGTACTGGGTCGAGATCGCGGAACAAGCTTACGGCATCGTGGTCCCAACTCCACCAAAGGTTACGCGCCAGCGCCCAAAGGCGTTCCTGCGCCGGAGCGATGAAGCGATCCAACATCCGTGCTTCGCTCACCACCGGCGCGACCTGGGCCGCGGCCCGGCTCAGCATGTGAATCTCATCTTCGCGGAAAACCCGGGGCTCCATGGTCTGAACCACCAGAACGCCCTGTAGAACCCCACGGTCGATGAGTGGAACCCCGAGGAATGACTGGTAGGCATCCTCGCCGGCTTCACGAAAATACTTAAAACGCGGGTGGCCCTGTGCCTTCTCCACCGCAACAGGTCGCACCTGTTCCGCCACAAGTCCTGCTAGTCCTTCGTTGATCGCCATTCGCAGATTGCCGATGCACTCTCCCCGAAGCCCCACGGTAGCGGCGAGTACCAGGTTGGCTCGATCTGGCTCGAGTAGATACGCCGAACAAACGTCGGTTTCAAAGCGTTTGGCAATCAAGGCGACGACGTTCAGCAAGGTCTCGGCGGGTTGTCCCTCGTCCGCCGTAAGGTTTGCGATTTCCTCCAGAGTAAGGACGTGCGCGACCTCGCGCACGTGACCGCTGACACCCAATTCTTCAACTTTTTCGCGAGTCTCTTCCAATTCCAAGCTTCCCAGTTCCATTCTATTCGAGCCCTTCGGCTTGAGGTGGTCTTTTTACGCAATCGACTGGAGCGTCTAGCTCGTCGACACCCTGTTAGAGCGGAAGGATCATCTGGCGATGCAATGGCACAAACGCCCCTTCAACGATGCGGTATCGAGGGATCACCAGGAAGCAGTCTTGCAAATCGCGTCACCCAGCCCTTGCAAAACTCTGACTCCCGCAGAGCAACCTTACGTTCGCACGTACGCTGAGTCCAATCGAATTTGCTGATTCTGGTCATGCGGATTGCCGAAAGCGACTCACCCCAAAGTGTGCAGAGGGAGGCGACCCAAAGCGGCTTCCTTTAAAATGATTGCGTGCGATCGCAGCTTTGCCGACGTCACATTCCTAATCGCACTCGAGACAGGCCCGCCGCAGGTTCTCCCGCACCAAAGCATAAAGCCTGGAGGGGAAGAGAAACCTGCGGCGAGATGATTCGTGAACTCCGAGTCCCCGCTAGAAGCTGACCTCGGCTATGGAATTGTTCAGATCCGGCTCAGAGAAACCTTCGTAGGTTCCCGTCACCAGCGAGGATGTGAACGAGAGATACAGTCGGCTCGTTCCAGTAGCGCTCGTGCCGCGCGCCGATGCTCCTACAGAGCCGGTTATGGACGGATTCAGGGTGGTCTCGGTGCCATCGAGCGGGTCCAGGGTTTGCGTGACCAACCGTGGTGT